>Ga0190274_10002817_pt1 | contig 10316 bp, 10 predicted proteins | sample Popmic531T_FD_133002 | JGI IMG/M metagenome (GOLD analysis project Ga0190274, IMG submission 133002) | Populus adjacent soil microbial communities from riparian zone of Yellowstone River, Montana, USA - 531 T | ecosystem: Environmental > Terrestrial > Soil > Riparian zone | place: USA: Montana...
AGCCGCGGTCGCGCGCGCAAAGCCCGACGGCTACACGTTGCTGATGAGCGGAAGCCCGACCCATTCGGTCGGCCCGCATTTGTTCAAGAACCTCGCTTACGACCCGATACAGGATGTGCCGCCGGTAGCGATGATGGCCATCGCGCCGAATCTCTTGGTCGTGAACGCGTCGCTCCCGGTGAAGTCGGTGAAGGAGCTTGTCGAGCTTGCGCGCAGCAAGCCCGGACAACTGACCTATTCCTCCGCCGGCGCCGGAACGTCGGGATTCCTCGCGGCCGAGCAGCTCAAGAAAAGCGCCAACCTGGATATGGCGCATGTGCCTTACAAAAGCGGTCCGGAGGCGGTGACCGGCGTGCTCTCCGGCGACGTCAGTTTCATTTTCTTCACGTTGCCGTCGCTCCTGCCGCAGGTTGAGGCCGGGAAATTGCGCGCACTTGCCATCACCGGCGCGGAACGCAGCGCGCTTGTGCCGAATGTGCCGACCGTTGCCGAGGCAGGATTCTCCGATTTCGAGGTGCTGGCGTGGTTTGCGCTGTTCGCGCCGCGCGACACGCCAGCTCCCATCGTCGACAGGCTGGCAACCGAAATCGAGAAAATCGTGAAGCGGCCGGAAATCCGTGAGAAGATGGCGGCCCTCGGAGCGGAGCCGCGTTTCATGAATCCAAAGCAGGTTGTCGACTTCGTCGCGGTTGAATCCCCGAAATGGGGACGCTTGCTCGGCGACGCCAAGACCGAAGCCAAATAGGCGCTTTCCGTCCGACATGCGCCTTTCTGAATATTCGCTGCATGCTTACCGGCTGCGCTACGCGCGGCCGGTGCAATGGAGCGATATTGTGGAGGAAGCAGCGCCGTTCGTGCTGCTGCGGCTGAAATCCGATACCGGGCATGAGGGTGTTGCGGAAGTCACCGTGAAGCCGACCTGGGGCGGCGTCACCGCGCGCAGTCTCATCGCGACGATAGAAGACATTTTTGTGCCGCTGTTGCGGACGCTCGATCTCAGTGATCCGATCGCGGTGCGGCGTGCGCTCGACAAGATACCGGAAAATCTCGCGGCCAAGGCGCTGATCGATAATGCCTGCTGGGATCTGTATGCGGCGCAACTCGGACGGCCGCTCTGGCAACATTGGGGCGGGCAGAGCCGTGTCGAAGTTTCCTGGGCGGTGACGCGGCAGGCTCCCGCAGCGATGGCCAAGGAAGCAGTTGCGATGGTCGAACTGCACGGCTTTCGCACGCTGAAGGTCAAGGGCGGGCAGGGCCTTGCCGTGGACGTGGCCGGTATTGCTGAAATTCGTTCAGCACTCGGTCAAGACGTCACCTTGTATGTCGATGCCAACGGTGCCTATCCGCCCGATCAGGCGGCCGATTATTCGCGAGCGATCGCGGATGCCGGTGCGATGGTGATCGAGGATCCATGCCCTCTCAATCCCGACGCCGACTTCGCGACGCTGCGAAGCAGCATTCCGATTCCGCTCCTGGTCGATTTCGGCTGCTGGTCGCTCCGCGATGCGACGCTGTTCCTTTCGCAAGGTGCGCAGGCGCTGAGTGTCAAGCCCGGGCGTTTCGGACTTTCCGATTCACGGCTGATGCAGGACGCCGCTGCGCGAGCCGGCTGCCGTGTGGTTGCGGGCCTGATGGGCGAGAGCACGCTCGGGACATTCGCAGCATTGCAATTCGCTGCGGCGTTGCCGACGCCCTTATTGCCAGCCGAACTGACCTGGTTTCTGGCAATGACGGAACGGATCTCGGCCCAGTCGCCGGTTATCGCAGGCGGCATGGTGGAGATGCCGGCGACACCTTCGATGGCGTCGATGGTCGATTGGGCCGCGCTTCGTCGATATTCCCTTTGACGGCTTATTTCGCCTTATGCGAATCCGCACCCGTTCGCCGTCGCGGGGCCGCGTATCGTTCGATAAGCTGTGACTGTCCGCGCGATTGCAGCGTGCGCTCGAGATTCGCCGCAGTTTCCATAAGGAGCGGCAGATGTTCCTTCAGCGGCTTGGGATTGCCGGTGCCGTAATTGGCGACATTGACGGCGCCCATCACGGTGCCGTCGGATTGGCGGATCGGGACCGCGATGCCGACAATGCCATTGGTCAGAATATTCGCGACCATGGCCCAGCCCTGTTTTCTTGCCTTTTCGATCGCGGTCTTCAACTCGCTGGCACTCATCGGCGGCTTGCCGCCGCGGCCCGAATTGAGCGATTTCAGGTAGCGATCGAAATCTTCTTCCGGCAAGCCGGACAGCAGCGCATGACCGAGCGAGATGGCATAGGCCGGCACCCGGCCGCCAATGCTGACCGAAATCTGCAATATCTTGTCGCCTGACGAGCGCGCGACGAAAAGAACTTCGTCGTTGTCCAACACCGCAAAGCTGGAAGATTCACGGGTGCGTGCCGCGAGCTCATTCAGAAATGGCCGAACCAGCTTGTCGATCTGCATCGACGAGACATAGGCATAGCCGAGGTCGAGCACCTTCGGCTGCAGAAAGAAGCGGTCTTCATTCGCGCCGAGATAGCCGAGCTCCTGCAAGGTGAGCATGTAGCGGCGCGCGGCGGCGCGATTGAGTCCTGTGCGATTGGCAACGTCGGTCGGTCGAAGCAGCGGCGCAGAGGCATCGAAAGCACGAATGACGAGCAGGCCGCGCGCCAGCGATTCGGAAAACCAGCTCGGCGCTTTCTGTTTCTCGCTCATGGTTTTTTTTGGACCTTTCGCCGCCGCCGCGCGGACGACTCTTCAGTTGGAAACTTTCCGCTTGACGCAACGGCCCCGACACCTCACGGTCGAGCGATAAAAATATATTGGGGCGATTATCGTTCGAGAGAGGCGACCATGTCAAGCTATCCTTCCTACGAGACCGTGTTGTTCGAAAAGGCGGATGGCATCGGCTGGGCCACGCTGAACCGTCCCGACAAGCGCAACGCGATGAGCCCGCAGCTTCATCTGGAAATGTCCGATCTGCTGTCGATGATCGAGGTCGATCCGGAAGTTCGCGTCCTCGTGCTGGCCGGAGCGGGCGAGGCTTGGTGCGCAGGGATGGATCTCAAGCTGTTCTTTCGCGATCTCGAGAACAAGCCTGCGGAGCGCGCCCGCGTCGAAGAGGCGTCTCATCGCTGGCGATGGCAGCGGCTGTTTACGTTTCCGAAGCCGACCATCGCGATGGTTCACGGATATTGCTTTGGCGGCGGCTTCACCCAGCTCATTGCCTGCGATTTCGCAATTGCTGCCGACAGCGCGACCTTCGGTCTGTCGGAAGTGAATTGGGGCATCATCCCGGCCGGCATCGTCAGCAAGGCGTTGGTCGAATGTCTGAGCTATCGCGAAAGTCTGTATTATGCGCTGACCGGCGACACGTTCGACGCCGCGGAAGCGGCGCGCATTGGCCTCATCAACAGGGCGGTCCCGGCGGCAAAGCTGCGCAGTGAGACGATTGCGCTTGCCCAGAAGCTGATCAAGCTCAATCCCGAAGCGCTGCGCGGCACCAAGCAGGCGCTGAAGAACGTCCGTCACATGAGCATGGATCAAGCGGCGGACTATCTTTCCGCGAAGTTTCTGGAAGTCCGCTTCCGGGACGCCGAACAGGGCTATGTGAAGGGCATCCAGCAGTTCGTTGACGACAAGACCTACCGGCCCGGCTTCGCACCCTATAACCGGGCCTGAGGCCGCGTGATTGCAGGAGAGGGCGGCTTTCATCAGCTTAAGTGAAGGCCAGAAAGATAAAGTCTGCGACCAAAGCGGGCCGCTCGGCCCCCTCGATTTCCATCGTGCAATTCATCGTCAGTCGCACGCCGCCCGGGACCGCGGTTACCGCACCAAGCGTTTGGCGTAGCCGCACCCGATCGCCGGCCCGCACCACGCCCGTGAAGCGCACGCGATCGATCCCGTAATTGACGAAATGGCTGGCGCCGCCAATCTCGAGAATCTGGCTCATCATCGAGGTTAGCAGCGCCAGCGTCATGAAACCGTGCGCGATAGTGCCGCCGAACGGCCCTTCTTTCGCAGCGCGGGCCGGATCGGTATGGAGCCAATGGGTATCGCCGGTCACCTTGGCAAAGGCATCGATCGAAGGCTGATCGAGGGTGCGCCATTCGCTATGACCGAGGTCTTGACCGGTGTGGCGCGAAAGCTCAATCGGGTTGTCGACGTGCAGCATGATCGCTCGCTTTGTTTGATCGAGTGAGATTGGAATTTATTGTTGAGGCGCAAAGCGCGCGGTCTCGTCGACCGTGTCGACAATCGAGAAGCGCGGAGAGAAGTTGATCTCGCGCTTTGCAGTTGCGCTGTCGACCGAGACCTTGTCGCGAACCGGATAGCCGGCGAAGCCGGTCTCGGTCGTTACACGATAATCGACCTTGAAGTCCGGAAAGCGCGACTGGATTGCCGCCACGATCTCGTCGAATGCCAGCCCCTGCGCAGGCGCGACATCATACACGCCGGTGACCGGGTTCTCTGCGAGCGCGGCGGCGACGTTCGCGGCCGCACAATCGCGTGCATCCACAAAGGAATCGACCCCGCGCCAGATCAGCATGGGGTCTTCGATCACTGCTGGCCTGCGCTGCAAGGCGGCATCGACCATGAGGCGCATCAGTCGCGCCGGGATCGACGTCGGCGGCCCGTTCCAGGCGCCGAACACCGCGGCATAACGCAGCGAGACCACGGCAACAGCGTAGGAGCGACGATACATGCCGGAAATCTGCTCCGACAACGACTTGCTGAGGGCGTAGACTGACGTCGAAGGCGTCTCCACCACGTTCGAACTCGACAGCACGACCCGGTCGATCAATCCACGTCGGGCGCAATCGAGCAGGTTTGTCGTCCCGAACACGTTGACCTGCAATCCTCGTCGCGGATCGGCGCGACAGGCGGCTGTCATGAGAGCCGCTGTGTGAATGACGCGTTCGACGCGTCGCGTCGCCAATAGATTCTCGATTGCACTATTGTCGGTAACGTCGCAATTCACGAGCGGAACCTTCTCGATGTCGACGATCGACTTCACCGCGGTCATGTTTGGTGCGACGTCGACCAGTGTGACGTCGTGGCCCTGCTCGGACAATTGCCGCGCCGTGTGGCAGCCGATCACGCCGGCTCCGGTCACCAGAATTCGCATGCTTTCCTCCGCCACTCCGTTCGACAGCGATTTTCGCCTGCATTCTGCGGGCGGGCTGCATTTCTTCCAGCATTGACAAGCCGGAGGCCGTTGTCCATCCTAGAGCGATAAAAATATATAAGAGCGATATTCGCACAAGGGGGAGCGTGACAGTCAAGCCCGAAACCCAGTCAGAAGTGATTCTCGAGGCGCGGGATTTGACCAAATCTTTCGCGGGGTTCGTTGCTGTCGACGGCGTCGGTCTCAAAATCCGGCGAGGCACAATCCATGCGCTGATCGGACCGAATGGCGCGGGAAAGACCACCTGCTTCAATCTGTTGACCAAGTTTCTGCAGCCGACCTCGGGCAGCATTTATTACAAGGGCGCGGATGTAACGCAGGAGAGCTCGGCCGATCTTGCCCGCCGCGGTCTCGTCAGATCGTTCCAGATATCATCGGTGTTCCCGCATCTGTCGGCATTCGACAATGTGCGCGTGGCAGCGCAGCGCAAACGCGGCAATTCGTTCGATTTCTGGCGGCCGATGAGTGCGCTGGATGCACTCAACGACCGGTGCCAGTCGCTGCTGGATATCGTCGGGCTGTCAAAGGCGGAAGACACACTGGCGGTCGAACTGCCCTACGGACACAAGCGCGCGCTTGAGATCGCAACGACGCTCGCGCTCGATCCCGACGTACTGCTGCTGGATGAGCCGACGGCCGGTATGGGGCACGAGGATGTCGGGCGCATCATCGAACTGATCCGCAACGTCTCGAAAAGCCGAACGATATTGCTGGTCGAACACAATCTCAGCGTCGTTTCCAGCCTCGCCAACATCATTTCAGTGATGGTGCGGGGTCGGGTCGTGGCTGAGGGCGACTACACGACGATCGCGAACGACAAGACCGTCATCGAATCCTATCTCGGAACCGACGATGACCTCTGAGCCGCAGCATCGATCAACCGCGCTTGACGTGAGGGACCTCTGCGCCTGGTATGGCGAATGCCATGTGCTGCATGGGCTCGCCTTCCGCGTCGATCATGGAGAGGTCGTGACGCTGCTCGGTCGCAACGGCGCCGGCAAGACGACGACGATGAAGTCGCTGGTCGGTCTGGTCGATCGCAGAACCGGATCGGTCGCGTTCGAGAACACCGAAATCATCCATCTGCCGCCGCACCGGATCGCGCGCCTGGGCGTCGCCTATTGTCCGGAAGACCGGGGCATTTTCTCAAGCCTGTCGGTTGCCGAGAATCTGGATTTGCCGCCGCAGGTACTGCCGGGCGGGCTCGCGGTCTCGGAAATTTTCGAGATGTTTCCCAATCTAAAGGAACGCCTGTCGAGCTACGGCACGAGGCTGTCCGGCGGCGAACAGCAAATGCTCGCGATCGCGCGCATCCTGCGGACCGGCGCCAAGTTCCTGTTGCTGGACGAACCGACCGAAGGCCTGGCGCCCGTCATCGTGCAGCAGATCGGGCGCACGATACGCCGGCTGAAGGCGGCAGGCTTCACGCTGCTTCTGGTCGAGCAGAATTTTCGTTTCGCGCAGACGGTTGCCGATCGATTCTATGTGCTCGAAAGCGGAAGGGTGGTCGATGAACTGCGTATCGACGAAGCCAGGACTCAACGCGAGCGCCTGACCCGATATCTCGGAGTGTGAACCGATGTCATTCAGCCTGCCGGCTCTCATGGGACAATTGTTCATCGGCGCCATCAACGGGGCCTTCTATGCGTTGCTCAGTCTCGGGCTTGCGATCATTTTCGGGCTTTTGAACATCATCAATTTCGCGCAGGGCGCGTTCTATATGCTGGGCGCGTTTCTGGCGTTCCTGCTGCTGGAATATCTTGGCATTGGCTATTGGATTGCGATTTTCTTAAGTCCATTGCTGGTTGGCGGATTTGGAATGCTGGTGGAGAGGACGCTGATCCGCCACATCTACAATCTCGACCACCTTTACGGGTTTCTGCTTACGCTCGGCATCGCGCTTGCGATCGAGGGCGCGCTTGCGATTCAGTTCGGTGCCTCGGGCCAGCCCTATGGCGTTCCCGAAGCACTGCAAGGCGGCGTCAATCTCGGCTTTATGTATCTGCCATATTACCGGTGCTGGGTTGTGGTCGTGTCGATTGTCCTGTGCCTCGCGACCTATTGGGCGATCGAACGAACCAAGCTTGGGTCCTATCTGCGCGCGGCAACCGAAAACCCGCGCCTGGTTCAGGCCTTCGGCATCGACGTACCGAAGCTGATCACTGTGACTTATGGCGCCGGTGTCGCGCTGGCCGCCTTCGCCGGCGTCCTGTCGGGTGTGATCAATCAGGTCAGCCCGCAAATGGGCGTCAATCTGATCGTGGTCGTGTTCGCGGTGGTGGTGATCGGCGGACTTGGCTCGATCATGGGCGCGGTCGTGACCGGATTTGCGCTCGGCATTATCGAGGGGCTGACCCGATATTTGTACCCGGAAGCCTCGAACAGCGTCGTGTTCGTGATCATGGCGATCGTGCTTCTGGTCAAGCCGGCCGGTTTGTTCGGAAAGACGGCATAGGATGAGCACGATCGACATCGCGTCGCCACGACAGCGGTCGAAAGCCGTCGGCGCCTATTGGAATGTGCTGTTCGTGGCGCTCGCGGCGGCGCTGCTGATTGCGCCAATGCTGCTTTATCCGGTATTCCTGATGAAGGCGTTATGCTTCGCGCTCTTCGCCTGCGCGGCCAATCTGCTGATCGGCTATATCGGCCTGCTTTCGGTCGGGCAGGGGATGTTTCTCGGCACGGCGAGCTATGTCACCGCATATTCCGCGAAGGACCTCGGATTTCCAGTCGAGTTTGCAGTGCTGGCCGGGACCGCGGCTGCGACGCTGCTTGGCGTTGCGACCGGCTATTTGTCGATCCGGCGCCAAGGCATGTATTTCGCGATGATCACGCTCGCGCTGTCGCAACTTGTCTATTTCATCTATGTGCGCTCGCCCTTCACCGGCGGCGAGAATGGCATCCAGCAAGTTCCGCGCGGATACCTGTTCGGATTTATCGATCTCGGCAACGACCTGACGCTCTATTATGTGATCGCCGTGATCTTCATGGCTTGCTTCCTGCTCGTTTTCCGGATCATCCACTCGCCGTTCGGTCAGGTGGTGAAAGCTATTCGTGAAAACGAGACCCGTGTGGTCTCGCTCGGTTACAAACCCGCTCACTACAAGCTCATTCTCTTTGTCATCGCGGCGGCAATGTCCGGCCTTGCCGGATCGCTGAAGGCGATCGTGTTCCAACTCGCGTCGCTGTCCGACGTGACCTGGGGCATGTCCGGTGAAGTCGTGCTGATGACGTTGCTTGGCGGGGTCGGCACCGTGTTCGGACCGCTGGTCGGCGCCTTCATGCTGACGACGATCGAGTTTATGCTCTCGCGATTGAATGCGTGGCTGGTACTGGCACAGGGCATCATTTTCATTGTCTGCGTGCTGGTCTTCCGACGCGGGGTCGTGGGCGAATTGTCCCGCATCTTCAAGAAACCTCTCTAGCTACAGGCAAAAGTCGGACGGATCGGCTGATGAAACAAGTTCTCGATGGCGTCCTGGTGATCGAGCTCGGCACCATGATCACCGCGCCGCTCGCGGGCATGATGCTTGCCGATCTCGGCGCCCGCGTGATCAAGGTCGAGCATCCCAAGGGCGGCGATCCGTTTCGTGCCTATCGCGGCGATCTCTACAGCCCGCATTTCTCCGCCTATAACCGCAACAAGGAGAGCGTCCAGCTCGATCTGCAGAGCGAGAAGGGGCAGGATGCGCTGCACAAGTTGATCGCCCGGGCCGACGTCCTGCTCGACAATTACCGGCCGGGCGTGCTCGGGCGCTTGCGGCTCGACGACGACACGCTGTCAAAGTTGAATTCCGGCCTCGTTCGCTGCTCGATCACAGGCTTCGGAACCGACGGCCCCTATCGCGATCGACCGGCCTATGACTCGGTCGGCATCGCCTTGAGCGGGCTTGCGAGTCTGCTTCTCGATCCGGCCGATCCGAATGCTGCCGGCCCTACCATCGCCGATAACGTAACGGGAATGTATGCCTGCAACGGCATTCTCGGAGCGCTGGTGAACAAGGCGAAGACTGGCAGGGGATCGCGAGTCGAGACCAATATGCTGGAGTCCTCGATCGCTTTTATCCCCGATACGTTCGCCAATTTTACACAGCTCGGCATTGTCGCAGAGCCATACACGCGAGTCGCAACCTCGCAATCCTATGCGCTTCTATGTGCCGACGGCCGAATGATCGCGGTGCATCTGTCTTCACCGGACAAGTTCTGGAACGGCTTGCTGTCGGCAATGGGGCGGCCAGAGCTTGCGAGCGACGGACGATTCCGCACTCGTGACGCGCGGGTGGTTCATTACGACGCGCTCAAGGTCGAACTGGCGAAGGAATTTCTGCAGCGTCCGCGCGCGGAATGGTGCCGGCGGCTGGAAGCGGTAGATGTCCCTTATGCTCCGATCTGGAATGTCCCCGAGGTTCTCGCCGATCCGCAAGTCAGGCATCTTCAAACGTTCTACCAGATGCAGCACGAAAAGCAGGGTGCCGTCACCGGCATTCAGCGTCCGGTTCTGATCGATGGCGAGCGTGGTCCCAACCGCTTGGCGGCTCCGATGCTCGGCGAACACACGGCCGCGATTTTTGCGGAATTCAATCTGGCTGACGCAAAGGCAAGTGCATGATCACGATTGGCGACCTCTATCGCCGAAACGCGCGGCACAATCCGAACGGAATCGCGGTCGTTCACGGCGACCGCAAGGTGACGCATGCCGACATGCTGGCGCGGGTGGAGCGGGCCGCGAGGCGGCTTACGGCGCAGAAGCTTCATAATCAGGATCGCTTCGCCATTCTCTCCAAGAACTCACTCGAATATCTGGAATTGTACGGTGCCGCCGAAAGCACAGGATTTATCGCGGTCGCGATCAACTACCGGCTCGCGCCCGAAGAGATGGCCTATATCGTCAACGATTCCGCGCCGAAAATTCTCTTCTTCGAGCAGGAGTTCATCGGTGTCGTCGAACAGTTCAAGGACAAAATTGCGCGAGAGATCCAATTCGTCTGCATCGGCGATCCGCCAAGCTGGGCCGTTGCCTATGAAAGTCTTGCGCTTGCCGAAGCCGCGTCGGTACCGAGCGCCAGCGACACCGATCTTGCTTATCTGATCTACACCAGCGGGACATCGGGGCGGCCAACAGGCGCGATGCTCGATCAGAAAGGCCAACTGG
>Ga0190274_10002818_pt1 | contig 10315 bp, 6 predicted proteins | sample Popmic531T_FD_133002 | JGI IMG/M metagenome (GOLD analysis project Ga0190274, IMG submission 133002) | Populus adjacent soil microbial communities from riparian zone of Yellowstone River, Montana, USA - 531 T | ecosystem: Environmental > Terrestrial > Soil > Riparian zone | place: USA: Montana...
AGCTGTCGGGAAACTTTGCCGGGTGCCCCTGCTCGTCGAAGATCCACCATATGTCGGCGGCATCCTTGTCGATATCGCTAACCTGCGTGCCGTTGGTGAATCCGGCGGCCTCCTTGCCGTATTTTTCCCGCAGGCTGGCAAGCACATTCGCGCGATAGATCTTCTGCTTGCCCACGAAGCGCTGCACCTCCCAGACGACCTGCTTCTCGGGCGGCGGCGTGACGTGCACCGCGATGCGCTCTTCCACGGACTGAACCGGTGAGAAACCCACCGCAAAGTCGATGAGGATTGGTTTCTGAATGGTGGGCAGCTGGAGCGCCAGGGTCTGGAGCGGGACCTTGGGATACTTGGCCTGCAGGGCCGCGAAAGCTTCGCGGGCCGGCATCCCCGGGCGGACGCCGACGACGTCGGGCAGCTGCTGGGCAGAGCCATCGCCGGCCACGACAAAGCACAGAAGCATGCTGAAGCCACCAAGGCGCATCATTATCGTTCGCATCGTCGGTTCCTCCCCTGAGTTTCCGCATCGGGCCGTCACACTGCCTTGCGCAGGAGCCCACCGCCGACCGTCATTGGTTCCGGCAACCCATTCGCTAGGTTCCGGGCATGATCACGCCCCTGGTGCTTCCCTGGCGACAGGTCCGGCGCGCGCTGGTCGCGGGTGGCCTCTTCCTCCCCGCCCTCCCCGGCGCGGCGCTGGCGCAGGCCGACGCCTGGCCGCTTCACGGCCACGATCTGGGCGGCCAGCGCTACTCGCCACTCACCGCCATCAACACGACGACCGTGAGCCGCCTGGTGCCCAAGTGGACCTGGCACAGTGGCGTGACGGCGACCTTCCAGGCCACGCCGATCGTGGTGGATGGGGTCGTCTACGTGTCGCTGCCGTTCAGCGGGGTCGCGGCGCTCGATGCCGCCACGGGGAAGGAGATCTGGCGCTACAAGCACGACCCGCGCACGCCCAAGCTCTGCTGCGGTCCCGCCAATCGCGGCGTCGCGGTGTCGGGCGGGAAGGTCTATCTCGGCACGGTGGACGGCCGGCTCGTGGCGCTCGACGCGAAGACCGGTGCCAGGGTGTGGGACGTCGTCGTGGCGGAGTACGCAGGCAGCACCGAGGCCACGAGCCAGCTCCGGAGCGACGACTCGCTCTCCCAGGTGGGGAAGACGGGTTCCACCGGTGTCGGGATCAGCGCCGCGCCGATCGTGTACGATGGCAAGGTGTTCGTCGGGATCGCGGGCGTGGGCTACGGCCTGCATCCCGACAAGGGACTCGCCGTGGTGGGTTTGAGCGGCCAGTACGGGCGCCCCGGCCTCATGGCCGCGTTCGACGCGAAGAGCGGCAAGGCGCTCTGGACGTTCAACGTCACCGGTCCGGGCTGGGAAGGCGCCTTTCGGAACAGCACTCCCGATGGCGTCGCGATGCAGCGGAACATCGCAGGGGAGCACGCCGACTCGGCGGCCAACGCCGATGCGTGGAAGTACGGCGGCGGGTCGATCTATGCGTCGCCCGTCGTCGACCCGGAGCGTCACCTGCTCATCTTCGGCACCGGCAATCCATCGCCGCAGATGGCCGACGCCTCACGTCCCGGCGACAACCTCTACACCTCGTCATTGGTGGCGCTCGACCTCCGCACCGGCCGGATGGTGTGGCACTACCAGCAGGTGCCGCACGATCGCTGGGGCTACGACGTGGCGAGCTCGCCCGTGCTGCTCGAGGTGATGCAGGGCGGCACGCGGATCCCGGCGGTGGCACAGGCGAGCAAGACGGGCTGGGTCTTCGTGCACGACCGGCGCGACGGCACGCTGCTCTACAAGTCGGACGCGTTCGTGCCCCAGCGGAACCTCTTCACCCCGCCGCAGCCGGGCGAAGGCGTGGTGATCGCCCCCGGCATCGCCGGTGGCGCCAACTGGTCACCGTCAGCGTACGACGCGAAGCAGCAGCTCTTCTTCGTAGGGGCGCTGCACCTGCCCACGCGGTACATCGCGCACGAGGTGCGCGGGCCGGACAGCAGTGTGACGCAGTACGCCAGCACACAGAACACCGATGAGTCGTGGGGCACGCTGACCGCACTTGACCTGGCGAACAAGGGAACGCTCAAGTGGCAGGTGAAGACGGAGGAACCGCTGATCGGTGGCGTGCTCGCGACCGCCGGTGGCCTCGTGTTTTCCGGTGCCGGCAAGGGCGTCTTCGGTGCCTTCGACAGTGCAACCGGCAAGCTTCTCTGGACGTATCAGTGTGAGGCGGGGGTGAACGCGCCCCCGGTCTCCTATTCCCTGGCAGGCAGACAGTTCATCGCGGTGGCCGTGGGTGGCAACGCCCTCTTCGGGTTCAAACAGGGCGACATCGTGATGGCGTTCGGTCTTCCCGAGTGAACCATTCACTCGCCCGTCCCCGACATTCGCACCGGAGCACGCAATGCGCCGCCTTCTTCCGTTCGCCGTTTCCACGCTATCGATGGTGGTGCTCGCTGCCCCCGCGGCCGCGCAGCAGGTTGCCGTGACCGACGACGCGTCGCGCATGCATGGGCTGCACCAGCACGATGCGCCGGTGCCGAGCGGCGTGCCCACGGCACCACGAGTTGAGGTAGTATCCGACACGGTCACCTACGCCACGATCGACGGCAAACCTGTGCGGGGATTCCGCTCCCGGCCGAAGGGCGCGAAGAAGGATGCGCCGGCCCTGGTGGTGGTGCACGAGTGGTGGGGACTGAACGACAACATCCGCGCGGCGACGGAGCGGCTGGCCGGCGAGGGCTACGTGGCCCTCGCGGTGGATCTCTACAACGGCAGCGTCGCGACCACGCCCGACAGCGCCACGGCGCTCATGCGGGCATCGAGCGGCAACGTCGCCGGCAACCGGGCCAACCTCGCCGCCGCGATCGACTACCTCCGGAGCCAGGGAGCGAAGAAGGTCGGTACCATCGGGTGGTGCTTCGGCGGTCGCTGGAGCCTGCAGGCGGGCCTGGTGGGCGGATCGAAGGTACAGGCGGTGGTGATGTACTACGGTTCCCCCATCACCGACCCCGCGCAGCTCGCCGAGCTGCAGGCACCGCTGCTCGGCCTCTTCGGCAGCCAGGATGGTGGCATCCCCGCCGACAGCGTGAAGGCGATGGCCGCGGCCCTCGACAAGCTCGGCAAGAACGAGACGGTGCAGTTCTTCGACGCGGGCCACGGCTTCGCCAACCCATCGGGAAAGAACTACAACGCGGCGGCCGCCGAGTCGGCGTGGAAGGCCACGACGGAGTTCTTCGCGCACTACCTGAAGTAGCCGTGTCCCGCTGCATGGCCGCGATGGTCGCATCCAGCCTGCTCGCAGGGTGCCACCCATCGCAGCCCGTCCCGGTACCAGCCGAGGCGGCCTTCGCGATGGTGGCACCGGGGATCATCTCCACCGGGCTGCCCGAGTTTGCCGTCACGGTGACCCCCGACGGCAGCGAGATGTACTTCAACCGCGCGTCGTCGGATCGCTCGCAGCTTTCGATCATGATGTCACGGCGCCGCGAGGGCCAGTGGACCACGCCCGTCGCGGCACCGTTCTCGTCGGTGGGGCGGAACGTGGACCCCTTCATCGCTCCGGACGGCAAGCGGCTCTACTTCAGTTCCACCCGTCCTCGCGCCGGGGTGGTAAAGACCACCTTCAGCACCTGGTATGTCGAGCGCACGGCGTCAGGATGGAGCGATCCCATCGACCCCGGCCCGCCGCTCAACTCCGACTCCTCGGACATCTACGTATCGGTATCGCGCGCGGGCGAGATGTACTTCTCGTCCAGTCGTGAGGGACCGATCGGGATCTATGTGAGTTCGGGCCGGGGCGGGAAGTGGAGCGTACCGGTGCGGGTCAATCTCGGCGCGACGGCGAGTGGCGCGGGCAACCCGATGATCAGCCCGGACGGGAAGGTGCTGCTGGTGACGATGCGGCAACCGGGGAGCGACGTGGACATCATGTATTCCTGCCGAACATCGGCCGGCTGGACCTCGCCGCGTGCGCTGCCCGCGCCGGTCAACTCGGCCCGCGCCGATTTCGCCCCCGCGATCGACGTGTCGGGGAACACTCTCTATTTCACGTCGGAGCGACCGGGCATGGTGGGGATCCAGCCCGATTCCATCCGCCCCCCGGGCGACCTGTACCGCATTCCCCTCGCGCAGGCCGGCATCGCCTGCTGAGCCTCGCCCCTCAGGGCGCCGTGCGCTTCCCCTCGGCGGTGAGGCGCGCGAGCGCTTCCTTCGCCTCCGTCACCTTCGGCTGGAGCACCGCGTCGGCCGTGGCCCACAGGTGCACGACGCGCGCATACGCCTCGATCGCCTTCTGGTTTTCCCCAGCCTGTTCGTAGAGCCGGCCGAGCGCGAGTTGGGCCGCCGGCTGCATGAGGGGGAAGTCGTAGCCGTATTCGAGCAGCCGGATGCCCTGGGCGCGGGTGTCGGGTCGGCTCGCCAGCGTCACCGAATACTGGAAGCGCGCCGGGTCCTTGAGGGGCGCGCCCAGCCGGTTGGCCAGCTGGTCCAGTCCCTCGCGCATGGCAAGCAGGCCCCTCGCGGTGTCGCCCTGTGCGATGAGCCGCCAGCCATCCAGCACCTGCATGAGCTTGTGTGCCGCCTTTTCGTCTCCCGACATGGCCGTGGTGTCACGCGACAGCCACGGCTGGAGGAGCTTGCGCGCCTGCGCCGTATCCCCGACCTGCAGCGCCACGATCGAGAAGAGCAGCGAGGGAAACGGCGACGACTGCTTCTTCGCGATCTCGACCCCCCGCGCGAGGTTCGCCTTCATGTCCGCGGGCGCGGCCTGACCCATCAGTGACGGCATAAGCATCATCACGTAGCCGTTCTGCTGGTCGGTGGGCAGCAAACCCTGCCCGAATTTCTGCAACTCGGCGAAATGGCCGAGCATGGCGAGCGTGCTGCCATAGATGAAGTTGGACTGGTTGGCGCGCCCGGGGATGGCGCGCATTACCGCGTGAAGGTCGGTGATGATGCGCAGCGCGGAGTCCACCGGCGGCCCCGCGTCGTCCAGGAGGCCGTGCTCGGCGGCACTGAGGGAACCGGTGCCGGCGGCCAGCATGCTCTTCACCAGCGCTTCGTCTGGCTCAGCGTTTCGCCAGACCAGGTCGCCCGCCGCGCGCCAGCCGGCCACCTGCGCCGGGTCGGCGGCGGCAGTGAGCTGCGTCAGGTAGTGCGCATAGAGCACACTGTCGTGGTCGGACAGCGCCATTTCCATCGGGTGGATGAGCGCGGGGGCGAGGGTCGAGTCGATCGCGAGGACCTGCTCGAAGGGCACGCGCAGGGATTCCGGCGGCTGCGGCCGGATCTCGCGGGTGTGATACATCGACTCGCCCAGCTGGTAGAGCGCGTCGGCGTCGCCGGGATGGCGGGAGAGGTACGCGCGCATGCTGTCGGCCGCCTCGGGGCGACCGTTCCGGAACAGCGCATAGGCCCGCACCAGCGACTGTTCCCTCGGTGGAAGCCGGTCACTGAAGCGCTCGGCGGCCGCCGTCGCGGCGGCCATGCCACCACCCTGGAACCCGCCGAGCCAGCCATACGCAACGGCGAGGCGGTAGTGCGCCAGCGCGAAGGTGCTGTCGGCCTCGGTGGCTCGCTTGAAGGCGGCGGCCGCCGAATCAAAGACGCCGCGGCGGTAGTACTGCTCGCCCTCCAGGTACGCGCGAAGCGCCGGCACCGACCCGGTGATGACCCCGGCCACGTTGAGCGAGGGCAGCGGTTCTCGCGACTTCCAGATCTCGCGCACGAGGCGGGCGCTCAGGTCGTCCACCAGCGACAGCACGCTGTCGGCGGGGCCCTCCGATTGCGCCTTGCCCAGCTCGCTGCCGTCGAGACCGTAGAGCGTGGCGCTGATGCGCATCTGCGAGCCGATGTTGGTGACGTTGCCCAGGAGCGCGGCACTCGCCTTCGTCGCGGCGGCGATGGCGAGCGCACCCTTCAGGTCCACGCCACGTGCACCGCCTCGCTTCCGCCACTGCACGAACACCGTCTGCGGATCCACCGTCCGCAGCTGCGGCACGGTGCCGAAGTTGGTGGTGAGCAGGTTGGCCATCCCCTCGCCCATCGTGCTGTCGCCGCCGCCGGTGACGCTGAACGGCAGGATCGCGATGCGCTCGGCGCCTTCCTTCACCCCCGTCGGCGTGCTGCCGCGGGCATACCAGGCGGCGCCGGCGGCCACGAGCGCCAGCAGCACGGCGCCCACGAGCATCGGCCACATCGCGCGCCGGGGCGATGCCCCCTCGTGGATCGCCTGCTCCAGCGCGTCGGCGAACTGCATCACGTCGGGATAGCGCTGCTCGCGATCGGTGGCGAGTGCGCGCGTGACGACGGCGTCCACCGCGCTGCTGATCTCGGGCGACGCGAAGGTGTTGCCGGCGTCGCTCAGCTTGGGCCGCGGGCCGGTGACGTGGCTCGCCAGCAGCTGCTGCACGTTCCGGCCGGTGAAGGCCTGCCGCCCCGTTGCCATCTCGTAGAAGACACAGGCGAGGCTGTACTGGTCGGAGCGCGCATCGATGTCGTCGGCGGTGGCCTGCTCGGTGCTCATGTAGGCCGGCGTGCCGACGGCGATGCCCATGCCGGTGAGGCGCTCGCTGCCCAGGGCCGGTGCCGCCGCGCGTGCGATGCCGAAGTCGGCCACCACGGCGTGGCCGCCGGAGAGCATGATGTTCTCCGGCTTCACGTCGCGATGAATGATGCCGTGCTGGTGAGCATACTGGAGGGCGCTTGCCGCCTCGCGGGTGAGCCGCACCGCCTCGGCGAGCGGGAGTTTGCCCTCGCGTCGCAGGCGGTCGCGCAGCGACTCGCCCTCGACGAAGGGCATGACATAATAGAGGACGCCATCGGCAACACCGGAGTCGTACACCGGCACCACGTGCGGATGCTGGAGCTGTGCCGCCATCTCGACCTCGCGCAGGAAGCGCTCGCTGCCGATCGTGGCGGCCAGCTCGGGCCGGAGCACCTTGATGGCCACCGGCCGCTTGTGCTTCAGGTCCTGCGCGAGGTAGACCGTCGCCATGCCGCCCTCGCCGATCTGCCTGTCGAGGACATACCGGTCGCTCAGTGCATGCGAGAGCACGGTAAACGGGTCGGTCATGGACGCATGTCTCCCTGATCAGCGAACGGGTGACGCAAAATATACGGCCCCGACCCCAGGGCCGGTTCCGAGGATAGCTTCTGTCATGCGCTACGCCATCAACCGATTCCGCGCGGCCGCCGGTGATGTTCCACTGGTGCCCCGTGACGTCCGCGACTTCCATCGCACGCTTCCCGGCTATGTGCCGACCCCGCTGGTGTCGCAGCCCGGCCTGGCGCGAGCACTCGGCATCGGAAGCCTGTACGTAAAGCACGAGGGAAGCCGCTTCGGGCTGGGCGCCTTCAAGGGACTCGGTGCGTCGTGGGCGCTGCAGCGTCTTACCCGGATGCATCCGGGATCGCTCGGCACCGTGTCCGCGGCCAGCGAGGGGAATCATGGACGCGCGGTCGCGTGGGCGGCGCGGCTCGCGGGCATCCCCTGCATGATCTTCCTCCCGGCGCACGTCGCGCGCGAACGGGTGGAGAACATCCAGGGTGAGGGTGCGACGGTAATCCTGGTGGACGGCAGCTACGAGGACGCGGTGCATCGCTGTGACGCCGAGAGTCGCGAGAACGGGTGGCAGGTGATCTCCGACGTGGGTTATGAGGGCTACCTCGATATTCCTGAGCTCGTGGTGGCGGGATACGACACATTGTTCCAGGAGGTCGATGAGCAGATCGACATGCCGCCAGATGTCGTCCTGATACCTGGCGGCGTGGGCGGGATCCTGCACGCCGGCGTGGCGCACTACGCGCGCGTCGGTGCACCACGCGTGGTGGGAGTGGAGCCGTCATCGGCCGACTGCCTCACCGCGTCGCTCGAATCTCCCGACGGGCGGCCGGCGCCGGCGACGGGCGACGGCGACACGACGATGGCCTGCCTCAACTGCGCCGAAGTGTCACTGTCGTCGTGGCCGGCGATCAGGCAGGGTGTGGACGCGATGATCGCGATCGATGACCACGATGCGATGGAGGGGGTACGGCTGCTGTATCGAGCGGCACCGGGTGATGTCGCACTCGAGGCGGGGAACTCCGGGGCGGCGACGACCGGAGCCCTCGCCGCCCTCATGCGTGATCCCCGGCTCCGGGGCCTTCGCGACTACCTGAAGCTGGGTGCGTCGAGCCGGGTGGTGGTGCTGTGCACCGAGGGCGCTATCAACCGGACCGAGTTCGAGCGCTGCCTCTCGACCTGAACCCGCCCTGGTTCAGGGTGCGGCCAGGGGAATGTCCGCCTTGCTCCATGCTGCGGCGATGCGCGGCTCCAGTGCCGCCGCCTCGCTCTTCCCGCCACTCGCCTCGAGACTCTTCGACAAGCCGTACAGCGCCTCACCACTCTCGGGATACTGCGCGAGCACCGCGCGATAGACCGCGGCCGCTTCCTTCGCGCGATGCGCCCTGAGCAGGGCCGCGCCCAGTGTCAGTCGCGTCGGGTGATGCCAGAAGGCCGGTTCCATATAGGGCAGGCCGTCCTCCCCCGCCGCGGCACGCTGGTACGCGCCGATCGCCTTCGCCGTGTTCCCCTGCTGCTGCGCGATGTTCCCCGCCAGCATCGCCGCGGAAATTTCCAGCAGCTGCTTCCGGATCCCTACCGGCTCGGCCTTCGCGAGGGCCTGCACCGTGTCGAGGGCGGCGAACGCCTCGGCACCGCGGCCCTTCGCGGCGAGGGCGCTGCCCCGGGCGTAGAGCGCCATGCCTCGCGCGGCATGCAGCGTGTCGGGTGGGAGCGGGAGCGCGAGGATGTCGTCCCAGCGGCCATACTCGGCGAGGTAGACGAAGCGCGCCGGCACGAGGTACTCCGCTTCCACCGCGAGCTGGGCTATTTCGAGCGGGGTGTGTTCCGACGCCGCGGCCGCCGCTGTCAGCGCCTCCTTGCTGCGACCGGCGAACGCCGAGGCGAAGGCGAGGAAGTGATAGTTGTGCGGGTAGTAGATCGCGAGGTAGACGCTCTGCTGTCCCGGCCGGTCGGCGATGAACGTCTGGTCGGCATGCACGGCGTGGACGTTGGCGTCCACCGCATCGTTGTAGCGGCCCACGCGGGCGTAGATGTGCGCGGGCATGTGCACGAGATGCCCCGCGGCCGGCATGAGCGATGCGAGGCGCTCAGCGCACGGCACCGCGAGCGCTGGCTTCACCTTCTCGACCGCGTGGATGTAGTAGTGGCAGGCGCCGGGATTCATGGAGTCGGCGGCGATGCTGCGCTCGAGGATCGGCACCAGCTGCTCCAGCCCCGGATTGGGCTGGCCCTTCGCATCCCAGTAGTTCCAGGGGCTCAGGTCCATCAGCGACTCGGCGTACAGCACCTGTGCGTCGAGGTCGGTGGGGAACTGCTGCGCCACCTGCGCCATCGCGCGGGAGTAGGCGCTGTCGAGCGGCGCGCGACTGGCAGGCGCAGGGTCGGCGTAGCGCGCGGTGAGCGCCTCGATGTAGGCCCGCTCACGATCGGATACCTTGGCCGCTCCGGCCCGGGCCTTCGACAGGGCTTCCCACGCCGGCGCTGCTGCGGCCGGGTCCATCGGCAGGTTGATGTTGGGCCCGAGCACCAGCGCGGTGCCCCACCAGCACATCGCACACGATGGGTCGAGCGCCGCTGCGGCGCGGAAGGAACGCTCCGCCTCCGGATGATTGAATCCGTACGCCAGGCGCAGGCCCTGGTCGAACAGGCGCTGCGCCTCCGGCGTCGCGGTGACGGCCATGTGATGGCTGCCCAGCCCCTCGATGATCGCCTCGGTGGGCTTCGGCGCATCGGCCGGCTTGCTGCAGCCGCCGAGCGCCATTCCGGCCACCAGCATCAGGCGCGACCAGACGCCCGAGCTGCGGAACCGGTTCCCGGAATCCTTGATCAACGGCCGCTCCGGCATGATCGAGCAGAGGTAGCAGTCGGGCATGGTGCACTGCCGCGCCGTCCACTGGTTGCACTCGGGGCAGAACTGGGCATCGAAGACGGCGTAATGCACCACCCGTCCGTGGCACTTGATGCAACTCGCGGGCGCCACCCATCCCTCGATGCGCAGCGGTCCGAGCTGGACCGTGTGTTCCTTCGTGTTTTCCTGGATCTCCAACATTGACTCCCTCCTTGCCTCGAGCCCCGCCCGGAGCCCTTCCTGAGGGAATGCGCAGGATGCCGCCGAAAGGCGACACGCGCTAACTGCCGGGTGCTGCCGCCGGGACGATGCGCATGCCGGCCGGGAGCCGGGTCACCTCGGGGCCGAGGTCCATCAGGTCCCGCACGGCGGTGGCGTGGAGCCACGGCAGTCCC
>Ga0190274_10002820_pt1 | contig 10310 bp, 7 predicted proteins | sample Popmic531T_FD_133002 | JGI IMG/M metagenome (GOLD analysis project Ga0190274, IMG submission 133002) | Populus adjacent soil microbial communities from riparian zone of Yellowstone River, Montana, USA - 531 T | ecosystem: Environmental > Terrestrial > Soil > Riparian zone | place: USA: Montana...
CGCCGGCCGCGAGGACCGAGCTCCGCGTTCCCGCGGAGATCGCCAGCACCGCCGTCACCTGCCGCGAGGCCCTGGCGTAGAGCCGCCGTCCAGGGCCCTGCCGCATCTGCCGCGGCACCGGTCCCCACTCGGCCCAGACGACGCGGGGGCGGAGGCGGGCCGGCAGGCTCGACACCAGCAGCTGCTCCTTCTTGTAGTGGAGCAGCAGGGCGTCGTAGGGCAGCTCGCGCTCCAGGGCCCGGCGCAGCCTTCTCCGCAGCAGGGGCCAGCGGACCAGGAGCAGGGGCCAGGACCGCCCGGAGAGCTTCGGCCCCAGCTCGAGCGCGCGGACCTCGACCCGGGTGTCGCGGCCGATCCCCGGCCAGTCGCTGAGCATGACCCCTTCGTGTCCGCGCTCGATCAGGGCCTCGAGCAGCTCGACCGCGGCGAACTCGGCGCCGCCGCGGGCCGCCCCGGTCATCACCGAGACGATCCTCATGCCGGCGCCAGCCGTCGCTCGAGCGCCTCGATCGAGTACTCGCGCTCGGCCAGCTCGCGGCCGGCGCGGGCCAGGGGGTTGCCCCGGGCGGGGTCGAGCGCGGCCTCGAGCGCGGTCGCGAACGCCGCGCCCGCGGGCGCTCCCTCGGCGTAGTGCTCGCCGGCGCGCGCTTCGAGCCCGGCCGCCGCCAGCGGGGTCGCGGCGATCGGCACTCCGTAGGCCAGGGCCTCGACGAACTTGAGCGGCGAGCCGCCCCCCTCCAGCAGCGGCACGGCGGCGCAGCCGGCAGCCAGGTAGAGGTCGCGGAGGTCGGGCACGAAGCCCGCGGGCTCCACCCGCGGGTCGGTCGCCTCGATCTCGCCGCTGCCCTTGCCGGCGAGGAGGAGGCGGACGTCCGGCGCCCGCTCCCAGAGGCTCGGCATCGCCTCCTCGAGCAGGAACCGCAGCGCGCCCCGGTTCGGCTCGTAGCCGAGGTCGGCGACGAAGACCACCACTCGCTCTCCCGCCCGCGCGGGCACGGGATCGATCGCGGCCACGTCGACGACGTTGGGGACGAGCCGCAGGCGGGCCCCCGGGGCGAGCGCGGCGGCGCCCTCGACGTCCGCCGGCGAGACCATCCAGCTCTCCTCGAAGCGCTCCAGCAGCAGCCGCTCGAAGCGCTCCAGCGAGGCCAGCGACATCCCCGCTTCGTCGAGGCGGTGGCGGAAGGCCGACTCGAGGTTGTGGGCGCTGTAGACGGCGGGGCGGCGAGCGGCGAGCGGGAGCAGCGCCGCCGCGGCGACCGGGCCCTCGGCGATCAGCCGGGCTTCGCCGCCGCCTCCGGCCAGCGCGGCCGCGCGGGCGGATACGCCGGGCCAGATCCCGCGCGCGAAGTCGTTCGGGACGCCGCCGAGGCGGGCGCGGGCGTAGGCGGGCAGGCGCGCGAGCGGCCCCGGGCGCTCGACCCGGTGCAGCTCGAGGTCGGGGATGGATTCGTAGGCCGGGTCCGGCCGGTCGCAGCCGAAGGCGCCGTAGACCAGGTCGACGGGACCGCCGGCCGCCAGCGCTCGCACGATCCCGTACGTACGCCTGGCGCGACCGGAGTCGAGAGTAGGCGTGAATGAGGTGGCGATGACGGTCCGCATCGGCGAGGCCGGCCGCGGGCTGGGCGGGCGCGGCGAGTATAGGCCAGCCGGCGGGGCCGGCCGCCGTTCTGAAGGCGCCTCAGCGGTACAGCTGCGCGGCGCCGCGGACGATCGAGTAGGAGGGCTTCGGGCTGCCGTCCTCGCGCAGCAATCCGAACTGCAGCTCGCGATCGGAGCTGGCGGTGCCGCGGTCGAGCAGCTGGAAGACCGAGAGCATCTCGACGTCCCAGGCGGAGCGGGTGGCGACGGCCTCGATCATGTCCGCGAGGTGCTCGGCCTGGACCGCCTCGGTGACGCACTCGCCGCCGCAGTCGGCGGTCGACTCGCCGTACTCGGTGATCCAGATCGGCTTCGCGCCGGCGCCGAGGGAGTCCATGCGCCGGCGCAGGGTGTCGATCCGCCCGAAGGGACCGCCGTCCGCCACGGTGGCCGGGTCGTGGCCGTACCAGTAGGGATGGAGGGCGAAGGCGGAGACGAGGGAGTTGAGGCCGGGGATGCGGTCGTAGAGCGTTTCGAGCCAGGACGCGTCGGCCCCGTGCACGTTGACCGGCAGCGCGATCTCGACCGGCAGGTCGAGATCGTGGACGCGTTCCAGGGTCGGCCGCACGGTGTCCGCGTAGAGCTGGGCGGACATCCCCCCGTAGTAGGGCTCGTTGCCGAGCTCGATCGTGGTGATCGCGTAGCGCGAGGCGTCGAGCTCGGGGTGCGCGGCCCAGAAGCTGCCGCCGACGCCGTAGCGGCGGACGAAGGCGATGACCCAGTCGCCGTAGCTGCCGGGATCGCCGAGCTGGTTGGCGCCGAGCAGCGCGTGGATGCGGGTATGGACTTCCCCGGCCGCCTTCAGCACCAGCGCGTCCTGGGCGTCGATCGCCCGGCCGGGGTCCCACTCGTGGCGGGTGACCGCTGCCCCCAGCGCGGCGCGGTATCCGGTTTCGCCGGCGCTCCAGCCGCCGTAGCCACCGTCGATCCCCAGCACCAGCGGGGTTGGGTCGGGAGCGGGTTCGTTGGGAGTCCCCGACGTGTCTTTGGGGGGAGGGGTGGGTTCGGGTTCGGGTTCCGGCTCCGGGTTCGATGGCGTCGGTTCCGACGGCGCCGGCTCGGCCGGCGGCGCTGGTTCGGACGGCGGCGGCTCGGCGGGCGGCGGCTCGGCCGGCGGCGCCGGTTCCGAAGGCGCTTCGGGCAGGGGCGAAGCGGGAGAGGCGGGCGGGCCGGGGGCCTGCGGCACCGAGGCCGGCGGGGCCGCGGGGGGGGAGGCCGGGAGGCCTGCCGGTCCCGGATCGGCGGCGGCCGGCGCCGGCGCCGCCGGCGTCGCCTGGCTCGGGCGTTCGTGCCGCCGGAGGCGGACGGCCGGCCCCGTCGCGGAGGCACGTCCCAGGCCCCTGCGCTTGACCGAGTGGGGCGCCCGCTGCCCGCTGCGCAGGGCCGGGCCCCTGTGCCCGGCCGCCGGGGCCAGGACGGAGAGCTTTGCCCCGTCGCCGTCGGAAGCGGCGGGCGAGAGCTCGGTCATCGCGGCGCCGAGCGCCAAGAGCGCCAGGACGGCGAGGACTGGTAGTGAAGGCCTGTAGTTCCCCATACGCCTAGGCCGGACGAACGACCTAGACGAATGATGTTCCCATATTTGCTATCCGCGGTAGCGCTGCATCGTTTCGCGGACGAAGGAGTAGGCGGGCTTCTGGGTCCCGTTCTGGCGCAGCAGACCGAACTGGAGCTCGCGGTCGGTGCTGTTGGTGCCGCGGTCGAGCAGCTGGAAGACGGAGACCATCTCGATCTTCCATTCGGGCCGCCCGATCGCCGCGTTGATCATCGCCTTGACGTGTTCGGCCTGGACCGACTCGGTCACGCACTCGCTGCCGCAATTGGCCGTCGACTCGCCGTACTCGGTCAGGTAGATCGGCTTGGCGGAGGCCCCTTTTTCGTTCATCCGCTTGCGCAGCACGGCGATCCGGCCGAAGGGGCCGGCAGGGCTCACCGTCGCCGGATCGTGGCCGTACCAGTAGGGGTGGTCGGCGAAGGCGAAGAAGAGGTTGTTGAGGTTGGGGATGCGCTGGTAGAGGGTGTCCATCCAGGTGGTGTCGGTGCCGTAGACGCGGCTGGGGAGGACGATCTTCGCCGGCAGGCCGAGGCTCTTGACTTCTTCCAGAGCGGGCCGCACGGTGTCGGCGTAGAGGCTGGGCGACATCCCCCCGAAGTACGGCTCGTTGCCGAGCTCGAAGGTGGTCATCGCGTAGCGGGATTCGTCGAGCTCGGGGTGCGCGGCCCAGAAGCTGCCGCCGACGCCGTAGCGCCGGATGAAGGCGACGACCCATTCGCGGTAGTGAGCCGCGGTTCCCAGTTCGTTGGCCCCGAGTAGCGGATGGATGCGGGTGTGGACCTGAGCGGCGGCCTTGAGCACCAGCGCGTCCTGGGCGTTGACCGCGCGGTCGACGTCGAACTCGTGGCGGGTGACGGCGGCATTCAGCTGCGCGCGGTAGGCGGTTTCGGTGCTGCTCCAGTCCCCGTAGCCGCCGTCGATGCCGATCACCAGCGAGCCGGCGGTCGGTGCCGGGGCCGGCTCCGGCACCGGCGCGGGAGCAGGAGCGACGGCGTTCGCGACGTTGATCGAGGTCGAGGCCACGCGCGAGTTGCCGGCCGCGTCATAGGCGGTCGCCGAGAGGGTGTGGGCGCCGTCGCCGACCGCGGTCGAGTCGAAGCCGCAGTTGTAGGGCGCGGTCAGCTCGGTGTTGAGGACCGCGCCGTCGAGCTTGATCACGACCTTGACGACGCCGCGGTCGTCGCTGGCGGCGGCGAGGCAGCTGGAGCCTTCGATACTGCCCTTGACCGTGGTCCCGGGGCTGGGCGCCTGCCAGCTGACGCTGGGTGCGGTGGTGTCGGCCGTCGGAGCCGGGGCGGGCCCGGGGGCGGGCTCGGGCGCCGGGGTGGGAGCCGGCTCGGGCGCCGGCGCCGGGTTGGAGACGGTGATCGCGACCGCGGCGCTGCGCGAGTTGCCGGCCGCGTCGTAGGCGGTGGCGGCGAGGGTGTGGCCGCCGTCGCTCAACTCGGTCGAGTCGAAGCCGCAGTTGTAGGGGGCGGTCAGCTCGGTGTTGAGGACGCTGCCGTCGAGCTTGATCACGACCTTGACGACGCCGCGGTCGTCGCTGGCGGCGACCTGGCAGCTGGACCCCTCGACCGTGCCCCTGACGGTTGCGCCGGCGCTTGGCGCCTGCCAGCTGACCTTCGGCGCGGAGGCGTCGGAGCGGCTGCGCTTCGCCGTGCGGGAGAAGCTGGCGCCGCAGGCGCGGGCCTTCTGGCGCCGCTGCGATGCCGGGACGCGTCCGCTCGGGGCCGCGGCCGCCCGCTCGGACCGCTTGGCGCAGACGTCCGCGACCCGGGCGGCCGCGGCGCCGGTGGCGCCCTGGGCGGCGGCTGAGGCGAGGCCGGCGACGGCGAGCACGGTCGCCAGGGAGAGGGCGAGGAGGACGGTCCGGAGGGGAAGCTCTGCGAGTCTCATGCCCCCTTGATCGGCGCCCCTGCGGGGAGCCTGGGCGAGGGCGCCGCTTTTGGACGCATGTCCCAAACCGGTTCTGGCCATCAAGGCGGTCGGCGCCTGCGCAGGCGCGTTTCCGGCTAGCCGCGGTACTGCTGCATGGCGCTCTGGACGATCGCGTAGGACGGCTTCTGCGAACCGTCCTGGCGCAGCAGCCCGAACTGCAGCTCGCGATCGGCGCTGGCGGTGCCGCGGTCGCGGAGCTGGAAGACGGAGAGCATCTTCACGCCCCACTCCGGGCGGCTGACGATCGCCTCGATCATCGCCTTCAGATGGTCGGCCTGGGCGCTCTCGCTGGCGCACTCTTCCCCGCAGTCGGCGGTCGACTCGCCGTACTCGGTGATCCAGATCGGCTTCGCCTCGGCGCCGTGCTCGTTCATCCGCTGGCGCAGGGTGTCGATCCGCCCGAACGGCCCGGCCGCGCTCACCGTGGCCGGATCGTGGCCGTACCAGTAGGGGTGGTCGGCGAAGCCGTAGAAGAGGTCGTTGAGGTTCGGGATGACCTCGTAGAGGGTGTCGATCCAGCTGGTGTCCCTGCCGTAGACGCGGCTGGGCAGGATCACGTTCACCGGCAGCCGCAGGCGGCTGATCTCTTCCAGCGTCGGCCGTACCGTCTCGGCGTAGAGCTGGGGGGACATCTCCCCGAAGTAGGGCTCGTTGCCGAGCTCGATCGAGGTGATCGCGTAGCGCGAGGCGTCGAGCTCGGGGTGCTGGCTCCAGAAGCTGCCGCCGCTGCCGTAGCGGCGGATGAAGGAGATGACCCAGTCCCGGTAGCGCCCCGGGTCGCCGAGCTGGTTGCCGCCGAGCAGCGCGTGAAGGCGGGTGTGGATTTCCTCGGCGGCGGTGAGGACGACGTCGTCCTGATCGTCAACCGGCTCCTCCAGGTCCCACTCGTGCCGGGTGACGACGGCGCCGAGCTTCTCCCGCTCGGCGATTTCGGTCTCGCTCCAGCCGGCGTAGCCGCCGTCGATCCCGATCGTCAGGTCGCCCGCAACCGCGGTGGGCACGGCGCTGCTCTGTGCCTGCTGGCGCTTGGCCGCCCGCCGCTGACGCGCCCTGCAGCGCTGCCGCAGCCGCGCCTCGGTCCGGCGCGCCCTGCTGCCGGTCGAGCGCTGCTTGACCCGCCCGGCGACCAGGCGCGCCGCGCGCTTGGCGCAGCTGCCCGAGCGGGCGGAATCGAGCGCGGTGGCGGCGTCGACACTTTGCGCCGCGACCGCCTCGGCGCCGAAGCCGAAGCTGCCTCCGAGGCAGGCGATCGCGACTGCGATCGGGACGATCCGGGAGATGTAGGTCGGGAACCGCATGCCGTTCCCTCATCGGGCGAGGAAGCGGCATGCCTGGGCTCCGGCAAGTCATCTGGACGTATGTACTAGACCGATGTCGCGGCTGCAAAACGCCATGCGAGCGGCTTCCTCAGGGCGATGCGTAGCTCTCGACCAGCGCCTTGAAGCGCTGGCGAAAGGAGGTCGCGCTGAAGCGCTCGGCGTGGGCGCGGATCGCCTCGGGGTCGAAGCGGCCGAAGTCGAGGTCGCGCAGCGGCTCCGCCAGCGCCTCGGCGTCCTCGCCGTCGACCAGGGCTCCGGTCTCCCCCTCGACGACGGTCTCGCGGACGCCGCCGCGGTCGACGGCGACCACCGGCCGGCCGGCGGCCTGCGCCTCCACGGCGGCGATTCCGAACTCCTCGACGTTGGGCACGACCAGCGCCAGGCAGCGGGCGTAGAGCGCTGCCAGGCGATCGTCCGAGACGCTGCCGAGGAACTCCACCCCCGGCCCGTCGTAGAGCTGCCGCAGGCGCGCCAGGTCCGGCCCCTCGCCGACGACCTTGATCGGACGCCCAGCCTTGCGGGCGGCCTCCAGCGCCACCTCGACCCGCTTGTGGGGGACGATCTGGCCGACGAAGAGGAGAAAGTCCTCCGGGACGCCGATCGCGAACCGCTCGACCGCGACGGGGGGGTGGACGATCTCGGCCTCGACTCCGTAGAGCCGCTCGATCCGCTCCTGGGTGATGCGGGCGTTGGCGACGTATCTGCCGACCCGCCCGGCTGCCTCCAGGTCCCAGGCGCGAATCTTCTTCAGGGTCCGCCGCATCAACGGGCGGCCCGGGCGCGGGGTCTCGGCCAGGGCGCGCTCGCGCTCGAACCAGGCGTAGCGGAAGGGGCTGTGGCAGTAGCAGACGTGCAGCGCCCCCGGCCGCGGCCGCAATCCGTGGGCGAAGGCGCTGCTGCTGGAGACGAGGACGTCGTAATCGCCGACCGGCAGGCGCTCCGTGGCCTTGGGGAAGAGGGGCAGGAGGTAGCGGAAGGTCCGCTGGCCGGCGCCGAGGCGCTGCAATCCGGAGGTGTGGACCTCGCGCCCCGCGAAGCCGCCGGCCACCGCCCGCTCGTCGTAGAGCAGGGTGTAGATCGGCGCCGCGGGCCAGCACGCCGCGATCTCGGCGAAGGTGCGCTCGGCCCCCCGCATCGTCAGCAGGTAGTCGTGGGCGAGCGCGAGGGAGCTGGCGCTAGTAGGCGCCACGCCCCGAGATCACGGCGGGGACGGTCGCCAGGAGGATCTCGATGTCGCGTGCCAGCGACCAGCCGGCCACGTACTGGTAGTCGAAGCGGACCATCTCCTGGAAGGGGCTCTGGGAGCGTCCGTAAACCTGCCAGGGGCCGGTCAGGCCGGGGCGCAGCTCCAGCCGTCGCAGGTGCCAGAGCTTGTCCAGCGCCGCGGTCTCCGGGAAGATCAGGGGACGCGGGCCGACCAGGCTCATCTCGCCCTTGAGGACGTTGATCAGCTGCGGCATCTCATCCAGCGAGAAGCGGCGCAGGGAGCGCCCGACCCGGGTCACCCGCGGGTCCTCGCGGATCTTGAACATGACCCCGTCGCCCGCCTCGTTGAGCTGCTCGAACTCCTTCTTGCGCTGCTCGGCGTCGACGTACATCGAGCGGAACTTGATCAGCTGGAAGCTGGTGTTGCCGCGGCCGGCGCGGGGCTGGCGGAAGAAGACCGGCCCCCGGGACTCGAGCTTGATCGCGATCGCCGTCGCGATCATCACCGGCGAGAAGATCGTCAGCAGCGCCAGCGAGCCGACCACGTCGAGCGCCCGCTTCGCCGCGATCGAGGTCGAGGCGAGGACGGGAACGCCGATCGAGAGCAGCGGCAGGCCGCCGATCTGGTCGAGGGCGCGGACCCCGTCGAGGAACTCGAAGAGGCGGGGCACGACGTCGACGGCGACGCTGGCGTCGCGGCAGGCGCGGATCGCCTGCAGCAGCTCCTCGTGGCTGGCGCGCGAGAAGGTGATGATGACGCGGTCGATGCTCTGCGCTTCGATGATCGAGTCGAGGTCGGCGATCCGTCCCAGCCAGGGCAGGTCGGGGGTGCCGACGTCGTGCACCTCGTCGTCGACGATCCCGACCGGGATCAGGCCGAACTGGTCGTTGTTGTGCAGCTTCTTCACGACCTGGCCGGCGACGACGCCCGAGCCCAGGATCAGGGTGCGCTGGCGCAGGTCGGGAGCGCGGTGCAGACCGGCGCGGACGAAGGCCCGGGCGGTGGCGGCGAAGGCGGCGGTGGCGGCGACGGTGAGGAAGGTGAGGGCGACGACGCGATCGAAGTCGAGGACCATCGCCACCCCGAACAGGGGCCAGGTGATCAGCAGGACCGCGACGAAGCCGCGCGGGACCTCGGAGACCGCCGAGGCCCAAGTGGCGAGCTGGTCGCTGCGGTAGAGGCCGATGCTGAAGGCGGCGAAGGGCCAGAGCAGACCGGCGCAGAGGACAAAGGTCAGACCCTCGGTAGAGAATTCGCCGAGAACGGCGACGGCGACGGCCGCGGCGAGGAGGGCCGCCAGCGCGTCGCCCGAGTAGAGCATCCGCGAGAGCACCGCACCGCGCCGCCGTGCCCGGCTTGCCGGCTCGGCGGCCGAGGGGCTGGCCGCGGCCTCGACCGCGAGCGGCGACTCGGCCTGGGACTGGGTGGCGGTTGGGTTCTCCATCGGGTGGGTTTTGGTTGCTCGGCTTTCAGATCTGCTTGGTCGCCTGGGCTGTGGCAGGAGCCAGGGGCTCATGGCGTGTGAAGACGCGTCTTGTGTGCGGGCTGTCGAGGTCTATGACCCTTGTCGTGCCGGCGGCACGAATCCTTGAACGTCCGCGCACACGGGTTGTCTCGGCATGCGCTCTGCAAAAAATAGTCTGGTTGCCGGGAAATCTCCATAGCCAGACCAGATATCGCCCAAAAAATTAACTTGACGAATTTGGCAACAGAGCTTGCGTTATCCGCTTCGCGCCGACCCTACTGGACGTATATGCGACTCCGACGGCCCTGGATGCGTCAGTGCGCCTCGTCGGAGGCGTGCGCGGGTGGCCGCGACTCCTCGGCGAGGGAGGTGATCTCGAGCTGACCGTGGGCCGCCTCTTCCAGGACCTCGGTCGCCTCCTGGGCCGAACGGGCATAGAGCTCGACCAGGAGATGGACGACGATCTGCTCGTCGTCGTGCTTGTGGAAGCGGACGTGGGTGAAGAACTCGCGCACGCCGGCGTCGCCGAAGGCGCCGTAGGTGAGGAACTCGATCGCCTCCGGCCCGGAGCAGGTCTCGACCCGGTCCTGGTCGACGGTGACGGTGCAGGAGGCGACCCAGGGGGTACCGGCGACCATCCGCTCCCAGCGGTCTTCGATCGGCACCACGCGGTCGTCGCGGAAGGTCAGGTGGGGCTGGTCGTGCATGCAGGCGAGGCACTGCACGACCGATTCCTGGACCTCGTCGACGCCTTCGGCGAGGACGCCGGTGTCGGGGTCGACGCGGCGGATCGCGTCGTAGTGGATCTGGATCTCGAGGCTCTCCGACCAGCAGCGGTAACAGCGCAGCCAGGCCGGCCGGTCCCCGTTCAGCTCGCTCATGGCTCCATTGTCGCGCGGCGGCGGTTTTGGCGCGAGCCGGGGCCGCTCAGGCGGTCGCGCCGGCCCGCCGGCCGACCAGCTCGACGATCTCGCCCATGATCTTGTTGATGTCGAAGTCCTTGGGCGTGTAGACCCCGGCGACGCCGCCCTCGCGCAGGCGCTCGGCGTCGGCGACGGGGATGATGCCGCCGACCACGACGGGCACGTCGACGCCGCTGTCGTCGAGCAGGCGCACCACCTCCGGGATCAGCTCCAGGTGGGAGCCGGAGAGGATCGAGAGGCCGACCACGTCGACGTCCTCCTGCAG
>Ga0190274_10002821_pt1 | contig 10309 bp, 8 predicted proteins | sample Popmic531T_FD_133002 | JGI IMG/M metagenome (GOLD analysis project Ga0190274, IMG submission 133002) | Populus adjacent soil microbial communities from riparian zone of Yellowstone River, Montana, USA - 531 T | ecosystem: Environmental > Terrestrial > Soil > Riparian zone | place: USA: Montana...
GGACGGTGGTGTAGCTGAGGCTGAGCCGCGCCTCGGCGAGCTCGGCACGCCGCTGCGCCACGTCGGCCTCCGCCGTGCGGAGCCGCGCGACACCGGCGTCGTACTCCATCTGGCTGAGCGCCTGCTGGCCGACGAGCCCTCTGTAGCGATTCACGTCCTGCGTCGCGTTGGCCGCCGTGGCCTCCGCCTTGGCCAGCGCAGCCTGCACCGCGTTCACCCGCGCGCGCAGCTCGCGCGGGTCGATCGAGAACATCGGCTGCCCCTCGCGCACGTCGGTGCCCTCGGTGTACAGCCGGCGCTCCACGATGCCGTCCACGCGCGCGCGCACCTCGGAGATGCGCACGGCCTGCAGCCGCCCGGGCAGCTCGATCACGTTGGCGATCGGCTCGGTGCCGACCGTGATGACGCGAACTTCGGGAGGCGGCGGGGCGGGGGGCGGCGCGGACTTGGAGCAGGCAGCGACGAGCAGCGCGGCGCCGAAGCGCCGCGCGAATGAGCGGATGGGCATTCGAAGGAGAATAGTAGCGGCCCGCGTGGCGGGCCACAGGGCCACGCTGCGGCGAGTGTGGCTTACAAGCCGACATGGGCCATATTCGATGGGGCGCCCGCGAGTGCGGGCTCCATCCGTGTAACGCCGCTCAGTGTGCGGCCGATTCCCACCGACCATGGCGACGGACGTCGGAGCATCGAGCGTGGACGCCGCCCCGCGCACCGATCAGGCACCGATCGCGAGCGCGGCGCGCCGCTGGCCGTTCAGCGTGAGCGTCGTGATCACCGCACTCAACGAGTCCGCCACGATCGGAACGGTCATCGAGCGGACGCGCGCGATCTGCCCCGATGCCGAAGTGCTCGTGGTGGACGACGCGTCGACCGACGACACCGCGGCACGTGCGGAAGCGGCGGGTGCGCGAGTCATTCGCCGCCCCTACACCCTTGGCGTGGGCGCCGGCGTCAAGACGGGAACCCGCGCCGCGACCGGCGATGTGCTGCTCCTCATCGATGCCGATGGTCAGCACGATCCTGCGGACATCCCGCGACTGCTGGATCTCATCGGGCCCTATGACCTCGTCATCGGCGAGCGCAATCGGGCGGGCCAGGAGAACACCGCACGCTGGCTGGGCAACAGCGCGCTCAACCGGCTCGGCACCTATCTGGTGGGCATTCCGATGCGCGATCTCACGTCGGGATTCCGCGCCATGCGGCGGCATGTGATGCTCGACCTGTTGCATTTGTTGCCCAACCAGTACTCCTGGGCCACCACGAGCGCCCTCGCCTTCGCGAAATCCGGCTTCCATGTGCGCTTCGAGCCGATCGTCGTGCGGCGACGCGAGGCGGGTCAGAGCTCGCAGAAGCTGATGCGGAACGGGATCCGTTTCGTGCTGATCATCCTGCGGACGTCGACGCTGTTCAGCCCCCTGCGAATCTTCTTCCCGCTGTTCGTGCTGCTCGAGGGGCTCGCCGTCGCCGGGTATGTCTGGTCGGTCGCGACGGGTGCGCCGAAGCTGCACCTGCCCCCGTCCACGGTGATGTTCTTCCTGGGGGGACTGTTCCTGTTCTTCTTCGGGCTGATCTCGGAGCAGATCGCCCAGCTCCGCTTCCGCTCTCCGGAGAGCTGGCTCACCGTGGGGCCGGCGCGGCGATGAGCCACCGCGCGCGGTGGCTCACGCGCCTCGTCGGGCCGGCGATCCTCGCGTACTTCCTCCTCACGACCGATCTGCACCGCATCGCGGCGATCCTGCGTGACGTACGCTGGACCCCGCTCCTGCTCTCGCTCGCATTGTTTCCCGGCGTCGTACTCACCAAGGCGTGGCGCTGGCGCCGGCTGATCGGCGAGCTCGGCGTGCCGGCGCCGTCGCTTGCCCGGTCGGTCACGCTCTTCCTCATAGGACAGTTCGCCGGGGCCGCGACGCCTGGGCAGTCGGGAGACTTCGTGCGCGCGTGGTATCTGCGCGAGCGGGGGAGTGCGCTCTCGACGGCGCTGTTCAGCGTACTGTTCGACCGCCTGCTGGATTTCCTGCTGCTCGCGCTGGTGAGCCTGGCCGGTCTGGTCGCATTCCTCGACGTCTTCCCGCCGGCGCTGCGCCTGCCGATCCTCGGCGCGACGGCGGGATTCACCGGCGTCGTGGTCGTGGTCGTCCCGGCGTTGATGGCGCGGCGGTCGCGGCGCTGGCTGATGGGGCGAATGCGGCGCTTCGCACCGCCGTCGCTGCGGCCGCGTCTCGAGCGCTGGCAGTCCCTGCTCGACACGCTCGAGATTCGTCCTCCCCTCGCGCTCGAGCTGCTCGCGGCGACCATCGCCGCGACCGCCGTGGTGATGCTGCGGATCTGGCTGCTCTTCCGTGCGCTCGACGTGATCGTGCCGTCGGCGCTGCTGATCTCGTCGGCCGCGTTGATCTCGATCCTGCAAACGCTCCCGGTGAGCGTGGCGGGCGTCGGTGTGCGCGACGCCGTGCTCGTGGCCGTGCTCGCCCGGCACGGCTACCCGGCGGAACGCGCCCTCGCGCTTTCGGCTCTCTTCCTGGTGCTGGTGATCGAGCAGATGCTGATCGGCTTTCTCGTCGCGATGCGACATCCGCTCGGCGACGCGGTGGCGGCGGAACCACTCGCGATGCCGCGCAGCGACGCCGGAACGCCGTGAGCGTGACGCGGCGCGAGGGCGCACAGGTCGTCACGGTCTGGCTCGTGCTCGCGGCGCTCCGGTGGCTCGCGGCGCTCCCGGTGAGACAGCCGAGAATCTTTCGCGACGAGCTGCTGCACTGGCAGCTCGCGCAGTCGTTCGTGACGCATCGGCCCTTCCTCGTATCGGGAGAGGCGGTGGACTACCCGGCGGTGCTCTATCCGGCGCTGCTGAGCCTCGGCCTTCACACGCGCGACGCGCACCTCGCCTTTCACCTCGCGCAGGGATTGAACGCGCTCATGGTGAGCGCGGTGGTGCTCTCCGCCTACGCCCTCGCGCGAGAGCTCTCCGATCACCGCGATGCGCTCGGCGTCGCGGTCCTCGCCGGACTCGCGCCGGCCGGCGGGTACTCGCTCTTCATCATGGAGGAGAACCTCTACTATCCGCTGTTCGTGCTCAGCTGCTGGCTGTGCTGGCGGGTGCTGGTTCATGGGCGGGTGCGCGACGCGGCGTGGTGCGCGCTGGCGCTGTCGCTGACGTACTTCGCCAAGCCGCTGGCCGTTCCGCTCGTTGCCGCGTATGCGGGAGTGGCGCTGTTGTGGGGCGTCACGGAGCTCCGTTCGATGGGGCTGGAGCGCCGGTCTCTCACGGCGCTCGCGCTTCGGCTGGCGCCGGTCATGGCGTTCGGGGCGTTGCTTCTCCTACGTCACGCCCTCACCACCCACGGCGTCGACGAGACTCGAACTGGCGCCGTCCTCGGACGCTTCTACACGGACGAGCTGGCCGGCGCGCTCCTGCCCCCGCTCAAGCCCATGTTTCGCGTGATCGTCTCGCTGTCGCTCGCGCTCGCGGCCGGCGTCGCGATCGCGCCGGCGGTGGCGCTGCTCGACGGATGGCGGGAGCGGCGCGTCGACCCGCGACGGCTCTGGCTCGCCGTGCTGACGATCTGCGTGTCGGCGGTGTACGTGCTCGCGGCAGCGCGCCACACGATGCTGCTGAATGCGGCGCCGAAGATCCACGAGCGATACCTCTTCGCCGTCGGACCGCTGCTCATCGCGCTCTTTCTCACGGCGCGCGGTCCAACGCTCGGCGCAGGGACGATCGCCGCGGCGTGCGTGGCGATCGCGGCCGTCGTCGCGCGGTTCGCCGAGACCATGCTGCCAGCCAACACCTGGGTGAACGCGCCCAGTCTCACGCTCCCGTGGCTGCTCTATGCCCGCACGTCCAGTGGACTCGCGGTGGCGCTTCTCGCGGCCGCCGCAGCAGGCGCCATCTGCTGGGGCGCGCGTTCGCGCGAGCAGCTGCGCGGCGCGTTGCGCGTCGGCACGCTCGCGGCCACGCTCGTGGTCTTGAACGTGACGTGGTACGCGTTCGTCTACCGCATTCAGGGCAACCTGCTGCCGCTCGAGCGGACGCTGCACGAGATGGAGACCCTTGCGCCCGGCGACGCGCGCATCGTCACGGTGGTGCCGGCCGACGCGGAGCCGATGTCGGCGCTGTCGTATCACGGCAAGTTCTGGCTGGGCGAGCGGCTCACCGTGTACTGGACGGGAGCGGCCGACGCGCCGTGGTACGTCGACGCGCGTGGCGACGCGACCGAGGTGGTCGCACGCACGCGGGCGACGCATCTCATCGGGCTCCCCGGAGTCGAAGCGCTCTGTCCCGGCGGGGCGACTCTCCCGACATCGTCGGCGGGAGACGGCCTCGACGTGCGAATCGTCGCCGTACCGTCGAGTGGGTGCGCGTCTGGCTCGCGCTGACCGCTACTGTCATCCCGAGCGTAGTCGAGGGATCCGCACCTCCGGTCATCCCGAGCGCAGTCGAGGGATCCGCACTTCTCGTGCGTCATTGACCGTCGTGGCGCAGCGTCTAGATTCGCGCTGCGCCCGGTTCCTCCTCCCGTCGATCTCTCCTCCGCCATGACTTCCCCGGCCGACCGTGTCATCGGCCGACTGATCGCCGACCGCTATCGCGTCGTGGCGCTCGTCGGCAGCGGCGGCATGGGCGAGGTGTATCGCGCCGAGCACGTCGACCTCAAGCGGCCCACGGCGCTGAAGTTCATGCGCCCCGCCCTCGGCCAGGACGCCGACGCGCTCGCGCGCTTCCGTCGGGAGGCGGAGCAGGCGAGCCGCATCTCGCATCCGAACGTCGCAGCGATATACGATTTCGGCGACGCGGGCGACGGGCAGGTCTTCCTCGCGATGGAGTTCATCGAAGGGGAATCGCTCGCCGATCGCATCGCCCGCGACGGACGACTTCCCCCCGCCGACGCGGCGCAGATCATTCTCGGCGCGGCGGCCGGGCTGGCCGCGGCGCACCGGCGCGGGATCCTCCATCGCGACCTCAAGCCGGCGAACATCATGCTCGCCGCCGAGTGCCGCACGGGCGTGGAGCACGATCCGCACGCCGTCGGCACGGTGAAGCTGGTCGACTTCGGCATCGCGCGCTCGATCATGGGTGACATCAAGGCGCCGGGCGCGGCGGAGTCGGGGCCGTCGCTCACGCGCACGGGGCACGTGCTTGGCACGCCAGCCTACGCCAGCCCCGAGCAGCTCGCCGGCGAGCCACTCGATGCGCGGTCCGACCTGTACTCGCTCGGGCTCATCGCCTTCGAGGCGCTCACCGGCCTGCCGGCGTTCGCGACGACCAACGCGCGCGAGCTCATCGCCCATCGCCTGCTCGGCAGCCCGCGCGCCGTCACCGACGTGCTGCGTGCCGGCGACGCGCCGTGGGCTGACGACGTACAGCCCGTGCTCGACCGCGCACTCTCCTCGGATCCCGAGAAGCGCTATGCCGACGCGCTGACGTTCGCCACGGAGTTCGCCGCGGCGCTCGGCGTCACCGCGACGACACCTGGCGCGTTCGGCGCCGCCACGCCGTCGAGCCCGCGCGAGCTCACGCCGTCGGCGCCGCCGGCCGACGAGCCGCGGCGCCGCACCGTGCTGTGGGGCCTCGCGCTCGGCGCCGTGGTGCTCGTCGGCGCCATCGTTTGGAAGAGTGCGTCGCGTGGCGAGCCGGCGGCACCGGCCGCGCCGGCGCAGATCGCCGTTCCGGCGGTGCAGCGCCTCGCCGTGCTCCCATTCGAGAATCTCGGACGCCCCGACGAGGCCTACGTCGTGGACGGCCTCTCGGACGAGATCCGGAGCAAGCTCGCCGGCGTGCCGGGCGTGCAGGTCATCGCACGCGCGAGCTCCAACCAGTACCGAGCCACCAGCAAGCCGCTGCAGGATGTGGCTCGCGAGCTCGGCGTGCGATACCTCCTCACCGGCACCGTACGCTCCGAGCCCGCGGCGGCGGGCAGACCGGCGCGCGTGCGCGTGACCCCCGAGCTCGTCGAGATCGCCACGGGCAACGCGGCGCCGGTGAGCCGGTGGACGAACACCCTCGACGCCACGATGGCCGACGTGTTCGGGATGCAGGCCGACATCGCCGGCCGGGTAGTGGAGGCCATGGACGTCGCGCTCGCGGGCGGCACGCGCGTACTCCTCGCCCAGGTGCCGACGCACGATCCGGCCGCCTACGATGCGTACCTTCGCGGGAAGGAGATCGTGAAGACCGACCCGGTGGACCTGAGGCGGCGGCTTCGCTACTTCCGTCAGGCGGTGGCGCTGGATTCGTCGTTCGCTCTCGCCTGGGTCGAGCGGTCGCGCGTCGCCGCGATCCTCTTCTCCAACGCCGTGCCGGATCCCGCCTTGGCGCGCGAGTCGAAGCTGGCCGCCGATCGCGCGATCGCGCTCGCGCCACAGCAGGGCGCCGGCTACGGCGCGCTCGCGACGTATCGCAATCTCGTGGAGCAGGATCCGGTGGCGGCGCTCGAGGCGGCGAAGCGCGCGCAGGCGCTCTCGCCGGGCGATCCCGAGCTTCTCCGTCCGCTGGCCATCTCGGAGCGGCAGCAGGGCCGCGTCGACGAGTCGCTGCGCCACATGCGCGCGGCCGCCGAGCGCGATCCCCGCAACGCCACCACCGTGCACCTCCTGGCCGACGCGCTGCTCTGGGCGAGGCAGTATGACCAGGCCCTCGATGCCGCCGACCGCGCGCGTGCGCTCGCGCCCGACGTATCGGAGATCATCGAAGGACGCGCGATGATCTCGCTCGCGCGCGGCGATCTCCCGGACGCGCGGCGCGTGCTCGCGCAGGTGCCGGCCAGTGTCGATCGCAACGTGCTCGCCGCGGCGGTGTCGATGTACTACGACCTTCCATGGCTGCTCGACGACGCCGAGCAGCGCCGCCTCCTCGCGCTCGGCCCCGACACGTTCGACGGGGACCGCATGTCGTGGGCCTGGGCCTTGGCGCAGACCTACGCGCTCCGTGGCGACGCGGCGCGCACGCGTGCGTTCGCCGAGAGCACCCTCGTGGCGGTGGACGAGCAGCTGCGGAACGCGCCGAACGACCCGCAGCGCCATCTCGTGCGAGGGCTCGCGCTGGCGGCGCTCGGCCGCGCGCCCGACGCGGTAGCCGCGGGCACGCGCGGGTTCGCGCTGCAGCGGCAGCGGTGGACCGCGACGAACGGTCCGTACGCGCAGCACCAACTGGCGCGGATCTACATGATGGTGGGCGATCGCGCGAAGGCGATGGACCTGCTCGAGCAGCTGCTCGCGATGCCGTACTATCTGTCGCCGGCCTGGCTCAGGATCGACCCGACGTTCGCGCCGTTGAAGAGCGACGCACGGTTCGAGCGGCTCGCCGCGTCGACGCCGAGGGTGTTCGGGCGCTAGCCCTGTCGGCGGCTAGTGGGCTTCGCGTTGGCCCAGCGCGCCGCGAATCTTCAGCAGATGATGCCACGCGTGGCCGACGGCGTGGTCCTCGAGCATGAACTGACAGGTGCGTGGTCCGTCGGAGTTGAGCGACAGCGCGGCGGCCGTGTCGAGCTGCCGGTCGTCGAGCGCGCGCACGGCCGCCGCCGCGGCGGTGCTGTTCTTCTGCAGTAGGTCCAGCGCCTCCTGCTTCGTCACGCGATCGAAGCTCCGGGCGTGATCAGCGTTCATCTCGTGCACCTTCGCCCAGGTGACGCCTTCGACGGCTTCCCCTCGGCCCAGCTGCTGCGCCAGGGTGATCTCGATGGGATACATCGTGCCGACGTGATGCACGATCACGCCGATCTTCCGGTTGTCGTGTGGAACGCGGATCTGCCACTGCTCGTCGGAGAGCGAGCGCGCGAGATCGGTGAGCTGGCGGACGCCTTCCTCGAGGCGCTGCGCGAGGGCGTCGGATCGGGTGCTCATCGTCAGTCTCGGGGCCTTTCTGGTGAGTGGTCGGATCGGGCGACCAAGTGTAGCCTGGCGCCGTCGAGTGCGCCAACGCGATATTGCCGGCGCGTGAGCCCGCTCCCCTTCGAGGTCTTCTCCTTCCGCTCCGTGGGCGACGCCGTCGCTCGCGCCCTGCACGTCGACGAATCGCCGGACTGCCGGATCGTCAACGGGCGCACGGTGCTCACCTTCCGCCGGCTCGACGCCGTGCGGTGGCCGGAGGCGCAGCAGATGGAGTTCGCGCTCCGCGTCGCCGCCGTCGCGCGCGTGGTGCTCGCCGAGCATCCACGTGCGCAGCTCCGGCGCGGCGCGACGCGAGCGATCGTCATCGCGCTCAAGGACGCTACCGTGCTGCGAGGATGCGAGGTGACCAGGCGCTGGGAGTGCATCGTGCCCATGGACGGCTAGGCACGGGCGGTCGAATGGACGAAAAAGACGACGGCCCCTTCGCAGGGGCCGTCGCTCGTTCGTGGATCGATGTGGTGCGTCAGGTCGCGTCCGGCGCGACGATCCTGGGATACTCGGCCACGAACAGGTCGTGGAACTCCTTCGCCGTCAGGATGTGTCCCTGCTGTTGATACTGGTCGGCGATGTTGAATCCCAGCTGCGCGGCGCGCCAGCGCTGATTGGGCGTGCCGTGGTGGCCGTCGTTGTCGAAGGCGCAGTCGCCGATCTGGTAGAACACCTGGAGGAACTCCTGGACGCGGAACTTGTTGAGGGCCTCGCCGCGGGCGTGCGTCAGGAAGTAGGCGCTCATCGCGTCGGCCATCAGCTCCGTGTAGCGCGTCTGCTCCGGGCCGTCGAGCGTCGCGACGTCCGCGAAGTAGTTCTTCTCGTACTGGATCTGGTGCGCGTACTCGTGCGCGAAGATGGCCTGCGGCGCGACGTCGGCAAAACCGAGCGTCGCGAAGCTCTCGAGGATGCCGTCGCCCATCACGATCTTCTTGCCGACGGCCGGATGGCGGAACGAGACCGCGTTGAACGTCCAGAACGCGTAGTTGCCGCCGTTCATCGTCTTCGACGCGAGGAGCGCATCACGCACGGCCACGGCATATTCCGCCGCGGTCTTGTCCTTGAGGCCGAGCAGCCGGTAGGTCTGGTACGTCCGGGCGGCGTCCGCGAGCATGGTGCCGTGCATGGCGACGACCTGGATGTCCTGCGCGGGGATGTCCCAGAACGCCTTCACGTCGCGCTCGACCTTGGTCATCACCTGGGTGAACGCGCCGGCATAGCCGTACGTCTGCGGCGTCGCGGAGGTCTGGAAGAACAGCGCCTCGTAGGTGGGAAGAAGGTCGGCGTAGCGGTCGTACATCGTGAAGAAGATCGTCTGCTCGGTCCTGATCGTGTTGCTCAGCTCCGCGTTGAGGAGCTGGGTGATCGGCGTCGCGCTGGAGCAGACGTACTGGTCCGGATTGATCGTGCGGTTTCCCGTCTCGCTGAACAGCTGCTCGACGGTCGGGACCGACCGGGGCAGGGAGAGGGAGCGCGACGGCCAGCCGCGGGCGAGACCACCGTTCTGGCTCTGCGCCGACGCGGCGGGGGACGGCTGGGTGGGCTGCAGCCCGCCTGTGGTGGCAGTGGGCTCCTGACAGCCGACGACGAACGCCGCAGCCAGGAGGGATCCCAGGGCGAGGGACCTTCTCAGCATCATGAACCTTCCGAGTCCGAGGGAAGAAACGGGACCGCCCACCACGGAGGGCGGGCGTCGATGAAACAAATGTTTCTCCCCTGGCGGCACCCGTCAAGTGAGCTCGGCTGCTGAGTTACGCGAACTCTCGGCGGTGCGACCGCCAGCCTACGGAGTGGCGATCGTCGGCTTCGTGAGATGAAACGTGGCCGACCCGCTCGCCTCGAGGAACTTGAGACGCACGGTCCACGTTCCGGGGGCGCCGGCAGTCGTCGCGAAGGTGCCATTCTCGGCGAGGGAGCGCTGGTACACCTGCGTCCCTCCGCCGTCGGCGATGAACAGGGTGGCGTTGCCGGTGAGCACCTGCGGCGCCTGCAGCACGCTCGCGGGCCGGCCGTCGCTCTCCCATGCGTAGACGACGTCGCTCGAGAACTCGTCCAGGCCGGTAACCTGGTACGCGAAGTCGTTCCGGACGTTGATGATCTGCGGCTGGTACACGGGCTCGGTGACGACGCGCGTGTCGCACGCGGCGAGCAGCGCGATCGCGGCGAGCATACAGGGGGCGACGATTCGTGAGCGTGACACGGTGACCTCGAACGTGAGAGTTGCCGTGGAGGCGCGCCGATCGAGCCGGCAGCCCGCCGACTCAATTACCACCCGGGCAGCCGGCCTCGGCGGTGATCTGAGACGCAGCGGAGAGGGCCGGCAACGCAAGTCATGTCGTCGCACGTTCCTCGCCACGGCGGCTGCGGCCGGGTGACAGCCAGGGGGTCAGACTCCTTCGGGATCCCGAAGGAGTCTGACCCCCTGGCTGTCACC
>Ga0190274_10002822_pt1 | contig 10304 bp, 7 predicted proteins | sample Popmic531T_FD_133002 | JGI IMG/M metagenome (GOLD analysis project Ga0190274, IMG submission 133002) | Populus adjacent soil microbial communities from riparian zone of Yellowstone River, Montana, USA - 531 T | ecosystem: Environmental > Terrestrial > Soil > Riparian zone | place: USA: Montana...
CCTCGGCAGCCGCGGCGACGCCGGCGTCGTTCGCGAGGGCGCGACGCGCGCCGAGGTCGGCGCCGAGTTCGACGCGCCGGCGGCGCTGGCGCCGTGGCTCGCCGACGCCGGGTTCGCCGCCGACACCGGCGACTCCGGCCGACTGCTGCTGCGCCGGACGATCGACGCGCAAGGCAAGAGCCGGGCTTGGATCAACGGCGGCGGCGCGACGATTGCGCAGCTGCGCGAGGTCGCCGACCTGCTGGTCGACATCCACGGCCAGCACGCCTGGCAAGGCCTGACGCGGCCGCTCTCGGTGCGCGCGCTGCTCGACGGCTACGCCCAGCTCGACCTCGCGCCGCTCGCCGCCCTCTGGAGCGCGTGGCGTGCCGCGACGCAAACGCTCGCCGCTGCGCGCGAGAAGCAAGGCGACCTCGAGCGCGAGCGCGAGCGGCTGGCGTGGCAGATCGGCGAAGTGGCCAAGCTCGCTCCCGGCGCCGACGAATGGAGCGAGCTCGACGCCGAGCACACGCGCCTCGCCCATGGCCAGTCGCTGATCGACGCCGCGCGTGTAGCGCTCGAAGCGATCGATCAGGCCGAGGTCAACGCCGACGCGCTCGCAGGCCGCGCGCGCGCTGCGCTTCAGGGCGTGGCCGCGTTCGACGCTCGCCTCGAAGCGCCGATCGAGGCGCTCGCCGGCGCGCAGGCGCAGCTCCAGGACGCGGCGCACACGCTCGCCGGCTACCTCGATCGCAGCGAGCTCGATCCGGAGCGGCTGCGCCAGCTCGACGAGCGCCTGTCGGCGTGGGTCGGCCTGGCGCGCCGCCATCGCCGGCCGCCGGCCGAGCTGCCGGCACTGCTGGCGCAGTGGCAAGGCGAGCTGGTCGCGCTCGACGCCGCCGCCGATCTCGACGCCCTCGAGCGCGCGAGCGAGACCGCGCGCGCCGCCTACGACAGCGAGGCGCGCCGCATCTCGGCCGCGCGGCGCGCCGCGGCGCCGAAGTTCGCGGCGGCAGTGACGCGCGCGATGCAGCAGCTCGGCATGGCCGGCGGCAGCTTCGACGTCGCCCTGCAAGCGACCGATGCGGCGCAATCGTTCGGTCTCGAGGCAGCCGAATTCCTGGTCGCCGGCCACGCCGGGACGACGCCGCGCCCGCTCGCCAAGGTCGCCTCCGGCGGCGAGCTGTCGCGCATCGCGCTCGCGGTCGCGGTCGTCACCAGCGAGCTGCAGCGCGGCGCCGAGACGCCGGGAACGCTGATCTTCGACGAGGTCGACGCCGGCATCGGCGGCGCGGTCGCCGAGACCGTCGGCCGGCTGATGAAGCAGATCGGCCGCGAACGCCAGGTGCTGGCCGTGACCCACCTGCCGCAGGTCGCCTCGTGTGCCGACCACCACTTCGTCGTCAGCAAGAGCGCCCGCGCCGGCACCACCACCAGCGCGGTCGAGCCGGTCACGAGCGAAGCCCGCGTCGCCGAGATCGCGCGCATGCTGGGCGGCGAAAAGCTCTCGTCCACGAGCCTCGCCCACGCCCAGGAAATGCTCGCCTCCAGCGCCGCCCCCCGCCCCGCCAAGAAGGCCGCGCGATGACCACCGAGCCCCCCGGAGCCGCCGCCAGCGACCCCAACGGGGTCGGCTCCTCACTCTGGGAGGGAGGGAAGCGAAGCGGGGAGGGAGCCATCCCGTCAAGCGCAGCGGATGGCGACGCCAGCCGCAAAGCCGGCATCGTTGCCACCAAAATCGTGCTGGTCACCGGCATCTCAGGTTCCGGCAAGTCAGTAGCGCTTCACGCATTGGAAGACGCCGGCTTCTTCTGCGTCGACAACCTGCCGCCCGAGTTGCTGCGCGACTTCCTCCGCCTCGAGGGCGAGCACACCGATCGGCGGATCGCCATCGCCGTCGACGTGCGCAGCGCCGGGTCGCTGCCGCACCTGTTGCCGCTGCTCGAGCAGCTGCGCAGCGAAGGCATCGGCGTGCAGACGATCTTCCTCGACGCCACCACCGGCGCGCTGGTGCGGCGCTTCTCCGAGACGCGGCGCGCCCATCCGCTCGCCGAGCGCGGTGCCCTGGTCGAAGCGATCGAGCTCGAGCGCCAGCTGCTTGCCGAGCTGCGCGGGCTCTCGACCGTGATCGACACCAGCCAGCTGCGCCCGACCCAGCTGCGCGCCTGGATGCGCGAGCTCGTCGGCGCCGCCGACAGTCGCCTGGCACTGGTGTTCGAAAGCTTTGCCTACAAGCACGGCATCCCGCTCGACGCCGACTACGTGTTCGACATCCGGATGCTGCCGAACCCGCACTACGTGCGCGAGTTGCGCCCGCTCACCGGCCGCGACGCGCCGGTCGCTGCCTACCTCGCGGCGCAGCCCGAAGTGGCCGAGATGCTGGCGCAGATCGAATCGTTCCTGCGCCGCTGGCTGCCCGCGTTCGAGGCCGACCAGCGCAGCTATCTCACGGTGGCGATCGGCTGCACCGGTGGCCAGCATCGCTCGGTCTGGTTCGCCGAACGACTGGCCGAAGCGTTCGGCGCTCGCGCCGCGACCCTGGTCCGGCACCGCGAGCTCGACCTGACGACGTGAGCCGGCTGTGGCAGACCTGCCGCTCTTCCCGCTGCGCACGGTGCTGTTCCCGGGCGGCCTGCTCGAGCTCAAGATCTTCGAGACGCGCTACCTCGACCTGATCTCGCGTTGCCTGCGCGAGCGGCAGCCGTTCGGCGTCGTCGCCCTGAAGAGCGGCCACGAGGCACGCTACCTGAACGAGCGCGTCGAGCTGCACGACGTCGGCACGATCGCCGAGCTGATCGACGTCGACAGCGCGCAGGTCGGCATCCTGCAGGTGCGCTGCCGCGGCGGCGCGCGCTTCGCGATCGGCGCGACGCATCAGGAGGCCGACGGCCTCTGGTGCGCCGAGACGACGACGCCGATCGCCGACGACCCGGTGGTCGCTCCGGGATCGGCGCATGACGGCATCGTCAGGGGCTTGGCCGAGGCGATCGCGACGCTGGCGGCGCAGGACGCGCGGCCGTTCCTCGAGCCGCACCGGCTCGACGACGCCGGCTGGGTCGCCAACCGCTGGTGCGAGATCCTGCCGTTCCCGCTCGAGGCCAAGCAGCGTCTGATGGTGCTCGACGATCCGCTCGCCCGGCTCGACGTCGTCGATTCGCTGCTGCGCGTCAGGAACGAGACGCACTGAGAGCGCCCGCGGCCAGCTCGGCCCCGAGGCGCTTCCTGAGCGGCGCCGGCAGCCCGAGCGCGAGCGCGGCATCGAGAGCGAACCAGCGCCCGCTCGGCCAGCGCGCAACCAGCGGTCCCAGCATTCGCGCCGAAGCGCGCGCCGGGAACGTCCAGCGCAACGGCTGCAGGTGCCAGTCGAAATGGGTCAGCACGTGGACCAACGGCGGCAGCGCCGCGCCGCTGCCGGGCCAGCCCGCGGTGACGGCGTCGAGGGCGGCGATCGAGTCGAGCTCGGGCAGGCTCCAGAGGCCGGCCCAGACGCCGCTCGGCTCGCGCTCGACCAGCCAGATCGCGGCGCCGTGGCGCAGCTCGAGCCAGACGTTGTCGCGCCGGCCGCGCACCAGGCGCCGCGACTTGACCGGATAGCGGTCCTGCGTGCCGCTACGCGCCGCAGCGCATTGCCCGCGGACCGGACACAACAGACAAAGCGGTGCGCGAGGGAGGCAGACGGTCGCGCCGAGGTCCATCAGCCCCTGCGTGTAGGCCTCGATGTCGCGCCCCGGCAGCAGCGCGCTTGCCAGCTGCCAGAGCTCGCGCTCGGCGCGCGCATCGGCGAGGTCGGCGCCGAACGCGAGCACGCGCGCGAGCACGCGCTTGACGTTGCCGTCGAGGATCGCGACGCGCTCGCCGAAGCAGAACGCAGCGATCGCCGCCGCGGTCGAGCGACCGATTCCGGGGAGCTCGGCGAGCGCGGTGCTGCTCCCCGGGAACTCGCCGCCGTGGTCGGTGACGACGACCTGCGCGCAGCGATGGAGGTTGCGCGCGCGGCTGTAGTAGCCGAGGCCGCTCCACGCCGCGAGCACGTCGCCCGGCTCGGCCGCTGCGAGCGCGCGGACGTCGCCGAAGCGCGCGACGAAGCGCTCGTAGTACGCGCGCACGGTCGCGACCTGGGTCTGCTGCAGCATGATCTCGGACAGCCAGACGCGGTATGGGTCGCGCGTCCGCTGCCATGGCAGCGCGTGGCGGCCGTGCTCCTTCTGCCAGGCGACGAGGTGCTCGGCGAAATGCTCGGGAAGGTCGCGCTGCTCGCTCATCCGGCGAGCCTACCGCGGACGCGCGATCAAGCCTGGCGCTGCTCCATCTCGACCGGCACCGCGTCCTCGAACAGCGGCAGGTCGAGCTCGACCAGGGCGGCGTCGGTGGCGAGCGGCGCCGCGAAGGCGTGCTCGCGCAGCGCCTCGGCCAGCTCGAGGGTGCGCGTCTGGAAGTGCTGCAGGCGCTGGTCCTGCGACTCGATCTCGTTGATGCGCGTCTCGAGCTCGCCGGCAGCGGTCTGCACCTTCTCGAGCGTTTCGCTGCGCCGCTTGAAGCCCTTCCTGCGCTCGCGCAGCTGGGCGTCGACCTGCGCCGAGACCGCCTTGTTCCAGAGCTCAAGCTCGCTGCTCGCGTTCTCGAACACGACCCGCAGCTTGGACACCAGCATGCGCCGGAACTGCTCCATGAACTTCGGCTGCGCCAGGCGCAGCGCCAGCGTCAGGCCGAGGTACTGGACGTAGTTGCTCTCGATCAGCTGCAGCTCGTTGGCGAAGCGATCGAACTCGAGCGGCTTGCCGACCGCGAGGCTGAAGCCGAACTCGGCGTTCAGGCGCGCGAACGAAGCGCCCAGCATCTCGCGGATCTCGCTGTTGCGCTGCTGGCCCTGGTCCAGGAGCGCGCGCAGGCGCGCGCACAGGGCGACGAACGCGCGCCGTGCGCCGAGATTGAGGAACGCCGATCCCATCGACGCCTGCATCTCGGCGACCTCGTCGCGAAGCCGGTCCGACGAGAGGTCGACCAGCATGTCTTTCAGCATCCGCGCATGCACCGAGCGCATCGCCTGGAGCAAGGTCGTGCATTCCTCGAACTCGGCGGTCTCGGCCTCGACCCGCTTGAGCATCAAGCGGACCTTGGAGCCGTTCTTGCCGCGCAGGCCGCGCAGCTCGAGCGTCTGCTCGGCGAGCTGGCGGCGGGCGTCGCCGATGTGGCGGTTGACGTAGCCCTCGATCCGCTGCGCGCTTTCCTGGACCACATTCTCGAGCACCTGGCGCCGCTGCGGCAGGAGCTGCGCGCCGAGCGCGGCCTCGAGCAGCGGCAGGCGGCTCTCGTTCAGCCCCATCGCGTCGCCGCCAACCCGCGCCGCAAGCGCCTGCCGCGCCGACAGCGGAAAGACGCGCTGGATCGGGATGCCGAGGGTGCGCGCGGTTTCGCGCTGCTGCTGCGCGATCTGCGCCTCGATCTGCTCGACGGTCGCGAGCGGGTCTTCGAGCGCGTCGATCTTGTTCAGGACGACGAAGCGCGTCGGCGTGTGAGCGCCGAGGTGATCGCGCCAGATCGCCAGGTCGGACTTGGTGACGCCGGTATCGGCGCCGAGGATGAACACGGTCGCGTGCGCACTCGGCAGCAGGCTCAAGGTCAGCTCGGGCTCGGCGCCGATCGCGTTCAGGCCCGGCGTGTCGAGCACCACCAGCCCCTGCTTGAGGAGCGGATGCGGATAGTTGATGAGGGCGTGGCGCCACGCCGGCACTTCGACCTTGCCGGCGTCATCGCGCGGCGGGTTGTCGTCAGGCGTGGTGTCGTCCCAGAAGCCGAGCGCGCGCGCCTGCTCTTCGGTGACCCACTCGGTGCGGGTGACCTCGAGCAGCGACTGCGCCAGCTGGTCGGGATCGCGGACGTCGAGCGCCAGACGGCGCCAGGCGCGCGGCTGCGAGCGCAGCTCGCCGAGCGAGAGGCCCTCGAGCCGGGTCTCGATCGGCAGCAGCAGCAGCGACGCCGGCTCGTCGCCGCGCCAGCCGAGCTCGACCGGACACATCGTCGTGCGACCCGGCGTCGCAGGCAGGATGCGCCGGCCGGTGTCGGCGAAGAGGATCGCGTTGATGAGCTCGGACTTGCCGCGCGAGAACTCGGCGACGAAAGCGACGACGAGCTTTTCGTTACCAAGTCGCTCGCGCAGAGCGGCGATCTGCTCGGCTGCATCGCCGTGGGCGAGGTCCTGCTCGCCGAGAAAACGGGCGAGCGCTTCGACACGTTCGCCCAGCGCGGCGCGCCAGCCGCCGAGGGCGTCGAGACTGGTGGCGAATGAGGGTGTCATGGGGTTCGGATCATCGTAGCGCAGGACCCCCGTATCGAGACGTGACGAAACACTTGCTCACAGGCGGGGGCGGGCGTTTCGCACACCCGGCGTGCGGACCTGCTCAGCGGCGTTGGCAGCCTGGGCAGAAGAACGTCGCCCGTGCTCCCTGGACGATGCGACGGACCGTCGTGCCGCAGCGAAAGCACGGCTTGCCGGCGCGGCCGTAGACCTTGGCCTTCAGCTGGAATGCGCCTTCGACGCCTTCGACGCTGCGGTAGTTGCGCAGGGTCGAGCCACCGAGCTCGACCGCGCGCGCAAGCGTTGCCCGGATCGCTTCGGCGAGCACGACGGCGCGCGGCCGGCTGATGCGGTCGCTGCGCGTTCGCGGGTCGATCTGCGCCTCCCAGAGCGCCTCGCACGCATAGATATTGCCGGCGCCGACGACGATCGCGCCGCCGAGCAGCGCCTGCTTGATGGAAACGCGGCGCCGGCGCAGCGCGGCGTGCAGGTAGGCGCCGTCGAAGCTGGCGTCGAACGGCTCGAGGCCGAGGCCGGCGAGCAGTTTCGCGGCCGGGTCGGCATCGGCCGCGGACGACCAGACGACCGCGCCGAAACGGCGCGGATCGGTCAGGCGCAGGGTGCCTCGGGTGGTGATGAGATCGAAGTGATCGTGCGCTCCCGGCTCGGCCGAGCCCTGGGCGAACGACAGCGATCCCGACATGCCGAGGTGCAGCAGCAGCCCGCCGCGATCGAGCGCGAGCCAGAGGTACTTGCCGCGCCGGCTGACCGCGCCGACCGTCTGGCCGACGATCGTGGCGGGCGCCTGGCCGAGCGGCCAACGCAAGGGCTTGCCGACCCGCACCGCGGTGACGCGGGCGCCGCGGATGCGCTCGGCGAAGCCGAGCCGCGTGACTTCGACTTCGGGAAGCTCGGGCATGGGAGAGGAGGTGAAAAGTGGCGCGCCGGCTGCCTTTCGGCGCGCTTTGCACACGGCGCGGGGAATTATCACGATCGGCGGCGATCGAATGGGCTGGCACGGTCTTCGCGGAGCTCGTGCGCGCCGGCGCACCAACGTCGTCACACTAGAATCGTTTCCCGCCTGAGGAGTTTCGTTCGATGCCGGCGTTTCGCGTAGCTTCAGCCCCGAGCCGGGCGTTCGCCGCCGGGCTCGCTCTCCTGGCGGGATGCGCCGCGCCGGTCGTGGTCTCGGCCGCCGAGCCGGCCGGTCCGAGGATCGAGAACTCGAGCCTCGATGCGCCGCTCTTCTACCAGCTCCTGCTCGGCGAGATCGAGCTGCGCGATGGCCAGGCCGGCACCGCGTATCAGCTGATGCTCGATGCGGCGCGGCGAACCAAGGACGAGCAGCTGTTCCGGCGCGCGACCGAGATCGCGATGCAGGCACGCGCCGGCGACCAGGCGCTCGCCGCCGCCGTCGCTTGGCGCCAGACGCTGCCCGAGTCGCAGGACGCGCTGCGCTACCAGATCCAGCTGCTGGTCGCGCTCAACCGCATCAACGACCTCGAGGAGCCGCTCTCGCGACTGCTGCGCCAGACGCCGCGGCCGGCGTTGCCCGCCACGCTCGAGGCGGTGCCGCGCTTTCTCGCCCGCGCGACCGATCGCGCCGCGACCGCGACGCTGATCGAGCGCACTCTGCAGCCGTACGCCGACGCGGCCGACACCAAGGCGTCGGCGCTCGTCGCCATCGGCCGCGCCTGGCTCGCGGCCAACGATTCGGCCAAGGCGCTGTCGTTCGCGCAACGTGCGATCGCTGCCGACCCCGGCTCCGAAGGAGCCGCCTTGCTTGCCCTCGACATGCTTCCGGCGACGGCCGAGGCCGAGGCGATCATCAAGAGCCAGCTCGCTGTTCGGCCGGGCAACCCGAGCATCCGCCTGCTCTACGTCCGCACGCTGGCGACGTCGCAGCGGCTGGCAGAAGCGGCGAGCGAGATCGCGGTCCTGACGCAAAGCGAGCCCAACCTCGCGCCGCCCTGGCTTACTCTCGGCGCGCTCGAGCTCGAGATGAAGCGTCCGAAGGAAGCGACCGCGGCGCTGCTCAACTACGTCCGCCTGGTCGAGGGCGGCGCGGCGGTGACCTTCGGCGCCGCGGCGTCGCCGCCGGCAGCCGCGGGTGGCGACGACGAGGACGACACGCCCTCGAACTCGAGCACGGCGTTGACGCAGGCCTACCTCCTGCTGGCACAGGCGGCGGAGCAGTCGCAGGACTTCGCCGGCGCCGAGCGCTGGCTCGCCAAGATCGACAACCCGCAGCGCGCCCTCGAGGTGCAGTCGCGGCGGGCGTCGTTGCTGGCGCGGCAGGGCAAGATGAAGGAAGCGCGCGAGCTGATCCGGCGCGTCCCCGAGCAGTCGCCGGGCGACGCGCGCGCCAAGCTGCTCGCCGAGACCGAGCTGCTGCGCGAGCGCAAGATGTTCGCCGAAGCCGAGCAGGTGATGGCTCAGGCCAACAAGGCGTTCCCCGACGACACCGACCTGCTCTACGAGCAGGCCATGCTCGACGAGAAGCTCGACCGCGTCGATCAGATGGAGCGGCTGCTGCGGCGCGTGATCGAGCTCAAGCCGGACCACCAGCACGCCTACAACGCGCTCGGCTATTCGCTCGCCGATCGCAAGATCCGTCTGGTCGAGGCGCGTGCCCTGATCCAGAAGGCGATCGAGCTGAGCCCGAACGAGCCGTCGATCACCGACAGCATGGGCTGGGTCGAATATCGGCTCGGCAACAAGGAGGAGGCGATCCGCCTGCTGCGCGCCGCCTACCAGGCGCGACCCGATCCCGAGATCGCCGCCCACCTCGGCGAAGTCCTCTGGAGCGCCGGCCGGACCGAGGAAGCACGCCGAGTCTTCCGCGAAGCGCGCTCGCGCGACGCCCAGAACGACGTCCTGCGCGAAACGCTGGCGCGGCTGCGCGTCGACCTGTGACCCGCGGCGCGACGCCGCCGCCCCACTCTTTCCTGTGGCGCCGCGCCGTCATGGTCGCGGCGACGCTCGTGGCCACGGCCGCTTGCACCACGGTTCCCGTCCTCGGGCCGAGCGCCGAAAGCCTCTCCGGACGGCTGACCCTGCGCATCGCGGAATTCGGCATGCAGCCGCCGCGAGCCCTGTCAGGGGCGTTCGACCTGCGCGGCGACGCCCGCGCCGGAACGCTCGGCCTGTCGACGCCGCTCGGCACGACGCTGGCGCTAGCGCGCTGGTCGCCGACCGAGGTCGTGCTGACGACGCCGAAGGGCGAGCGCGCCTTCGCGAGCCTCGACGAGCTGACGCGCGAGGCGCTCGGCGAGAGCGTGCCGGTCGCGGCCTGGTTCGACTGGCTGCGCGGTCGGCCGTGGCCAGGAGCGCCGAGCGCCGCCACGCCGCCCGCCTCGGGCAGCCAAACGACGGCTGCGGCCGGCTTCACCCAGCTCGGCTGGAACGTCGATCTCTCGCGTTTCGGCGAGGGCGACGTGGTCGCGACGCGCAGCGAGCCGGCACCAGCGGTCAGTGCCCGGATCCGCCTCGACCGGCCGTCGCCATGAGCCGCCGGGCCGCTCCCACGGCGACTACCGCAGCGCGCAAGGCGACGCTACTTCCATGAGCATCGCCGCCCTTTACGACGTTCCGGCGCCGGCGAAGCTGAACCTGTTCCTGCACGTCGTCGGCAAGCGTGCCGACGGCATGCACCTGCTCGATTCGCTGATGGTTCTGATCGACTGGAGCGATACCCTGCACTTCGAGCGTCGCGACGACGCCGTCCTCGCCCGGCACGACGCGCTCGCCGGCCTGCCCGCCGACGACCTGTGCCTGCGCGCCGCGCGCGCCCTGCAGGAGGCCTCGGCCACCGCCCAGGGCGTCGACATCACGATCGACAAACGCGTTCCCTGGGGCGCTGGCCTGGGCGGCGGCAGCTCCGACGCCGCCTCGACGCTGCTGGCGTTGAATCGGCTCTGGGGGCTGAGCTGGCCGCGCGAGCGCCTGGCTGCGCTCGGGCTGACATTGGGCGCCGACGTGCCGTTCTTCGTGTGCGGCCAGCCGTCGTTCGTCGAAGGAATCGGCGAGC
>Ga0190274_10002823_pt1 | contig 10300 bp, 6 predicted proteins | sample Popmic531T_FD_133002 | JGI IMG/M metagenome (GOLD analysis project Ga0190274, IMG submission 133002) | Populus adjacent soil microbial communities from riparian zone of Yellowstone River, Montana, USA - 531 T | ecosystem: Environmental > Terrestrial > Soil > Riparian zone | place: USA: Montana...
CGCTCGAGACTGCTCTTCACGCGCTTGCGGGTGATGATGATCAGCCCGAAGTCGGACACCTGCACCGACTTCGACGGGGCCCGGTCCCGACGCAGTTCCTGCTCGAGGGCCTGGTCGACCTTCTGCCGGTTCTTCTTCTCCTCCATGTCGATGAAGTCGAGGACGATGATGCCGCCGAGGTCTCGCAGACGCACCTGCCGAACGATCTCCCGCGCGGCTTCGAGATTCGTTTTCACGATCGTGTCTTCGAGTCGGCCGGACGACTTCTTGCCGACGTACCGCCCGGTGTTCACGTCAATCGCCACGAGCGCTTCGGTCTGATTGACGACGATGTATCCGCCCGATTTGAGCCAGACTTTGCTTCTGAGCGCCTTGTCGATCTCGCTCTGCACGCCGTATTCGTCGAAGATCGGATAATCCTTCGCGTAGTGCTTCACGCGCGAGACCATGCTGGGCATGATGCGCTGCACGAATCCGACCGCGCGCTGATACTCCTCGGCGTGGTCGAGGCGAATGGCCTGGAACTGCTCGTTGAGCAAATCGCGCAGCAGCTTGGTGACGAGACTTTCTTCGCGGAACAGTACCGCCGGCGTGCGTTCCGATTCCTTCCTCCGCTGAATCTCCTGCCAGACCTGCTGGAAGTACGTCAGGTCCGTCAGAATGTCTTCCTCGGGCCGGTTCGCAGCGGCCGTGCGGATGATGCACCCGCCTGGCAATCCGGACTGCTCACGGAACCGCTGCACGATTCCGCGGAGGCGCCGACGTTCCTCGCGCGATTCGATCTTGCGTGACACGCCGATGTGCTCAACCGTCGGCATGTAAACCAGGAACCGTCCCGGCAAGCTGAGGTGCGACGTGATGCGGGCGCCCTTCGTGCCGAGGGGCTCCTTGACGACCTGGACGACAACCTCCTGGCCTTCCTTGAGCAGGTCCTCGATGCGGGCGTCCGGTTGCGTGCGATCCCGTGCTCGACGGTCCGGACGCGACGCGGCGTTCTGACGCGCGGCCGCATTCTGCGCGGGCGGTTCGTCGGCGGCCAAACCGGAAGGCGCCGCGGCCTCGGGCTCGTTCGTGTGGTTCAGTTCCGCGTCGGGAGAATGGTCGGCCTGCCGATCGTCAGCGCGGTCATCCGCGCCGGCGGCGACAACGTCCTGAGCCACAGGTTCCGGCGGCTCGTGCATTCCGCCGCCGACGCTCTCGGGCGGTTCGGCGACTCCTGGTTCGTCGTCGTCTTCGAGCGACTCGGCCGTGGGACTGATGACGTCGGTGACGTAGAGGAACGCGTCGCGTTCCAGGCCGAGATCAACAAACGCGGATTGCATGCCGGGGAGGACTTTCGACACCCGGCCCTTGTAGATATTCCCAACCACGCCGCGCGATTGCTCGCGCTCGATGAAGAGCTCGACGACCTGGTCGTCCTCGAGAATCGCCACACGCGTCTCGTGGCGTGTCGAGGAGATAATCATCTCCTTGTTCATGCGGGCAGCTCCAGCGGGTCCCGACCGGCCGAATGCTCCGTGAGAGCCACACCAGCCGCAGGGTCCGCGCGCAGACCAACAGGCTGCACAGAAGGACCAGCACGGCGACGGAAAGGCGCTCTGTGGAGAGAAGCATTCGGTAGGACCCAGAAACTTGGCTTGAGGCTTGTGTCTTGTGGCGTGGGTCGGCGCCACATGGCGTGCCCCAAGCCCCAGGCCTCAAGCCCCAAGCCGACAAACGTCAGTTCGTGAACCGCCTCATCCTGACGTTCAGGATCAGGCCAAAACCGGCAAGTGTCGCGACGAGCGACGACCCGCCATAACTCATGAGCGGCAAGGTCAGCCCTTTTACCGGGGCCAGACCCGCCGACATAGTGATGTTGTACAACACTTGGAACCCGAAACCCGAGACGATTGCCACGACGAGCATGCCCCCGACGCGGTCGCGAGCCATCGTGGCCGCGTCGAGACTTCGGACAATCACGAACAGGTAGAGACCAAGGGCGACAATTACGCCCAGAAAGCCGTACTCCTCGGCAAAGACTGAAAATACGAAATCGTTGTGCGCCACGGGCAGGAACCCGTAGCCGCCCTGGGTGCTGTTCAGAGGCCCTTTGCCGTAGAGGCCACCTGAGCCCACCGTGATCTTGGCTTGAATCTGTTGGTACCCCGCGCCCCTCGGATCCTTCGAGGGATCGATGAACATCTCAATCCGTTCTCTCTGGTAGTCCTGCAGACCGTACGACCAGATCACCGGCGAGAGCAGGGCGAGCACGACCGCGGCAATGGCAATCCATCGGAGGCGAAGACCGGCGAGGTAGACGACGCCAAGATAGACCGGCAGCAGCGTGGCCGCCGTCCCGAGATCCGGCTGCCGCATGATGAGGTAGAACGGGACCACCACGATTACACCGCTGAACAGCAGCTCGGCCATGGATCGCGCAGACCTGCGGCTGTCGCCGAAGAACATGGCGAGCGAGAGCGCCAGCGCGATGCGGGCGAACTCGGACGGCTGCAAGTTGCCAGGTCCCAGATCGATCCAGCGACGGGAGCCGCCTCGCACCGCACCAAAATAGGCGACGTAAAGCAGCGCCGCGACGAGCGCCGCGTAGATGAAGAACGAGCGCTGCGCAAGCACCCGGTAATCGATGAGCAGGCAGAGGAACAGCGCGCCAATCGCGACTGGCAGCGCGTACAGCTGCATCCAGAATTCGTTGCCGGGCCCCCCCGCGACGCGATCCCAGGTGACGCTGTAGATCGTCACGAGCCCGATCAAGGTCAGGGCAAGGAGCGCCGCGATGAGCGACCAGTCGAGGTGCGGAACCAGGCGGCGGTCGATCATTGACTCGACGCCTGCGTCCGTACGCCCGGGACCTGGGCAATCACGCGCGACGGCACGGCAGGCGCCGGAACCGCGGGCGTGCCCGGTGGTACCAGCACCGGCAACGGCAGACCGTCCCTCTTCGCGAAATACGTTTCGATCGCGTGCTTGGCGATATAGGCGGCATCCGACCCATGCGCGCCGTGCTCCGCAAAGACGACGCCGGCGATCTCGGGATTGTCTCGCGGCGCGAAGAACACGAAGAAACCGTGATCGCGCACGTCCATGCCGGCACGCGCCGCCTGGGCTTTGCGCTCGAGCGACACGAGCTGTGAAGTACCGGTCTTACCGGCGACGTCGCGACCGGCAATCTTCGATCGCCGCGCCGTACCGGCCTCGCCGTTGACCACGGCCCACAACCCGTCACGAATCGCCTGCATCGAGTTGGGCGGAATGTGGATCGCGTACTTTGGCGTCGCGACGGGTCTCGGCACCCAGCCCCCGCCCTCGTCGACGGCGCGCACCAGGTGAGGCGTGACCAGCGAACCGCCGTTGGCCACGGTCGCGATCATCGTAGCCAGCGACATCGGAGTGACGCTGACCGCGCCCTGGCCGATAGCGACGGAAATGGTCTCGCCGGGGTACCACTTCGGCGCGCTCTTTCGATTGAGACGCGCCCACTCGGTCGACGGCACGAGGCTCGGCTCTTCGTTCGGCAGGTCGATGCCGGTCTTGCCCGTCAGCCCGAGCATGGTCGCGTACTTGTTGATCGCGTCGATGCCGAGGCGCTGGCCGACGTTGTAGAAGTAGATGTTGCACGAGCGCTCGATCGCGTGCCGGAGGTCGAGGCTGCCGTGGTGGCCTAGGCACTTGAACACACGGCCGTAGAACGTCGCCTGGCCCGGACAATAGAACGTCGTTTCCGGCGTGATTGCGCCGTCCATCAAGCCGGCAACCGCCATGACGACCTTGAACGTCGATCCCGGCGAGTACGTGCCCTGAATCAAACGGTTCGTCAGCGGGCGCAGCGGATCGGTCAGGAGTCGAGACCACGCGGACCCGTTGATGCCGACCGCGAAGGCGTTGGGATCGAACGCCGGCAAGCTCGTCATCGCCAGAATCTCACCGGTGTTCGGATCGAGAAACGCCGCCGCGCCGTTGTGATTGCCGACGCGGAAGCTGTCCTCGAGCGCCTTCTGCACGTCGTAGTCAATCGTGAGCTGCAAGCGGCGCCCGTCGACCGGTGCGACCTCGTTGAGCTCGTCGATCTCCCGACCACGACTGTTCACGACCACATAGCGGTCGCCGTCCACGCCCTGAAGATCCCGGTTGTAGGTGCGTTCGACGCCAGCCTGACCGATGACGGCTCCCTGACTGAGCTCCGAGAACTCGGTTTGCGCCAGTTGCGCTTCCTGGATCTCGCCCACGTACCCGAACAGATGCGCAGCCATCCGATCCGGCGGGTAGTTGCGAGTGGGCACCTGCTGCACGAGCACTTCTGGCAACTCTCGCCGCCGGACCTCGACCGCCGCGACCTGCTCGAAAGAGGCGTGTTCGATGACGGGCAGGGGCCTGAACAACGGCTCGCGCCGGCGTCGCTCGATCGCCTCCCGGATGGTCGGCTCGGGAACGCCGGTCGCGTCGGCGATCTTCTGGATCGTCTGGTTCAGGTCCTTCGTGGCCTCTCGGAGCACCGCAATAGTGAACGAGTGCCGGTTCTCGACGAGGACTTTGCCGTGGCGGTCGAAGAGGACGCCGCGGGGCGCGCGCAACGGGATGGTCCGCAGATAGTTGCTGTCCGCCAGCCCCTCGTATTTCGCGTTCTGCAGCACCTGCAGAATCCAAAACACGACCGCCAATCCCGCGAACATCAGCGCGAAGAAGGCGCGCACTCCCACGAGTCGTCCCTCGCTCGTCCGCCGCTCCTCGAAGGCGCTCAGGTTCAACATCCGATTCCTACCAGTTTCTCCGGCTCAGACTCGATCGACGGCTGAATCGCTGGCGCGCCATGGCGCCCGGCAGGGCCTGCGCCGCTTGAAAGACCACGAGTGCCGCGGCGGCATTGACACCTGTTTCGACCAGAAGACCGCCCCACGACACACCAGTCCACTGGAGGTCGATCAGCGCCTGGAGCCCGACCATCACCAGGCGGTGCACGACCGTGGCGACGGCCACGATGACAGCCCGGGCGGAGGGCCGCGCGACGACGAACTGCGTCCCCACCACGCCGGTGACGCAGCCCACGACCGTCTTAGCCAACCCGCCAACTCCTACGATACCGCCGGACAGGACGTCCTGAAGGAGCCCACCCACCGTTCCGGCGAGCATCCCGGCGGTGGCGCCCCCCTGCAGTGCTGCGAAGGCCACGCCGACCAGCACGAGGTCGAACACCCATCGGCCGCCAATCGCGTACCGGGCAAGCGCCACCTGCAGGAGAACCGCGACCACGACAGCCAGGAAAACGGCCGTGGCCTTCACTCGGTCGCCCCGCCGGCCTTCGTTGGCTTGCTCAGAAGAATCAGCACCACATCCACGTGAGAAAAGTCGACGGCCGGGCGAATCGAGATCTCGCGGTCGGCGCCCTGGCCGGTCACCGCGTCAACGATCCCAACGACGAAGCCCGGCGGAAAGACGCCGTCCTGGCCCGAAGTCATGACCCTCTCGCCGGACTGGACGACGGCCAGCACGGGAACGTATTTCGTGCGCAGGGAGGTGTTGCCGGTGCCGACCGCCACGCCCCCGGCAGCCGCCCGCTCGAACGTCACCGCGATGCCGGCGTACTGGTCCGCCAGCAACTGTACCGTGGCGGCATGTCGAGCGATCGGCGCAATGACCCGGCCGACGACACCCTTCGCGCCGATGACCGCCATGTCGGGCTCGACGCCGTCATCACTGCCCCGGTCGACGGTCACCGTGAGCACCGTGGGCATCGGACTGCCCGCAATCACCCGGGCGGCAAGCGTGGGCGCGGGCTGGCTCTGACGCAGGCCCAGCGCGTCCTCGAGGACGCGCGCGCGTCCTGCCAGCGCCTGCTGCTCCTGCACCTCGCCCTCGAGTTCGAGGATGCGCTGCTTGAGGGCTTGGTTCTCCTGAGCGGCTCCTCGGAGGGCGAAGTAGTTGCCCCAGATACCCCGGCCGAAGTCCGTCACGGACGTGAGACCCCGTTGTGCCTCGCTGAAGGCGCCAAATGCCGCCGATTCGAGCACGGGCACACCAGTTCTCGACTGGACCTGTGCAGAAATGAGCAAGACGTGACCGAGGCAGATGACCGTCAGGAGCGAAAGGGTGCGGCGCATGACGTGCCCATCTTTCTATCGGCGGGGGGCTTCGCCCCCGCGCACCCCCCAACGCGCTCTCTCGCGGGGCCCCCAACGCCCCGCTCCGTTCGCGCGGGCTCGCTCACGCTCGCCCGGCGGAGATGACCGAGACAGTAGGGCGCTCAATGCTAGCGCGCCAGAGGCGCGCCCGCCGGAGCGGAGCGGGGCGTGAGGGCCCCCGCGAGCGACGGCGATGGGGGTTCGGCGGGGCGAAGCCCCCCGATAAAGACCTAGTCTAACGAGATTTTCCTGAGGAGTTCGAAGTTCGAGAGCATTTTGCCGGCGCCAAGCACGACGGTAGACAGCGGGTCCTCGGCCATGGCGACGGGTAATCCCGTCTCCTCGCGCAACCGCTTGTCAAGATTCTTGAGCAGTGCCCCCCCGCCGGTCAGCACGATGCCGCGATCCACGATGTCGGCCGAGAGCTCTGGCGGCGTCCGCTCGAGGGCGACCCGGACCGCATCCACGATGACGTTGACGGTCTCGGCGAGCGACTCGCGAATCTCCTCGTCCGAGATCGTGATGGTCTTGGGCACGCCCTCGATCAGATGACGGCCCTTGATTTCCATGGTCAACCGCTCGTCAAGGGGGAACGCCGAGCCCAGCTCCATCTTTATCTGCTCGGCCGTCCTCTCACCGATCAGCAGGTTGTACGTCTTCTTGATGTACTGGATGATCGCGTCGTCCATCTCGTTGCCGGCGACGCGAATTGCCTTGCTGTAGACGATGCCGGCGAGCGAGATGACCGCGATGTCGGTGGTACCGCCACCGATGTCGACGACCATGTTGCCCGATGCCTCTTCGATCGGCATGCCGGCCCCTATCGCCGCAGCCATGGCCTCCTCGACGAGATAGACCTCGCTGGCCTTTGCGCGATAGGCGCTGTCCTTGACGGCGCGCTTCTCGACCTGGGTGATCTCGGACGGTACGCCGATGACGATCCGCGGGCGGACCCACATCGTGCGGTTGTGCGCCTTCTTGATGAAGTGCGCGAGCATTTTCTCGGTGACCTCGAAGTCGGCAATGACGCCGTCCTTCATCGGCTTGATGGCCACGATGTTGCCGGGCGTCCGCCCCAGCATCTCCTTGGCTTCCTTGCCGACGGCCTCGATGCGGCCGGTCACCTTGTTGATCGCGACAATGGACGGCTCGTTGACGACGATTCCCTTGCCACGGGCGTACACGCAAGTGTTGGCAGTTCCGAGGTCGATGGCGAGATCGCTCGAAAACAGCGAAAAGACCGAACGAAGCGTCAACGAATCTCCTGTTCCCCCGCGGGAATCCGCACCACCTCCTGGTCGCTCCCGGCTACGTGGATCCCGTTCCTGCCGGTGGACTTGACGCGATACATGGCGGCGTCGGCGGCCTGCAGCAGGCCTTCGGCAGTATCGGTCACATCGGGCAACGTCGCAACCCCGATCGACGCGGTGAGACGATTCCCCGGCCCCCGCTCGGCCAGGAAGTTGAACCGCTGGATGCGGTCCCGGAGGCGACGGGCGACCGAATGCGCCCCGTCGATGCCCGTCTCGGGCAGGAGAATGGCGAACTCGTCTCCGCCAAACCGTGCAACGATGTCCGTCTCGCGGGCGCTGGCTTTGATGACCTCAGCAGCCTCGATCAGGGCGCGGCTGCCGAGCAGGTGGCCGTGGGCATCGTTGATTTTCTTGAAGCCATCCAGGTCGATGAAGAGCAACGAGAGCGGCCATCCGCTTCGCATCGCGCGCTTCGTCTCCTTGCGGAGAGCGTCGTTCAGGTAGCGCGAATTGAAGAGCTGGGTCAGGTCGTCCGTCACCGACAGCGCCTCGGCGCGGGCCACGCGCAAGGCGTTGGTCAGCGCATAGGCCGCGGGCTCGAGCAGCCGAACAATCGCGTCGTTCAGGCCGGGCGTGACGATCGGCAGGCGACGCGCCCGGCGGCGGTCGATGCCGACGAGAACGCCGACAATCGCGCCGTTGACGACGAGCGGCCAGCCGAGCGCGGACGCTTCGTGCTGCTTCGACGCGCCCCCTTCCGGATCGATTCGCTCGTCGAGGTAGTTCGTGACGCGCACGGCGGACTGTCCCGTGCGAACGATCACGTCGGCCACCGCGTGCGCGGCCGACATGGATGACGACGAGGATTCGGAGACGGGGTCCCCGAGCAGATGCGGCGCGCCGTCAGGCTCGACCGCAAACACGTGCCACTCGTCGAGTGGGATCCATTCGGCGGCACGCGCCGCGAGCACACGGGCCACGCTCTGTGGGTCAATGACGGTGCCGACCGCGCGCATGACGGACGCTACGGCGTCCGGCTGCGCGGCACTTCGCTGGACAAGTCCCGAGACGGCATCGAGACGATCGGCGAGGTCGAGGTTGTCGCCGAGCCCAAGCGCGCGTTCGAGCGCGCCCAGGGAAAACGGCGGCAGGAGGTGCGCGCGGAAACCAAGGGCGCGCGAAAGTTCCGGAATGGCCGGCTGCGACATGAGGCCGAACGACGCGGCAGGAACGCCGGCAATCAGGGCGGACACGAGACGCTGCGCGCCGTCTTCGAGCGCCAGTTCCCAGAGCACGCCGGCCACGCCAGGTCGCAGCGTCCACTCCGATCCCGCCGGAATGAACTCCAGGCGGACGCCGAGTGTCTGCAGCGGCGCGAGCTGCGGAATGGTTCGATCGCCGCGATGAAAAACGGCAAGCGTGAGTGCGTGGTCAGACGCAGTCATCTCTTGCGGGGACACCCTCCGCGGAGGTCGTTCCGGCATGGTGTCGATGCTGGCGGCGAGTCGTAGGCCATGCGTTCGGGACTCGCCGAGTCGAGGAACTATAGCACGCCATTTTGTGTCAGTTAGTAACGTTAATGGCGGCGTGAACCGGACGATTTTGAAATTCGGAACTGTGATCACGTCGTTCCCCGTTCCCCGTTCCAGGTTCCAGGTTCCAGGTTTCAGGTTTCAGGTTTCAGGTTTCGCCGTTCCCCGTTCTCGATCGTCGGTGCCGGATAGTCATCCCCAGGGGTTCCTTTGTCGAACGGGGAACGTGGAACCGGGAACGGGGAACCTGTCCAATGGCATAATTGTCGTTTCACAGGCAGGAGAGCCTTTCGACCATGACGATGCTCGACCGGATGCGGCGCCACAGGGGCTATCTGAAATGGAGCCTCGCCATTGTCGTGGCGACCTTCATCCTTCTGTATGTGCCCCAGTTCCTGAACACGAACAACGTTGCCTCGGCGACCGACGTGATCGCGACGGTCAACGGCCGACAAATCACGGCGGGCGTCTACCAGCAGCAGTACCTCCAGCAGGTCTCGCAGATTCGGGCCCAGTACGGTGGCATCTCCGAGGACGTCATTCGGCAGCTCGGCGTGGGCCAGCGGCTCATTCAGCAGCTCGTCTCACACGAGGCGGCCGTCATCGAAGCCGAACGTCTCGGCATCACGGTGAGCGACGGCGAACTGCGCGAGCGGCTCGTGCGCATGCCGATGTTCCAGAACAACGGTCAGTTCGTCGGCGAACAGACGTACCGTCAGATCCTGGCCACGGCGCGTCCGCCCGTCCGGCCGGCCGACTTCGAAGAGGATTTGAGGAAATCCATCGTCGCCGAGAAGCTTCACGCGGCCGTCACCGGCTGGATCCGGGTGTCCGACGCGGACGTCGAGGCGGAGTACCGCCGCCGAAACGAAAAGATCAAACTGGACGTGGCGGTCTTCAGCGCCGACAAGCTGCGGTCAGGCATCCAGCCGACCGAGGCGGAATTGTCCCAGCGTTACACCGCCAACCAGGAATCGTACCGCGTGCCCGAGAAGCGTCGTGTTCGCTATCTTGCCGTTGATGCCGAGTCGCTTCGGTCGCGGATGACCGCCTCCCCCGAAGAGATCGAGGCTCGCTACAAGGACAGCATTCAGACCTACACGACTCCCGAGCAGGTGCGTGCGAGCCATATCCTGTTGAAGACCGAAGGTAAGGATGAAGCAGCGGTGCGGAAGACCGCCGAAGGTGTGCTGGCCAAGGTCAAGGGCGGCGGCGACTTCGCGGCGCTCGCGAAGCAGTATTCCGAGGACGATCTCAGCAAAGTGAAGGGCGGCGACCTCGACTTCTTCGGACGCGGCGCCATGGCGAAGGAGTTCGAAAACGCCGCGTGGGCGCTCGAGCCCGGCCAGACCAGCGACATCGTCCGGTCCCCGTTCGGGTTCCACATCATTCGTCTCAC
>Ga0190274_10002824_pt1 | contig 10298 bp, 8 predicted proteins | sample Popmic531T_FD_133002 | JGI IMG/M metagenome (GOLD analysis project Ga0190274, IMG submission 133002) | Populus adjacent soil microbial communities from riparian zone of Yellowstone River, Montana, USA - 531 T | ecosystem: Environmental > Terrestrial > Soil > Riparian zone | place: USA: Montana...
CCGCAGACGGGCGGCGGCGGCAACTCGGAATATCAGGATGTGCTCGCCGCCGGAAAGTGGCTGGCGGCACGGCCTGACGTGGATACCGAGCGGTTCGGGATCTGGGGTTTGTCGTACGGCGGCCTGCTGACGGCGCAGGCGCTCGCGCGCAACTCCGATCTGTTCAAGCTCGGCATCGACCTCGCAGGCGTCCACGTGCGCGGCCAGCTCGACCCGAACAACCTGGCCTACAAGTCATCGGCGATCTCCGAGATCGACAAGTGGAAATCGCCCGTGCTGCTCGTGCATGGCGACGACGACCGTAACGTGAACTTTGCGCAGACGGTGGGCCTGGTGCAATTGCTGCGGGCGCGCAACGTGTATCACGAGCTCATCGTGTTCCCGGACGACATCCACGAAACGCTGCTGCACAGCCGCTGGATGTACACCTTCGATCGGATGGAGGCGTTCCTCGAGAAGTTCTTCGGGGAGTACTCGCCGACACGCGCGGGCGGCGGCGGACGCTAAGACCAAAACCTTTCACAGGAAGGCGTGAAGGGCGCGAAGAGAGCTAAAGAAGAACGCCCTTCACGTCTTCATGTAAAAGGTTTGTCAGCGTGATGTCCATGTCACGCCGCCATCACTCGTCGCGAATGTCCGTCCATCGGCGGTTGTGATCGTCGCTCGGCGCGCGTCGGTCGCGCGAACAGACACCAAATCAGCCTCTGCCGGCTTCGTGACCTGACGGAAGGTCGTGCCGTCGGTGCTGAGAAGCACCGTCCCGGCGCGGCCCGCCAGCCAGCACACGGTGTTCGTCGGCGCAGAGCCGCCGGCCAGGAGCGGCGTCACGGGAATCGGCACCGGTTGCCACGTCGTGCCTCCGTCGTTCGATCGCTCCAGCGTCGTCATCGATACGGTGGGACTCGGCGATGATCCGCGCAGGCGCCAGCGGACGGGTTCTAACACCACGGCGTTGGTGGGCTTCTGCGCAACGGCACCGGCAGCGGCGCCTCCGCCTCTACCACCACCGCCTGCTCCACGCCCTGCGCCGCCCGCGGCAGACCGATCGGCCACGCCGCCGAATGCCTGTCCTTGCTGGGCTTGCGCAAGCTGCAGGTCTGCGCCAACCACAAACTCCGCGACGATCGGCGCCGTGGCGAAGAGCGCTTCCGAGGACCGCAGCAGATCGGCGCGTGGGGCGGCCGTTGCCGCTACAGGCGGTGGCGCGGCCGGCGGAGGTGGGGCCGTCCTTACCGGTTGCGGAGGTGGTGGCATTACCGCTGGTGGCGGCGGTGCGTCTACTCGTGCCGGAGGCGGCTCAATGGGCGCCGGCGACGGTTTCGCGTTGCTCTGACGCGGCTCGGCGAGGCGCGCGTTGTTTTCGCGCGCGAGCTTTGATTCAGGCCGCGGCGTGCCCAGCGCCTGTTGTCGCTGTTGTCCCAACTGGCGTTCCGCCGGAGACGCGGGGTCCGCGCGCGGCTGGAGCGCGCCGCCCTCCGCCGGCCGCGCCGGCACCGTTGCCGCCGGCGCGACATTGCCTCCCACGCCGCTGGCCTGGCTCTGTTCCGCACGGTTGGCCGCCGACGTTGTGTCGAGCCTCGGCGACTCATCGCGCACCGCCACCCAGATCAGCGCGCTCGCGGCGACGGCACCCATCGCGCCCACGATCACTTTCCAACGTCCACTCGGGCGCGGCTTGAACGGCACGACGGCAGCCGCCGGCGCGCCCTCGCTCTCCGCCATCGTGGAGAACGTGGCCGCAAGCTCGCGGCAGCGTTCGCACGTCGCCAGGTGCGTATCGGTCGCGGCGGTCTCTTCCGGCGTCAGCGCATCCTCGGCCCAGGCGGCGAGCGTTGCCGCGTCGATGCACGGGCCGCTGGCGGGCTGGCTGCGGAGCGTGTCCCGCAGCAGTCCGTGAAGCCGGTCGTCGCGATCGAAGTCCGTTGCCACACCTGCTCCTATGTACTTGAACGATCCGGCACCGGATTCTTGCCGAGCGCCGGATCTGGCGCTGCGGCAAGGACTTCCCGGAGGTCGATTGTGCCGGCGTCTTCCGTGACCGACTGGAAACATTCCACGATGGCCGCGCGATCCAGGCCGAAGTCCTGCGCAAGCCGCGCTTCGACGGTTTCGCGAATCTCTCGGCGCGTGCGCGTCAGGTGCCGCGAAACAGTGGCCTCGTGTTCCTTCAGCATGCGGCCGATCGCGGCCAGTGTCCGGCCGTCTGCGTGATAGCAGGTCAGCCGCAGGCGATCGCGCGGCGCCAGTGCGGCCACGGCTGCCGTGAGCGCCAGGCCCACCAGTTCCACGTACCTTTCGCGGCGCGGATCCACGGCTTTCTCCGGCGCCACTGGCGCGGCCGGCGAGTCATCGTCTGCAATCGTCTCGGTGCGCCGCGACGCGCGCAGACGATCGACGTAGCGTTGCGCGAGCACCGCGCGCAGCCACGTACTCAACCGGCTCCGGCCATGAAAGTAGCGGAGCAGCGATTGACGCGCGCCATCGCGTTCAGCCAGGCCGAACAGATCGGCAAACAGCGAGTCAGCAAGCTCCCGCGCGCCGCCGCCCGGGTCTATCGCATCGGCTGCACGCAGCAGACCGGCGCGGTGTGTAGCCAGGAAGTGCTCCCAGGCCGGTCCGAGCCCCTCTGCACATGCCGCTGCGAGCGCGAGATCCTCCACATGCAGGGCGTCCAGATAGCGCGAGATCTGATCCTGGTCGGGGTCGCGGTCTTTGAACGCCTGGTTGACGCTTGCGTGGACGGCCGCTTCGAATTTCTGGCGCGACAGGCCGCACACCGCGCTGTTCGATCGCTCGAAAAGCGCCGTCATCCGGGCACCGGTGAGGGCCGTGGGCGAGGCCATGCGCGACAGATTCTCTGTCAGAGACTGTAAACCTTCCCCCGCCCCTTACGTAGTTACTGCCAAATGCTCAGACGATTGCTGAAATGGGCGGTCCGCCTGCTGGTGGTCCTCGTTGTTCTTGGTGCGGGCGGCTACGGGGTCTATCGCTGGCTGGTGCCTCAGGCGTCTGCGGGATCGCTCCGGGAAGAGGTGCATACCGCCGAAGTGGTGGCCATGGAGGACGTGCTGCTGGTGGCCGGCCAGGTCAAACCGGCAGTCACGATCGAGCTTCGCGCCGAAGCATCCGGCCTCGTGGACTACGTCGCCGCGAAGGAGGGCGATCGAGTGGCAGCCGGCCAGGAGCTGGTCAGGCTCGATTCCAAGCTCGCGCAGTCGTCGCTCGATCAGGCGGAAGCCAACCTGCGGCAGGCCGAGTTGCAGGACGCGGCGACCAGGCTGGATCTCGATGAAGACGCGCTGGAGATGCGCCGCCGCACGTATGAGCGCAATCAGAAGTTGTATGAGCAGGGTCTGCTGCCGAAGGATCAGCTCGAGCAGCGCGAGCTTGAATATCGCGCGGCGCTCCGTGCGGTCGAACGCGCCAAGCGCAGCATCGAAAGCAGCCAGGCTCGGATCACCCAGGCGAAGGCCTCCGTCGACCAGGCGCGCACACAGCTCACCAAGACCACGATCCGCGCGCCATTCGACGCGTTCGTGCTGCGGCGGCAGGTGGAAGTCGGCAGCGGCGTCGCCGGCGTCGGCAACTCCGCGTCGGGTGGCAGCATTCTGATGACCCTTGGCGACGCGCGCGAATCATCGCTGTTCGCCAAGGCGACGGCCGCCGACGCACGGCGGTTGAAGGCCGGTCAGGTGGCGCGCGTGCGGCTCGATTCGGACGCGTCGCAGACGCTGCCCGGCACCGTGGTGTCGGTGTCTACCGCGGGCGACGTGGATGCTCAGAGCCGCCTCACCACATTCCCGCTCGTGATCGCGCTGAAGAGCCAGCCTCCCGGCGGATGGGTCAACGTTCCGGCGCAGGCGGAGATTGTGCTGTCGGCCACCGCCGACTCGATCGTCATCCCCGAAAATTGCGTCCGCACCGACCCGGCGGGCCGGTCAATGGTGCAGGTGCGTCAGAACATGACCGACCGCTGGCGCTCGGTGGAAGTGGGCGTGATCCAGAAAGACAAGATCCAGATCCGTACCGGACTCGAGAAAGGGCAGTCGGTCGTCTGCCGGAGCCGCTGATGGGACTCCTGGCGCAGTCCGTCATCGCGCGCAACATCATCAGTGAGGCCGTCGCCAGCCTGCGCGGACGGCGCCTGCAGGTGGCGCTGTCGTCGTTCGGCATTGCCACGGGCATCGCGGCCGTCGTGCTGCTCGTATCAATTGTCTCCGGCATGCATCGCTACGCGATCGAGCAGTTCAGCGCCGTCGGCGGCAACATCATTCGCGTTACCGTGAACCCGGAGCGATCCACCCGCGATCCACGCGGTTTTACGGCGACGATGCGTCTCACCGATGTGGACGCCGTCATGACGTCTGTGTCCCACTACGACGCGGCCATGGCGGACAACTCCGGCTTCGGCGTCCTGCGCACCGCCAGGCGGTCGAGCCAGGGCGCCAACATTCGTGGCATCACGCCCAGCGGCTTCGAGCTGCTGGCCGTGCAGAGCGAGCGCGGGCGGTTCTTCCTGCCGCATGAGTACGAGATGGGCACTCGCGTGGCGGTGCTCGGCGCGGACGTCGCCACCGATGTGTTCTCCGGCGACTCGGCCGTCGGTCAGACGATCGTGATCGGCGAGTGGCCGTACCTGGTCGTCGGCGTGCTCGACTGGGTCGGCGATCCTGACGCGGGAGACGCAAGCTCCGAAGATCGCTCCGTCTTCGTCCCGTTCAAAGCGTGCGCCGCCACCTTCCGCGGAACCGAAAACGCAAACTCGCTCTACTTCCGCCTGAAAGAGGGAGAGGATCCGGCCGCCGCAGTGATTGCGACGCGCACGGTGCTCGACGGGCTGCGAAAGCAGCGCGGTGAAACCACCGGTACCTACAACGTCATCAGCAGCATCGAACGCATGGGCGAGCTGAACCTCGTGCTGAATGCGATCAAGATGGTGGTGGGCCTGGTCGGCGGCATCGGGCTGTTCGTGGGGGCCGTGGGGGTGGCCAACGTGCTCCTCGTGTCCGTGCGCGAGCGGCGTGCGGAAATCGGCACGCGCCGCGCGGTGGGTGCCACCAGGCGCGCGATCTTCGTGGGATTCCTGTTCGAGGCGCTGGCAATGACGCTCTCGGGCGGCGCCATTGGCATTGCTGTGGCGTGGGCGCTGACCAAGATTGCGATTCTGATTCCGTCGGTGCCGGTCGGCGCCAGGCCGGTGATTTCTCCGGTGACCGCGCTCACCGCGCTGGCATTGCTGACGGTGGTTGGACTGGTGGCAGGCGTGTGGCCGGCCAAACGCGCCGCAGCCGTCTATCCCGCGGAGGCGTTGCGCGCCGACTGATTACTTTCCGGTGACCGTGCCGCTGAGGGCTTCCAGGAATTTGATGAGCTGCTGCTTCTCGGTCGGTGTGAGGCCGATCGGACGGATCAGCGGAAACAGATTCTGATTGGGGCGGCCGCCCTTGTCGTAAAAGTCCACCACGTCTTCGAGCGTCGCCAGGCTGCCGTCGTGCATGTACGGCGCCGTGCGCGCAATTTCACGCAACGTCGGCGTTTTGAATTTGCCGCGATCGCGCTGCTGCGTCGACACCATGAACCTTCCATCATCGAGATAGGAGGTCGTCTCCGCCTGCCACGCGACGCCGGTGTTCTGGAACTGTTCGTCGGTGAACAGCGGTTCCGAATGGCAGAACGTGCAGCGTGCTTTCGAACGGAAAATCTGCAGGCCCTGCTGCTGGTCGGGGGTCATCGCATCGGTGGCGCCCGCCACGAACCGATCGTACGGCGAGTCGGTCGAGCGAATCGTGCGCAAGTACGTCGCGAGCGCGCGTCCGAGATCTTCTCCCGACACCGGCCGCCCGAACACGGATTGAAAGGCGTCGCGATAGGCGCCATCGCCGGCGATCCTGGCGACGGCGTCCTCGAGCGGAAGATCCATTTCGTTGCGGTCGCTGATGGGCTGCACGACCTGGGCTTCGAGTGTGGTCGCGCGCCCGTCCCAGAAATGCGCGCGGCCGAACGCGCGGTTGATCAGCGCCGGCGAGTGGCGTTTTCCGACGCGCCCTGAGACACCGACAGCCAGCGCCTTTGTGTCTGCAAAGGCCCGCTCGGGATCGTGGCACGTGGCGCAGGACACCGTGCGGTCGGTCGACAGGATCTTGTCGAAGAACAGGCGCTTGCCGAGCGCCGCCTTCTCCTCCGTCGGCGGGTTGTCCGCCGGCATACCCACAGGCACCATCGCCGACATCAGGCGCGGTCGGAATTCCCGTGTCAGCAGCTGCTGCCGTTCACCAATGACCGTATGGACAATGACCGGCTTCGGAGGCGCAGGTGGCGGAGGGAGTTGCTGGCCCTGCGGGGCCGGCGCCTGTGCTGCAGTGAGCGAGGTGGCCCACACAAAGAGCAGGATGAAGAACGCGCGCCTGGAGGGGCCGCCCATGTGCGTGGTGATAGGACGACGCCATCTTAACGCCGGTTGGGAACTGGGTGTTCGACCTCAATTTCGGCCAGGGCCTTCTCGGCCGGACCCGCGAGCACGTCGCCCGTGGGTGAGAATCTGGACCCGTGGCACGGGCAATCCCACGTGTGCTGGGAGTCGTTCCAGTTGACCCGGCAGCCCATATGCGTGCACGTGGCCGACCGCAGGGTCACCGTGCCGTCGTCGTGCCGGTAGGCGGCAATCTGCCGGCCCTCGAGCTCGATCACGCGGCCGCCGTTTCGGGGAATCGATCGGGTGGATTTCCCCTGCGCGCCTGCGAATCGATCGCGAATCAGGTAGTACGGATAGTCCTTGTTTTCCTTCAGGTAGTCCCACAAGCCGCCCCGCACCTTCGTGCGGCCCAGGTCGAACAACTCCGACCACGGATTGGCGATGCCGAGAACCCAGTCACGCGCCATCATCGCGCCGACCGTCCCGAACGTCATGCCGTTGCCGGAGAAGCCGGTGGCGGCGAACTGATGCGGCGTCATCTCACCGATATAAGGAAGTCCGTCGTTGGTTTCGATGACCTGGCCGGACCAGTGCTCATGCACCTCGGCGTCCGGGATCATCGTGTGCAGCGCCTTTTCGAGCGCGGTCATGCGTCCCTCGGTCAGCCGCTCCTGGCCGGTCTTGTGGTCTTCACCGCCCAGAATCACGACGTCGTGCCCGTCTTCCGGGACCAGGCGTTGATAGAAATACGGGTCCGCAGTGTCCCAGAACAGCGCATCAGCGACCTGTCCCTTGGCCACCTGCGCGGCCACCGCATAGCTGGAGTACAGCGCCAGCTTGGTCTGCAGCAACGTGGCGTTGAGGACTCCGGCTTTTCCGACGATGGGATTGTGGGTGGCGATGACGACACGATCGCAATTGAGGCGATAGCCGTCAGCGACCACGGTCAGGGGTGAATCCGTGACGCTGGTCACGGCGGAGTTTTCGAAAATTGCAGAACCGTCCCCGTCGATTTCCTCGACAAGCGCGCGCAGATACTTCCTGGGATCGAATCGCGCCTGGTTGGGATATTCCACCGCGGGTCGATCGACAAACGGCGCACGTTCGGTGAAGTGCGCGTCAAACCCGAGATCGGCCGCGATTCCGGCTTCGCGCTGCAGATCTTCGATGTCGCTGTCCGAGCGCTCCGGACCGATCACCGGCAGATGCAGAAATCCAGAGACCCAGTCAAATCCGCAGGAAATGCGCTCGTCCCGCACGATCTCCGCGATCTGCCAGATGGCCGCCAGCCCCGCATCCCAGACGGCGCGCGCGTGATCGTCGCCGAACGTTTTCACCAGATCCGTCAGGCGTTTGTCGGTGACGCAGGTCAGGTGCGCCGTGGTGTGGCCCGTGTCGGCGGTCGCCAGGCGCGCGCGATCCAGCAGGAACACCCGGCGCCCCTCCTTTTTGAGGAGGTATGCGGCGGTAATGCCCGTGAGTCCTCCACCGATCACGACCACGTCGCAGTGGGCGTGACGGAAGATTCGAGGAAATGTCCGGACGTTGGCGCTTGATTGCCAGTAACTAGCAGACATGGAACCAATCTCCAGTCGCGCAGGCTGCAAGCCACGTACCACGCGGCGGGATCCAGTGCCGGGAGAACGCGCGAGCAGCGCGACGCGGGTGAGTAGCGCGTTACCAATAGAGCGCTGGACTTTTTCTTGCAGCCGCCCGTGCAAGAGCGCATCGATGACGTCAGCGGTGGTAACAGACGACGTGAACGCCCGGGTGTGGGGGCTGCTTCAGGACCTGGCGTCCATCCAGACGTCGAAGCAGAAGCGTTTTGGATACAAGCGCGCCGCGTCCGCGGTGTTCTGGCTCGACACGCCGCTTGATGCGCTCCAGCAGTCTGACGGGAGTTTCCCCCGGATTCGAGGCCTCGGTCCCGCGTCGATGCGCGTGGTCCGTGACGTGTTGGAATCCGGCGTGTCGCGGGCGGTGGACCGCGCCGTTGACGACAGCGGCCGGGCCGTCGACGTGCGCCGCCGGCGCGGCCTGCGCGAAGGATTCCTCAGCCGGGCGCAGGTGGTGCGCATTCTTCGTGAGACGCGCCGCCCTCTGGCACCGGCGCCGTACCGCGGTGATCTGCAGATGCACACATCCTGGAGCGACGGCTCAGCGTCGATTGAAGAAATGGTGTCGGCGGCCGCCGCGCGCGGCTATGAGTACTGCGCCATCACCGACCACGCGCGAGGCCTGGCGATTGCCGGGGGGATGCCGGCTGATCGCGTGCGCGCGCAGCAGCGTGAAATCGCCGGGCTCAACCGGCGCGGAGGTTCGTGCCGCGCACTCGCGGCCGTCGAGGCGAACATTGCCGCCGACGGTTCGGTGGACGTGTATGCAGACGAAGGGCTGCGATTCGACCTCCTCATTGCGGCGCCACATTCCAAACTGCGCACGCCAGACGACCAGACAGCGCGTCTCGTGACGGCCATCCGCACGCCTGGCGTGCATGTGCTGGCGCATCCGCGCGGACGCATGGCCGGGTCGCGCGCTGGTCTCGTCGCGGACTGGGAAGCGGTCTTCGCGGCCGCGGCAGATCGCAACGTGGCCGTGGAGCTGGACGGTGATCCCGCGCGGCAGGATCTGGATCACACACTCGCCGCATGCGCCTTGCACGCCGGATGTGTGTTTGCGCTGGACAGCGACGCGCATGGGCCCGCGCAGCTGATCTACTCCGAGACGGCGCTGGCGCACGCGCGTCTCGCGGGCATACCCTCCGAACGCGTGATCAATACGTGGCCGCTCGATCGTCTGCTGTCCTGGGTGCGTGAACGGTGATGTCATGATGAAAAAAGAGTCGTCGAGCGCGCCGGCCGCCGCGCCGCAGGCCGTGGAAGAGAACATCGACGCGGTGAAGGTGTGGGAACAGGCCGCGCTCGATCAGCGGTCCGCGGCCGTGCGGTTCAGTGAATGGGTCACCCGCGTGCTCGGCGGCGGTCCATCGCTCGCCCTGCACGCCGCATGGTTCGGGTTCTGGGTGCTCGCGAACAGCCGCGCGATTCCGGGAATCGAGCCCTTCGACCGGTTTCCGTTTCCGCTGCTGACGACGATGGTGTCGCTCGAGGCGATTTTTCTGTCCCTGTTCGTGCTCGCCAGCCAGAACCGTCTGACGACGCAGGCCGATAAACGAGCGCACCTCGATCTGCAGATCAATCTGCTGGCAGAGCGTGAAATGACTGCGGTGCTTGTCATGGTTGCCGACCTGGCGCGTCACCTGAAGGCGCCGGTCTCGCTCACGGCAGAGCAGATCCAGGATCTCGCCCAGAAGACGAACGTGAAAAGCCTGGTGGGCGAGATCGAGCGGTTGCCCGACCTCAACGCAGCGAAGCCGAAAGGTCAGTCCAGCCGATAGGCGGCCCACTGCTCATCCTGAGTAAATAGTTCCCACCCGAACTGCCTGGTGCGCGCGAATGCGGAGAGTTTGCGGACCGGAGGTGTGGACCGGCTCTTGCTCTACGGATCAGCATGGGTAAATACGCAGTCGCATGGTTCCTTGGTGTTCCGCTCAGTGTGCTCGTGGTGATTTATCTCGTCAGTCATACCGTGTGCGGGTAGCACACGATCAAGGAGGGCAGCGAATGCAGCGCAATGTCAACACCTTGGAACGCGTGTTGTCACTGGCCGCCGGAGCGGCCCTGATCGGGCTGGCGGCGCGGTCGCGCCGCTGGCGCTCGATCGCAGCGCCGTCCGGCGCGGGACTCATCGGTCGCGGGCTCACCGGGTATTGTCCGGTGAACCATGCGATCGGCCGGGGGCGTGCGCTCGATGACACGCGCCACGCGCTCTCTGGCGCGCGCGGCGTGAATGTGGACGAGCGCATCACGATCGCGCGCAGGCCGGA
>Ga0190274_10002825_pt1 | contig 10298 bp, 11 predicted proteins | sample Popmic531T_FD_133002 | JGI IMG/M metagenome (GOLD analysis project Ga0190274, IMG submission 133002) | Populus adjacent soil microbial communities from riparian zone of Yellowstone River, Montana, USA - 531 T | ecosystem: Environmental > Terrestrial > Soil > Riparian zone | place: USA: Montana...
ACCAGCGGCCGCGCCAACCTCGTCTCCGGCGGCCTCGACCTCTTCGCCGAACGCCCGATCCGGGGCTCCGGCTCCGGCTCCTTCCAGGACGCCTACAGCGACCACCGTGCCAACAAGGACATCCCGGTCTCCGTCTCCCATACGGAGCCCGTCACCGTGGCGGCGGAGCAAGGGCTGCTGGGCCTGGTCCTCTACGTCGCTCTCATCGTGGTGGCCCTATGGACGATGACCTCGGGCATCCGCGGACCTCCCATGGGAGGTCCGCAGGACCCCCCCCTTGTCCCGCTCGCCGCTCGCCCCGCAGTTCTCGCTGCCTTCGTCGCCCTGCTCGTCCACACGATGGCCTACGCCGGGTTCTTCGAGGATCCGATCACGTGGGTGTTGCTCGCCGTCGGTGCTTCGTTGGCAGCAGCCCCGACGGTCCGCGACTCGGCGTAGGGTCAGGGCGTGTCGGGATACCTGCGCCGGCTGGCGACGACCGGAGCCGCCTACACGGCGGCGAGCATCGTCTCCAAGGTCATCGCGGTGGCGCTGCTGCCGCTCTATACGCGCTACCTGACCCCGGCCGACTACGGCGCCGCCGAGGTGATGTTCGCGGCGATCGTCTCCGTCAGCATCCTCGTCCGCTTCGGCCTGATCGAGGCGGTGCTGCGCTTCTACTACAAGGACGACGAGGATCCCGACCGCGTCGTCGCCAGCACCTTCGCCGGCCTCTTCTGGCTGGCGACGCTGGGGGCGCTGGTCGCCCTCCCCTTCGCCACGCCGATCTCCGAAGCGCTGCTCCCCCCCAAGACCCCGGCCGAAGTGGGCCAGCTCGCCGAGCTGGTGCGGATCTCGATCGGCGGCCTCTGGGTGCTGACGATGTTCGAGTTCATGCTGACCCTGTTCCGGCTCGAAGAGCGGGCACGGGCTTTCTTCACGACCACGATCCTCAACGTCCTGGTCACGATCGGCCTCACCGTCGTCCTCGTCGTCGGCGCCGGCGAGGGCGCCCGCGGCCTGCTGCTCGGCAGCTACGTCAGCGGCGCTGTCTTCGTCCTCGGCCTGATCGTGCTCCAGCGCCGCCGCCTCTCGCTCCTCTTCGAGCGCTCCCTGCTGCGCCGCCTGCTGCGCTTCGGCCTGCCGACGATGCCGGCCGAGGTCTCGCTCTACCTGCTCAACTTCGTCGACCGCCTCATCATCGCTCGCAGCATCGGTCTCGCCGAGGCCGGCCTCTACTCGCTGGCGATCAAGTTCGCCCAGGGGGTCAACGTCCTCGTCCGCGGCTTCCAGCTCGCCTGGCCGCCGCTGGCCTACTCGATCCGCGACGACGACGAGGCGCGCCGCGCCTATGCCACCGTCGTCACCCTCTTCGTCGCCGGCTGCGCCTTCGTCGTCACCGGCATGTGGCTGTTCTCACGCTGGATCGTGCGGGCCCTGGCCGCCCCGAAGTTCTTCGACTCCTACGAAGCGGTCGGCCTGATCTCCACCGCCGTCACCCTCTACGCCGTCTACATGGTGCTCGTCGTCATCCTCGGCCGCACCGGGCGGACCGAGTTCAACCTGCCGGCGACCCTCGCCGCGCTCGCCGCCAACGTCGTCCTCAACCTGATCCTGGTGCCACCGCTGGGGATCGTCGGCGCCGGCCTCGCCCTGGTCGCCTCCTACGTCGTCGTGCTGGCGCTGATGTACGTCTTCACCCAGCGCCTCTTCCCGGTCCCCTACCAGTGGGGGCGCCTGGCCCGGGTCGTGCTGACCGCGGCGATCCTGGTCGGTGCCGGCGAGCTGCTGATGCCGACCTCCGGTGCCGCCGGGCTGCTCGGCCGCGCCCTGCTCTTCGCCGCCTACCCTCTTGCCCTCTTCGCCAGCGGCTTCTTCACCCCCGGCGAGCGCGTTTGGCTCGCCCGCCTCAGACACCCCCGCCAGCTCGTCGCCTCGTTCCAGCGCCTGCGCCGCGAGCCCGCGGCGGTCGACGGCCGCATCCCCGAGACCTATGAGGTCGAGCGCATGGACGAGGACTCGCGCTTCTGAGTTGCTGTAGTCCTTTGGTGCGCTATCCGCACCAAAGGACTACAGCAACTGGTCGCGGATCGACTTTCCGCGGCCTGGGAAGAGTGCCTGCCTGGCGTGGGCCCGGTAGACGCCCGCGGGTTGGCCTGGGAGCACGGTTGCGGCCAGGGCTCTCACCGCGTAGGACCAGGCGCTGAGGACGCGGACGGCCAGCGCCGCCGCCGCGCCGTGGTGCACTCGCATGTAGAGGTCGCGGTTGCGGTGGAATTCGACGATTCGCGGCAGGCCCTTGGCGAGGTCGGTCGAGAGCTGGTCGTGGTGGACGGCCGTGGCGGCGGGGACGAAGAGCGAGTGCCAGCCGGCGCCGGCGAGGCGCTTGGCGAAGTCGCACTCGTCGTAGTAGACGAAGAAGGCGGGGTCCATGAAGTCGACCGCGGCGGCGGCCTCGCGGCGGACCAGCAGCGCGCTCGACTGGGCCCAGTCGACGCGCCGAAGCGCGGTTCCCTTGCTCTGGACCGTCAGCCAGCGGTGCAGGAACAGCGCTCCCGCCAGCGCCGTGCCGACGCCAGGGAAGCGCCAGGCGCAGGGCACCGGCCGGCCGGCCGAGTCGAGCAGCTGCGGCCCCGCGGCGGCGGCCTTGGGGTCGGCGTCGAGCGCTGCGATCAGCGCCGCCGCCGCGCCCTCGCGCAGCTCGGAGTCCTCGTTTAGCAGCAGGCAGTAGCGGCCCTTCGCCTCTCGCATCAGGGTCGAGTCGTTCTCCGCCTTGCCGGCCCGCCGCTCCAGCGCGATCAGGCGGATCTCGCCGCCGAGCGCCCGCACCGCCGCGGCCGAGCCGTCGTCGGAAGCGTTGTCGAGAACGAGGATCTCGCGCTCGACCCCGGCCGGGTGGGTGCGCTCGATCGCGGCCAGGCAGGCGAGCAGATACTCGCGGCCGTTCGTGTTCACAACGCAGTAGGAGAGCGTGGGGGCCAAGCCGGTCACGATAATCGGCGCCGATGAAAGTCCAGCTTGTCGACCCGTCGGCTTTTACGCCGCCATACGATCGCGCCCTCGCCGCGGCGCTGGTTCGTGGCGGCGCCGAGGTCGAGCTGTTGACTTCCCGCTTCCTCCACGGGGAGGTGCCGCCGGCCGAGGGCTACCGGGTCGAGGAGCGCTTCTATCGCCGTAGTGCGCGGCGCGGCCTGGAGGCCCGGGGGCGCCTCCCCTTCAAGGCCGCCGAGCACGTCCCCGACATGTTGAGCCTCCGCCGCGCCATCGACGCCGACGTCGTCCACTACCAGTGGCTGACCGTTCCCGCCCTCGACGTCCACCTGCTGCCGCAGGCACGGCCGCGGCTGCTGACCGCCCACTACATCCTGCCGCCGCGCCCGAATCGCCGCCAGCTCGCCGCCGCCCGGCGCAGCTTCGGGCACATGGACGCCGTCGTCGCCCACTCCGAGCACAGCGCCGCCCGGCTCCGCGACGAGGTCGGGCTCGATCCGTCCCGCGTCCACGTCATCCCCCACGGTGCCTTCGACTACCTCACCCGCCTGCCGGAGGAGAAGTCGCTGCCGCCCGAGCTGGAGGGAGCCGAGGGCCCGGTGATCCTCTGCTTCGGCCTGCTGCGTCCCTACAAGGGGGTCGAGGTCCTGCTCGAGGCCTTCCGCCGGGTCGAGGGGGCCGAGCTCTGGATCGTCGGCAACCCGCGCATGGACGTGGCGCCGCTGCAGGCGCTGGCCGCCGCCGCATCCGGCCGCGTCCGCTTCGTCACCCGCTTCGTCGCCGAGGCCGAGATCCCGGCGATCTTCCGCCGCGCTGACGTCGTCGCCCTCCCCTATCTCGACGCCGAGCACTCCGGCGTCCTCTACACCGGCCTCGCCTTCGGCAAGCCGATGGTGCTGAGCGCCGTCGGCGGCTTCCCCGAGGTCGCCGCCACCGGCGCCGCCCGCCTGGTCGCGCCCGGCGACCGCGCCGCCCTCGCCGCCGCCCTCGCGGAGCTCACCGCCGACGGGGCCGCCCGCGCCGAGCTGGCCGCCGCCGCTGCCCGTGCTGCCGCCGGCCCCTTCTCCTGGGACGAGGCCGCCCGCCTCACCCTGGCCCTCTACCGCGAGCTGATCGAGACCCGCCGATGACCGTCATCGCCGTCCTCTTCTGGCTCAGCGCCGGCCTGATCGTCTACACGCACGCCGGCTATCCCCTCGTGCTGTGGGTCCTTGTGCACGCCATAGGTCTGACGGCGGGTGGCACCGTAGGGGGGACCACCCCCGAGGAAGCTTTAGCTACCGGAGGGGGTGGTGGGTCCCCTACGGTGACAGGACCCGCCCCCGGAGCTCCAAGAGTCACCCTGATCGTCCCCGCCTACGACGAGGAGGAGGTGATCGCCGCCAAGGTCGCCAACGCGCTGGCCCTCGACTACCCGCGCGAGCGACTGCAGATCGTCGTCGCCTCCGACGGCTCCTCCGACGCGACCGTCGAGCTCGCTCGCGCCGCCGGCGCCGACCTCGTCCTCGAGCTCCCCCCGGGCGGCAAGGTCGCCGCCCTCAACGCCGCCGCGGAGGTCGCGACCGGCGAGCTGCTCGCCTTCTCCGACGCCAACAGCGAGTGGGCGGCCGACGCCCTGTGCCGCCTGGTCGAGCCCTTCGCCGACCCGGCGGTCGGCTACGTCTGCGGCCAGGTCCGCTTCGTCGACGCCGGCGGCGGCAACCTCGAGGGGGCCTACTGGCGCTACGAGATGGCGGTGCGGGAGATGGAGTCGGCGCTGGCCGGCATCACCGCCGGCAACGGCGACATCTACGCGGTCCGCCGCGAGACCTACCTGCCGCTGGCCCCGTCGGGCAGCCACGACCTCTCCTTCCCCTTCGAGCTGGCCAAGCGCGGCCTGCGCTCGCTCTACGTGCCGGCGGCCCGCGCCGAGGAGAAGATGGTCCCGACCCTGGAGGGCGAGTTCGCCCGCAAACGGCGGATGATGGTCGGGCTCTGGGACATCGTCGTCGGCGAAGGCATGGTCAACCCGCGCGGCTACCCGCCGCTGTTCGCCTTCGAGCTCGCCTCGCACCGCTTGCTGCGCTACCTCAGCCCTGTCCTGCACCTGGTCGTCTTCGCCGCCAACCTCGCCTTGCTCGGCCAGGGCACGATCTACATCGCCACCTTCGCTGCGCAGGTGGCCCTGCTCGCCGCCGCCCTGCTCGCCCGCCGCTACCCGCTCGCCCCCCTGCGGGTCGCCCGCTACTACGTGATGACGACCGCCTCGATCGCCGCCGGCCTCTGGGACCGCTGGCGCCACGGCGCCCCCGGGCGCTGGCAGAAGGCCGAGGGCACGCGCTGATGCCCCGCGCCCTCGACGTCCTCATCGCCACGGTTGCCCTGATCGTCCTCTCGCCCTTCCTGCTGATCGCGGCGATCGCGATCAAGCTCGGCAGCCGCGGCCCGGTGATCTACCGCCAGCTCCGGGTCGGCCGCGGCGGCGCCGGGTTCGAGATGTGGAAGCTGCGGACGATGGAGCCGGGCTCCGACCCGGTCGGGGTCGGGACGATCGTCACCCGCGACGACCCCCGGGTCACCGCCGCCGGCCGCTTCCTCCGCCGCACCTCGCTCGACGAGGTCCCCAACCTGGTCAACGTCCTCCGCGGCGAGATGGCGATCGTCGGCCCGCGCCCGACCATCCCCGCCCAGGTCGATGACTACACCCCCCACCAGAACCGCCGCCATGAGGTCCTGCCCGGGATCACCGGCTGGGCCCAGGTCCAGGGCCGCGCCGGCATCCCCTGGGAGGAGCGGATCGAGCTCGACGTCGACTACGTCGACCGCCGCTCCCTCGCCCTCGACCTGCGCATCCTCCTGCGCACCGTCTGGCTCGTCATCACCGCCCGGGGCCTCGCCCCCGATTAGGGTTTCAGCGATGAGCGCCAAGCCAGACGTCAGCTTGCGGCGGTTCGAGCTGGAGGACGCGCCAGCGGTGCACCGCTGGTTCAACAACCCGGCGGCGACGGCGTCGCTGATGGAGCAGCGCGGCAGCTTCTCGCTCGCGCAGGCCGAGGGCTGGGCCAGGCGGGCGATGGACGACTCCGGCGAGGACCGCAAGTTCGCGATCGTGGTCGAGGGCTACGACGAGCCGGTCGGCTTCACCGCCCTCTACGGCCTCTTCCGCCAGACTGCCCCGGAGCTCGGCGCCCTGATCGGCGACGACGTGCGCGGCAAGGGCGTCGGCCGCCGCGCCGAGGCGCTGACGATCGCCAGGGCCTTCGACGAGTACGGCGCCCACCGCGTCTACGGCCGCATCCCCGCCCGCAACGAGATCGCCAAGAAGACCGTCACCAGCCTCGGCTGGGTGTACGAGGGGACGATGCGCGCCCACCTCGCCCGCGAGGACGGGCCGCCGGACGACTGCGAGGTCTGGGGCGTGCTCCCCGACGAGTTCCGGGCCGCCGCCGCGGACCTCTTCGAGTGAGCGACCCGGCCGCCACGGCCGAGCTGCTCGAGGACCGCGGCGAGGCCGCGGCCTCCGACGAGTTCTTTCGCTCGCGTCCCTTCCTCGACGCCGAGGGCGTGACGCACACGCTGCGGATCGACGCCGAGGGCACTGAGCTGCTCGCTCCGCTGATCGTCCGCGAGGTCGAAGGGACCGGAGAGCGCGATGCGGTTTCTCCCTATGGGTATCCGGGGCTGGTCGAAGGGGACGGGAGTCGGGGGCATGCCCGTCGGAGCAACAGCGGGGAGGCTCCGACGGGCATGCCCCCGACTCCCGTCGCGCTGGATCCGTTCGCGATCGACTTCTCTGACACCGGCCTGGTCAGTGTCTTCGTTCGGCACACGCTGGATGGGCCGCTGCTCAGTGGGACGACGGCCCGCAACGTGGTCCAGATTGCGGACCCAGACCTGGCGCCGAAGAGCCGGCCGAGCGATCGCCGCCAGGTCCGTAAGAACCTCGAGGCTGGCTACGAGCTGACGCTCGTCCCCGCTGCCGAGACGACCCCCGCCCAGCGCGCCGGCTTCGTCGACGTCTACGAGCAGACCATGCGCCGCACTGCCGCCGCCGACCACTACCTCTTCGGTGCCGCCTACTTCGACCGCGTGCTCGAAGCCGAGCGCACCTGGCTGGCCCTCGCCACCGCGCCCGGCGGCGAGCTTGCGGCCGCCTCGCTCGCCGCGGTCAGCGATGGCTACCTCCACTACTACCTCTCCGGCAGCGCCGACTCGCACCTGCGCGACTCGCCGATGAAGAGCGTCGTCGCCCGCCTCGTCGAGCACTCGGCCGAGCTCGGCCTCCCGCTCAACCTCGGCGGCGGCATCTCCCCCGGCGACGCCCTCGAGGAGTTCAAGCGCGGCTTCGCCAATCGCCAGGAGACCTGGCACACGTCGGAGATCGTCTGCGACCCGGCCGCCTACGCCCGCCTCTCGGCCGGCCGAGAGGCGGGCGGCTTCTTCCCGAGCTATCGGGCGCAAGAGAGCTGAGTCTCTCCAGGAGGAGAGTTCTTCTCGGCGACGAATGGTCAGTTACGGAGCACCGCAAGTGCTATCGCGCCCGGAGTGACGCTTTTTAAGGTACCCTCAATTCTCGCGGAATTGAGGAAACCCCCGGAGTGTGATGCGGCGAGCGGACGGAAAGCTGTTCGGAGTGCTTGCGGATCCCCTCTGCCGCGCCCTCCTGCACGCGCTGCTCGACGATGAGCTGCCGCTGACTCAGCGACAGCTGATAGCCAAGCTGAGCGTCTCCTCCGGCGTGGTCAGTCGCCGGATGGGCGAACTGGAGGGCATCGGCCTGGTCGACCGGCCGAGCTCCCACGCGCCCTATGCCCTCGTCTTCCCCTCCGAGACCCGCCACCTCCTGGTCGAGGGCGCAAAGCTCGCCGCCCGGGCGCTGGAGCGACAGGCCGACGAGGCCAAGGCCTACGCCCGAGACCTGCAGAAAGACAGCATGGCTGGTGGGATCCTCCGCGACCGGGCGAAGGAGAGCGCATGAAGTCCACCTTTCGCGACTCGCTCCTGGGGTTGACGCTTGGCTACGTCGCACTCGGTCTGACGGTCATCGCCGGCGCATTCGCCGTCCGACCCGTAAAGGCTTCTCCCGTCATCTTCTGGGTGCTGATCGCGCTCGGCCTCGCGGCCCTCGTCGCCGGCGCGATCTCCCACTTCCGACGCCGCGGCCCGCGACGCCAGCTGGTAGCCGCGGAATGTCGCCGCATCCACGCCGGCCTGAAGAAGGTCCTAGTCGAGCAGGAACGCCGCCGGCCCAAGCCGGGCCGATTTGGAAACGGCAACGAACGGCACGCGGCTTGGCTCGAAGAGACGCTCTCGCGCTACGAGCACGAGCTTCGATCCTGGGCTATCAAGGTCTTCGATCAGGCGGTGACCATCGGGGTCCTCTCGGAAGCGTCGCGCCCGATGCTCGACGGGAAAAGCCTGCTCCAGCTCAACACGGTCCGTGACCTCTTCCGCGACGCCGCCGAAGAGCTGGAGCAGTTGTGAGGGCCGTCAGCTGGCCGGTTCGAGTGGCGTCGGCCCCGTGAACGGGAACGCTTCCGCCGACTCGCCGCCGTACCTGCCCCAGGTCGCCTTGCCGAAGGCGCGGATCGCGTCGAGCGTGGCCGCGCCCTCGTAGGTGGGGCAGCCGAGCAGGTTGGTCCAGGTGGTCGCCGCCACCTCGTAGGGCATCTTCTCGTTGGGGAAGAGCAGCGTCGCCCCGTACATCGTGTCGTAAAGGCCCTTCAGCGCCAGCTGGCCGGCTTCGGGCAGGTCTGGCGAGTACTGGATCTCCAGGCGGCCGTGCTCGAGCGAGTGGACGATGTCGATTTCTTCTGGCATTTCCGCATAGGCGCCGTCGGCCTGCTGGTAGGGCGGGTCGACGTGGTCGCCGGAGGTCGGCGGGTTGGTCTTGTAGCCGGGCGGCGGCGAGCCGACTGGGATGTGGTCGTGACCCTCGTCCTTCAGCTTCAGCCGCAGCTCGCAGCCGGCAGCCTTGGCCGCCGCGGCGAGGTTCGCGATCTTGGCCGCCGCCGCCACCGTCCCCGCGCGGTTGTCCGGTTCGATCCCGTTGGTCGAGCCGATCGAGGCGTTGAGGTTGATGTGGGCGTCGCCCTCGGGCGCGCCGTCGTCATCGCCGCCGCTGGCGAGGACGAAGACCGCCACCGCGATCGCCAGCACCACGGTCGAGGCGATCGCGTAGCCGAGGATCAGCCGGTTGCGGTTGGAGCCCTCCTCGTGTTCGCTCTCGAGCCGCTCCTGGCGTCGCTGCTCCCGCTCGTTCTGCTCCCCCATCGGCCGCGCAGCTTAGCCAGTCAGTCGGCGCTGCCGGCCAGGGTCCCGGCGTCGCCGCGGACCCGCTCCCACGGCTTCGAGGCGCGCAGCGCGCCGAGCACGGCCCGCGTCGCCGGCGCCTTGTTGAGGGCATAGAAGTGGATGCCGGGGGCGCCGGCGATCAGCAGCTCGGCGCACTGCTGCGCGGCGAAGGCGACGCCCAGCTCGAACTCCCGCTCCGGGTCTCCCCCCGCCGCCTCGAAGGCGGCTTCCAGCGGCGCTGGGATCGAGGCGTCGCAGAGGTCGCAGATGCGCTTCGTCTGGGCGAAGCTGGCGACCGGGATCACCCCGGCCAGGATCGGCACCTCGATCCCGCGCGCCCGCACCGCCCGCACGAAGTCGAAGTAGACCTGGTTGTCGAAGAAGAGCTGGGTGATCAGGAAGCCGGCCCCGGACTCGACCTTGGTCTTCAGGTAGGAAAGATCGGTCTCGAGGTCGGGCGCCTCGGGGTGGACCTCCGGGAAGCAGGCGCCGCCGATCGCGAAGTCCCAGCCGGCGGCGACGAAGGCGGCCAGCTCGGCGGCGCTGCCGAGCCCACCCTCGGGCTGGACGAAGTCCTCCTGCCCGCGCGGCGGGTCGCCGCGCAGCGCGAACACGTTCTCGATCCCGGCCGCCGCGATCCGGTCCAGCGTCGCCGCCAGCCCCTCCCTGCTCTCGCCGACGCAGCTGAGGTGGGCCATCGTCTCGTAGCCGAGGTCGTCCTTCAGCGCCTTGGTGATCTCCACCGTGCCGTCGCGGGTCGAGCCGCCGGCGCCGTAGGTGACGGAGACGAAGTCGGGCTCCAGCTGGCCCAGCTCGCGCGCCGTCGCGTAGAGCTGCGCTGTCGTCTCCTCGGTCTTGGGCGGGAAGAACTCGACCGAGAAGGTCGGCCGCCGCGCCGCGATGATCTCGTCGATCCGCATCCGCGGAGGGTAGCCGGCCGGGCGTTTACGCAGGTGTCTTGCGGCTATCCACTTTGGCCTGGAAGTAGGCCTGGATGTCCTCGAGGTGCTTGCCCTTGGTCTCGGGGACGAACTTCCAGCAGAACCAGAGGGTGA
>Ga0190274_10002826_pt1 | contig 10296 bp, 9 predicted proteins | sample Popmic531T_FD_133002 | JGI IMG/M metagenome (GOLD analysis project Ga0190274, IMG submission 133002) | Populus adjacent soil microbial communities from riparian zone of Yellowstone River, Montana, USA - 531 T | ecosystem: Environmental > Terrestrial > Soil > Riparian zone | place: USA: Montana...
CCGAGCCCATTCGGCGTCCTTGGCGGCGACCTGGCGGGCTTCCCGAACGGAAGACGCCTGACCGACGATGTCGTGGACATCGCGCTGCGAGCGATGGCTGGCGCGACACCGCTCACGCCGGCGTTCAACGGCGGCATCAACGCCCAGCTCGGCGACGGCGTGGCGGCCAACGACAAGCTGTTCCTGCAGGACTTCCCGTACGTCGCGCTGCCAACGGCGGGCAATCAGTAGCGGCACGAGACTGCACAGACGTTCACCATGAAGGCATGAAGGTCATGAAGATATTCCTTTCGCGTTCTTCATGTTCTTCAGGTCTTCGTGGTGTTCGCCCGGTGATTGATATGAAATCCACACTGACCGCGGTCGCTGTTTGCGCAGCCTTCCTCATTTCTGCCTGTGCGCCCGAGCCTGAACCCGCGCCTCGGATTTCGCGGGTCGCGTTACGGGCGACATCGGACCCAGGCTCGACCTCGCGCGGGGAGCTCGCCCGCCGCGCCGATCGCGCGCGTGCTGACCTTCAGGAGAATCCCGGCGACCTTTCCTCGGCCGTCACCCTGGGCGACATCCTCCTGCGTCAGGCGCGGGTGACCGGGCACGGGGGACGAGCGGTCGAGGCTCAACGGGTGCTGACGACCGCGCTCGCTCGTGATCCCGAACATTACGAAGCGCGCCGGCTCCTGGCCGCGACGTATCTCTCACTTCACAAATTCCGAGACGCGCTCCGTGAAGGCACCCGTTGCCTCGCGGCGCGACCCAAGGATGCGTACGTCCACGGCCTGGTCGGCGACGCCCACCTCGAGCTCGGTGAGTACGACGAGGCGTTTTGGGCGTTCGACCGCATGAACGAGCTGAAGCCGACGGCGGCCTCCTATGCACGAGCGTCGTACGCGCGCGAGCTGCAGGGCGACCTGCCCGAAGCCCTCGACGTCATGAAGATGGCGCTCGACGCGACCAGCCCGAACGACGCGGAAGCCGTGGCTTGGCATCGCGCTCAACTCGGACACCTGTATTTCGAAATGGGCCGTCTCGCGGACGCCTCGCGGGAGTTCGCGCACGCCGACCATGTATTTCCCGGCCACGCGATGGCGGCCGACGGCCTGGCGCGTGTCGCCGCCGCTTCAGGAAGATACGAAGCCGCGCTGGCAATCATCAAGAGGCGGCTAGGTGATGGGCCGGTCGCCGGCGATTTCGCGCTGGCGGGCGATTTCCTCACGGCGCTTGGCCGATCCGATGAAGCCGAGCGGAACTACCGCCTCGCGGAGGCGGCATGGCGCTCGGATACGCCCGAGCCCGCACGGCTGGCGAAATTCCTGGCGGATCGCTCTGGGCGTGCACACGAGGCCGTCCGAGTGGCCGAAGCTGCCTTCGCGGAACGTCGCGACATCTTCACAGCCGACGCGCTTGCCTGGGCGTACTTCCGCGCCGGCCGGCTCGGGGACGCACGCAACGCCATGGCGCACGCGCGTCGCACGGGCACTCGTGATCGCGACATCCTCCGTCACTCCGCAGCGATCGGCTACACCGGCGGACCGACCACGACGTTGGCACAGCGATGAGAGTCAACGACACCGGGTTTCTTCACATGCGACACGGGAAACCCAGTGTCTTTTTCCTCGTCGCGCTCATAGTCTCGGCCGCTGCGCGCCTCAGCGCGCACCCGGCCTCAGACACGAGCGTGGTGATCGCCTTGCGCGATCGTCAGACACTCGAAATCGCCGTCGCCTCGGACGCCGCCGCGCTTGTCGCCAAGCTCGAAGCGCTGGCTGGGACTCCGTTGTCGGCGACGGTGCCGAGAACACGTGAGGAACTGACCGCGCGACTCCGGTCTCTCGCCCCCACGTTGTCCGATCATGCCCTCCTCGCGTTGAACGGCGTTCGCCTGACGACGAGACCGGGCGCGGTGTTCGTTGACGATCGCGGCCTCGCAACGATGCACCTGGAAAGCGCGGCGCAGGATTGGCAGTACGGAGCGCCGAACCTTGGTTCGGCGCCCGCAGCGGCGCGACTACAGTCGCGCCCTACGGACGGCTCGACCCTGACCTGGTCCACGGACCTGATGTACGGCACGTACCCGTTGGTCATCCGGCGCAGCGAAGGCGCGGAAACGATCTATTGGCTCGACGGTCAGGCGTCAAGCGGTCCGATCGAGGTCGATCGGCTGACAGAGTCACATGTGTCGGTCTGGGCGGGTCTCTGGTTGGGCTTCACGCACATCGTGCCGAAAGGTCTCGATCACATCCTGTTCGTGCTCGGCCTGTTCCTGCTCAGTCCCAATCTGAAACAGCTCGTGTGGCAAGTCAGCGCGTTCACGATCGCTCATACGGTCACGCTCGGCCTGAGCCTCTACGGCGTCCTGAACGCCCCCGGCCACTTCGTCGAGCCGCTCATTGCGTTGTCGGTCGCCTATGTCGGCATCGAAAATCTGTTCACGTCGCGCCTGCAGCCCTGGCGGGTCGTGGTCGTCTTCACGTTCGGTCTCCTGCACGGCCTCGGCTTCGCCGGCGCGATGTCCGAGTTGCCCTACTCGCACGCCGACCTCATCGGCATGCTCATGTCCTTCAACATCGGCGTCGAGCTGGGACAGCTCAGTGTGATCGCCGTCGCGGCCATCATCCTTCGTCTGGTGTTGTCGCACCGCAAATCCTGGCACCGGCCGGTCACGCAGCTGGCGTCGGCGGCCGTCGGTGTGATGGGCCTGTTGTGGACGGTGGAGAGACTTGTGGCGTGAGGCTTGGGGCTCCAGGGCTTAGGGCTCACGGCTTAAGGCTCAGGGCTTAAGGCTCAGGGCTCAGGGCTTAGGAGGGCTTAGGGCCGCGCACTCTCGAACCTTTCTCCGAACCTTTCCTCGAACCTCGTACCAACCTCCGTACCTACGCAACCTGCGAAACCGTTCGAACCGTCTGCTAATCTCTGCGCGTGTCCGACCCGAAGGTGGACGACCTCGTCGGCGACGTGTACGCCGAGTTGCGGCGGCTGGCGGATGGATACCTGCGTCGGGAACGGGGGCGCACGGTACAAGCGACCGAGCTCGTCCACGAGGCGTACCTCCGCCTGGCGCGCGACAAACCCGTCAAATGGCAGAACCGCGGCCACTTCGTGGCCATCGCCGCGATCTCGATGCGGCGCCTCCTGGTCGAGCGCGCCCGCGCTCGGGGCGCGGCCAAGCGTGGCGGGCCCCAGGTACAGGTCACATTGGACGAACGACTGCTGGCTGAGGGCAGTCACGACCAGACCATCGACCTCATCGCTCTCGATCAAGCACTGACCAAGCTCGCCGCCCTGGACGAGTCGCTCGCGCGCGTCGTCGAGCTCCGCTACTTCGCCGGGCTCTCGGTCGAGGAAACGGCTGAATCGCTCGGCATCTCGCCGGCCACCGTGAAGCGGCATTGGACGATGGCCAAGGCGTGGCTCCTACGCGAGCTCGAAGGGCGCGAGTGACGTGACCGATCGGAACCCGTCCGATCGCGACGCCTGGACGCGCATCGGCGATCTCTTCCACCGCGCGATCGAGCTGCCCACCGAAGAGCGCGACGCCTTCGTGACACGCTCCACAGACGATGACGAGGTGCGGCGCGAGGTGTTGTCGCTTCTCGGCGCGCACAGTCGGGCGACGGATTTCATCGAGAAGTCTGCGGCCGGTCCCGACAAGGACATGCCCGAACGGATCGGTCACTACCTCATTCGCGGCGTGCTCGGTGAAGGCGGGATGGGCGTCGTGTACCTGGCCGAGGACTCACGACTGGGGAGAACGGTCGCGCTCAAGGCGGTCGCACCGCAGTACGTCGGCGATCCCGTCCGCCGTGAACGGCTGCGGCGCGAGGCGCGCGCGGCCGCCTCCCTCCAGCACCCGGGAATCGCAACCGTCTTCGCGCTCGAGGAAATCGGTGACCACCTCTACATTGCCGGCGAGTACGTGCCGGGCGAAACGCTGCGCGACGAGCTCGCCCGCGGCCCGCTCACGCCGGCGCGCGCGGTGGAGACGATGCTGGCGATCGCACGAGCGCTGGCCGTGGCACATGAGCGCGGCGTGATTCACCGTGATCTCAAGCCGGAGAACCTGATGCGCACGCCTGCCGGCGATATGAAGATCCTCGACTTCGGGTTGGCGCGCGTTCACGACCCGGTATCGACCGACGCCACGCTCAGTGCCGACGGCAGCGTCCTGGGCACGCCGGCGTACATGTCGCCCGAGCAGATCCGCGGCAAGACGGTCGACGCCCGCGCCGATCTCTTCGCGCTTGGCGTGGTCCTGTACGAGCTCCTCACGGGTGTGAACCCGTTTGCCGGTCACGACTCGGCGTCCACGATCGCTCGAATCCTGGAAATCGCGCCGGAGCGGCTTCGCCAGCGCGCGCCGGCGAACGTACCGTCGGTCACCATCGGCCATCTCGAGCGTATCGTCCAGACCTGCCTGCGCAAGCGTGCCGAGGACCGGTTCCTGTCTGCCCGAGAGCTGGTTGGGGCCCTCGAAGACGCGCGGGACGCGCGCGCGCCGGCGCCGGAGCCGGCGGTGACCTCAGGACGCGCAATGTGGTGGTGGAAGTTTCATCAGGCGGCCGCGACGATCGGTTACGCCCTTCTTCTTGTGCCGCTGTGGCGTCTCCGTGATCTCTCCGAGCCGCTCGGCACGCTGCTGTTCGTCGGTGGTCTCGTCGGCGCGACGGCAGCAGGCGCCATCCGATTGCACGCGTGGTTCGCCTCCGACCTCGACCGCGCGCGCTGGTACCGCGAGCAGCGTCAATCGGCGCCGTGGCGTCTGGCCGGCGACGTCCTCATGACCGGCGTGCTCGCGGTGGAAGGAGTCATCGCGCTTCTCGCGCGCGAGACGTGGGGAATACTCCTCGTCGCAGCATTCGCGGCGGTCTTGGTGGCGTTCGCGATCGTCGAGCCAGCCACGACCAGGGCTGCTTTTGACGAAGACAAAACTTAGGCGGGTGCGACAGGTTCGACGGGTACGACAGGTCCCTGGAACCAACTGGCGCTCGCCATCTTCCCTAGCTCTCAGAACTAAACAAGCTGACCAGCGTTAGCGGGGTCCCACCTGTCGAACTACCTGTTTTGATCTCGAACACACTGACCCATCTTCTCTAGTTTCTAGAACTAATTTGTTTCTCGAACTAAAGAAGGTGACACGCACTAGGTGGTTCCTCGGACCTGTCGTCCCCGTCGCACCTGTCGTACTACTTGGTCTGGTATCTCGTCCGCAGCGCGCTCAACGTCCTTTCCATTGACTCTCGCGCTGTACCGTCAATTATGCGACCGACGACGTAGTCCACGAGCAGCGGCACGTCGCGGCTCAGGCTGAGCGACTCGCACTCGGCGATGACGCCCCCTGGCACGGTCTCGTAGCGCCAGTATCCATTCAGTCGCCACAGGAAACCTCGGTCGTCGCCGAGCGGCAACTCGACTTCCGTCGGAGCTCCCGGATTCTTGACCTCGGCGATCTTCGTGGAGACGCTCGTGCTCGCCGCTCGCGTGGGGCTCACGAGCTCGAATCGCACGTCGTGCTCGCTGTTGTAGACCGCGGTCACGACCTTCGTGCGCTGCAATCTCAGGAAGACGTGCACGGCGCCTGGCTGACGCCTGAGCACAGAAGACTTGATCACGTCATCCTGGATCGCCGGGGGATCCGAGCTCTCGATTCGCGAGAGCAAATCCGGCGCGGAGGGGCCTGGGATGAATACGGCGCCGCGCCAATGGTGGACCCGCCCTGACGGCACGTTGACGTGCTCGGCGCCGGATCGCGCACCGTCCATGCGACGCGCGACAACGCCGCCGGCCAGGACCGCCTGGCGATCGGCCGCGGCCGTCGGCTGGAAGTCGGCGACGAGAAACCGCCGCGAGTCCTTCCGCTCGGTCGCTCGACGGCTTTCAACGGCCGCGACGTACGTGTTCCAGGCTGAGACGGTCTCGGGCTTGAGTCTGGCTATCAGACTCGTCTCCGCCGTCATGACGGTCGCGACCAGGAACAGCGCGGTGGAGGCCTGAATGGTCATATCCAGTCATGCGATTTTGACACCGCTGAGGGCTCACGGCTCAGAACCTTGGGCCCCTGGCGCCCTGGACCGGCATGAGCTTTTCCCTCTTGATCCGTCGCACTACGGTGTGGAGGCTGTTCCTCATGTCTGTTGGCTACCAAGACCCCACCCGTCACCTCACCAGTATTCTGGCCCCGATTGAGAAGCGGACGCTGGTCTGGCTGGCCGAACGGATGCCGCGGCGCATCAACTCCGACCACCTCACGATCCTGGCGCTCCTGGCGATGCTGGGCGCCGGGCTGTCGTACTGGTGGGCGAGCGTCAACCCGCTGGGGCTCGTGGCCGCAACCTTCTGTCTGGCCCTGAACTGGTTCGGCGACAGCCTGGACGGCACGCTGGCACGCGTTCGCCAGCGCCAGCGGCCGCGCTACGGCTTCTACGTCGATCACGTCATCGACGAATTCGGGATCGCGTTTCTCATCGGGGGCATGAGCCTCTCGGGATACATGTCGCCGTGGGTCGCCGCCCTGCTCCTCATCGCGTATTTCATGCTGACGGTCGAGGTGTTCCTGGCCACGCACGTCCTGGGCACCTTCCGGATGAGCTTCTTCAAGGTGGGTCCGACCGAACTGCGCATCCTGCTCGCCATCGGTAACGCCGTGGCACTGTGGAAACCGACGTCCCACGTGTTTGGTCAGGATTTTCCTTTCTTCGACCTTGGCGGCCTCATCGGAGCGATTGGGTTGGCGCTCACCCTCGTGCTTTCGGCGATCTCGAACACGAGGAAGCTGTATCGGCTCGAGCCGATGCCCACGGAATCCCGGTGACCGCGGTCCAGCGATTCATCCGCTTCAATGCGGTCAGCGCTGCCGGTTTTGCCGTCCAATTGGTGACGGTGGCGTTCTTGTCGTTGGCGCTGCCGGACATGGCGGCGACCGGCGTGGCTGTCGCCGTCGCCGTCGTCCACAATTTTCTCTGGCATTGGCGTTGGACGTGGGGGGACCGGTCGGCCGGTCACGCCGGAATGGTCGCGACGTTCCTCCGATTCTCGGCGGCAAACGGCACTATCTCCCTCGCTGGCAACATTCTCATCGTCGCCCTCGTCGTTCGGGCCACCGGCATCGACGTCGTCGCGGCCAACGTCGTGGCCGTCGGGGTGTGCGGGCTGCTCAACTACCAGATCGGCGATCGGCTGGTCTTTCGCGCGCGGGAGAGGGAAAGCATCGTGACGGACTAGAATAGCCCGTTCCTCCGGCAGGGATTGCCGACAACATGCCTCTTCTCCCAATCGTCGCGCTTTGCGGGGCGGCGCTGGCCGTGGCGTACGTCACGTACGGCCGCCTGGTCACCCGTTGGCTCGGTCTCGATGCGTCGCGGCCCACCCCGGCCGTCCAGCTCAATGACGGCAATGACTACGTTCCTGCTCCGGTGCCGGTCGTCCTCGGTGGACACTTCACCGCGATTGCCGCGGCCGGACCGGTCGTCGGCCCGATCCTTGCCGGCCTCGCCTTCGGCTGGCTTCCCGCGCTCCTCTGGATCGTCCTCGGGTCGATTTTCATCGGCGGCGTCCACGACGCGTCGAGCCTGTTCGCGTCGATCCGGCATCGTGCCCGCAGCATCACGGAGGTCGTGCGGCAACACATGTCGCGGCCGGCCTACGTTACGTTTTTGGTCTTCGTCTGGATCAGCCTCGTCTACGTCGTGATCGCCTTCGCGGACGTCACGGCCGGGACGTTCGCAAACTTCCAGATCGAACGCATCACGCACGCCGGCAACACCGAGGAGGTCGTGCTGAACGGCGGCGCGGTCGTGGTCGGCGCGACGGCGTACCTCGTGCTCAGCCTGGCCCTCGGCCTATTGCTACGGTTCACGCGCGCGCCCTGGTGGAGCGGGCTCATCGTCGCGACCATCGGGATGGTGATCGTGATCGTGACGGCGCCCGAGATGGCCGCCGCGCTCGATGCCCGTGGGTACACTTTTATGAACACCCAGGGCAAAGACGCGGGCCTCTTGGCCCGATATTGGGATCAGGTGCTCCTTGTCTATTGCTTTGCCGCGAGCATTACACCTATGTGGTTGCTCTTACAGCCCCGGGGCCTAATCGGCGCGACATTTTTGTATGCGGCCCTGGTATTCGGCGTGGCCGGCACCCTGATCGGCGGCTGGTCCTCGACCGGTGAGCTGGCGATTGAGTGGCCGGCATACAAGGGCTTCACGGACGCGACGGGCGCGTGGCTCTTTCCGTTCCTCTTCATCACCATTGCCTGCGGCGCCTGCAGCGGATTCCACTCGATCGTGGCCAGCGGCACGACGAGTAAGCAGGTGCAGAACGAGGCCGATGTGCGGCCGATCGGATACGGCTCGATGCTGCTGGAAGCGATGGTGGCGGTCTTCGCGCTGGCCTCGGTGATGATTCTCACGCCCGGCACCGAGGCGGCGAAGCCCGACACGATCTACGCCCTCGGGCTTGGCACCTTCGCCGCCCAGCTCAACGTGCCGATGATGTTCGCCGTCAGCTTCGGGTTGCTCGCCTTCTCGAGCTTCGTGTTCGACACGCTGGACGTCTGCACGCGGCTCGGCCGGTACGTCCTCCAGGAGATCACCGGGCTCAAGGGTTTTGCCGGCGGCGCCATCGCAACGCTCATTACCCTCGCGGCGCCGAGCGTGTACCTCTGGAACAGCCCTCCCGGTTCGTTCCGTACTTTCTGGCTCATCTTCGGCACGAGCAACCAGTTGCTCGCGGCGCTCACGCTCGTCGGCGTCAGCGTGTGGCTCTGGCGGACGGGACGCAACGTCTGGTTCGCGCTCGTGCCCGCGATGTTCATGGTCGTGACGACCGGCACCGCGCTCGTGCTCAATTTCCGCGCCTTCCTCCGGGCGTACCGTATCCGCCCTGAAACGCTTGTCCTCACCAACATGACGATTGCCGCGGTGTTGTTCCTGCTCGGCGGCCTCGTGGTGTTCGAAGCGGTTCGGGTCTGGAGAATGTCGCGGGGCGGTGTGCCCGCGCCTACTCAAGTGTAGGTTACCGGTGATGGCAACAGAAGAAGTCGCGGTCCGAATCCTGCTGGTCGAGGACAACCCGGGCGACGCCCGCCTCGTGTACGAAATGCTCGAGGAGGGCGGCGAGGCGTACTCTCTGCTGCACGTCAAGACGCTCGGCGACGCGCTCGAGCACCTCGCGGCGCATCCCGAGGAAACAGACGTCGTGCTGCTCGACCTCAGCCTGCCCGACGAGTCGGGACTCGAGACGCTTCGTCGCACGCTCGAAGTGCCGCACACCGCGGGTGTGGTCGTCATGACCGGGCTTGGAGATGACGAGGTCGGCGTGGCCGCCGCGCAGGCGGGGGCGCAGGACTATCTCGTCAAGGGCCAGGTGGACTATCGGGCGCTCCGGCGCGCGCTGAAGCTCGCGCTCGCGCGGCACAAGCGGGCCGGCGCGCTCGAGACGCAGTCGCTGACCGACGACCTGACCGGCCTCAACAACCGCCGCGGGTTCCTCGTCAACGGCGAACAGCAGCTGGCGCTCGCACGGCGGAACCAGCAGCCGATTGCCGTGTTGTTCGTCGATCTGGACGACTTCAAGCGCGTCAACGACAAGTTCGGTCACGCCGAAGGCGACCGGGCGCTCATCGAAACCGCGAACGTCATGAAGCGATCGATGCGCGACAGCGACGTCAAGGCGCGCATCGGAGGCGACGAGTTCGTCGGTCTCGCGATCAATGCGTCGGAGCAGAGCGTCTCGCCCATCCGGACGCGTCTCGAGAACGCGCTGAAAGCCATCAACCGGGAGCGCCAGCTCCCCTACGACCTCACCTTCAGCGTCGGCATCTTCCACTGCCCGGCCGAAGACGAGTCGTCGGTCGAGCAATTGCTCGCGCGTGCCGACGCGCTGATGTACGAAGACAAACGGCGCAAACAAGCTGCGACGCCGGCGCGGAAACCCACGCCGACGGCGGTTCGTTAGTCATCTGCTATTTTTTGTTTGGCATTTGCTATTTGCGGATTGGCCATTTGCTATTGGTCATCGATCGGGTTCCCCGAGCCGGCAGGCCCACTCGAGAACCAATGAACGATAACCAAGCAACAAACAGCCAGTAACCACCAACAAATAGCAATTGAAGCCTCAGCTATCATTGCTTCGTGATCGCCCGTTTCCGGGTCGTTGCGTTTTCGCTGGCGGCCATCGCTCTACTCTCAGCCGCTCCCGCGTCTCAGCAGCGAGGCGCCGCGGTCTACACGGTCGTCATGCCGGACGGGAAACGCATGACGTTGCCGTTCCGGACGGTCGGGAACACCGACCTCGTCTCGCTCGATC
>Ga0190274_10002827_pt1 | contig 10295 bp, 11 predicted proteins | sample Popmic531T_FD_133002 | JGI IMG/M metagenome (GOLD analysis project Ga0190274, IMG submission 133002) | Populus adjacent soil microbial communities from riparian zone of Yellowstone River, Montana, USA - 531 T | ecosystem: Environmental > Terrestrial > Soil > Riparian zone | place: USA: Montana...
GAACGACCCCCGCAACCTCGCCCTGCTGGCGACCTTCGGCCCGCGCTGGATCGTCCGCAGCCGCCGCTACCGGCGGGCGATGGCGCCGGTCGAGGAGGCGGTGCTGGAGGAGGTGCGCCGCCGCCGCGCCGAGGGCGAGGGGCGCGAGGACGTCGTCTCGATGCTGGTCGCGGCCCGCTACGAGGACGGCTCGCCGATGAGCGAGCAGGACCTGCGCGACGAACTCCTCACCCTGCTCACCGACGGCCCCACCTCGACCTCGCTGGCCTGGACCTTCGAGCGGCTGCTGCGCAACCCGGAGAAGCTGGAGCGCGCCCGCGCGGACGCCCGCGACGGCGACGGCGCCTACCTCGACGCGGTGATCAAGGAGACCCTGCGGGTGCGCCCGCCGGTCCCGGTCGTGGTCCGCCAGCTGCTGGAGCCGATGTGCCTGGGCGGCCACGAGCTGCCGGCGGGGACCACGGTCGCGCCCTGCATCCACCTGATCCACCGCAACGAGGAGATCTACCCGCAGGCCAAGAGCTTCATCCCCGAGCGCTTCCTCGGCCGCCAGCCGGGCACCTACACCTGGATCCCCTTCGGCGGCGGCACCCGCCGCTGCCTCGCCGCCAGCTACGCCGAAATGGAGATGAAGCGGGTCCTGCGCACGGTTTTCGCCGAGGTCGACCTGCAACCGGTCGAGAGCCGCTCCGAGCGGATGCGCAAAAGCGCGATCTCCTTCAGCCCCGACCGCAGCGGGCTGGTGATCGCGCAGCCGTGGTAACCGAGTCCGACATCCTCATCGTCGGCGCCGGCGCCAAGGCGGCCGGGATCGCGACCAAGGTCCACGTCCTCAACCGCCTCGGCCTGGGGCCGATCAGCCTCAAGATCGTCGAGGGGACCGAGCCCGCCGCCTCCTGGCTGGGCCGCAACGGCATGACCTCGGGCGAGGAGCCGCTGGCGGTGACCCCGATCAAGGACATCGGCTTCCCGTACCAGAGCCACTACGAGTTCGGCGAGGACGGCGAGGCGATCGACGCCGCGACGATGGCCTTCTCCTGGCAGCAGTACATGATCGGCCGGCGCCGCTACGCCCGCTGGATCGACGCCGGCTCGCCCTCGGTGCGCCACCGCGACTACGGCGAGTACCTGACCTGGGTGCTGGCGCGGGCGACCGAGGGGGTCAGCCACGTCAGCGGCCGCGTCACCACGGTCTCGGTCGAGGCGGGCGAAGGCCGCTGGCTGGTCGAAGTGGAGGACCCGTCCGGCCCCTCCCAGCACGCCGGCGGGGCGCTGGTGCTGACCGGGCCGGGCACCCACCGCGCCTTCCCGCACGAGCCCAGCGTCGGCTCCCGGGTCTTCCACTGCGACAGCAAGCGCAGCGAGTTCGCGCTGCTGCCGGAGGACCGCGAGTGCGACGTCGCCGTCGTCGGCGGCGGCGAGAGCGCGCTCAGCTGCGTGATGTTCCTGCGCGGCTTCCGCCCCCGCTCGCGCTTCACCATCTACACGCCGATGCTGCCGATGAGCCGCGGCGAGAGCTTCCTCGAGAACCGCGTCTTCTCCAACCCCGACGAGATCGAATGGGGCTCGCTGGACCTGCAGACGCGGCGGGACTTCGTCAAGCACTCCGACCGCGGCGTCTTCGACCCGCCGAGCCTGGCGGCGATCGCCTACGACGACCGCTGCCGCTTCGTCACCGGCCGGGTCAGCGACGTCGGCGCGCCCGCGACCGGCGAGGGGGTGCGGCTGGAGTACGAGTCGCCGGAAGGCCTCGCCAGCCGCGAGCACGAATACGTCGTCAACTGCACCGGCTTCGACCTGCTGGCGCAGCTGCGCGACCTCTTCCCGCCGCCGGTGCGGGCGCAGGTGGAGAGCCAGGCGGGGCCGCTCTGGGACCGGCCGGCGGGGGTCGAAGTGCCGATCGGCCGCGCTCTCGAGCTGGTCGGGATGCGACCGCGCCTGCACATCCCGGGACTGGGGGGCCTGAGCCAGGGACCGGGGTTCGCGAATCTGGGGGCGCTGGGACTGCTCGCCAACCGGGTGCTGCAGCCGCTACTGCGGGAAAAGTCCTCTACGCAGGGATTTGGCGCAGGGGATAGCTTGCAATACAAATCCTTATCGTTTGAGTAAATATGCGGTATTCCAATCGAATCGGGGGATCTGACGTGAGTCTGGAGAAAATTCGCAAGGCCGGCACGATCGCAACCTGCGTCGCCGCCGTGGCCCTGGTCGCGGCGCTCTCGGGGTGCGGTTCCTCGTCCTCGGGCGATGAGCTGGAACTGACGGGCTCGGGCTTCCCCGGGATCGACATGGCGAACAGCCGCCACGCCGAGGGCTCGATCGACAGCTCCAACGTCTCCGAACTCGACGTCGCCTGGACCCTGCCGCTGACCGCGCAGAGCTCCTTCGGCGCCCATTCCTCCGCGCCGGTCATCGTCAACGGCGTCGTCTACTCCCAGGACCTGGAGTCGAACGTGCAGGCGATCGACCTCGAGTCGGGCGAGGTCCTCTGGACGAAGAAGTACGAAGAAGCGGACGAGGGTCCCAACGGCGTCGTGGTGGCCGGCGGCATGGTCTTCGGCGCCACCCCGAAAGCCGCCTTCGGGCTCGACCAGGAGACCGGCAAGGAGGTCTGGTCGACGACGCTGGTCGAGCGGTCCTTCGGCGAAGGCATCGACATGGCCCCCGGCTACCACGACGGGCTCGTCTACGTCTCGACCGTGCCGCTGACCGCCACCCAGGCCTACCCCGGCGGCGGCGTCGGGATCCTCTGGGCGCTCGACGCCAAGACGGGCACGAAGAAATGGCACTTCAACACCGTTCCCGACGGTCTCTGGGGGGATACCGAGGTCAACTCCGGCGGCGGTCTCTGGCAGCCGCCCTCCTTCGACGGCAAGGGCGCCATCTACTTCGGCACCGGCAACCCGGCCCCGTATCCGGGGACCCCCGAGCAGCCCTGGGGCTCCAGCCGCCCCGGCGCCAACCTCTACACCAACTCGATGGTCAAGCTCGACGCCGCCAGCGGGAAGATGCAGTGGCACTACCAGCAGACCCCGCATGACGTCTACGACTGGGACTTCCAGGACCCGCCGCTGCTGATCGATGCCGCCGGCCGGGAGCTGGCGATCGGGGCCGGCAAGTCGGGCGTCGTCGTCGCCCTCGACGCCAAGACCGGCAAGCCGGTCTGGAAACGCCCGGTCGGCGCCCACAACGGCCACGACGACGACAACCTCCTGGCGATGCGGGGAGAAACCTCGAAGATCGAGCCGGGCGAAGTCCTCCCCGGCGTCCTCGGCGGCGTCATCGCCCCGATGGCGACCGACGGCAAGACCGTCTACGTCCCGGTCGTCAACCACCCGGCGACGATCGGCGCCAGCGGCGAACTCGGCGAAAGCGGCGAAATGAGCGGCGAACTCGTCGCGATCGACGCGGCGACGGGCGCCGTCAAGTGGAAGCAGGAACTCACCTCGGCGGCGTTCGGTGCTCCGACCGTGATCAACGACCTCGTCTTCGCGACCAGCTTCGAAGGGAGCGTCGTCGCCTTCGATGCTAAGACCGGCGGCGAAGCCTGGGTCGGGTCGCTCCCGGCCGGCATCAACACCAGCGTCTCGATCAGCGGCGACACGGTCATCGCCCCGGCCGGCATCGCCAGCGCCGAAGGGCAGACGCCGGAAATCGTCGCCTTCCGTCTCGGGGGGTAGGAGGGCGGGCCCTCTGGGCCCGCCGGTTGGGGATTCGCCGGGCGCACGGCGGGTAGCGTGCGCCTGGTGGCAGCCAAGCGCAGCGCCGGCATCCTCCTCTTCCGCTTCGTCGCGGGGGCCCCGCAGCTGCTGCTCGTGCATCCCGGCGGCCCCTACTGGACAAAGCGCGACCTCGGTGCCTGGACGATCCCGAAGGGCGAATACGAGGCCGGGGAGTCGGCCCGCGACTGCGCCTTGCGCGAGCTGGGCGAGGAGCTGGGAGCAGCGCCGGAGCTCGAGCCCGAGTCGTTGATCGACCTCGGAGCGGTACGCCAGAAATCCGGCAAGGTGGTCGACGCCTGGGCGGCCGAGGGCGACTTCGACCCGGCCGAGTTGAGCAGCAACAGTTTCGCGATGGAGTGGCCGCCGCGCAGCGGCAGGCAGCGCGAGTTCCCGGAGGTCGACCGGGCCGAGTGGTTCGAGCCGGAGCGGGCGCGGGAGAAGATCCTGGCGGCGCAGGCGGAGCTGATCGAGCGCCTGCTCGAGCATCTCGGGTAGCGGTGGTCCAGCCGGGTCAGGACTGCGGACGTATACTCGCCGCGGTATGGAAAACGGCTCTACTCCGCCGTCTGCCGGGGCTGGCGAGGCTGACCAGAACGGCCACCTGCCGCTCTCCGCGCGGCTGATCGGGGTCGGCGTCCGGGGCGCCCGCACGGTCGGCAAGGCGACCGGCATCGACCGCGCCGTCGAGGTCGCCGCCGAGGAGGCGATCGTCGCCGCGGTCGAGAGCGAGGCGGTCGAGCGGGCGATGGCGCGGGTCCTGCAGGGCCCGATCGTCGAGGAGGCGGTGCAGGGGGCGCTGGAGAGCGAGGCCGTCAAGAAAGCGCTGCTGGAGGCGATGGACAGCGAGCTGGTCGACGAGGTCTGGCGCCGCCTGCTGGCCAGCGACCAGGCCCAGCAGCTGGTCGAGCGGATCGCCGAGGCGCCCGAGGTGCGGGCCGCGATCAGCGCCCAGGGCGCCGGCCTGCTCGAGGACATCGGCCGCACGATCGGCAAATTGACGCGCCGCCTCGACGACAGCTTCGAGCGCATCGTGCGGCGGCTCGTCTTCCGCCGCCGCCGCGCCGTCGCCAGCGACCGTGCCGGCGCGGTCAGCCGCGCCCTCGCCTTCGTCATCGACGGCGTCTTCGTCAACCTCGGCTTCACCGCGATCGTCGCCATCGTGACCCTGGTCGACAACGCCTTCGGCGGCGGCGGAGGCGATGCCTCGAACTTCGCGATCGCGATCGGCTCGACCGCCTGGGTGGCGCTCGGCTCCCTCTACCTGGCCAGCTTCTGGTCGCTGGCCGGACAGACGCCGGGGATGCGCTTCGTCGGCATCCGGCTCGATCTTCCGCGGCTGCCGCTGCGGCGCTCGCTCAAGCGCCTGGTCGGGCTCGGGCTCTCCGTCGCCACCTTCGGGATCGGCTTCCTCGGCATCGTCTTCGGCGAGCGGCGCCGCGCCTGGGAAGACCGCTTCAGCGCCACCGACGTGATCTACGACGAACGCCGCCCCGAGCCGGCGCCGTGGTCCCAACCGGAGCTAGACGGGAGCTCCCGCGCGCCGGGTCAGCCAGCGCTGCACGAGCAGGGTGAGGCTGCCGGAGAAGATCAGCAGGACGACGTTGATCGCCAGGACGGCGAGAGCGCCGATCGCCTCGTCGCCGCCCCCGGTGCCCAGGGCCACGCCTAGATAGGCCGAGGCCGGCATCGTCGTCACCGAGATCGCGACGCCGACGGCGGCGCTGGCCCGGGACTCGAAGGAGAGCATCGCCGCGATCCCGGCGGCGAGCGCGATCAGCACCGTCGAGTAGTCGGTCTTGGCAAGCGTGCTGAGGCTGCTGTCCTCGACGTCGAAGCCGGCCGGGAGCAGGTCGACCCCCTTCAGCGCGGCGGCCAGCACGCCGGCGGTCACGACCACCAGGGCCAGGCCCAGGGTCAGGGTCACGAAGGAGCGCCGGGCGAGGGCGAAGCGGCGGCCGACGAGGCCGACGCAGGTGGCGCAGATCGGCAGCAGGTCGGGGCTGACCGCCATCGCGCCGACGATCAGGATCGAGCTGCTGGAGATGACGCCGAGGGCGGCGATTACGGCGGCGACGTTGATCAGCGCCAGGTAGCGGGCCAGCGGGCGCGAGTTGGCGCGGGCCTGCCCCATCACCTCTACCCAGGCGAAGCCTTCGATGCCGTCCTCGCCGCCGAGGTGGCGCCGCATCGGCGCCACCACCTCGACCCGGGTCAGCAGGTAGTCGTCGACGCCGATCCCGAGCTCGGCGATCGCGTCGACCAGGCGGTCGGCGGCTGCCGGCTCGACGTCGGCGACGAACACCACCGCGTTCGTCGCCGACGACTCGTCGGGCTGCTGGACGACCCGCCGCACTCCCTCCAGCTCCCGCAGCAGGGCGCCGAAGCGGCCGGCGCGCTCGGCGCCGACCGATGAGCGCAGCCTCAGCATCGGGTCACGGGGTGCCTTCGGGCCCCTCGGCGAGCTTGTAGACGATGATGATCGAGAGGGCGAAGACCGCCAGCGACCAGAACGGATAGGCGCCGATCGAGAGCAGCGAGCCGATCGCGTTGAGCGAGGCGATGAAGATGCCGAACCAGCGGCCGAACTCGTTGCCCGACCAGAGCGAGAAGGCGGCGATCATCTCCAGCACGCCGACGATCAGGAGGATCCAGCCCCAGGTGTGGAGGCCGCTGAGGATGTAGGTCGCTTCCTCGGTGAAGAACTTCGAGTCGCCGATCGCGGCGATCCCCCAGATGATGTTGAGCAGGCCGGCAACGATGAGCAGGATGCCGGCGAAGACCCACCAGCCGCTGAGCGTCGATTCCGCATTCATGAGTAACCCTTTCGTGCGTATGGCAGGACCGTAAGCATGCAACACATGCAACGTTCGCACGCCAGAGGAGAATTCCTTTGCGGTCCGAGCGGAAAGCTCAGGAGACGAGCTTGAGGACCTTGAAGGCTTTTGTGCCGCGCGGGGTCTCGACCTTGACGCTGGCGCCGACCTTCGTGTTCATCAGCGCCCGCCCGATCGGCGACTCTGCGGAGAGCCGGCCCTCGGCCAGGTTCGCCTCGGTCGAGCCGACCAGGGTCCAGACGTTGGCTTTGCCGCTGGTCTCGTCTTCGACTTCGGCGGTCAGCCCGAAGGCGAAGGAGTCGGCCTCGCTGGGGTCGACCTCGACGACGACGGCGTTGTGCAGCCTCTCCTGGAGCCGCTTGATCCGCGTCTCCAGATGGGCCTGGTCCTCTTTGGCGACGTGATACTCGGCGTTCTCCTTGAGATCGCCCTCCTCGCGAGCGACCTTGATCCGCGCCGCCATCTCGTACCGCGCCGGGCCTTCCAGCTGCTCGAGTTCGGCTTTCAGGTCCTCGATCCCCGCCGCGGTGATCGGCTCGCCGCTCTGCTCCGGTGCGCTCATGCTGGCCAGACTGCCAGAAACGGCGGCCTCCCGGTCAGTCGCCGCCGTTTTCGCCCAGCAGCGCCGGCGCGAACGACTTCACCTTCGCCCCCGCGGCCTTGCCGTAGGCGGAGAGACCGAAGAGGTCCTCGGTCGAGCGCAGCAGCGAGTAGGGGTCGTAGGCGACGGCGTCGGTGGAGCCGGGGGAGACGAACTGGGAGACCAACAGGGTGCCGACCTTCAGCGCCTCGGCGGCGGCGGGCGCGGGAGCCCCGGTGGCGGGGTCGAGCGGCCCCGAGTTGACCTGGCCGAAGGTGACGACGAGCAGGCCGTCCTGCTTGTAGGCGGGGGAGGCGAGGATCTTCGGCACCAGCGTCGCCAGGAAGGCGTCGGCGGCGGCGGCGCCGTCGGGGGCGCCGGCCGGGCACTGGCCGCTGATCCCGGCGTTGCAGAGGTTGGGCGCGATGTAGGAGTAATTGGGCGTCGTCTCGACCTTCTTCAGATCCTTTTCGAGCTCGGTGAAGGGGACGTCGTCGCTGGCGCAGTCGCCGAGGTCGAGCAGCGAGTGGAAGTAGACGAACGGGTTGAGCCGGGCCGCATAGCCGCCGGTCGCGGTTGCTTCCGGGGCATCGGGCTGCGGGTACACGCAGTTGTCGGGCGCGCCGGTTTCGGGGTTGACCATGCTCTCCAGGTAGGCGCCCCAGCTGAATTGGGCGAGCCCGAGCTGATCGGCCAGGGTCAGCGTTTCGGCCGGGTAGACGCATTTTTCGTAGTCGGGGCAGTCGGCCTTGCTCGCCGCGGTCGGCGGCTGACCGCTGATCGCGGCAATCGAGTTGGGCAGCGCCGCCGGGTCGAGCAGCGAGTAGCCGCTGAGCAGCGTCCCCTGCGGGCGCAGCGTCGTCGCCAGGTAGGGCATCTGGGGAGCGGAGCCGAAGGCGGCGTCGTAGCCGGAGCTGGCCAGGGAGACGACGAAGACGTGTTTGATCCGGCCGGCTTCGGGGGCCGGCGCTTCCGGTGCGGCCGGAGCCGGCTCTTCGGGTTCGGCGGCGGGCGCGGCTTCCGGCGCGGCGAGCGGCGCCGGCGAGGAGAGCGGCGCCGACGACGAAGCGGCGGGCGCGGGGGAGGGGCCGGAGCCGCCGCCGAGGCCGCCGGAGGGTTCGGGTTCGGGCGCCGGCGAGCTCGCGACCGGGGTCGTGTTGGCGGCGAGGCTGCGGCCGAGCAGGGCCGCCAGCGGGCCGCTGTCGCTGGAGCTGGTCATCGCCGCGGCGACGATCCCGGTGGTGGCGACGAGAGAGGAGGCGACGAGCAGGCTGAACCGTTTGCCGGTCAGGGTCGATGCCGCCGCCAGCGTCCGCTGGTACAGGCTCGTGAGCGTTTTCATTTGCCTGCCTCCGTCGGCACCAGGGCGTGCCCGCACTGGGCGCAGAACCGGACCGCGTGCCCGAAGGGGGCGCCGCAGCCGGGGCAGAGCCCGGCCGCGTCGGCGCGCTCGAGCTCGAGCACCCGCTCCACGGCCAGCAGCTCGGCGTCGACCCGCTGCAGCTCGGCCGCTTTGCGGGTCAGCACGTCGAGGCGGACGTGGTCGCGGATCGCCATCTCGTAGAAGGCGCCGCCGAGGTCGGCCTGCATCACCGTGAACTTCTCCAGCAGGCGATCACGCTGGGCGACCAGCTCGGCGCTCTCCTCGGGCTTGGCCGGCTCCCCGGCGGCAGGCGGCTTGACGGCCGGCTTGGCGGCGTTCTTGGGCGCGGGGCCCGGCGCCGGCTTCGAGCCCGGGCGCCGCAGCAGCTCCGCCGGGCGGCGGCTGAGTCCGCCCAGCCGGCTCACGGTTCCACCCCGCTGGTCGGCGCCGGCGCCGAGCCGGGGTCGCCGCCGATCACGGTCACGTCCGGCAGGTTCTGCTGGGCCTTGATGTAGTTGTCGCCGGTCTGTTCGGGGTTTTCGGCGACGATCTGGGTGTCCGCTTCGGTCTTCTCCGCGCTCGCTTTGAAGTCGGTCACCGAGTGCACCGTCCCGTTCTTGGTCTGAGCGACCACCTTGCCCTCTCCTTTGCTCGCCGACTTGTCGGCTTTGCCGGTTTTCTTCGCGGTTTTGGCGGTCGCTCCCGGGGTCGCCCCGGCGCTGCTGGCGGTGGCGGTCGCCGCTTCCTGCTGGCGCAGCGCCTGCAGCAGGGCCTCGTTGTCGCCACCGCCGGAGTCGCCGCGGCCGACGACGACGCCGAGCGCGACCGCGACCGGCAGCAGCGCGAAGAAGCCGACCGCGGCGGCGCGGCTGCCGGAGCCGGCTTTGGCCGGCGGCCGGGTCAGCGGTCGCCGCGCTTTCTTGCTCATCGCCGCGAAGTAGCGCGAGGAGGGGTTGGCGCCGTTGCCGCGCCGGGCGGCGCAGTTGACGCAGTAGCGCTGCTGCGGATCCAGAGGCGCCCCGCACTCCTCACAGGGCTCGTAAGTCCCCCGCACCACCGAAACCGTCGCCTTCTCGTCACTCACTGTCGTCCTCCTGGGGTCGATGGGCCGATTTGTCGCCCGTGGCTCGACTTTTCGGCCCATCGGCCTTGTGCTTTTGGCGGGCGGCCCGGGCGTCGAGGATGTGCTTGGCCTGGGCCTGCTGGATTTCGGCCTTTTCCTGGGTCGTCGAGCAGCCGGCGGCCGCCCCGGCCAGGAGCAGGCCGCAGACGGCGCAGATCGCCAGGCGCGATATCTGGGGGCTAACCGAAGGCACCGCTGACGTACTCCTGGGTCCGTTTCTCGCGGGGCGAGCCGAAGAGGGCGGTGGCGCTGCTGTACTCGACCAGGTCGCCCAGGTACATGAAGGCGACGTGGTCGGCGATCCGGTAGGCCTGCTGCAGGTTGTGGGTGACGATCACGACCGCGACGTCGTCGCGCAGCTTCACGATCAGGTCCTCGATCACCTGGGTCGACTGCGGGTCCAGGGCCGAGCAGGGCTCGTCGAGCAGCAGCACCTCGGGTTCGGCGGCGAGGGCGCGGGCGATGCAGAGCCGCTGCTGCTGGCCGCCTGAGAGCTTCAGGGCCGGGTGGTCGAGGTTGTCCTTGACCTCCTCGAAGAGGCCGGCGCGGTCGAGAGCGCTGTGAACCGCGGGCTCGAGCGTCTTCTTCCGCTGCCGCCGCGAGCCCTGCTCGCGCAGCACGTAGGCGATGTTGTCGAAGACGCTAATCGGGAACGGATTCGGCTGCTGGAAGA
>Ga0190274_10002828_pt1 | contig 10295 bp, 8 predicted proteins | sample Popmic531T_FD_133002 | JGI IMG/M metagenome (GOLD analysis project Ga0190274, IMG submission 133002) | Populus adjacent soil microbial communities from riparian zone of Yellowstone River, Montana, USA - 531 T | ecosystem: Environmental > Terrestrial > Soil > Riparian zone | place: USA: Montana...
GAATCATCACGTTGCCCTTGTCGCTGCCGCGCACCGGCGTGATCGCGCCATCGACGATCTTCTCGATCTTGACGATGCGGGTGTCGCCGTGAAGCTCGTAAGTGATCGGCACCTGCCGCACGCCGAGGAAGCTGCCGGCCAGGATTTTCAACAGCGCGGTGGAGCCGCCGGCCCGCCCGGTCATGATCCAGGTCAGCGCCTTCACCGCATAGGCCGACGCCTTGTCGTCGACGAACAGGCCGACGGTCCAGTTGCCGCGGCCGAGCCGGCCCGGAATGTCGGCCATGAAGCCGAACTTCACGCCGGACAGATCGGTCGCGCCGAAGCGACCTTCGTCGATCCGCACGCCCGCCCAGGTCTGGCAATAGCCTTCGGTCGGCGCGTGCTTGCCGAGCGACAGAACGCAGGGACAGAAGATTTCGCAATTGCACGACAGCGCGAGCTCGCCCCGCAAGTACCATGGATCGACCACGCGAAGCTCTTCCATCATCGACATGTCACCGCACCAATCCCATCACAACAATGCCCAGGCCGATCGCCACGAACGCAACCCCGACGGCGTGAGAGAGCCGCGCCGTGGTCGCCATCTTTTCCAACGTCATCAGTACGCCCAGCGCCGCCATCCAGATCACGTTCATAGCGCCGGCGGCGAACATCACCAGCATCATCGCCCAGCAGCAACCGAGGCACGACAATCCTTGCCGCAAGCCGAGCAGAAATACGCCGCGCGGCTCCGCCGTCCAGCTGGCGAAGAAGAACGGGAACGGCCGCTGACATTGGGTCAGGCAGGCGTGTTTGAGCTTGGAAAACTGGTAGAGCCCAGCGCCGAGAAAGATTGCACCGGCCAGCCAGGGACTCGCGCGCCCGGCATCGAGCAACGCGAATTGCGTCAGCGCAAATTGCAGCGCGGTGGCAACGAAGGCGAAGCCGAGCCAGACTGCGACATAGCCCGCGGTGAGCAGCAGCGGCGACGCCGCCGGCTCGCCCTTGCCAGCCGCGGTGTCGGCGATTTCGGCGTAGGTCAGGACCATCGGCGCAGCGGTCGGCAGCATCATAGCCAGGATCATCGCCACCCACATGGCGAACACGAGCGCCAGCTCCAGTCCGCCGCCTGCGCCCAACGGCTGGCACAGCGCGATCCAGATGTCGGCGTCGGCCGCCATCAGGCCGAGCACAGCCCAGCCCAATGCGGTCAGCGCGATCACGCATGCAACGGCAATACGCCGCGGCCGCACCACAATGGCGGCGAGGCGCGTCTCGGCCGGCGAGAGATGGCGCAGCGCAAGCTCGTGAGGAATATCGGTCACTCGACAGTGATAGCGCATACCCGCAAACGGTGAAAATGCGGCGGTCCATCATGGTTTCCACCCGCTCGTTTTTCACGTCTGAATGCATTAGGAACGCGTCATGGCAAGCAAGGCAGCCGCGTTAACCGTTCAGGTGGCGATCGTCGGAGGGGGGCCAGCCGGCCTCACCGCCGCGATCGCGCTGGCTGAGGCGGGCATCGAAACCGCGCTGGTCGCACGCGCTGCCGCCGACGACCACCGCACCACCGCCCTGCTGGCCGGTTCCGTGACCGCGCTCGACACGCTCGGCGTCTGGGCGCGCTGCCGCGACCACGCCGCTCCCCTCAAGACGATGCGGATCGTCGACGACACCTCGCGTCTGATCCGCGCGCCAGAGGTGAGCTTTGCGGCGGATGAGATCGGTCTCGAAGCGTTCGGCTACAACATCAAGAACCGTCACCTTCTCGCCGCACTGAACCATCGCGCCAACGAGTTATCTTCGCTCAAACACATCGACGATGAAGCCCGCGCGGTCGAAACAGGTGAGAACGCGGTCACCGTCCGGCTGCACTCGGGCAAGATCGTCACGGCGAAGCTCCTGATCGGGGCCGACGGCCGGCGCTCGCTGTGCCGCGCGGCGGCGGGAATCGAAATTGACGGATCGAGCTATCCGCAGATCGCTCTGACGTTCAACCTGTCGCACACGCGGGCGCATGCCGACATCTCGACCGAATTTCACACCGAGGTCGGACCGTTCACGTTGGTGCCGCTACCGGGCCAACGCTCCAGCCTGGTCTGCGTCGTCGACGAAGAGGATGCCGAGCGCATCTCCGCGCTCGACAACGCAGCGTTGGCCGAGGAAATCGAGAGCCGCTCGCATTCGATCCTCGGAAAGATCGGGATCGAGCCAGGCCGTGGCGAATTTCCGCTCACCATCCAGACTGCGCGCCGGTTCGCGGCGAACCGCATCGCGCTGATCGGAGAAGCGGCCCACGCCATTCCCCCGATCGGCGCGCAGGGCCTTAACCTCGGCCTGCGGGACGCCGCGACCATCGGCGAGCTGACGGTCGAAGCGTGCCGTCACGGCAGCGACCCCGGCGCGGCCGACGTGCTCTCGCGCTACGACGCCGCACGCCGCACCGACATCAAGAGCCGCACGTTCGCCGTCGATCTTCTGAACCGCACGCTGCTGTCGGATTTTCTGCCGGTGCAGGGCGCGCGAGGACTTGGCCTCTACCTTATCGACCGGCTCGGCCCGTTGCGCCGCGCCGTCTTGCGCGAGGGGGTCGCGCCTTCCGCTTCGCAGCCGCGGCTGATGCGCGGCGAGGCGTTGTAGCGAGCTTGTTGTGGGCTCCGAGCACGGGGAGCGGTCTAGTTTTGTGCCGTGCGCGGAACGCCGGGGCGATCGGCACCGGCAGCGCCGGCATGGTGGCACCCGACGCGCCGGAAATCTGGTGCTCGAACAATCCGCGGCCGATGAAATGCGGGTCACGCAGCGCCTCCTCCAGCGTCGCGACGATGGTGACGCAGCAATCGGCCTTAGCCAGAACCGGTTTCAATTCCTCCGCCTTGCGGCCTGCGACGATCGCCGCCACCGCCGACGTGGTTGCCGCCGGATCGCGGCGGTCATCGATGAACTCTGCGGCAAGGCCGATCGCCGCAGTGAACGTCGTCCAGAATTTCTGTTCCAGTGCTCCGCAAGCCACCAGCTTGCCGTCCCTGGTCGGATAGAGCTGATAGCGCGGCGAGCCGCCGGTCAACCGCGCATTCCCCGCGCCCGGAAAAGTGCCGGTGATGTGGCCCACCGCGATGGCATGACTGGCGAACGTGAACATCGCGTCCGACATGGCGACGTCGATCGTCGCGCCTTTTCCGGCGCGGTCGCGCTGCCGCAATGCGAGCAGGATGTTCATCACCGCCGGCAGCGTGCCGCCGCCGATGTCGGCGATCAGCGCCGGCGGCACGTTGGGCCGGTCGAGCGGACCCGGCTGCAGCGCCAGCAGCCCGGTGTTGCCGATGTAGTTGATGTCGTGACCCGCCTCCGCGGCGCGCGGGCCGGTTTGCCCGTAGCCGGTGATCGAGCAATAGATCAGCCGCGGATTGACCTTGCGCAGCGCCTTGGATCCGAGACCAAGCCGCGCCATCACGCCGGGGCGGAATTGCTCAACGAGGACATCGGCGCGCTTGACCAGCGGCATCAGACGGGCGCGGTCGCTCTTGTCCTTGAGATCGAGCACCAGGCTCTTCTTGCCGCGATTGAGCATAGCGAACATCGCGCTCTCGCCGTCGAAGCGCGGCTCGTACCGGCGCATGTCCTCGCCGCCCGGCCGCTCGATCTTGATCACCTGCGCGCCCGCATCGGCGAGCATCAAGGTGGCGAGCGGCCCCGGCAGGAGCGTGGTGAAATCAAGCACCAGAACGTCGGCGAGCGGCTGCATGGCGTCCCGCGGTCAGGGAATGAGAGAGTGCGGCAAACCGCCCTGCTGCACCAGCCACATCACGGTGGTCAGCGTCGCCACCGACAGCAGCGTGCCGAGCAGCACCGAGCCCGACGCCGGCTCGACCCACGCGTTGTACTGCCGAGCCAGCACGAACACGTTCAGCGCCGGTGGCAACGCCGCCATCAGCACCGCAGTCGCGACCCACTTCGGATCGAACGGACCGAACGCCGTCAACAGCAGCAGCGTCACAACCGGATGAAGCGTCAGCTTGATCAGGACCAGCACCGGCACGTCCCACGGCACCCGCTCGAACGGCCGCAGCGCCACCGTCACGCCCAGCGTGAACAACGCGCATGGCGCCGCCGCGCTTTGTAGGAATTGCATCAGCCGATCGAGGGCGACCGGCGGCTCGAAGTCCATCGCCGCGGACAGGACGCCGAGCACGGTGGCGATCACCAGCGGATGACACACGATCTTGCGAACGACCTCGACCGCCGCCGCAGCAAAGCTCGGCGCGCCGGGCCGCGCGACCGCCATCAGCAGCGGCACCAGCGAAAAGAACAGCAGGCTCTCGAAGCAAAAGATCAGCGCGACCGGAGCCGCGGCCTGCGCGCCCAGCGTCGCCAGCGCGAGGCCCGGGCCCATGTAGCCGATGTTGCCATAGGCGCCGGCCAGCGCCGCGATCGTCGACTGCGCCAGGTCGCGGCGGATCGCCAGCGCGACCGCGAATGAGAGCGTCAGCACCAGGAAGGTCGCCAGCGTCGCCGTCACGATGAACGGAACGTTGTTGAGCTGCTCAAACGGCGTCTTGGCCAGGATGCGGTAGAACAGCGCCGGCAACGCCATGTAGAGAATGAAGAAATCCATCCAGGCCAGTCCCCGGTCGGGGATGTCCTGGAGCCGGCCGCAGGCGTAGCCGAGAAAGATCAGCCCAAAGTACGGCAGCGCGAGGTTGAGGACGTCGATCATGAGCCGTTTGGCAGCGCTGGAGGCCGCACCGCTTGGCGCGGCGCTTGCATTGCTCTAAACGCCAGACCGGGTTTTTGGAAGGACGGCCAAGGAACGATCATGAAGCCTCCGCGACAGTTCTATCAGCCGCTGGCGATCGGGGCGCCCGCCCCGCTGCGCGAGCTGCCGGTGCGGCTCGAGCGCATGATCCATTTCGTGCCGCCGCACATCGAGAAGGTCACCGCCAAAGTGCCCGAGCTGGTGCATCAGGTTGACGTGGTGCTCGGCAATCTCGAGGACGCCATTCCCGCCGATGCCAAGCTTCAGGCACGGACTGGCTTCATTGCCATGGCGAAGGCGGTCGAGTTCGGCGCCACCGGACTGTGGACGCGGGTCAACGCGCTGAACTCGCCATGGTCGCTGGACGACATCACCGAATGTGTCGCCGCGATCGGCAGCAAGCTCGACGTCATCATGCTGCCCAAGGTCGAAGGTGTGTGGGACGTCCATTATCTCGATCAGCTCCTGGCCCAGCTCGAGGCCCGGCATTCCGTCAAAAAGCCGATCCTGATCCACGCCATCCTGGAAACCGCCCAGGGCGTCAACAATGTGGAGGCGATCGCCGCGGCCTCGCCGCGCATGCACGGCATCAGCCTAGGGCCTGCCGACCTTGCCGCGTCGCGAGGCATGAAGACCACGCGGGTCGGCGGCGGCCACCCCGGCTATTTCGTGCTTGCCGACGCCGTTAAAGTGCCGATATCGGGTAAACCCGACAGCGGTGACGGCGCGCGCGAAAAATTTCAGCAGGATCTCTGGCACTACACCACAGCAAAAATGGTGGACGCCTGCACCGCCGCCGGCATCAAGCCGTACTACGGGCCGTTCGGCGACTTCTCCGATCCGGATGGCTGCGAGGCGCAGTTTCGCAACGCCTTCCTGATGGGATGCGCGGGCGCGTGGTCGCTGCATCCGACCCAGATCGGCATCGCCAAGCGTGTGTTCTCGCCCGACCCAGCCGAAGTCGCGATGGCCAAGAAAATCCTCGCCGCCATGCCCGACGGCAGCGGCGCGGTGATGATCGACGGCAAGATGCAGGACGACGCGACCTGGAAGCAGGCCAAGGTCGTGGTCGATCTAGCCAAGCTGGTTGCGTCGAAAGACCCCGACATGGCCGCCCGGTACGGCCTTTAAGACTGTTGCCCGCCACAATTGCATTCTAGAGTCGCAAGCATGTCAGACGAAAAATTCAAAATGCGGATCGCCAAGTACAAGCTCGGCGACGTAGTGAAGCACCGCGTGTTTCCGTTCCGCGGCGTGGTGTTCGACATCGACCCGGTGTTCAACAACACCGAGGAATGGTGGCTGTCGATTCCCGCGGAAGTACGCCCGCGCAAGGACCAGCCGTTCTACCATCTGTTCGCGGAGAACGCGGAAACCGAGTACGTTGCCTATGTCTCGGAGCAGAATCTGTTGCCCGACGCTTCCGGCGATCCTGTGCGGCATCCTCAGGTTTCCGAGGTCTTCACCAAGGACGACAACGGCGGCTACCGGCCGCGTAACGCGGTCTTGAACTGAATCGAAAACGGCCCCGGCGATGCCGGGGCCGTTCGAAAAATCTCCGCGCGATCCTACTTCTGCTGGCTTTCGAGACGCTTTCTCGCGTCTTCCGCCCTCTTTTGCAGTTCGTCCTGCAGCTTCTTCTGCTGCTCTTCGAACACCTTCGGATCGGTCGGCGGCCCGTCATAAGCCTTGGCGAAATCCTTGAGCTCGAGTTGCGGGCTCATTGGCTGGCCATTCATGTGGATGGCCTGCACGGTGAGAAGCTGCCCCTTCTTCATGCGGTTGATGGTGTCGACCGTCGCCTCGTAATCGGCGATGCAGCCGCCCGGCGGCACCACCGGCGGCAGGCAGGTCACGAACGGCGCGGTGGCCGGCGTGCCCTGGTCGACGATCATGCGGGTGCCATGCGTCAGCGCCACGCCGTACGGCAGGCTCATGCGCATCAGCTTGCGCTGGTCGCCGTCCATTTCGATGATCGCGACGCTGACCACCAGCAGCCCGGACTCGACGCGGCCGTCCTTGACGGTGACGCAGACCCGCTTGGAATTCGGATCGGGGTCCTTGTTGCAGAGCTTCACCCACGGCGAAAAGATGAGCTGCGGTTGTTCGGCCTGCTGTTGCTGCGGCTGTGCCGGCGCCGGCTGGGCCTGCGGCGCGGTTTGCGCAGGTTGCGCGGGCTTTGCCGGCTGGGCCGGACGCGGCGCCGGACGCGGCTGCTGGGCCGGTGCCGGAGCCGGCGGTTGCTGCGCGCCAGCGTCGGGCGCGGCAACGAGCATGGCGGCCGCCGCACTGGCCGCTAATATCCTGCCAAGCATCCGCGGGCCGGCGGACCTAATTCGATACGTCATAAACGTGTTCCTCGTTTTTCCGCTTCGGCAAATCGGCCCGTGCGGACGTCCCCGCGCCTGTCTCGGTGCCAATCAAGGCAGCACCATGACATGGATTCCGGGCCTGATTAGCCGAATTCGCCGCCCCGATAAAGCCTGATGGGTGGGGATGGTAAGCCGCTCGGGGCGCTCTCCCCAGAGCATGCTGTGATACACAGGCCAGACCCTCGATTCCAACGATCGGATGCAGCGGCCTTGACCGCGTCCACTCGCCGCACGCAAAGCCTGCCGGGGCTCCGGCCGCGCCTTCCGCGCACCTTCATTCTGCTCGCCGCCGCGCTCGCGACGCTCGGGTCGAGCGCGACCAGTTCGGCGCAGATTGCCGGCTCGCCGGGCAACGGCAAGCACGGCATTGCCATGCATGGCGAGCCGGAACTCCAACGGGACCGGCCGCCGCGTTACGTGAATCCCGCCGCGCCCAAAGGAGGCCGCATCACCCATGGTGTGGTCGGCACGTTCGACAGTCTCAACCCGTTCATCGTCAAAGGCCTCGCCCCTACCCAGATCCGCGGCTACGTGATCGAGAGCCTGATGGCGCGCGGCTACGACGAGCCGTTCACGCTCTACGGATTGCTGGCAATCTCGGTGGAAACCGACGCCAATCGAAGCACCGTTACCTTCGAGCTCAATCCGGCGGCGAGATTCTCCGATGGCAAGCCGGTGACCGCCGCCGACGTGATCTTCTCCTGGGAAATCCTGCGCGAAAAAGGCCGGCCGAACTACCGGACCTACTACGCGAAGGTCGCCAAGGCTGAAGCATTGTCCGAGCGCACCGTACGCTTCGATCTGACCGGCGCCGATGACCGTGAGCTGCCGCTGATCCTCGGTCTGATGCCAGTGCTGGCCAGGCACGCCATCGATCCGGCCACGTTCGAAGACACCACGCTCAAGCCGATTGTCGGCAGCGGTCCCTATGTGATCGCCGACGTGCGCGCCGGCGACAGCGTGACCCTCAAGCACGACCCCAATTACTGGGGACGCGATCTTGCGATCCATCGCGGCTTCTGGAACTTCGAAGAGGTGCGCACCGATTTCTACCGCGATGCCAACTCGCAGTTCGAAGCGTTCAAAAAAGGGCTGTTCGACGTGCGCACCGAGCACGATCCGGGGCGCTGGGAGACCGGCTACGACGTGCCCGCGGTGCGCGACGGCCGCATCGTCAAGGAGCAATTTCCGACCGGGATGCCCAAGGGCATGTCGGGGATGATCTTCAACACCCGCCGGCCGATCTTTGCCGACATCCGGGTGCGCGAGGCGATCGGCCTGCTGTTCGATTTCGAATGGGTGAACCACAATTTCTTCTTCGATCGCTACAAACGCACCGCGAGCTATTTCGAAGGCTCGGAGCTCGCCTTCCGCGGGCATCCGGCTGACGCGGCCGAACGCGCGCTGCTCGCTCCGTTCGCGAAGGAGGTGCGGCCGGACGTGATGGACGGCACCTGGGCGCCGCCCGTGACCGACGGCTCGGGGCGCGATCGTGAGACGCTCAAGCGCGCGCTCGATCTGCTCGACGCCGCCGGTTTCGAACTCGTCAAAACGGTGCTGCGCGACAAGCAGACCAAGACGCCGTTCGCCTTCGAATTTCTCGTGACTACCAAGGAGCAGGAGCGGCTCGCGATCGCGTTCTCGCGCCACCTCAAGCGGGCCGGCATCACCCTGCGCGTGCGCGTCGTCGACGCGGTCCAATACGACCGGCGGCGCATCTCGTACGATTACGACATGATCGAATACCGCTGGGACCAGTCGCTGTCGCCCGGCAACGAACAGGCGTTCTACTGGGGCGCCGCTGCCGCCGACGAGCAGGGCACGCGCAACTACATGGGCGTGAAGAGCCCAGCGATCGACGCCATGATCGCGGCGCTGCTCAAGGCCCGCGAGCGCGGCGAATTCGTCTCGGCGGTGCGCGCGCTCGACCGCCTGCTGATCTCCGGGTTCTACGTGGTCCCGCTGTTTCATCTTCCCGAGCAATGGGTGGCGCGCTGGACCACCATCGCGCATCCGGAAACGATCTCGCTGTTCGGCTATCTGCCGGAAACATGGTGGCGGCGGCCATGATCCTCGGCGACCCACAGACAGCGCATGTCCAGGAAGGCGAGCCGGCCACGCTCGACGATCTGTTCCGGCAGGCGGCTGCGCGCCGGCCGGACGCCATCGCGCTGTGCGACCCGCCCAACCGGTTGAGCTTTACCGACGGCGAACCGCGCCGCCTCACCTATTCGCAGGCCGACCACATCGTCTCCGCCATTGCGGGCCGCCTCAGAAGGCTCGGACTAGCCACCGACTCGATCGTCGCCCTGCAACTGCCAAACACCGCAGAAAGTGTGCTGGCGCTGCTTGGCGTGCTTCGCGCCGGATTGATAGCGGCGCCGCTGCCGTTGCTGTGGCGCCGCATCGATGCCGCGGCGGCACTCAAGCGCGTTGGCGCACGCGCGATCATGAGCAGTGCGCAGATCGGCGCAACCGATCATTGCAGTCTCGGCCGGGACATCGCCGCAGAGGTTTTCCCTATCCGTTACGTCTGCAGCTTCGGCAAGAACCTGCCTGACGGAGTGATCCCCCTCGACGACCTGATGGCGGCCGCGCCCCTGCTCGATCCGCCTATCCCGACTGGACGCGATGGCAATCCCGCCGCTCAGGCGGCCGTCGTTACCTTCGAAATAACCGCTGAAGGGCTGATGCCGGTCGCGCGCAACCACATAGAACTGATTGCGGGAGGACAGGCGGTGCGCCTGGAGGCCCAACTGGAGGATAACGCAACGATCCTCGCGTCGTGCACGAACAGCTCGTTCGTGGGGCTGGCCGCGACAACGTTGCCGTGGCTGCTGAGTGCCGGAACGCTGTCGCTGCATCAGCCGTTCGACGCGGCTACATTCGCCGAACAGTGCCGGCACGATCGCTGTAATACCGTCGTCGTGCCGGGCCCTCTGGTGACGCGCATCGCGCAGGCGGGCCTGCTGACTCACGAGGAGTTGAAAACCATTCTGGCGCTCTGGCGAGCGCCGGAGCGGCTGATGGCCGGTTCGGCATGGCGGCATTCTCAGGCTGCCTTGGTCGATGTCCAACCGTTCGGAGAAACTGCGCTGATCGCTGCGCGTCGCGGCCCGGCCGGCGAGCCCGCCGAAATTCCGCTGGGCCATGTTTCCACGCCCTGTGACGCATCCGACGCCCGATCA
>Ga0190274_10002829_pt1 | contig 10291 bp, 21 predicted proteins | sample Popmic531T_FD_133002 | JGI IMG/M metagenome (GOLD analysis project Ga0190274, IMG submission 133002) | Populus adjacent soil microbial communities from riparian zone of Yellowstone River, Montana, USA - 531 T | ecosystem: Environmental > Terrestrial > Soil > Riparian zone | place: USA: Montana...
ACCGGTCCCTGCGCTTGGCTACACCCTCTGTTGTCCCTGGCATCAACGCCTCAGATCGTAGATTTTCTTGGTGATGATGAGAGGTTTGTCCTCGGGGCCTTTCACGTAGCCGTTGACCCAGATGGTCTTGACCCACTGGTTGTTGGGTCCGTACCGCTGTTGGCGAGGGTGACCCTTGACCAACCAGCGGTGTTGCCACTCAACGGAAGTCGGGTCGTGGTCCGGGTCCGAGGCACGGCGGCGTAGCGTCACCACGGTCACACTCTCGGGCTGAGGCATCCGCTGTGGTCCGAACCGCTTGCGCTTGCGCGGGCGCTCCTCCCGCAGTTCGGTCAGGGTCTGGCCGAGCAGGGTCCACAGCGCCACGACGTAGCGCAGCGTGTTGGTCGAGCCGTTCTCGGCGGTCTCACGAGGTACCCCGTCGGCGATCAGTCGCTCGATCTGGTCCTCGGTCGCCTCGACGTAGGGCGGGCCTACCCGGGCATCGACCACCGTCACATCCAGGCCCATCGGTGCCCAGCGCCCCATGTACCGCATGTGCTCGGCCAGGTAGGACGGACCCATGCTTCTCATGACCTCGTCCGGCTCGACCTGCGTGTCGTTCCATGAGGTGATGAGGAACCCGGCGTCGCCCAACTCCTCGTCCCGGTTGTGCTCCGGGTTGGCCGGGTCGCCGACATTGACCGGGGACCAGGTCATCCAGTGAATGAGCATCCGGTTCCCGCGCACGTCGTACACCGGCAGCGGGCGCTCGAAGTAGACGATGCCGTGGTACGAGTTGACCTCATCTCGGCGAGGCACGTGCTCGATGCCGGACATGCCGTTGGCCAGCGCCTCCACGATGTGGGTCATCGGCTCGGTCACCCGGTAGACCTCGGCCATCGGGACGCTGCGTTGCAGAGTTTCCAGTGCCTGCGGCCACTGCTGCTGCCGCCAGTCCGTCGCCTGCGCCACGCCGAACGTCTCGCTGTCAGAGCCCCACATGGTGGAGACCCGGACCTGGTTGATGAACGTGTCGCTGTGCAGTCTGCGGTTCAGGTCGTTGCGGGCGTCGAGCAGTAGGTCCGGCCTCATGGCCGCAGCCCCTTGTTCGGGATGAGGATGCGGGGCACGCCGTCGATCTCCACGCTGACCGTGACCGTCACCTTCTGCGGGGCAATGTCGTCGTGCATCCAGGTGCGCATCAGCCGAGTGCCCACCCAGGCGGACATGAGCCAGCCAAGGTGGGCGACCGCAGCGGCGGACAGGGACATATCCAAGCCGTCCCGGGCAATGGTCTGCGCGTCCCGCTCTATCAGGAAGGTGTGCTCCTTGCCGGGCATCGGCAGCATCTCGTCCCAGATGGCCGTGCGACCAGCAAGGGTGTCGGTGTCCTCCTCGTTGGCGTGGGTCGGCTTGCCCGGCTTGCTGCGGTAGAACGCTTCTCCGCTCATGGCGGCTCCTCTCTGTGGTGGTGGGGACGGGTGAGCCCCGGCCGTGACACGTGTCACGGCCGGGGCAACCGGCTACTGCAAGGCCGTGCGCAGGGCCTGAACCGCAGCGGTCAGCAGGTCGAGCGCGGCTTCCTTGTCCTCCCGGGACTGGTCCCGGTTCGGCGTCTCCGGGTCAGTGGCCATGCTGTCCTGCACCACCGACATGGAGGGCCGGAGGACCCCGGTCATCCCGGCGTAGGTCAGCGCCTCCTCGATCCGGTACGACGGCAGGCCCGCGTTGCGCCCGTACTCGCGCAGCCGGTCGGCCATCTGGGCGACGCCCTCGATGGTCGGCTGGACCGTGGTCACGGCCGACTTGGCGGGCGCGTCCTGCTGGGTCGGCGCCTGCGGGGCCGAGCCGTTGCCGTTCGATGACCGGTTGGTCTCGATGGCCCGGGCGACCACGTCCACGAAGGACCGGGTCGTGTAGTCCCCACCCACGCTCTGGGTGAGCACGTCCCGGGCGGGCCGGTCCGGAGCGGCGTCCACGGCGGTCGCCGCCCGCTCGATGACCGAGCGGTACGAGTCCAACTGGCTGTCGGACACGCCCTGGTTGCGCAGGGCGTTCTTGATGATCTTCTTCGTGCTGGGCACGGTGTTCCTCTCGTTGTGATGTGGCTCCGTCGGATCAACGGAGTGGACGACACACCGACCGGGCAGGGGTAGAGGCCCTGGCGTCTCCTCGGCCGGTGTGCCGACCACCTCGCTGGTCCCCCACCACCCCCGGAGCGGGGGCTCCGGGGGTGGTGGCTTCCCACCAAGGAAGGCAGCGGAGTGACACGTGTCACTCAGAACGGGGAGTCCTCATCCGGATCGAGCCGGACATCCGCCGCATCCACGGTGTATACGAAGTGGTCCGGCATGTCCAGCCTGGTCCCCGACAGGCGCGGGCCAGCCGGAGACTCCCACGGTGGGGCGACGACGGTCAGCCGCACGCCCCGACGCAGGCCCAGGCTGTCCCGAACCAGGACCACCCGCTCCCCGGCCCGAGGGGAGACCCGCTTGCAGTACTCCCGCTCGATGGACCACTGGCTGATCGGCACCCCCTCGTACATGGTGTGCTCCGGCGAGGTGCCGACCATCTGGCCTTCATCGTCGGCGGCACTAACCACAGTGAACCGCCAGCCCACGTCCATGCCGTCGTGCTCCTCGGTGATCTCGACCACGTCGCCGACCTTGATGTCGGGCTCGGGCTCGGCTTCGATGGGCCGGGCCAACGGCACCGCCTCCGGGAACACGTCGGTGATCCGGCGCCCGGCCTGGGCGTTGGCGGCGGCGTGGGCACAGTTGGTGGCGCCCGCCGTCGTCACGTACAGCATCTTGTGGTCGAGAATCTCCCAGTTCCAGTGGTCCCAGGCCATCTGCTGCCTGATCCGCTTCTCCACCTGCTCCCGGGTGGGCAGGTCCGGGTTCTCCTCCGCCGCACAGGTGCACCGGTCGATGCTCTGGAACGAGATGATTGCCTCCTCCATCTGCACGGCCACGACTCGCTCGACCACGATGGCCGGGATGAACCGCCCGGTGACGCTGTACCGGTCGGAGTACAGCGGGTTGCGACCGGAGTCGGACAGGGACACCGACGTACCGGCGTACTCGAAGCGGATGCGGGCAGCCACGAACCGGACCATCTTGGTCGGCCGAGGGTCCAGCCCGTTCCGTTCCAGCAGCCGGTCCAGACCCGCACTCATGCCGTGGCCCGGCCCCTCCCGGTGCGCGATCTTGGTGATCTGCCGCTTGCGCTGGGTGAACCGGTCCTCGTACTCGGTCAGCGCCGTGGTCGCCATCTGCTCGGCGCCCTTGGCCTGGTCCAGCGCCCGGACCAGGTAGGCCGTGGCGGTGTCGGTGGCCGTGGACGGGCGCACCTCGGACAGCGGCCACAGTTCGACCCCGCCCGAGCAGACCACCCGAAGCGCGTCACCCGTGAGGGCGGTGTCGAGCACCACCCCCACCCGGCGTCCGATCCGGACCACGGTGCCGGGCTTCTCGGTGACACGTGTCACGTCACTCATCGGACGCCTCCACCGGGATGTGGTTCACGGCGGGGCAGTCGATGCTCAATGACGCCAGGTCCACGACGGCCCGGGTGCCGTAGTTGGAGCGGACCCGGGCGAGGTAGTCAACCCGCGCAGCCGGGCAGATGCACGAGGAGGGACGCCGCTTGAGCAGCGGCTCCCAGTTCGGGTCATCCAGGTCGATGCGGGAGACGGTCACGTTCCAGGCGTTGCTGATCTGGGTGTACCGCTCCCCCTCGGGCAGCGCGTCGATCATCACCTGCGCCATCGCCCGGCTGACCTTTACCGTGTCGGCGACGGCGACCGCACTGAGCGGCAACTTCACGATGCCCCGCACCGTGATCGGGTTGCTGCGCTCCGGCCGGGCGGGGATACCGACCTCGGCGGTGTACCTCTCCCAGGTGGCGCAGAGCGAGTCGCTGTTGGCGAACTCCCACGACTCCTTCGTGAACTTCACGAACCACTGGCGGACGGTCTCCTTGAGCGCGACCAGCGCGACCTCGGCCACGGCGGTGCGCTCGTTGGTCGCCTTCAACTCGGCGACGATGGCAGCCAGGTCGGTGACACGTGTCACGTCTGGCTGGTCAGGTACTGCGGACAGCACAAAGGCCGGAGCGTCGTCAGTGACGACAGCCTCCGGCCTCGTGGTCGTAGCGGTCATGGCAATGAACCCCTCTCAGTGGTGGGAAGAACTCGGTGACACGTGTCACGGAGCCGTTGTTCGGCGGGCGGTCATGACTCACCCGCTATGCACAAGCATACCAGATGCGCAAGTGTTACGCAACTGTGATCTAGTGAACCAAGGTCTCCATGAGGCGGAGTCGCACCGCCCCTCGCATCACCGGGTTGAACCCTCCGGTGCCCTTGGGCATCACATAACCGTGCGGGTAGTGGTATCCGCCACCGACTTGTGGCCGACCCTCGTTGGACAGCCAGAGGGTGCGGGTCATGTCCTCGTCCCCGGTGCTGCACCGGGTGCAGACGAGGACCACCTTGAATGACCCCTCGGCGGCGATCCACTCCGCCGTGTGCGGCTGCCAGGAGTGGCCGAACGAGCGGCACATCACCTGCCCCGGGGTCAGGTGACCCAGCCAGCGCGCCGCCTCCGGGGCGGCGGCTGCGGCCCGGGGGATGGCCCGCATCCGAGCCGGGCTCATGCGTGGCCCTCCTCGATCATGCTGCCGACGGAGACCCCTCGGCCCCGCAGTTCGGTGGCCAGGGCCAGGTAGTGCGCCCGGCTCATGATGGCGGCGTCCACCCGCCCGGTGTGGATGGCGATGATGCAGTTCTTCGCAGCCCGGCGCATCTGGCGGCGGGCGATCCAGTCCTTGGTGGTCAGGGCTTGGGTTGTGGGTAGCGGTGACACGTGTCACGTCCTTTCGATGACGCAGTTCGATGACGGATGGCGGACAGCAGAGCAGGCGCAGTACCCGGGTGGGTACCACGCCTGCTGCTGCGGGTCACTTGGCCGGAGCGGTGGCCTTGGGCGCAGCGAACTCGGACTGCAAGTCCAGGTTCGCTTCGATGACGGCGAGGCCGAGCGCCCGTCGGGAGTCGGCGGAGGTCTCACCCTGTCCGCTGAACTGTGCCCGTGCACGGGCCTCGGACAGGCTCTGCGGGCCTGCCGTGTGCAGGTCGTACCCAGAGCAGTACGAGTACCAGGTCTCGCCCTCCTGCTCCGTGTAGACCCACAGCATGGTGTCCTTGAGCAGGTGGTCGATCTTGGCAACCGGCCCGGTCAGGACAGGGGCGACGGGCTCGACCGCTGCGACCTTGGTGACCTTGGTTCCCTCCGGACGGCCGACCTTGCCCGGCTTGAAGATGAGCGTGTCATGGCTCATGGCGTTTCCTCTCTTAGTGGTGGGCCGTGACACGTGTCACGAGCCGGTCTTGCCTTGCCCCGGTCGGGGCTGCTTGACTACGTCAAGCATATCAGATGCGCACAAGTTACGCAAATCGGACAGACTCAATGACTCCAGTCGGGGTAGTCGCCGAGGCCACCGTCCCAGGGGTGGCGCAGGTCCTCGGCGAGGACGGGTAGCAGTTCCAGTTGGTGGGCGGCGCGCTCGGCCATCTCCCGGAGACGCTTGCGCTGCTCCTTGCGCAGCGCCGTGATCTCGGCGGGGTAGGAGCAGTGGCCGCAGCCATTCCATGCCATGAGCCGCTCGGCCCCGGCCGGGTTGCTGGCCTGGTGGCAGTAGAACTTGGTGTGCAGGACGTGCCCGTCCCCGGTGATCCACACCTTGTCGCCGGGCGGGCGGGGCTGACGCGCCTCCTCGATGGCCAGGTTGAGCACCGTCCACCCGGTGTCACGCAGGTTGTCCCAGTGCTGCGGGAAGTGGCAGGCGAAGTCCCGCAGAGTGCGGTGCACGGCGAGGGTCCAGTCGCCCTCCCATTCGGTGAGGTGGTGCCCGTCGATCATGGGCACGCTCTTGGGCCAGGCGTACTCGTAGTCCGTGCGGGTGATGGTGGCGGTCATGCCGTTCCTCTCGGTGGTGGGTTCGATGTCGTGACACGTGTCACGACCTTGGCAAGTTCCTCGACGTACAGCACTTCCCAGATGTCCGGGTACATGGCCTTGAGGCGCGTCTCCGCCCGGTGCTGGGCAGTGGCGCGGTCCCGCCGCGCCTCGCGCTCGGGCGAGGCGCTGTTACGCCGCGCGTCGTACTCGCTCTTGGCCACGGCGCAGGGGTCGCATGACGCCTCGCCCAGGCGGCGGTGGCGGGTGTAGCCCGAGATGGTGCCGCACTTGGCCACTGGCCTAGGCATCGGTGACACGTGTCATCGGCACCGTCACCGTGGCGGCGGGCACCCAGCCCTGGCCGGTGGGCCAGAGCAGGGCGACCGCGTACTCCACGCCGGGCTGGCCGTGAGAACGGATGTAGTTCTCCCGGCCAGCCTCTGTCTTGTGGTCGCCCTCGATGATGGCGTCGGGCGTGTTGTGGAAGTGCCCCTCGATGAAGGGCACCGCCATCCAGCGGGTCACTCCGGCACCGGCTTGGTGGGGATGAACTCGACCGACCATCCCTGGTCGGCGTAGGAGTACCGCAGGATCAGCGCGGGCTCGCCGTCGTGCTCGGGCTCGACTCGGATGGCCGCGTCGATGAGCCTGCCGAACCCGTTGGCAGCGCTCTGCACCTCCTGAGCGCCCTCGGTGAGGACGCTCAGGAGTTCCAGCGGGAGGCGCATCATTCGCGCGGCCCTTCCTGTGCGAGCAGGTAGGCGTGGTAGTCGGCGCCGGTCATGTGCCGGTCGTCAATGCCGTCCGGCCCGTCCTCGTCGTCGGGCGGGGTGTGCGCCTGGTACTCCTCGCGGGCCTCGTCGCGCTCCTCATCGAGGAGGTGTTCGTTGTACTCCTCCTCGTCCCGGTCGCGCTCGTCGTCCATGTCCACGTCGCAGAGCCCGGCCTCGTGCTCGCACAGGGCGTGCTCGTTACCCGGCCGGGAGGTGTCGAAGTAGCCGGGCTCGTCGTAGGGCTGGCGCTCGCACGGGTCGAGCGAGGTGTGGCCGCAAGCCGGGTGATCTTCGCAGTACATTAGTTTGGTTCCTCTCGTGGTGGTTTGATGACACGTGTCACATTCATGGCAGCCTCTCTCCCCTGGCTGCACCGGAGCGATACGCCTGGGTGTAGAGGCGGTGGCACTCCTTGCAGTAGCGCCGCCCGTTGCCCCTGCGGATGCCGCCGTACTCCGAGTACGGGTGGCCGCGCTTGCATGAGTCGCGGCGCTCCATCTTGCGACGGTTGTTCTCCTCGCCCGTGATGGCTTCGAGGTGGCTGGGTCGGACGCACATCCGGACGTTGCACAGGTGGTCCACCTCCCAGCCCTCGGGGATGGGGCCGAACGCCCGCTCGTATGCCCAGCGGTGGGCCAAGACCCGCTCGGTAGGCGTCACGTAGAACACCCCGTACCCGTCCTGGTTGGGCGCTCCGGTCCAGACCCAGCACTCGTGGCTGACTCTGGCGTCGAAGCGCGCCGCTACCTCACTCGATGACACGTGTCACATCGGCGGCTCGATGACGCAGGACGTGACCCTTGCCGTCCTGGTAGACGACGTGGCTGTCCTCGTCCAGGCGCACGGCCGGAGGCCAGCCCTTGCCGGTAACCCCGTCGAGCAGGGCCTCCAACAGGAGCACGGTGCGCACGTCGTAGTCCTGCCACGCCTGGTTCAGGTCGCTGAACGCGCGCTGCTCCACCCCCGTGGGGGCGAGCAGCATGGCCGCACGGAGCAGGTGCTCGTTGGCCTCGCGGTAGTCGATGGGTGCGGGGCCGTTCACAGCAGGTCACCCCAGTCATCGACATCCCACGTGGCGCAGGTGCAGGTGTCGGAGTGACGGGCGTCCCACGACGAGGTGTTCAGGGTGCCGTCGGCGTAGCGGCCGATGACCCGGTAGACGAGGGTGTGTCCGTTCATAGCCCGGCCGGTGATGGTGGCGGGCAGGGGCTCCGGCTCGATGACCGGAGCGGGTGGTTCGGTGACACGTGTCACGGTGGTTTCCTCTCGGATGGTGGTGGTGGTACCCGGTGGACTGGGCATACGCCCAGTCTACACTGTCCGCCAGAGTTACGCAAGCCTAACGCTAAGTGAGGACATGACTAAGGCCCGGCACCATGAGGTGCCGGGCCATGTCAGTGGGTCAGACGGGTGGTCCGTCGTGGTGGTGGTGGCTGTGGATGAGCGCCATGACCGGGCAGTTCTCGGTATGGGCGGTCCACCACCCGGCCCCGCCCGGGTCACCGCAGTCGGGGCAGCCGTCGAGCAGATGCCCGGCCTCCCCGCAGCCGGGGCAGACCGAGTCGGGGTTGCCGAACATCAGGTAGTGGGCGAAGGCGTTGGCCTGACGGGGGGTCAGGCCATGACGCAGCGAGCGGCCGGTGTCGAGGTCGATGTGCGGCATCAGAGCGGCCGGTTGCAGTCGATGGCGTGGACGGTGACGTAGGTCATCTGCCGACCGTGGAACGTGGTCTCGGCCCCGCAGTGGGGGCAGTGGTTGTCGGGGTACGGCGTGGCCCGGTAGGCGGCGCGGTTGAGGCGGGGGGCCGGGACGGTCTCGGTCCGAGCCCGCTCGATCTCGGCGCGCACGTGGTTCTCATGTCGCTGCTCGGCCTCCTCGATGGTGCGGGCCAGGAGCGACCAGCGGCAGGAGCAGCGCACCCGAGGCGGGGTGCAGTCGGGGAGCAGTGTGGCGACGTGCTGCTCATTGACAGACAGGGTCATGTCAAGCGGGTTGCCGTTCATCACGGCGACCACTTCCTCTCGGTGTGACACGTGTCATCGGATGACGGTGCCGGGTGGTGGCTAGCCCGGCCGGTGGTGGACTGGGCATACGCCCAGTCTAGTCCCTCCGCCAGGGTTACGCAAGTCAAACGCCATAGAGCTAGCCTCGTGCGCGCGCCCGTTTCTTTGATAAGGAACCGGGCGCGCGCGCCCGTGTGAGGGCAAAAAAAGGGGAGGCAGGTGGCGCATAATGCGCCACCTGCCTCCGTTGGATGGGTCAGGCGTCCTGCTCGACCGGCGTCACGTGCCAGCGCTGGACCGCACCGCAGGCGCAGTAGTTCTCCCCGGGCAGGCCGGTGAACTGCCAGGCGTGGATCGGGTGGATGTCCGCCACGTCCAGGTCCTTGAACCGGTTGCCGGTCTGCCAGTGGAACTCGGCCTCCTCCCCGTACTGGCCGATGTGCGCGGCCGGGTCGGCCACGAACAGGCGCTGGATGAGGATGCCCCACTCGTCCCAGTGCGCGGCCCACTCCTCGGGGTTCTTCCCGAAGTTCGGGCGGCGCCTACCCGGCCCGTCCTCGAAGGCGTACAGGTGGATGTCCAGGCGCCGCTCGTGCGAGCGGCTTCCCTTGACCGTCACCTGCGCATAGGTGACGGGCATGTCCCGCATGGCGGCGTGCACGTCACCTGCGGTGAGCACGTTCGTGTGGACCTTCACGACGGTCCTTCCTCTCGGTTGTGGTGGGTCTGCGTGACACGTGTCACGTCAGGGAGTTCGGCGGGTTCGCCCGTGTTCGGGTGACGCACCCACATGCGGGAGGCGTCGAACATGCCGCGCTCGGTGTTCCACCAGCGCTGCCCGTGGGACTCGCGGAGGAACGACACGACGCGGTCGCGGTCGAGGTTGTAGTTCCAGATGGCCAGCCCCTCGACCACGGTTACGCGGTCGAGGGTGCGGGTGGGATCGGTCAGGTTCCAGGTCATGCTGTTCTCCTTGGTGGGATCGGTGACACGTGTCACGCTGCGATGGTGGCGGTCGGGTTGTACTTGGCCAGCCACCACGCGATGTACTTGCAGGCGTCCTTGTGGACCGCCTGCCAGCCGTTGCCGGTGGTGGTCCAGGTGGCGCGGCACGAGGGGCAGCGCCCCTCGCAGGTCTGGTCGTAGGTCCGGTAGCGGGCCTCGGTGTTCGGTGACACGTGTCATCACGTCCTCTCGTGGTGGTGGTGGTGCCGGTGGACTTGCTGTACAGCAAGTCTAACACCTGCCTATGAGTTACGCAAGTGTTACGCAAGGCATGAGAAAGGCCCCGGTGACTCGTGTCACCGGGGCCTCTCGGGTGGGGCTAGGACTGGCGGGTGTAGATGAATGTCCGCAGTCGCACGTAGCGCTCCTGCTTCTGGGTGAGGATGCCCTCGTCCCGCAGGTCCGACAGGATGTGACCCTTGGTCTCACCCTTGTTGTACTCGCGGACCATGAGGTCGGCGAGCATGTCGAGCGCCTCGGTCATCGGCGGCTTGCGCCGGGCGGCGCTCATCGCGGACCCCGGTTGCCGGTCGGCTCCGGGTGGGCGGCCTCGTCCGGGTGGAC
>Ga0190274_10002830_pt1 | contig 10290 bp, 4 predicted proteins | sample Popmic531T_FD_133002 | JGI IMG/M metagenome (GOLD analysis project Ga0190274, IMG submission 133002) | Populus adjacent soil microbial communities from riparian zone of Yellowstone River, Montana, USA - 531 T | ecosystem: Environmental > Terrestrial > Soil > Riparian zone | place: USA: Montana...
CTCAAAAAGAAATTAAAAATTTATCAGCGGAAAAAAGACGGACATGCACGCACCACATTCGAGATGAGAACGCGCGATCCGGAAATTAACAAAGTTTCTGCACAGCACCACTACACCAAGGCAGAAAAAGATTATACATCAGACCTCGAAAAAACGGTTGATCATCTTTTGCTTTCTCGCTACATTCCTGCCTGCGTCGTCGTGAATGAGGACCTGGAGATCATTCAATTCCGAGGTTCGACCGGTTTATTTCTTGAACCAAGTCCGGGGAAAGCCAGCTTAAACTTAATTAAGATGGCACGCGAAGGTTTAGGGTTTGAATTGCGAAATGCCATTCACAAGGTTTCCAAATCAAACAAGCCGGTGAAGAAATCCGGCATCGAAATGAAGACCAAAAACGTTTCGCTTTTCGTTAGTATAGAAGTTGTGCCGATGAAAGGTGACGGACCGGATAAAAATTATTTAATCCTTTTCGAAGAAGAAAAATGGAAAGAGATTCCGGTAAAAATTAAATCCAAAGACAAACGCGTACAACAGCTGGAATTTGAAATACTCGCTGCCCGGGAGGATATGAGCGCCATCATCGAGGAGCGCGAAGCAATTAACGAAGAGTTGCAGAGTGCCAATGAAGAAGTGGTTTCAAATAATGAAGAACTGCAAAGCGTCAACGAAGAGCTGGAAACTTCGAAAGAGGAAATAGAAAGTACCAACGAAGAGCTGCAAACCATCAACCAGGAGCTGCAGGCGCGAAATGATCAGCTGAGTGAATCGCTCCAGTTTTCAGATGCAGTTTTTGCAACGTTGCGCGAATCACTTCTTTTCCTCGATCGCGAGTTGAGGATTGTAAGAGCAAACGGTAAATTCTACCAGACATTTAAAACAACAGAGGCAGAGACAGAGAACCGGCTTATTTATGAATTGGGCGATGGACAATGGAACATACCGGAATTAAAGAATTTGCTTGAAAAAATAATCCCCGGCAATGAAGAGTTCAGCGGCTTTGAAGTGAGTCATGTTTTTCCGGCGATCGGGGAAAAGATAATGATACTAAATGCCCTCAGGATTGAACAACCAAGGCTGCGGGAAAAATTGATCCTTCTCGCCATTGAGGACATAACAGATTATGCTGTGGCACAGCGCATGCTCAAAGAACGCGAGCTTTGGTTTCGAAACTTAGCTGATTCTGCCCCGGTGATGATCTGGTCATCGGATGAGAAGGGAAACAGGAATTTTTTTAATAAAACTTGGCTTGATTTTACAGGCAGGACGTTGCAAGAGGAAGTTGGAATGAGCTGGATCAAAGATATAAATCCTGCTGACCGCGACGGCTTTCTGAAAATTTATACCGATGCCATAGACAAGAGAGTGGCCTACCAGGGAAAATACCGCTTGATGCGAAAGGACGGAGAATTCAGATGGATGCTTTCATCTGCGAAACCGTTTTATGATGTCGGTAACCAGTTCATCGGCTTTATCGGAACTGTTACGGAGATCCACGATCAGAAATTATTTTCAGATGAGCTTGAAAGAAAAGTTCAGATGCGTACTGAAGACCTGAAGGAAGCCAACCGCAATCTTGAACACAGCAATAGCGAGCTGCAGCAATTTGCATATGTAGCCAGTCATGATTTGCAGGAGCCTTTGCGAAAGATGATCATGTTCAGCGAACGTCTCCAGAAAAAATTCAGGCCGGATTTACCCGAGACTGCTCAGCAATTCCTTGACGTGATCAGCAAAGGAGCTTCGCGCATGACGAATTTAATTGACGACCTGCTGCAATTCTCCCGTGCCGTTCATGCAGACAAGGAAATGATGGAAGTCGATCTCAACAAAATTGTAAAGCGAAACCTTACAGATTTTGATTTGACTATCCAGGAAAAGAATGCAACAGTTCATGTTGATCAGTTGCCTGTAATCATTGCTGTACCGATTCAAATGCACCAGCTGTTTCACAACCTGATCAGCAATGCACTGAAGTTTACATCCAAAACTATCAAGCCAGAAATCGATATTTCGGTTCGGATACTTTCGCCGGATGAAGTAAAATCAAAAGATGCATTGAATCCTGATATGATTTACTGCGATATAACTATTAAAGATAACGGCATTGGCCTCTCACCTGAAAACTCAGATAAAGTCTTTGATCTTTTCTCGCGGCTACATGGCAAGAGCGAATATCCCGGCACCGGGATCGGCCTTGCTCTTTGCAAAAGGATTGTCAACAATCATAAAGGGATGATTTACGTTGAAAGTGAAGAAGGTCAGGGCGCAGCATTTCATGTGGTGCTGCCTTTGCGTCATGGAGAAAAATAACGGATCAAAAATTTTTCTGCAATCTTTATAGAGTTGATTCAATTTATTCCGTGACAGCGATTCTGCTATGCACTGTTTTTTTTCCGGAACTTACTTTCAAAATATAAATTCCGGCTTCAAGATCTGCGACTGAAAAAGTGGCGGATGATTGTGGCACGTTGAATTCTTTTTTTATCCTGCCAGACAAATCCATGATTTTGATTTCCAAAGAGGAACCATTGAATTTATTTACGACTGTGATTTTTTCAGATGCAGGATTCGGAAACACATGTAACTCCAGGTTTTCATTTGGAGATTGAATCCCTGTGAAAGGCGGAAGAAATTCCCACCAGTCATTTTGCGGGGAGCCGTTTGTTCCGGTTCCCATAAAACCAGTTCCATTTATTCCAAATGCTACAGCATTTGATCTTCCACCACCACCAAAAGGTGCAACAGTAGACCATACGCCAGTCGAAAAATCAAATTGCCAAATGTCATCCGTGGGAGATGTGCCAGTGTGGCCTGTACCGGCGAAAGCGGAATTCCCAATCGCAAATCCTACAGGACTTCCTTTTCCGTCAATACCGAAGTCGGCAAGTTGCGTCCAGGAATCATTTAAAGGATCGTACTTCCAAAAATCATTTTCTCTTGAACTGGCAGTTGAGAATCCTCCGCCAACATATCCTGTATCAGCAACTGAAAATCCGAATGCGGTGCGTCTTACTCCCCCACCGAAATCAGCTAGCTGGGTCCAGGTGTCATCAACCGTATCATACATCCACATATCAGAATGGAATGAGAGATTTTGTCCCCCTGTGCCGACATATGCATTGTTAAATAACACAAAGGCTATCGGATACCACCTCGGTATCCCGGGAAAATTTGCCTTTTGTGTCCATGAATCAGATTGCGGATCATATTGCCACAAGTCCGCCAACTCTCCATTACTATTTCTTCCTGAACATATATAACCTTTTAATCCTGCCGCAAAACCGGCAGCACCATTTCTTTCGGGAGCCGGTAAACTTGTTTTCTGCGTCCAGGTATCAGTGATGGTATTGTACTCCCACAAATCGTTAAATGAATTTACTCCGTTTGTACCACATGCAATATAAACGTTGTCGCCAATAACAAATCCCGTTGTACTGTACCGCGCATCCCCGGGAAAATTTGTCTTCTGTACCCAGATATTTTGCGCAGAGATCTCTCGAAGAGAGTATAGAAAGATGAGTGCAAAAAGAAAAACATGTTTGAGTTGCATGTCAAGGACTATCAATATCCAAAGATAGAATTTATACTGAGAAGAGTATTGTGCTTTCATTAAATCGTAGTAGTGAAAATTTAAAAGTGAAATAAAAGCGCTTCGTCTCTTAAATTCTGCAACAAAGATTCTTTCATTCACCTACATGGGCTATTCATTAGTCAAATAAACCGTGATTCACTTGGAGGCTGATTATTAATGCCGATACATTTGCTATGATTTTTCTAACCAAGCTAATCATAAATACTATGAACAAGAAAATTATTCTCCTCGCAATTCTTTTCAATACGGTTGCTGATCTTTCTGCCCAATGGGTACAAACAGGTGGTCCTGTGGGTGGACTTATTAAAAGTTTTACAAGCAATGGAGCATATATTTTTGCCGGCTCAGGTGGGAATGGTGGGGTTTTTCTGTCGGGGGACAGTGGTACTTCATGGACTCCCGTAAATAATGGAATTGGTGGATTGTGTATCAACTCACTTGTTACTTGCGGTAACAATATTTTTGCTGGTGCACAAAATGAGGGAGTATTTAAATCAACAAACAACGGCAGTAGCTGGACACCATCAAACAGTGGTTTACCAAATCACCTGGTGACAGCGATGATTGTTAGTGGAACAAATATTTTTGCGGCAACGGCCGTCAATGGAGGTGTTTTTATTTCATCCAATAATGGCAACAACTGGTCTCCGGTAAACACCGGGCTTACCAACAAAAATATTCATTCATTCGCTCTCAATGGTTCAACACTTTATGCAGGGAGTGATTCCGGAAAAGTTTTTATGAGCACAAACAATGGCGGTAACTGGACTCAGCTGCTTATTCCTTCTACAAACTTTTATGTAAGTGCGTTGCTTGCCACCAATGGATTTATTCTAGCGGGAACATATGGAAGCGGCATGTACAGGTCAACCGATAACGGTCTTACTTGGGTTGATGTCACCGGAGCAATTAACAGTTTATATGTACTCACGCTCATTCAAAAAGGAACTGATATATTTTCATCTGTTTTTGGCGGCAGCCAGGTTTACAAATCAGTAAATAACGGAGTTACCTGGACCGGTGTGGGAGCAGCGCTCTGGTGGCATGATGCATATGGAATGATGGCCTATGGAAATAAAATCCTTGCCGGCACAATAGGCATTGGCGTCCATGTATCAAATGACAACGGAGCAACATGGTCTTACTCAAATTCAGGAATGGTCGGTAGTGATGTGACAGGACTGACTGTAAGCGGCACAAGAATTATTGCTGCGACTTCCCCTGACGGGATGCGTTACTCCGATGATGAGGGCGCAACATGGTCATCGCCTTATTATTTAACATGCCCCAGCGAACTATCGGTCTTCGCAAGCGGAGCGAAAATTTTTGCCGGGTCGGGAGGAAGTGCAGGCATGCATGTCTCCACTGATAATGGAGCTACTTTTATTTCCGTAAGCGGTTTTTCCAACAGGAATGTAACTTCATTTAGTATGTGCGGAGCATATTTATTTACTGGAACCAACCAGGGTATATCAAGATCTTCCAATAACGGCACCAGTTGGGTTGCCATGAACAACGGTCTCACAAGCCTTTCAGTAAATGCATTGTGTTCAAGCGCCTCTTTGATTTTTGCCGGCACCTATGGCGGAGTATTTCGTTCTGGCGATTTTGGCAGTTTCTGGATAGCAGTTAACAACGGACTTACAAACCAGACTGTATATTCTTTGCTGGTAAAAGGACAAAACATATTCGCCGGAACAAGCAGTGGCATATTCGTATCATCTGATAATGGCGCGAACTGGACAGCAATGAACAATGGTTTATCAGCCTGGAAAATCATTAATTGCCTTGCTACAGATGGTATAACCATTTTTGCAGGGACACAACTTACGGGAATGTATGCATCAGCTGACGATGGCAATCACTGGACTCCTATCAATGACGGATTATGGGAACCTAATATTGAATCGATCACAATGAATGCGAATGATATTTTTATTGGAACGCGCGGTAGTGGTGTCTGGAAACGATCTCTGAGCCAGGTAACCGGTATAATCAGGAATTATGATAATGACATCGCATTTAATTTCTTTCCCAATCCTGCAACAGATCACATCTCGGTAAAAGTAGATCTTTCGTTATTGAAAAATCCGCTGTTGGAAATTTACAATGTCTCCGGCGAAAAAATATTTGCTGTTGCAATCTATATGGATCTTCAAAATATTAATACAGCAATGTTACCTCGCGGGATATATTTTGTAAAAATTTCAGATCATGAAAAACAGATTTTGAAAAAACTAGTGATTGATTAAATGAATTGGCTGGAATATGAAGAGAGGAATCAAAAAGCTAATGGTGCTTGAAATACTGAACGGCTTGTTCATGTTTTTCTGCTGCACTTCTTGACTTGAACGTGCCCAGGTTTCGCCGTTTACCGGTAGACGGATTTTTCTTCCTGCTGTAAAGCCTGTATTCACCTGATTTCAATTTCCGGATCATGATCGATGTAGTACAAAAAACAAATCCCCGGTATTAAATCGGGGATCTGTTTTGGTTTATAACTTTCCTTTCGCCGGAATTACCCGTCTCAAGTTCTAAGGATTTTTTTCTCAGATTTCTCTTAAATCACTCCTAAGTTTTTTAACCGTTACACATTTAATACTAAAATAATATGCCAAAGGAAAGTGATTAAGGGACTAGGTGACTAAGTGATTAAGTAACAACCTGTACTTTGTAAAAAGAAGTTTTTACCTTACCATCCCAGCAGCCAACCGAACATCAAAGGCGCCACAATACTTGCATCGCTTTCTACATAATAGGATAAAATTTCGCCACGAAGACACGAATGTAATTCTAACGGCCTTTGTGACTTCGTGCCTTTGTGGCAACACTGGATTTTACGATGAGCAGCCAAGCAACCAACCGAACATTCTAGGCGCCACAATACCGGTATCCAACTATCTGGTTACGTTAATAAGCATGTCGTAAGAAGTAGTTTCGGTGTTATTTATCACATCCATAAAAGCATCTTCATACATTTTTACAACTGGATCGTCAGGATGGGCTTTGCCGAAATCACTCATCTGGATTATTGCAGCTTCCCGGCCTTTTACCTTTAAAAGCATTAATGAAACGCTTAAGTTTAATGCTGCAGAATCAGGAAATTGTTTCAAATGAGATTTGTGGTAAATCAGAGCACTGGAATAGTATTTATTTGCGGAATCCGTTTGAAGTAATTGCTCGTATGCCATCGCTTTCATATCATCATACTTTGCAGGATTTTTACTGCTTAATTCAGACATAGAATTGAGAACATCGATGGCCTCGCTGAAGTCCTTCTTTAAGAACAGTGCGGCCAACTTATTTGAATATGGTAAAAAATTTTCCGGATTACATTCAATGGATGAATCTAAATATTGTATTGCCGTATCCAACAGCCTGGTATCATTCCTTCCCAGTTGGAACTTGGTGATTAATTGCACACCATGACTATTCAGCATTTGGCAATCCGATTCAGATTCTTTTTTCCTGGTACAATTTGACCACACAATAATAAAAAGAAAGGGCCAAAGGTTCCTTTTTACCATATCAATATCAGTAGATAGAAATTAAAAAGTTAATCCGTCTTTGTGGCAATATTGGATATAACGATTACCAGCCAAGCAACCAGCCAAACATCAAAGGCGCCACAATACTTGCATCACTTTCCACAATAAACTTCGGTGTGTCAATGCCTAGTTTTCCCCAGGTGATTTTTTCATTTGGAACTGCTCCGCTGTAAGAACCAAAACTTGTGGTGCTGTCGCTGATCTGGCAGAAATAACTCCAGAACGGAACGTCATGCATTTCCAAATCCTGGTACATCATCGGCACAACACAGATTGGAAAATCGCCTGCAATGCCGCCGCCGATCTGGAAAAATCCTACACCCTTTCCGGAAGAATTATTTTTGTACCAGTCGGCAAGCCATACCATGTACTCAATTCCGCTCTTCATCGTGGAGGCCTTCATTTGATTCTTGATCACATAGGATGCGAAAATATTTCCCATTGTACTGTCCTCCCACCCCGGCACTACGATCGGTAAATTTTTTTCTGCAGCTGCCAGCATCCAGGAATTTTTCGGATCGATCTCGTAGTACTGTTTCAATTCTCCGCTCAACAATATCTTGTACATATACTCATGCGGGAAATAACGTTCGCCTTTGTCTTCCGCATTTTTCCAAACTCCATGAATATGTTTCTGCAATCTCCTAAAGGCTTCTTCTTCGGGAATGCATGTATCGGTCACACGGTTGTAATGGTTTTCCAAAAGGTCCCATTCCATCTGCGGCGTGAGGTCGCGGTAATTCGGAACGCGTTTGTAATGGTTGTGTGCCACAAGGTTCATCAAATCCTCTTCAAGGTTTGCACCCGTGCAGGAAATGATCTGCACTTTGTCCTGGCGGATCATCTCTGCCAGTGAAATGCCAAGCTCAGCTGTACTCATGGCGCCGGCAAGTGTGATCATCATCTTTCCGCCTTCAGCCAAATGTGTTTCATATGCCTTGACAGCATCCATCATGGCAGCTGCGTTGAAATGGAGATAATGCTTCTCCATGAATTGTGATATAGGACCCCGGTTCATGTGCGTTGAGTTTTTAAGGAAGGCGAAAGTAAGAAAAAGGGACAAGGTGATAGCAGCCAATTGAAACACATAGGCACATAGTTCATATAGAACAGCCATTGTTGGAAACGGAAAATTTACTCTTTACTGAGGCTATGTCAGTGATGTAATTCATCGAATCGCATTTTCACCACAGAGGCACAAAGGCACAGAGAATATCTAGAATGGTATAAATCTGAAATTGAAATAAATCTCTGTGTCTTTGTGCCTCTGTGGTGAATGAATTTGCTCCGGTTTTGTTAGTATATTGATTCTGGATTTTAATTAATGACCTGACTCATCTGTAAATTTGTACACATTCGTATATAGTACCCAGTGTATACTATCGAAGAAATAACACCCATCGTCAAAGGAAAGCTGCTGCTGCAGGCTCCGAAATCGGAAGAGATTGAAGAGCTGCTCACCGACAGCCGGAAAATCGTGCATGCAGAAACTTCATTGTTCTTCGCATTGAAAGGCGACCGCCACGACGGACACCGTTTTATTGAAAGCGCCGCCGACCAGGGTATATCGAATTTTGTTGTGAGCGAATTCAAAGACGAATGGAAAACACTCGCTGCAAATTTTATCGTCGTGGCCGATACCCTCGATGCATTGCAGCAACTTGCAACTCACCACCGCGAACAATTTACTATTCCCGTGATCGGCATTACGGGTTCGAACGGAAAAACAATAGTGAAGGAATGGCTCTACCAGCTCATGCGCGACGACAAAAATATTGTGCGCAGTCCGAAGAGTTATAATTCCCAAACGGGTGTTCCGCTCAGCGTGTGGCAGATGAGCGAAGAACATAACCTCGCCATTTTCGAAGCCGGACTTTCGCAACCGGGTGAAATGGGGCGTCTGGAAAAAATCATTCAGCCCACGACAGGAATTTTTACCAACATCGGTTCGGCGCATGATGAAAATTTCGATAATCAAAACCTGAAGGTGATCGAAAAGCTGCGGTTGTTTCAATCGTGCGACACGCTGATCTATTGCAAAGACTACAATACCATTCAGCTGGAAATTTCGAAAGTGGATTTCCTTCCACGCAAACTGAAATTTTTTACCTGGAGCCGCAAAACAAAAGCAGACCTGCAGATCAGCCGCGTGAATAAATCTTCAGATGAAACCGAGGTGCAGGGAATTTTTGAAAACCGATTTTTGAAAATCAGGATTCCTTTCACTGATGATGCCTCCATTGAAAACGCAATTCATTGCTGGGCCACGATGCTCTTTCTTGGATACGCCTCTGATGTGATCGCCGAACGCATGATGCTTCTCAGTCCTGTTGCCATGCGTCTGGAATTGAAGGAGGGCATCAACGACTGCAGCATTATCAACGACAGCTATAGCAGCGACATCGGTTCACTCACCATTGCGCTCGATTTCCTGAACCAGCAAAAACAACACGACAAAAGAACTGTCATTCTTTCTGACATTCTGCAAAGCGGAAAAAACGAAGAGTCATTGTATAAAGAAGTTGCCGAACTGCTGGAAGCAAAGAATGTAGACCGCATGATCGGTATCGGTACAGCCATCACAAGGCAGCGCAAACAGTTTTCGATTCCGCATAGCTTTTATATTGACACCGACGATTTCCTCCGCTCGTTCACGCCCGTGGATTTCAATGATGAAACAGTATTGCTGAAAGGCGCGCGCATTTATGGCTTTGAGAAGATCAGCAAGGTGCTCCAGCAAAAGGCGCATGAAACTGTGATGGAGATCAACCTGAACGCCCTCGTGCACAACCTGAATTATTTCCGTTCGAGATTGAAGACGGGAGTGAAAACGATGGCCATGGTGAAAGCAACTTCCTATGGCAGCGGAAGTTTTGAGATTGCGAACATCCTCCAGTTTCACCACGTGGATTATTTGGCTGTAGCCTATACCGACGAAGGCGTAGAACTTCGCAAGGCCGGGATTTCCCTTCCTATTATGGTGATGAATCCCGAAATGCAAAGCTTTGAAACCATGATCAGTTACAAGCTGGAACCGGAGATTTATAATTTCCGTCTGCTGAACCAGGCCGCAGAAGTATTACAGAAGCATGCCGGCGGCGAAGGTTTTGTTTTCCCTGTGCACATCAAGCTCGACACAGGCATGCA
>Ga0190274_10002831_pt1 | contig 10289 bp, 6 predicted proteins | sample Popmic531T_FD_133002 | JGI IMG/M metagenome (GOLD analysis project Ga0190274, IMG submission 133002) | Populus adjacent soil microbial communities from riparian zone of Yellowstone River, Montana, USA - 531 T | ecosystem: Environmental > Terrestrial > Soil > Riparian zone | place: USA: Montana...
CGAATGCGGGCTTCAGCGCCTCCTTGACCAGCACGAACTCGTCCGACTGGTGTTCGAACGGCGGGTCGATCAGCACGAGGCCGCGCCGTTCCTTCGGCGGCAGCAGCGCCTTGAGCGCGGCATAGCCATCGCGTTGCATCACCTGCACGCGTGAATCACCGGCAAATGTGAGCTCGAGTGCGGCGCGTTCGGTGTCCTGGACTTCGCAGAGCAGCAGCCGGTCGCTCTTGCGCAGCATCAGGCTCGCGAGGAGCGGCGATCCCGGATACTCGACCAGCTCGGCGTGCCCGGCGTTCGCGTTCAGCGTGCGCACGAGTTCCATGTAGGTGCGCAGCGCGGACGGCAGGCCCGGCACCCCGACCAGCCGGGCGACTCCGGCGACGTGTTCCTGCGTCTTCTGCGCCTCGGCGGACGCGAGGTCGTAGCGTCCGGCGCCCGCATGCGTGTCGATGTAGCAGAGCGGCGCCTGCTTTTTCGTCAGCGACTCCAGCAGTGCGACCAGAACTGCGTGCTTGAGTACGTCGGCGAAGTTGCCGGCATGGAATGCGTGGCGGTAGTTCAAGCGCCGATCTCCCTGTGGCGATTTCGAGTATAGCCACGGCGCATACGGACATGACTTCCGTAAGGGGGCGGCGCGGTGCGCCCCGCTGCTAGAGTTGCACGGGGACTTTCCGGGAGCGGGCAATGAAGCGATTGCTGAAATGGCTGGGCGGGCTGCTTGGCGTGGCGCTGCTGCTGGGCGCCGTCTTCTTCGTGCACGTCTGGTACTTCAAGCCAGCGAAGATCGAGTGGTTCTACAACCGCGTGTTCTTCCGCTTCGTGCTCGAGGATCCCGAATTGCTGTCACGCCTGCGCATGCTCGAAAGCGCCGGCATCACGTTCCACTCGGACGACCTCACGGATTCGTCGCCGCAACGGCAGGAACGCCTGGGCGCGCAGCTAGCCGCCGACTACGAGATGCTCAAGAGCTACGACCACGCCGCGTTCACCGGCCAGGACCGGCTGTCGTACGACATCCTGGAGTACTTCCTGGGCGAACAGGTGCGCGGGGAAAAGTGGCAGTGGCACGACTTCCCGGTGAACCAGATGTTCGGCGTGCAGAGCTCGTTGCCGAACTTCATGGCCGACGTGCACCAGGTGAACAGCGCCGGTGACGGCGACGACTATGTCGCGCGCCTGCGCAAGTTCCCGCTCAAGTTCCAGCAGGTCATCGAGGGGCTGAAGATCCGCGAAGGCAAGGGCGTGATTCCGCCGAAGTTCGTGGTGGAGAAGGTGCTCACGCAGATGCGCGGCTTCGTTGCTGGCGGTGCGAAGGCGAATGTCCTCTACACGACGTTCGTCGAGAAGCTGGACAAGCTGCCGGCCGGCAAGGTCGACGACCCCACGCGCACGCGGCTGCTCGGCGAAGTCGAGAAGGCAATCGACGAAGCGGTGTTCCCCGCGTATGCCGGGCTCATCACGTATTTCGAAGCCCTGCAGCCGAAGGCCACGAGCAACGACGGCGCCTGGAGCCTGCCGGACGGCGACGCGTACTACGCGTACCAGGTCGAGTCGAACACCACGACCACGATGACGCCGGACCAGATCCACGAGCTCGGGCTCGCGGAAGTCGCGCGCATCGGCGCCGAGATGGACACGATCCTGCGCGAAGCCGGCTATGCCGACGGCACCATCGGCGCGCGCGTACGCCAGCTCGGCGCGGCGCCCGAGCAGCTCTATCCGGACACGGACGAAGGCCGCAAGCAGATCCTCGCGGAATACCAGCACATCATCGACGAAGTGAGTGCCGGCCTCGACCCGTACTTCGCGGTCAAACCCGCGGCGGGCGTGCAGGTGAAGCGCGTGCCCGAGTTCGCCGAGAAGACCGCACCCGGCGCGTACTACGAAGGCCCGGCGATGGATGGCTCGCGGCCGGGCACGTTCTACGCGAACCTGCGCAACGTGTCGGAAATCTCGAAGTTCGGCATGCGCACGCTCGCGTACCACGAGGCCGTGCCGGGCCACCATTTCCAGATCGCGATCGCGCAGGAGCTCAAGGGCCTGCCGATCTTCCGCCGCATGGTGCCGTTCACCGCGTACGCCGAAGGCTGGGCGCTGTATTCCGAGCGCCTGGCGTGGGAAGCCGGCTTCGAGAAGAACCCGCTCGACAACCTGGGCCGCCTGCAGGCCGAAATGTTCCGCGCCGTGCGCCTCGTCGTCGACACCGGCATGCACGCGAAGCGCTGGACGCGCGAGCAGGCCATCCAGTACATGGCCGACAACACCGGCATGGGCGAGGACGAGGTCACGGCAGAGATCGAGCGCTACCTCGTGAACCCGGGCCAGGCGCTCGCGTACAAGGTCGGCATGCTCAAGATCCTCGAGCTGCGCGAACGCGCGCGCGCCGCGCTCGGCGACAAGTTCGACCTGCGCGAATTCCACGACCAGGTGCTGAAGAACGGCTCGATGCCGATGGCGATCCTGGAGCGTGTGATCGACGAGTGGATTACGGCCAAGAAGGCGAGTTGATCGCGGAAAAGAGTTATCAGTCATCAGTCATCAGGGCGCGACTACGAGCGTAGTCGCGAGCCCGGGAGTGACGAAAGCGCGGCAGTCTTGCGCCCTGATGACTGATGACTGATACCTGACGACTCGTCGCTAATCGGCGGCAACCAGCAACAAGCGAATCCCCACCTTCGTCAGGTGCTTCCGTTCCTGCTCGAGGTCGGCGCGCGTGAGCGGGTGGCCATCGAGCCACGAGCGCGACAACGTGAGCTTGAGCGTGCGCTCGCCGGCCTTGAGCCTGATGTCGGGGAACGCCTCGACCGTGCGGCCGCGATGCAGCAGGGCGCCGAGGCGCAGCAGCACCGCGACGCGGATGGCTGGACCAGCGAGGCGCTCGGGCAGCGTGTTGAGCTCATCGAGCGGCACGGCGCGGCGCTGCGCGCGCACGATGAACGCGAGTACCTGCTGTTCCTGGCGAGCGAAGCCGTACAGGTCGGAGTGCGCAAGCAGGTAGGCGCCGTGCAGCTGGTGCTGCGAGTGCGCGATCGCGAGGCCGACTTCGTGCACGCGCGCCGCCCACGACAACCAGTCGCGGTGCGTGGCACCGAGGTTCCATGCCACCTGCACCTGCTCGAGCAGCGCGAGCGCAGTGCCTTCCACGCGCCGCGCATGTCGCTCGTCGACGTTGTAGCGCCGGGCGATGGCGTCGATCGACTGCACGCGCGGGTCGCGGTGCTCGGCGCGGCCGAGCATGTCGTACAGCAGACCGTCGCGCATTGCGGTGTCGCATACGCGCATCTGCTCGATGCCCAGCGATCGGAACACGGCATCGAGGATCAGCGCGCCGCCGGCGATGATCGGCTTGCGTTCCTCGCTGAGGTCGGGCAGCGCAATGCGCTCCATGTCGCCCGCGTCGATGATGCGCTCGCACACTTCGTCCAGGCAGTCGCGTGTGATGCCGTGATCGCCGCGACCCATTGCGCGGCACACGGCGCCGAGTGCACGCACGGTGCCGGACGAGCCGATCGCCTCGCTCCAGCCGATCGCGCGATAGTCGGCCGCGAACTGCTGCAACTCGACCTCGATGTCGGTGAGCGCCTTCTGCCAGCGCTTGCGCGTGACCTTGCCGTCGGCGAAGAAGCGCAGCGTGCTCGCCACGCAACCCATTTGCACCGACTCGGTCTCCTGCGCCTGCAGGCCCTGGCCGATGATGAACTCGGTGCTGCCGCCGCCGATGTCGACCACGAGGCGGCGATGCCTGCTGGCGGGAACGCCGTGCGCCACGCCGAGGTAGATCAGGCGCGCTTCCTCGCGGCCGGACACGACTTCGATCGGGTGGCCCAGCGCCGTTTCGGCAGTCAGCAGGAACGCGCGCGGCGAGCGCAGCCGGCGCACGGTGTTGGTGGCCACGGCGCGCACGCGGCTCGACGGCAGCTCGCGCAGGCGCTGGCCGAAGCGCGCGAGGCACGCGAGTGCCAGCTTGTGGCGATCGGGTTCCAGCGTGCCATCGGGCCTGAGGCCCATGGCCATGCGCACCACTTCGCGCAGGCGGTCGATCACGCGCAGCTCGCCGTGCTCGTAACGCGCGACGACCAGGTGGAAACTGTTGGAGCCGAGATCGACGGCCGCGAGCGAGTCGCCCTCGTTGATCACGTTGTTGGCGGCCGTCATCGGCATGGTCCGTCGGCTTCCGGTCAGCGGCATACTTTCGCCAACAGTGCCATTTGCGCCGAGTGCGGCATTGCCTCGCCGGCCTGTACCTTGGTGTAGATGCCGTCGCTCCCGAGCACCCACGCATTCGTGTTGTCGGCGAGGTAGTTGGCGAGCTCCTCTTCGTACACGCGCTTTGCGAGCTCGGGGTCGAGGATCGGGAAGCAGATTTCCACGCGGCGCAGCAGGTTGCGCTCGAGCCAGTCGGCGCTGGAGCAGAAGATCTCGCTCTCGCCGCCGTTCTCGAAGTAATAAACGCGGCTGTGCTCGAGGAAGCGGCCGACGATGGAAGTGACGCGGATGTTTTCCGAAACACCCGGTACACCCGGGCGCAGCGCACAGCTGCCGCGCACGATCAGGTCGGTCTTCACGCCGGCGCGCGACGCCTCGTACAGCAATTCGATCACTGCCGATTCGTTCATCGCGTTGATCTTGGCGATGATGCGCGCGGGCTTGCCGGCCTTCGCGTTCGCGGTCTCGCGTTCGATCTTGGCCATCAGGCCCTTGTGCAGCGTGAACGGCGACTGCAGCAGGCGCTTGAGCTTGATCACGGGGCCGAGGCCGGACAGTTGCTGGAACAGGCGGTGCACGTCCTCGCCGATGTCCTTCTCGCAGGTGATCAGGCCCATGTCGGTGTAGGCCTTCGCCGTGCCCGGGTGGTAGTTGCCCGTGGACAGGTGCACGTAGCGGCGCAGCTTGCCGCCCTCGCGCCGCACGATGAGCATCATCTTCGCGTGCGTCTTGTAGCCGACCACGCCGTACACGACTTGCACGCCTGCTTCCTGCAGGCGGTTCGCGAGCGCGATGTTCGCTTCCTCGTCGAAACGCGCGCGCAGCTCGACGACTACCGTGACGTCCTTGCCGGCGCGCGCCGCGTCGATGAGGTGCCCGACGATCGGCGAATCCACGCCGCTGCGGTAGAGCGTCTGCTTGACCGCGAGCACGTCCGGATCGGTGCTGGCCTGGCGCACGAGGTCCAGTACGGTCTGGAACGAGTCGTACGGATGGTGCAGCAGCACGTCGGCCTTGCGCACCGCGTCGAACACGCTGGTGAACTCCGACACCTGCACCGGCACGCGCGGCACGAATGGCGGGTACTTGAGATCGGGCCGCTGCACCATGTCGTACACGGCGCTGATGCGGTTGAGGTTCACCGGCCCGTGGCAACGGAACACGTCCTCGGGCGCGAGCTCGAAGTTGGCCATGAGGTACTTCAGCACCGACTTCGGGCAGGTGTCGGCGACCTCGAGGCGCACGGCGCGCGCAAAGCCGCGGCCCTTGAGCTCGTCGCGCAGTGCGTGCGCGAGGTTTTCCACTTCCTCCTCGTCGACGATGAGCTCGGAATTGCGCGTGACGCGGAACTGGTACGAGCCCTTCACCTGCATGCCCGGGAAGAGCTCTTCGACGAACTCGTGCAGGATTGCCGAGAGGAACACGAACTCCTGGCTCTCGGGATCGCCATCGAGGTCGGCGGGCAGGCGGATGATGCGTGGCAGCGAGCGCGGCGCGCGCACCAGCGCCATGCTGCCTTCGCGCCCGAACGCGTCCTTGCCCTTGAGCAGGACGGCGATGTTCAGGCTCTTGTTGAGGATGCGCGGAAACGGATGCGCCGGGTCGAGCCCCAGCGGCGAGAGCACCGGCAGGATGTCGTCCTGGAAGTACTCGCGCAGCCACTTGCGCTGCTTCGCATTCCATTCGTCGCGCGGCAGCAGGCGGATACCGGACTTCGCAAGCGCCGGCCGCAGCGTCGCGTTCCAGAGCTTGTATTGGTCTTCGACCAGCTGGCCCGCGCGATCGCGGATGCGCACGAGCGCTTCCTCGGGCGTCATCGCGTCGGGCCCGGGCACCCAGCCACCGAAACGCTGCTGCTGCATCAGCGAGGCGACGCGGATCTCGAAGAACTCGTCGAGGTTGGTGCAGGAGATCCAGAGGAAGCGCAGCCGTTCGAGCAGCGGCGTGTCGGGATCGCTCGCCTGCGCGAGCACGCGGAAATTGAACTCGAGCTGCGAGAGCTCGCGGTTGATGTACAGCTTGGGATCGCGCAGCTTGCTCATCGGGGCCATCCGTGCGCCGGCACGCGCGCGGCGCGCGGACGAATCGCGATTAGAAACCGCAGGGGCTGGTTCGGCAAGCGCGGGCGTCAGCCTGCTTCACCATCGGGCGCGCGTTCGCGCAGCCGCTCGGCACCGAATACGCAGGAAAACGTGCTGCCGGCGCCGACTTCGCTGGCCACTTCGAGCCGCGCCTGGTGCAGGTTGAGCACGTGTTTCACGATCGACAGGCCCAGTCCCGTGCCACCGGACGCTCGCGAGCGGCTGGTGGAAACGCGGTAGAAGCGCTCGGCGATGCGCGGCAGGTGCTCGGCCGGGATGCCGTAGCCGGTATCGGCCACGCTGAATCGCGCACCGCCGCCGTGCTCGCGCTGCCAGCGGATGGTGATGCGGCCGCCAGCCGGCGTGTAGCGCACGGCGTTGCTCACGAGGTTGGAAAACGCGCTGTGCAGGTACTGCTGTGAGCCCACCAGGTCGACGCTGCGGTCGCCCTCGATGGCGATCTCGTGGCGACGCTGGCTCAGGCCTTCGGCCTCGCGCCGCAGGTCCTCGAGCAGCGCCGCCATCACGACGCGATCCTCGGGCAGGTCGCGGCGCGATTCCAGTCGCGACAGCGTGAGCAGGTCCTCGACGATCTGCGCCATGCGCCGCGACTGGCTGCGCAGGTCGGCGAGGACGGGCGCCCATTCCGGCGCGTCGCCGGGCTCGAGCATGTCGAGGTAGCCGTGCAGCACCGTGAGCGGCGTGCGCAACTCGTGCGAGACGTTCGCGACGAAGTCGCGGCGCACCTGCTCGAGGCGCATCAGGTGGCTGATGTCGCGAATCACGAGCATCGACTGGTCGTTCGCGTAGCGAATCACGCGCAGCGACAGTCGCAACGCCTCGTCGTGCGGGGCAGGGACGTCGAGCAGCGCTTCGTGCGCGCCCTGCGCCAGCCAGTCGCGCGCGGCATGCGGCACGATCTCGTCGAGCGCGCGGCCGCGCAGCGGCGCCGCGCGCAGACCGAGCAGGCGCGATGCGGAGCGATTGACCCACAGGATGGATTCCCCGCGCGTGGTCACGACCACGCCGTCGGGCAGCGCCGCAGCCGCCTCGCGGAACGCGCGCAAGGTGCGAATGAGGCGGCGCTTGCGCGAGCGCTCGCGCTCGAGCTTGCGGAACACGAACCCCGAGACGTCGGACCATACGCCGAGGTCTTCGGGCGGTTCGGCCCGGCGCCGAGCGCGCAACCAGCGCTGCAGCCGGTAGAGGCTCACGAGCGACCACACGGAATAACCGAACAGCGCGAGCGCCAGCACCGCGAGCGGCGCGTCGAGCGCCACGCCCACGGCGAGTGCCACGAGCAGCAATACGACGAACCGGCCGATGGAGACCTGCCAGGCATGGCTGTGCAGCAGGTCGATGCGCGCTCGTGGCGCGGCTTTCGGCGGCGGCGTGGCGCGTGGCTCTTCCCGTGCCGGCCGCGCCACGGTCGTCACGGCGTCGTCGAGAAGCGGTAACCCGCGCCGCGCACCGTCTGCACGAGGTTGTCGAGGCTGTGCGGCTCCAGCGTCCGGCGCAGGCGCCGGATATGCACGTCCACCGTGCGTTCCTCGACGTAGACGTTGCCGCCCCAGACCTGGTCGAGCAACTGCGTGCGCGAATACACGCGCTCGGGATGCGACATGAAGAAATGCAGCAGGCGGTATTCGGTGGGGCCCATCGCAATCGGCTGCTCGCCGGCGAACACGCGGTGCGCCGGGCCGTCGATGCGCAGGCCGCCCAGCTCGACGGTTCCGGCTTCGGTTTCGCCTTGCACGCGGCGCATCACCGCCTTGATGCGCGCAAGCAGTTCGCGCGCCGAGAACGGCTTGACCACGTAGTCGTCGACGCCTGCCTCGAGCCCGCTCACCCGGTCGTTCTCCTCGCCACGTGCCGTGAGCATGATGATGGGCACTTCCCGTGTCATCTCGTCGCGACGCAGGCGCCGGGCGTACTCGAGGCCACTCATCCCGGGCAGCATCCAGTCGAGCAGGATCAGGTCCGGGACACGCGCCATGATCACGTCCTGGGCCGCGCGCACGTCGGCTGCGTGCACGGCTTCGAGGCCGGCACGGCCGAGCGCGAACGCGACCATGTCGCGAATCGCGGGTTCATCTTCGACGATCAGGATGCGTTTGCTCACGGAACCGTCATGGAAGTGGGGCGGCGCCGCGGATTGGACGACAGTTTCGTGACGTCTTCGTGACGCTCAACTCGGCTCGTCGGGTTCCCGCTCGCCGCGACGGCGCTGTTCCAGCGCAATTGGCGTGATCTGGGCAATGCGCGCTTCGATCCGGGCGCGCTGGTAATAGTCGACGTCCGCGCGCTTCAGCAGGTCGTTCAGCTGCGACAGCGCATCGTCGAAGTGGCCATTGAGCAGCGCGACCTCGGCATGCGCCTCGCCGGCGCGCACGTCGTCCCCGGCCAGTTCGCAGGCGCTCGCATAGGACAGCTGCAGTGTGGGGTCGCCGAAGTTGCGCGCGACGAGTGGCCGCAACGTCTCGACCGCCTTCCGCGCCTGGCGGGGTTCGCCCGTGGCCACGAGCTCGTCGGCATAGCCGATGGCGACGGCGCGGTTGTCCGGGCGCTCGCGCGCCAGCACCGACAACCGTTCGATCGCGCGGTCGCGACGGCCCACGCGCGATTCCGCCTCGGCCAGCGCGAGCACATACACCGCCGCGTCCGGATGCGCGTCGACGAGCGACTGCAGCGGCGCCACCGCGTCATGCGCGTGGCCCGCGCGCACGCGGGCGATCGCCAGGCCGTAGCGCACGGCGTCCGGTACCTTCTCGCCGCCAGAAAGGGTGCGCTCGTAATATCTGAGCGCATCCAGCGGGTCATCGGCGCCCAGCACGCGCGAACGTTCGCGGAACAGCAGGAAGGCCTCGTGGTCCGCGATGGTTGGCGGTTCGGCCTTCGAGCGCGACTCGTGCTCGATCTGCACCGCACGGTCCTTTGCCTCGCTGATGCGCGTCGTGTTGACCGGGTGCGAGCGCAGGAACTCCGGGATGTCCTGGCCGCTCGAACGCGTCGCGCGCTGCATGCGCCCGAAGAACGTGGCCATCGCCTCGGGCGAGTAGCCCGAGCGCGACAGCAGGCCGATGCCGATGCGGTCGGCCTCGGATTCGTTGTGGCGGGTGAAGTTGATCTGCGTCTGCTGCATGAGCGCGGTGCCGCCGACGATGGCGGCCTGCGCCGCGTCGCTGCTGCCGGCGCTCTGCGCCGCGATCAGTGCGCCGATCATCGCGAGCGCGATCGGGATCGACATGTTCTTCGCGCTTTCGAACGCGCGCACCAGGTGTTTCTGCACCACGTGCGCCGCTTCGTGCGCGAGCACCGCAGCGAGCTCGCTTTCGGTTTCGGCCGTGGTGACCAGGCCGGTGTTGACGCCGACGAAGCCGCCCGGCGCCGCAAACGCGTTGATCTGGGTGGAGCGCACGAGGAAGAACGTGAAGCCCTGCTCGGGCCGCTCGCTCTGCGCCACGAGGCGATAGCCGAGCGAGTCGATGTAGTCGGACAGCAGCGGATCGTCCATGACCATGTTCAGGCCACGGAGCTCGCGCATCATGCTTTCGCCGATGCGGGTTTCCTCGTCGGGCGTGAGCAACGTGGCCGCCGACGAGCCGAAGTCGGGCAGGCGCAGTTCGTCCTGCGCGCCCGCGGACACGGTGGCAGCCATTGCTAGAATCGCGGTGATGACGCGTTTCACGGCGGTTGTGGCCAGACAGGACATGACTTGGAGCCGGCATTTTAAGGCAAGTTCAATCCCGACACGGCATGCGCTTCGCCCTGCTCGTCCTCGATGCACCGCTCGCGGGCCCCGCAGGCCGCTCCGCGCTGGCCTTCGCGCGTGCCGCGCGGACCGCCGGCCACGAGCTGGCAATGGCCTTTTTCCACGGCGAAGGCGCGCGTGCGGTCCTCGCGCCCGTCGATGCGGCCGCTCGCCTAACGGAAAATGAATGGCTGGAGCTCGCACGCGAAGGCGTGCCCCTGCTGGCGTGCACGACGGCACTGGAACGCCGC
>Ga0190274_10002832_pt1 | contig 10288 bp, 9 predicted proteins | sample Popmic531T_FD_133002 | JGI IMG/M metagenome (GOLD analysis project Ga0190274, IMG submission 133002) | Populus adjacent soil microbial communities from riparian zone of Yellowstone River, Montana, USA - 531 T | ecosystem: Environmental > Terrestrial > Soil > Riparian zone | place: USA: Montana...
AACAGGATTCATAAAGTGCATGCCAATCACTTTATCCGGCCGCCCGGTTGTCGCCCCGAGCTTGGTGCTTGAACTCGAAGAAGTATTTGAATCCAGGATCGTTTCACCTTTCGTCATGCGATCGAGTGCGACAAAAACTTCGGTCTTTACCGCGAGGACCTCACTCACGGCTTCGATTACAAACGAAGCGTCGCGCAACGCATCGAGATCGGTAGTGGTTTCAACCCGGCCGAGAATCGCCGCCTTCTCTTCCCTGCTCAACCGCTCTTTCTCGACGTCCCGCTGCAGACTCTTATCAATTGCCAGCAGTCCTTTTTGCAAAAACTCGTCTTTCACGTCGCGCATCACAACGCCATAGCCTGCCCGGGCGGCAACTTGCGCGATGCCGTTTCCCATTGTGCCCGCGCCAACGATTCCGATGATTTCGCTCATGGTCTATCCACAGATTTCGTAGATTTCACAGATTAAGCTGAAGCCCAGAAACGACCTAACCGGCTGCCGGTTGCTTTCAGCGTAATCTGTGTAATCTGCGGATGATTTATCTTTCCACCGCCATCGCTACCGCATTCCCGCCACCCAAACACAACGCTACAACTCCTCGACGCGCATCGCGACGCTTCAGCTCGTAAAGCATCGTCGTTAACAGGCGCGAGCCCGATTGACCGATGGCGTGGCCCAAAGCAACCGCACCGCCATTTACATTCACCCGCGTTGGATCCAGGTTTAGTTCTCGAATTATTGCTACGGCCTGAACGGCAAACGCTTCGTTCAACTCAATCAGATCCACTTCGTTGATCGACCAACCGGCCTTTCTCAACACTTTCCGGATGGCTTCTACCGGAGCCATCATCACCAGTTCCGGTTCCACCCCAGAAGTCGCCTGGGCCACGATGCGGGCCATCGGTTTAAGCCCCAAAGTGCTGGCCCGATCCGATGAGGTCACCACCAGCGCTGAGGCTCCGTCATTAACGCCTGGCGCATTCCCCGCGGTCACTGTTCCGCCATCCTTCTTAAAGGCCGGTTTCAGTTTGCCCAGCGCCTCCAGCGATGTATCTTCGCGAACTGTTTCGTCACCGTCGAACACCACCGGCGATCCTTTCCTCTGCGGAATTTCTACCGCCACAATCTCGTCTTTGAAATTTCCCGCCTTAATAGCGGCGGCCGCTTTGCGATGCGAGCCAAGCGCATACTCATCCTGCTCCTCGCGACTGACGTTGAATCTTTCCGAAACTACTTCGCCAGTGCATCCCATGTGGTAATCGTTGAAAGCGTCCCAAAGTCCGTCATGAATCATCGAGTCCAGCAATACGCCGTTCCCCAGACGGTAACCTTCACGAGCTTTGGGAATCAGGTAAGGAGCATTCGACATCGACTCCATTCCGCCAGCCACCACTATGTCCGTGTCTCCCAGTTGGATCCCCTGAGCCGCCATCATTACCGCTTTCAAACCAGAACCACAGACCTTGTTAACTGTCACGGCTGAGACGGCGGGCAGTAGCCCGCCATTTAGGGCGGCTTGTCTGGCGGGATTCTGGCCCAATCCAGCCTGGATCACGCAGCCCATGATGACTTCATCAACGTCCTCCGGAGCAACACCCGCGCGCTTTACGCTTTCGCGCACCACAATCGCACCCAGGTCTGTAGCCTTAAAACTCTTGAGCGCGCCAAGAAATTTCCCCACCGGCGTTCTTACCGCGCTAATGATCACTGCGTCTCTGATTGCTGACATTAGAACTCGCCCTCTGTCCATTTCAACGTTTATTGAGTGATTTAGGATTACTGTTAAGCGCAGAACGTGTCAAGTTCAAGGGCCAGGAGTTCCTTCTTCAGCAAGAGCGTTCCATGAATTCATGAAGTCAGTACCACCACGCGGTAGCGGGTGGGTGTTACTCGCAAAAAACTTATGCCACGGTCTCAGATGCCAACAGCACCCACCCGCTACCGCGTGGTGGTACTGACTTCATTCCCACACCGATCATGATCCATCTCGGCAGCACCGAATGAGCTTCTGACCCTGCATCTCAATTGAAAACTTTCATGCGCCCGTGTAGACTCGTCGCTTGCAATTCCACCTCTTAAACATTCTGATTTTCCAAATTACCTAATCATGCAAGCATTGATTCTGGCTGGAGGAAAAGGCACACGGCTGCGTCCTCTTACCGTCTACACACCGAAACCGATTGTCCCTATTTGCAATCGTCCCTTTTTGCTTTATCAGATCGATACTCTGCGACGAGCCGGGATTACAGACATCACCCTCTCCCTTTCGTATCAGCCAAACAAGATCGAACAACTTCTGGGCGATGGTTCCGACTATGGCGTCAAGCTCAAATACACCGTCGAGCCTCAACCAATGGGAACCGCCGGGGCCTACAAGTTTGCTGAAGACCTTATCCGCGAACCCACCGTGGTATTCAATGGCGACATATTGACCGATCTCGATCTCAAAGCTGTGATTCGTGAGCACACTGAACGCCAGGCGACCGCAACAGTTGTTTTGACACCGGTTGAGAATCCTTCGGCCTATGGTCTGGTGGAAACGGAACCAGACGGACGTATCAGGCGATTCCTGGAGAAGCCTAAAGCCGATGAAATCACCTGCAACACGATCAACGCCGGCACCTACATCCTCGAGCCACGGGTCCTCGACCTGATTCCATCGGGCGAAAATCACTCATTTGAATATGGACTCTTTCCAGAACTCTTGAAACGAGGCGAGGCTTTCTTTGCACATATTCCTTCCCGCACTTACTGGATCGACATCGGCACTCCGGAGCGCTACCTGCAAGTGAACCAGGACCTGCTGGGAAACCGCGTCGGGCGCATTCATCTCAAGGAACGTCAGGGCGAGTTTGATTCGGCAACTGCGGCCGAGGTTGATGAGCTATCAATGATCGGGGATGACTGCCAGATCAAACCCGGCGCGCAGATTGTCAATTCAGTGTTGGGCCAGGGTTGTTTTGTGGAAGAACGCGCGCGCGTGGAAAACTCAGTAATCTGGCCGCACACGCGCGTCGGCACAGCGGCGGCTGTTTCAAATGCGATCGTGGGCCGTGGTTGCCATATCGGACGTTCAGCTTTGGTGGGCGCCGGATCGGTTTTGGGCGACAAGACCTCACTAACTGATTACACGATCACGGGAAGCATCGCCTGAGCCCTGTAACCCAGGTTTTAATAGGTCCTATAGGTCCCATAGGTCCTATTCAACTCAGCCAAAGCCATAACGCTATGACCAATCCAGCTCCAATCAAGTTTGGCACCGACGGTTGGCGGGCGGTGATCGCCGCTGACTACACCTTCGCAAATGTCGAGCGGGTGGCCCAGGCATATGCTGGCTATCTCAATTCGTCCAAAGCAGACTCTCTGATTAATCAACTTGTCGAGGTAGGTCAAATCAGCCAGCTTGAAGCGGAAGAGTCAATGTTTCGCAAGGTGGTTGATAAGGCAGTTTCTTCCGCTCCGCAGCTGGTAATTGTTGGATTTGATCGGCGCTTCTTGTCAGAAAACTTTGCGCAACGAGCCGCTGAAGTATTGGCTGGGAATGGTTTTCGTCTCGCACTATTTTCTGAGCCTGTACCAACGCCGCTAATCTCCTGGGCCGTGAAACATCTGGGCGCCGTCGGCGGCGTTGTGATCACGGCCTCTCACAATCCTCCCGAATTCAATGGCTTCAAAATCAAAGCACCGTGGGGAGGCAGTGCAGATTCGGAAACAACATCGGCCGTGGAGAAACTGCTAGACGCCGAAATCCCAAAACGCGCCGTACTCGCCCTTGATGAACGCGAGTCAACCAGGCCGGCAGTCACCAGTTATCGCGAACAACTGGCGTCATACGTCAACCTCGATCGCATCCGCGCATTCCCTGCGACCGTGGTGGTCGATCCGATGCATGGAAGCGGAGGGCATTGGGTCGAGAGTTTTTTGTCGGGCGGCCAACTCAAGATCGAAACCATTCGTGGCAATCGCGATCCACTCTTCGGCGGCATTAATCCTGAGCCGATCGACAGTAATCTTGGCGCGCTCAAACAACGCGTGATTGAAACGGGAGCGCTCGCTGGTCTGGCAACTGATGGCGACGCCGACAGGGTAGGCGCCGTGAATGAGTTGGGCGAAACGATGACGATGCATGCGGTGGTGCCTCTAATGCTGCTGCACCTGGTGCGTCAACGCAAAATGAGCGGTGCTGTCGTGCGCACGTTTTCGCAATCAGTGCTGTTAAAGCGCATTGCCGCTGCACATAATCTCAAACTCTACGAAACGCCGATCGGGTTCAAATATATCGCCGAACTGATGCTCAAGGACGACATTCTGATCGGCGCCGAAGAATCTGGCGGTATTGGCGTCAAAGGTCACATACCCGAGCGGGATGGCATTCTCAACTCGCTGCTTTTCCTCGAAGCCATAGTTAGTAGCGGCAAACCACCGTCTGAAATGTTACGTGAACTTCATCGAGAGTTTGGCGAGTTTCACTTCGGCCGAAAGGACTTGCACGTCGAACTTCAGGTTGGTTTGCGACTGCTCGAGCGGCTCCGCCAGGCGACGCCCGAGTCCATAGCAGGTTATGAAGTTGTCGGAGTGGAGACAATGGACGGAACCAAACTACTGTTCGACGACGAATCGTGGTTGCTGTTCAGACAATCCGGAACCGAGCCGGTGCTACGAATCTATTCGGAAGCGACCAGTATCGCGAAGGTAAATGCTTTGCTGGCAGCTGGTGAAGAACTCGCTTTGTGAGTTTTCGTGCGATTTGGTGGATCGTATTTCGCCGGCACAGGAACGTTCCGCCAAATCACACGAAATGGCAAGAATATGACAGAGCGAAAGCATTGACTGCCAGACTCAAAGTAGTTAACCTTCCTCTCCCCTAACAATCAAGCTCGCATATTAAATAGACGATCTCTGACGGAGGTTATTTCGATGGGACTCGTAATTCTGATCATTTTGATAATCCTGCTTCTTGGTGCCGTGCCTCGCTGGCCACACAGCAGAAACTGGGGCTATGGACCAAGCGGCGGACTTGGTTTGGTTCTGGTGATTGTGCTCATTCTTCTGTTATTAGGAAAACTCTAGAAATCCGTTTCGTGACTGTTAGTGTGATTTAGTGGATCGTGTATTCGCCGCATAGGAACCATCCACGCGCATCCACGAAAACGGCACGAAGGAACTCAAACTGACCCGCGCGAATGCCAGAGCTACCAGAGGTTGAACACGTCGTTCGCGCGTTGCGCCGCGCTGTCTTAGGTCGCGCAATCGTCGCTACCGAGGTGCGACTCCCGAAACTAATCTCGCCCACCACTCCGTCAGTCTTCAAACGCAAACTCAAGAACTCGCGCATAGAGAGCATTGGCCGACGCGGCAAATACATCTTGATCGAGATGGACTCTGCTCGCGTGTTGGCGGTGCACCTCCGGATGACTGGTCAGTTTCTAATACTAACGCCGGACGATTCGCTGCCCCTGCATGCTCATGCGATTTTCTATCTTGACGATGAGCGGCGGTTGGTCTTCAGGGACCAGCGGCAGTTTGGCGTGATGAAGTTATTGGAGAAGTCTGAACTAAGCGAGACCAGGGGAATCAAGGAACTTGCACCTGAACCATTCTCAGACGACTTCAGCTTAAACTATCTGAAAAAAACCCTGGCTCAGTCGCGCCGCACCTTGAAAACGTTGCTATTGGATCAAACGCGAGTTTTAGGACTGGGAAACATCTACGCCGCCGAAGCCCTCTTCCGCGCCGGCATCAATCCCTTCAAGGTCTCGTCCGAACTATCGCCCCGAAGAGTCCAACGATTGCACCAGGCAATTCGTGACGTCCTCCGCGCAGCTGTCTCGGGCAATTCAGCACGCCGAATCAATCTTGAGAACCCGAATGGCTTTTCTTACGGTGAAGCTTTTGGAAGAGTCTGGCAGGTTTACGAACGCGAAGGCGAACTGTGTTTCAAATGTGGAACACGGATCCGGCGGCTGACCCATGGCGGGAGGTCAACTTACTGGTGTCCAAGATGTCAGAAAAGATAGCGCTGTCCCGAGTACTGAGTACTGAGTATAGGTCCTATTAGTCTTCCAGGTCTTATTCACAAATGGCCAGCCCAACTCGACCGTCATGCAACTACACCCTCGGCCGCTTCGTATGCGGGACCTGATCCCTCGACCAGAACGCCCTTTTCAAGATGGCGTTCATGGGTGGCGTAGCGAGCCGCGCCTGGATCGTGAGTGACCATAACAACTGTTTTCTTCAACTCTCGATTGAGCGTGGACAAAATGTCCAGCACTTCTTCGCCGGAGCGCGCGTCGAGGTTACCAGTCGGCTCATCGGCAAGAATTAAGTCGGGATCCGTAACAATTGCTCGGGCAATCGCCACCCGTTGCTCCTGGCCGCCTGACAACTGGCGTGGCTGATGGTCTTTGCGATCTGTAAGGCCAACCAACTCCAGTGCGGTCTCGACGTTCTTGCGCCGTTCCGCCTTTGATAGCTTGGTCAGCAGCAGCGGCAGCTCAACATTCTCAAACGCAGTGAGTACGGGAATCAGATTGAACGTCTGAAAGATGTATCCGATGTGAGCATTGCGCCAAACTGCCAGCTGACTCTCGCTCAATCTGGCCAGATCGGTGCCAAGCACGTCGACTTTTCCGGCCGTGGCACGATCAATCCCAGCCAGGAGGTTTAACAAGGTCGATTTTCCTGAGCCGCTGGGCCCCATAAGCGCCAGAAAATCCCCTTGCTCAATATCCAGATTCACGTGGTCCAGGGCGATCACCTCAAATCCCTCACGAGCAAAGCGCTTGCTCACATCTTGAATTTGCACCATTGGGGCCGACATCATTTCCTCCGCTATTCTCGATATTTCCGCGCGCCGGATCTCCAGACAATCTGTTTTACTTGCACGGTTTCAAACTATTGAATTTTGACGCGATCACCATCCCGCAACTTCTCAATACCAGCAACTGCGGCGGACTCCCCTCCACTCAAGCCCTCCAGGACGCTGAAAAACTCGCCTGACTCCTCGCCTAGTCGGATAACTCTTTGCTCTACTCGGGTTCCTTTGATAACGAACACGAAATCGCTGCCGTCTCTATGCAGTACAGCGCTTTTTGGCACCAGCACGCGTTTGCTAACGGTCTCCGCGCTGGACGCAGTTTCAGCCAGGAAATTAACCCTCACATTCATTTCCGGTCGCAACTGCTCATCAGGGTTTTCGACTTTTACTTTGATCTGGACAGTAGCCTTAGCCCGATTTGCTTCGGGCGCGATTTCAGCCACGAAACCCGTGTACCTTAGGTTGGGAAAAGCTTCGGGGATAATCTCGGCGCGTTGATCCATCTTGAGTCGGGCAAAGTCCTGTTGGCTGACGTCCAACTCAATTTGCAAGTCGTTCAAATCTGCAAGCGAGACGACCGAGGTGCGTGCGCCGGCATCTCCAAAAGACGAGGGACTTACCATCTCACCGCGTTCCACGATCCGCTGCAATACCGTGCCGGAAACCGGGGCCTTAATCTCGGTACTGGCGAGTTGAGTGCGCGCATAGTCCAACGCAGCTTTCATTTGCTGCACCTGCGCCGCGGCCGCACGAATCTCTTCGACACGTGGTCCAATATTCGTCATATCGCTCGACTGTTTTGCCGCGTCGACCAACGCCCGCGCGGTGTCACGTTGGGCCAGGGCGCGATCTACGTCCGCCTTTGAAACTACTCCCGCCTGATACAACTTCGCCGACCGTTCATACTCGGCCTCCGCGTTCTTCCGATTCGCCTCTGCTTGCAGCCAGCCAGCTTTGTCTTTCAGTTTTTCCTGGGGGCGCGAGCCGCTCTGCAACTGATCAAGCCGAGCCTGGGCCACAGCCTGATTAGCCAGAGCCTGATTGACCTGCGCCCGGAATTCCTGATCTTCGAGCCGCACGAGCAGTTGCCCTTGTTGCACTTTGTCGCCCTTTTCGACGCCAATCCAGGCGACGCGCCCCATGACCTTGGCGCCTACGTCAATTTTATGGTGAGCCACGACGTAGCCCGACACGGTCAACACCGTTCCGGCAGACGAGTTCGCGCCGCTCTCCACTTTGACCGGAGCAGCCGAGATTACCTTCGGCGTCGAGAAGAAATAGAAATACCCAACGACCGCAACCGCCAGCAGAGCCGATATGGCCAGCAACAATTTCTTTGGCACACCGTTTCGCACCGGCGGCAAAGACGTAGGGCCACGATCTATCTTCAGGCTTCGCAGCCGCTCATTAAGATTCTCCTGCTCGGCCCTTGTCTTTGGATTAGTCACCATCTTCGAAATTCTCAACCCGCCCTCAGAGCATCTACGATCTTGAAGCGTGAAGCTCTGATCGACGGCAGCAACGATCCCAGCACGCCTATACCGACGCCGAAGATCATGGCCCACAGCATGAGTGAAGGGGTCACCTGGAAATTGAAAGCAATCTCGCTGAACGTAACCCAGTTTGAGGTACCGGTAGAAACAAAATTCAAAGGCAGGGCCAATACGATCCCAATCCCCACACCAATTATCGCTATCGCAAGCGACTCAATCACAAAAGACGTCAGAATACTTAGCCGACTGAAGCCAAGGACGCGTAACGTACCAATCTCTTTCGTCCGCCTGGCGACTGCCGCGTACATCGTGTTCATACCGGCGAACGCTGCGCCGATGGCCATAATAAAAGCGATAAACACCGCCAGAGCCTTCAGCAGTCCGGAAGCGGTTCCCTGTTGATCTTCATAGAAACGTCTTTCAGGGAGTGCCTTCAGCTGCAAGCGCTGATCATCCGAAATCCGTTTGGCCAGGGAATCCAATGCCGCAGGGCTACTAACCCGTAACAGCACTGAGGACGAACCCTGATCTCGTTTGGTGGCGTTCGCAAGCGAGCTAAAATCAACCCAAACCTCAGATTCGAAGGCCTTACCGCCGGCGTCAAACAAACCAACGACGGTATAGTCGGTGGTTTGCACGCGAAACTTGTCGCCGATCTCCATGCCTTGAAAACGTTCGGCGATGCGGCGCGACACAATCGCCTCGGGCAGGCCTGGTTGAAAGGTGCGGCCGGAAATAATCGTGAAGGCGGGACGCAGCTTGCTCGACATTGGCCCGACCCCGCGTATCTGAATGTTGGATCCCTGAGTCATTCCCTTACGCGCCTTATAAATCAGGGTGATCAATTCGGGTGCGGCCAGCGGCTGGTCGCCCTCACGCGCAACGCCGTCCAGATACATAATGTCCCGCAGATTCTCATGCGTGACAGAGCTGTTCAACTCGGCAGTGCTGCCACTGCGCAACACGATTAAGTTCAGTGGCTCTCCACTGCTCGCCAGAGTTTGATCAATGCCGCTGGCCAACGCCATGACCATGAGGTAGACACCCACGGTCAGCGCAATAGTCAGGGCCGTGGCGATGGTGCTCGACTTGCGCACCACCAGGTTGCGAAAGTTGTACTTGAGCGGTAAGGCCATTATTCCGTGCTCCGCAGGGCCGCAGCGATGGTCATGCCCGAAACGCGATAGGCAGAATAGACCACGCTTATCAAGCCCACCAGGATTGATACCAACAGCGCCGCTGCCAATGTCGACAGAGTTGGGACAAACGCCTGTATGTTGGGAATGTAAATGCTGAGGTCGATTGATCTATAGATCAACATGGTACCGGCTGTGCCGATGACGCCGCCAACAATAGCCACGAGCAGGGCCTCGGTTACGAACAGCCGGGCAATTGTGCCACGCTGAAAACCAAGCGCTTTAAGGGTTCCGACCTCTTTGGTCCGCTCGCGCACCGTCATGGCCATCGTGTTGGCCATCACCAACAGTAGAGAAAAGGTGATGGCGCCCATGATGAGGTACATAAACTGCTTGACGCCGCCGGCCATCGCTTCAAAGCTCATGGCAAACTCGCGTTCACTCTCCGTCTTTGTCGGCGCATCGCTGTTAACGAAAGCAGAGTCCACTGCCTGCCCGATACGTGGCACGTCCGCCGCAGAGTTAGCCAGAATGTTTACCATGCCCACTCGGTCCTTGGCCCAGACCGGCACCAGTTCGTTCAGGTATTCGTGGTGAAAAAACAGGGTCTTTTCATCGCCACCCGTGCATATGCCCCGAACAGTGAACTCCACACTGCGGTTATAAATGGGACTGCGCAAGGTAATCTTTTGGCCCGGAGCGAAGCCGTAAAGCTTTACCAACTTCGCGCCAACGATTGCTCCTTGCCGGTCATTGATGAATGCTTGCCACTCCGCCTCCGACATCTGCAATTCTGGAAATATTTCACGTAACTTGGCAGCATCCGCCGCAAAGTTTGCGAA
>Ga0190274_10002833_pt1 | contig 10287 bp, 6 predicted proteins | sample Popmic531T_FD_133002 | JGI IMG/M metagenome (GOLD analysis project Ga0190274, IMG submission 133002) | Populus adjacent soil microbial communities from riparian zone of Yellowstone River, Montana, USA - 531 T | ecosystem: Environmental > Terrestrial > Soil > Riparian zone | place: USA: Montana...
AGGCGAAGGACGAGCTCGATCGCTTCTGCGAGGCGTTGATCGCGATCCGCGCCGAGATCCAGGCGGTCATCGACGGCAAGGCCGACCGCCTCGACAACGTGCTGAAGAATGCGCCGCACACGGCCGGCGCCGTCACGGCGGAGGAATGGGCCCACCCCTACTCGCGCGAGCAGGCGGCGTTCCCGCTGGCGTTCGTCCGCGCGAACAAGCACTGGCCCGCGGTCGGCCGCATCGACAACCCGTACGGCGACCGCAACCTGATGTGCTCGTGCCCTCCGATCGCCACCTACGCCTGAGGACGCGTCAAACGCGGAACCCGCAGAACCCGCTGAACCTTCTAAGGACGTTGCGAGCTGAGGACCGTACGTAGGGCAGGCCTTTAGGCCCGCCTCGGCAGCCCTGGAGGGCTGCCCTACGTCGATCGCGGCAGCCCTGAAGGGCTGCGCTACCGGCGATTCGGCAAGATAAAAAGATTGTTCCCCGGATTCCGCGGGTTCTGCGTCGATCGTCGGGCTCTTGCGCATTGCCCCTAGCGCGCGCATCCCGGGCAGGCGATAATCCGCTCGATCATGCGAATCAAATCCCTCGCACTCATCGTCGCGCTCGGCGGGCTCAGCGGCGTCGTCTCGGCGCAGAACGCCCTCGACTGGCCGCAGTGGCGCGGCCCCAACCGCGACGGCTCGCTGGCGTCGTTCGCCGAGCCCAAGAGCTGGCCCGAAAACCTTACCCGGCAGTGGAAGATCGAGGTCGGCACCGGCTACGCGACGCCGATCGTCGTCGGCAATCGTGTCTACGCGTTCACCCGCCAGGAGGAGAACGAGGTGATGCGCGCGCTCGATGCCGCCAACGGAAAGGTCGTGTGGGAGACGAGCTATCCAGCGCCGTTCCAGATGAACAATTCGACGTCGCGCCACGGCCCTGGGCCGAAGTCGACGCCGACCTTCGCCAACGGCCGCCTGTTCACGCTCGGCATGAGCGGCAAGGTGACGGCGTTCGACGCCGCGACCGGCAAGCAGATCTGGCAGAAGCCGTCGCCGCCAGTGGAGCCGACCTTTCACACCGCGCAGTCGGCGCTGGTCGATAAAGGCAACGTCATCCTGCACGTCGGCGGCAACAACCAGGGCGCCCTGACGGCCTTCGATCAGGCCACCGGCGCCGTGAAGTGGGCGTGGGACGGCGACGGTCCCGGATACGGCTCGCCCATCCTGGCAGAGTTCGGCGGCACGCGGCAGGTGATCGTGTTCTCGCAGCAGAACCTCGTCGGCGTCGACGTGGCGAACGGACAACTGCTCTGGAAAGTGCCGTACGTGGCGCGGTCGGTCACCAACTCGATCACGCCGCTCGTCTACGGCGACACGGTGATCGTCTCGGGCCAGGGCAAGCCGCTGAGCGCGTACCGGATCTCGAAGCGCGACGGCCAGTGGTCCGCCGAGATGGCGTGGGAAAACGATCAACTGCAGATGTCGTTTGCCAACCCGGTGCTGGTCAAGGACGCGGTGTTCTCGCTGTCGCCGCTCAACAGCGGCCAGTTCTTCTGGGCCGATGCCAAGACCGGCGCCACGCTCTGGCGCTCGGCGCCGCGGCAGGCGGGTAACGCCGCGATCATCAAGACGGCGGACTACTTGTTCGTCCTGAAGGACGACGCGACGCTGGTGGTGGCAAAGAGCACGCCCGGCGGTTTCGAGCCGCTGAAGACCTACACGGTGGCCGACAGCGCGACATGGCCGGCGCCGGTCATCTCGGGCAACAGGTTCTTCGTGAAGGATCTGACGACGCTGGCGCTCTGGACGCTGAACTAACGTAGAGCATGCCAGGCACGCGAAAGAATTCCCAACGCAGCGACCCTGGAGGCCGAGCGACGATGCGCGCAGCGGCGGTGTCAATCGTGTGTCTGCTGCTCGCCGGCGCGGCGTTCGCCGACGAGCAGCAGCAGGATCTGAAAGATCGCCGCGCCCGGGCGATGGCGAAGCTCGGCACCGAGTCGATGCTCGTGCTGTTCAGCGCCCCGCCGCGCGTCTACTCGGCCGACGTCGATTACGAATTCCGCCAGGACAGCGATCTCTACTACTTCACGGGCATCACCCAACCCGACACGATGCTCGTACTGATGCCCGGCAATGCGACCAACAAGGAAATCCTGTTCGTGCGCCAGCCGGATGCCCGCCGGGAACACTGGAACGGTCATACGCTGACCCTCCAGGAAGCCTCGGCGGCGAGCGGCATCGAGAAGGTGCTCTTCACGAGCGGCTTCGAGGATTTTCTCAGCGCGGCGTTGTCGGGTTCCGCCGGGGATGCGGCGCAAGCCGGGCTTCGCCGAGTTCGGCACCTTCATCAAGGCGGTGAGCGCCGGGCGGGCCCGCATCGCGCTGATGCTGTCGCCGCCGCCCAAGCTGTCGGAGCCGCTCAGCCCCGCTCACGAATTCGCGCGAACCATCCGCGACCGGTTCAGCGGCGTGACGGTGACGAATGCGGCTGATCTGGTGTGGGGATTACGACAGGTGAAGACGCCGTACGAGCAGCGCGTACTGAGGCGGAGCCTCGAGATCTCGAGCGAAGCGCATCGCGCCGGCATGCATGCGGCGCAGCCCGAAGTCTTCGAGTACGAAGTCGAAGCGGCAATCGAAGCCGTGTACTTGAAGAAGGGTGCAATGAGCTGGGGGTATCCGTCGATTGTCGGCAGCGGGCCGAATGCCACCACCCTGCACTATTCGGAGTCGAGCCGGAAGATGGAAGAGGGCGACCTGCTGCTGGTCGACGCGGCGGCCAGCTACCAGCACCTGACCGGCGACATCACGCGAACCTACCCGGTCAGCGGCCGCTTCAATTCGCTGCAGCGCGACCTCTACGAGCTCGTGCTCGCCGCGCAGGAAGCGGGGATGAAAGCGGCGAGAGTGGGGAAGACGCCGGACGATATCGAGGAAGCGGCCGAGGCGGTGATCAAGGACGGGCTGTTGAAGCGCGGCCTGATTACTGACGTGTCGGGCGACCAGTTTCGCACCTGGTACACGCACGGGATCTGCCACTTCATCGGGCTCGACGTTCACGATGTCGGCGACTACAACCGGCCGTTCGAGGCCGGCATGGCGTTCGTCATCGAGCCAGGCCTGTATATCCGCCCGCAGGCGCTCGACGACCTGCCGAAGACGCCGGAGAACAAGGCATTCGCCGAGCGCGTCGGTCCGGCGGCCGCCAAGTACGCCAACATCGGGATCCGGATCGAGGACTCGTTCCTGCTCACCGATACGGGTCTGGAGCGGCTGTCGGCGTCCGTCCCTCGCACCGTGCCGGAGATCGAGGCGTTCATGAAAACCCGGCCGGCAACCCGCTGAGCCGGCTGGCCTCGACGGTGCGTTTTGGCGGTATCATCGGCGAAGTTCGAAGCGGTACAGGGAGGGCTGATTGATCAGGCGCACCCTTGTGACAGCGGCGCTTTCCGCAGTGGCCGTCGCGGCGATCGTCTCGGTGGCCGGTGCGGCCGGCCAGCAGAGCCCCGACCCGCCGGCCGCGGCGCGAAACTACTGGGCTTTCAAGTTGCCGGTCCAGGCGCCGGTCCCTGACGTCCGCGCCCCGTTCACAAATCCAATCGATCGCTTCCTCGAGCAGGCCCGCCAGGAAAAAGGGTTGCACGCGGCGCCGCGCGCCTCGCGCGAAGCGCTGCTGCGCCGGGCGTATCTCGATCTCATCGGCCTGCCGCCGACGCCGGCCGAGGCCGCAGCCTTTCTCGCCGATACCGCGCCTGGTGCGTGGGACCGGTTGATCGACACGCTGCTGGCGTCGCCCCACTACGGCGAGCGGTGGGGACGCCACTGGCTCGACGTCGCGCGCTACGCGGACTCGAGCGGCTTTGAGCAGGACTACGACCGTCCCAACGCCTGGCGCTATCGCGACTACGTCATCCACGCGTTCAACCAGGACAAGCCGTACGACCTCTTCCTCAAGGAGCAGTTCGCTGGCGACGAGATCGACAACCGGACCGAAGACACGCTGATCGCCACCGGATTCCTGCGCGCCGGCCCGCGCGTGGCGTTTCGCGAGAAGGACAATCCGGAGCGGCGCTACGAGTATCTCGACGATCTCATCGCCACCACCGGACGCGGCGTGCTCGGCCTGACGGTGCACTGCGCGCGCTGCCACAACCACAAGTTCGATCCGATCCCGCAGCGCGACTACTACAGCCTGGCGACGACTTTCTTCGGCTACGTCGAGACGACCCGTCCGCTGGTGCCGAAACCGGAGGCCGACGCATTCGAGCAGAAGACGAAGGACGTCGACGCGCGCCAGGCCGCGCTCAAGTCCGAGATCAAGCAGATCGAAGCGCCGTACGAGAAGCAGCTGCGCCAGCAGGCCTACACGAAATTCCCGGAGGCGACGCAGCGGGCGATCGCGAAGCCCGAGCAGGAGCGGACGCCGGGCGAGCAGCTGCTCGCGCAGCAGATCATCCAGGCGGTCAGCATCTCCGGCGCGGCGATCGACAAGGTGATGTCGCCGGACGATGCGGCGAAGAAGAACGCGCTGGCCGCACGGGTGACGGCGATCGAGAAGGAGCGGCCGAAGCCGATCCCGGTCGCCGAGATCGTCACCGACGGCGACTACCGCTTCACGCCCGACGGCGATGGCGACGAGGTCGTCGGCTGCCCGAAGTGCCGCGTCTGGGACGTGAAGGACGGGAGCTTCCTGCACACCGGCGCTGGACGCTACGAAACACCGCCGTCCTACTTCCTGCTCCGCGGCGATCCGAACAACAAAGGCTCGGTGATGAAGCCGGGCTTCGTCACCGCCGCGACCTATGGCAACCCGCCGACGGAGATTCCGCCGGCCGACGGCCGCACCTCGGGCCGCCGTCGCGCGCTCGCCGAGTGGCTCGGCTCGCGCCAGAATCCGCTCACCGCCCGGGTGATCGTCAACCGCATCTGGCACCACCACTTCGGCCGCGGCATCGTCGCCACGCTCGACAACTTCGGCAAGATGGGCGAGCCGCCGACGCACCCGCAGCTGCTCGACTGGCTCGCGATCGAGCTGATGAACCGCGGCTGGAGCATCAAGGCGATGCACCGGCTGATGATGACCTCCGACGCGTACCAGATGGCGTCAGCGTTCGAGGATGCAGCTGGCAGCGAAAAGGATCCCGAGAACCAGTATCTCTGGCGCTTCCGGTCGCAGCGGCTCGACGCCGAAGTCGTGCGCGACGCGATCCTGTCGGCGGGCGGCAGCCTCAACCTGACGATGGGCGGGCCGCCGGTGTTTCCGCCGCTGCAGAAAGGGCTGTTCACCGAGGCGAACCACGGCATCTGGAAGGACGAGCCGGACGGCCCGGGCGTCTGGCGGCGGAGCGTCTACGTCTACCGCAAGCGCGGGCTGACGTTCCCGATGTTCCAGGTCTTCGACCTGCCGGAGCAGAACGTCACCGCGGCGGCGCGGCATGTGTCCACCGTACCGACGCAGGCGCTGACGCTGCTGAACGACGAGTTCGTGCTGAAGCAGGCGCAGCTGTTCGCCGATCGCGTGAGGAAGGAAGCGGGCGACGATCGTGAGAAACAGATCGACCTCGCGTACCGGATCGCGTTGACGCGTCCGCCAACTCGGGCCGAGATGCTTCTCGCGCTGCAGGCGACGGAAGGGCAGTCGCTGGTCGACCTGACGCACGTGCTGTTGAACGTGAACGAGTTCGTCTACACCCGGTAGGACCGCCTTCGTAGTGTCCGCCTTCAGGCGGACTTCACGGTCCGGCTGAAGCCGGACACTACGAGAACGCTACTGTGGCAGGTGGGATGGCTATGAAGACTTGCTGGTCTCGACGCGATTTCCTGTTCCGCTCCGGCGGCGGCGTGAGCGGCCTGGCGCTGGCCTACCTGCTCGAGCAGGACAAGCTGCTGGCGCGCGAGGCGGTCAACAGCCCCTCGTGCGGCGCGATCGCGGCCGGGTTCAATCCCTACGCGCCGAAAGAGCCACACTTCAAGCCGCGGGCGACCGCGGTGATCTCGCTGTTCATGAGCGGCGGCGTCAGCCACATCGACACGTTCGATCCGAAGCCGGCGCTGACCAAGTACGCCGGCCAGCCGCTCGACAGCCAGATCGGCGGCGACGTGATCGTGCGCCAGGGCTATCCGGGCCCGCTCATGCCGAGCCCGTTTCAGTTCAAGAAGTACGGCCAGAGCGGCATCGAGGTGTCGGAGCTGTTCCCGCAGGTCGGCGGCCACGTCGACGACATCGCGTTCGTCCGCTCGGTCTACGGCCAGTCGAACGATCACGTGCAGGCAACCTACGAGATGCAGACCGGGCAGACCCGCATGGGGTTCCCGAGCGTCGGCTCCTGGGTCACGTACGGCCTCGGCTCCGAGAACGCGAGCCTGCCGGGCTACGTCGTGCTGCACGACGCGCGCGGCGGGCCGCTCGGCGGCGTCAACGACTGGACCTCCGGCTTCATCCCGGCCGCGTACCAGGGCACGCTGTTTCGATCGACCGGCGATCCGATCGTCGACTTGAAGCCGCCGGCGGGTGTCAGCGCCGAGGAGCAGCGCACGCGCCTCAACCTGCTGGCGAAGCTGAACGAGCTCGACATGCAGCAGTACCCCGGCAACACCGAGCTCGCCGCGCGCATCTCGTCCTACGAGCTCGCGTTCCGGATGCAGAGCTGCGCGCCGGACGCGCTCGACATCAACAAGGAGTCGGAAGCGACGCGCAAGCTGTACGGCCTGGACGAGAAGGTGACCGAGCCGTTCGGCCGCCAGTGCCTGATGGCGCGGCGGCTGGTCGAGCACGGCGTGCGCTTCGTGCAGCTGTTCCACGGCGGGATGGGCAACCAGAACACCGACACCTGGGACGCGCACGGCGACGTCAAGGCCAACCACACCCAGCACGCCGCCGAATCGGATCGTCCGATTGCCGGCCTGCTCACCGATCTCAAGGCACGCGGCCTGCTCGATTCGACGCTGGTCGTCTGGCACGGCGAGTTCGGCCGCATGCCGATCTCACAGCGCGGGGTCGGGCGGGATCACAATCCGGGCGCGATGACCATCTGGATGGCCGGGGCCGGCATCAAGGGCGGACAGACCATCGGCGAGAGCGACGACTTCGGCTACAAGGCAGAGCAGCAGCCGATCTCGTACCACGATCTGCACGCGACCATCCTGCAGCTGCTCGGCATCGATCACAAGAAGCTCACCTACAGGTTCAACGGCCGGGACATGCGGTTGACGGATGTCTACGGGGTCCCCATTCCTCAGATCGTCGGTTAAGGCGTAGTGTCCGGCTTCCCACCTTCGCTCTATGGCTTCACGCAGGAGCTGCGGCGGGCAGGCAGCCGGACTTCGCAGGTTGCGACGGCAACGATCACGGTCCGCCTCAAGGCGGACACTACGTACCGAGGAGCAGCCATGAAAGCGACGCACGTGTTGTATGGCAGCGTGACGGCTGCCGGGCTAGCACTCCTACTCTTCACCTCGGAAGCGTCGATCCGCGGCCAGCAGCCGGCTGCCACGGTCGCAATCGACAACGACGACCTTGGCGCCGTCGTCACCGGCGCATCGGGCCCCGAAGCCGGCGTCTGGGTGATTGCCGAAACGTCGGACCTGCCGACCAAGTTGGTGAAGATTGTCGTCACCGATGATCGCGGGCGCTACGTCGTGCCCGATCTGCCGCGCGCCAGCTACAACGTGTGGGTGCGCGGCTATGGCCTGGTCGACTCGCCGAAGGTGCAGACGATGCCCGGCAAGACGCTGGACCTGAAGGCGGTGCCGGCGCCCAACCCGCGAGCGGCCGCCGAGTACTACCCGGCCGGCTACTGGTACTCCCTGATTCGTGTCCCCGAGAAGAGCGAGTTCCCCGGCAACGCACCGGGCGGCAACGGCATCTCGCCGAACATGAAGACGCAGTCCGACTGGCTGCGCGCGATCAAGTCCGGCGGCTGCACCGCGTGCCATCAGCTCGGGACGAAAGGCACGCGCGAGATGCCGAAAGATCTGGGCACCTTCCATTCGTCGATGGAGGCGTGGGACCGGCGCATCCAGTCGGGCCAGGCGGGCGCGCAGATGGCCGGCGGCCTGAACCAGATGGGCAAGGATCGCGCGCTGCAGATGTTCGCGGACTGGACCGACCGGATCGCGAAGGGCGAAGTGCCACCGGCGCCGCCGCGGCCGCAGGGGCTCGAGCGCAACGTCGTGATCACGCAGTGGGACTGGGCCGACCAGAAGGCGTACCTGCACGACGAGGTGTCGACCGATCGCCGCAACCCGTCGCTGAACGCCAACGGATTGATCTACGGCTCGCTCGAGCTCAGCGCCGACTACCTGCCGGTGCTCGACCCGGTGAAGCACACGATCAGCCAGGTGAAGCTGACGGTGCGCGACCCGAACACGCCGGCGACGCCCGCGGCGATGCCGAAGCCGTCGCCGTACTTCGGCGAAGAGCCGATCTGGACGAGCAAGAACAACGTCCACAACCCGATGCTCGACCACCAGGGCCGCGTGTGGCTCACCTCCGCGGTGCGCCCGGCGGCCAACCCCGACTGGTGCAAGGAAGGATCGAGCCATCCATCCGCGAAGCTGTATCCGATCGCGCAGGCGGGACGCCACCTCGCCGTCTACGATCCGAAGACGAAGCAGATCTCGCACATCAGCACCTGCTTCGGCACGCATCACCTGATGTTCGCGGAAGACGCGAACCACACGCTGTGGACGAGCGGCGGCAGCCAGGTTGTTGGCTGGCTCAACACCAAGATGTGGGACGAGACGCACGACGAGGTGAAGTCGCAGGGCTGGACCGCGATGATCATGGACACGAACGGCAACGGCAAGCGCGACGCCTACGTCGAGCCGAACCAGCCGCTCGATCCGGCGAAGGACAAGCGGTTCGGCGGCGGCGGCTTCTACTCGGTCGCACCGGCGCCAGACGGATCGATCTGGGGATCGGTGCTCGGCATGCCGGGCGCCGCAGTCCGTCTCGTGCCGGGATCGAATCCACCAGAGACGACGCTGGTCGAAGTCTACGAGCCGCCGTTCAACAATCCGAAGGCGCCGCTCTCGGGCTATTCGCCGCGCGGCATGGACGTCGACCGCAACGGCGTCGTCTGGGCGGCGCTGGCGAGCGGCCACATGGCGAGCTTCGATCGGCGCAAGTGCAAGGGGCCGCTGAACGGCCCGGCCGCGACCGGGCAGCATTGCCCCGAGGGCTGGACGCTCTATCCGGAACCGCTCCCGCAGATGAAGGGCGTCACCGAGTCCGGCAGCGCCGAGGCCAGCTACTACACGTGGGTCGACTGGCACGACACATCCGGCTTCGGCCCGAACACGCCGATCAACACCGGAAACGCTTCCGAAGGACTCCTCGTGCTGAAGGACGGCAAGTGGGTCGTGCTGCGCGTGCCGTACCCGACCGGCTTCTACACCAAGTGGATGGACGGCCGCATCGACGACGCGAAGGCGGGGTGGAAGGGTAAAGGCCTGTGGGCGACGATCAGCACGCGGACGCCGTTCCACATGGAGACGGGGAAGGGCACGACCAGCAAGGTGATGCACTTCCAACTGCGGCCTGACGCGCTCGCCAAGTGAGCGCGCGGTGCAATTGGGGAATTGGAGAATTCGAGAGTTGGTGATTGAAATCAGCGCTTCTTCAACTCACCAATTCACCAAGTCCCCAACTTCACGCCGGCGATAGCCGGCAGATCCACCCACTGGCGGCGTCGCAGTACCAGAGGACGCCGTCCTGGATGTCGCGGCCGGCCGGCGCGGGATCTTCTTTCGTCAACTGGATCCGCGCGACGGTGGCGCCGTCTTTCGGATCCAGCTTGTAGATGACGCGGCCGTCCGACTCCACGCACCACAGATATCCGTTGTCCCACGCGAGGCCGTGCGTGCGCACGCCGGGCGCGGGAATCGAGCGGACGATCTCGCCGCTCTCCGGCTCCATCAGGAGCAGCTTGCCGGAGGCGGGCACCGCCATCCAGTACTTGCCGTCCACCCACTTCATGCCGTGCGCGCCAGATGGAGTCGTGACGTTGCCGTAGAGTCCCGAGCCCGGCGTCGGCCACGACTTCAGCGTCGTGCCGGTCTTCGGATCCACCTTCAGCGTCAGCGGCGGCGCCTTCGGATCGGTCCCCTTCGTCGAGCCAATCCACAGCGCGCCGTTGCCCCAGGTGATGCCGCTGCCATGCAGGGACTCGGTCTGCAGCGTCACGAGGATCGTGCCGTCTTCGGGACGGACCTTGAACGCCTTGTTTGGGTCGACCTGGTCGAGCACCCACAGGCCGTCGGCGACGAACTGGAGATCGTTGGGCTGCGTGCAGCCGGCGAC
>Ga0190274_10002834_pt1 | contig 10286 bp, 5 predicted proteins | sample Popmic531T_FD_133002 | JGI IMG/M metagenome (GOLD analysis project Ga0190274, IMG submission 133002) | Populus adjacent soil microbial communities from riparian zone of Yellowstone River, Montana, USA - 531 T | ecosystem: Environmental > Terrestrial > Soil > Riparian zone | place: USA: Montana...
ACGCAGAAGCCATTGGATGAAGTCGCGCGCTTCCTGGTTGGCACCCAATCGATCGATACGCACGGTCTCGCCGATTGCGCGATCGTCGATACCGGATACGTGCGCGATCGTGACCTCGCGATCGAGGTCCCCGACGCACCCCTGCAGGGAGTGATGTCCGGCGAGGTCTGGCAGCAGGTCTATGATCGCCTCGCCGTGCTGGTGCGCGAGCACAAGACCACCTTGGTATTTGTCAACACGCGCCGCATGACGGAACGCGTCGCCCGGCACCTGAGCGAGCGTCTCGGCAAGGACGCGGTCGCGGCGCACCACGGCAGCCTCGCCAAGGAAGCTCGGCTCGCCGCCGAGCAGCGGTTGAAGCGTGGCGAGCTGAAGGTGCTGGTCGCCACCGCCTCGCTCGAGCTCGGCCTCGACATCGGCGACGTCGACCTGGTCTGCCAGCTCGGCTCGCCGCGCTCGATCGCGACCTTCCTGCAGCGCGCCGGCCGCTCGGGCCACGCCGTCGGCGGTGTTCCCAAGGCGCGGCTGTTCCCGCAGTCGCGCGACGATCTGATCGAGTGCGCAGCGCTGCTCGACGCGATTCGTCGCGGCGAGCTCGATGCCCTCAGCATCGTGCCGGCGCCGCTCGACGTCCTGGCGCAGCAGATCGTCGCCGAGACCGCCAGCCGCGAGTGGCACGACGACGAGCTGTTCGCGCTGGTTCGCCGGGCCTGGCCGTACGCGCAGCTCGCGCGGGCCGACTTCGACGCCGTCGTCCGCATGCTCGCCGACGGCTTCACGACCCGCCATGGCGCGCGCGCGAGCTACGTCCATCGCGACGCCGTCCATCACCTCCTGCGCGAAAAGAAGGGCGCCCGCCTGGCGGCGCTGACCTCGGGCGGGACGATTCCGGAGAGCGGCGACTACGCCGTCGTTCTCGAGCCGCAGAGCACGAACGTCGGCACCGTCAATGAGGACTTCGCGGTCGAGAGCATCGCCGGCGACGTGTTCCAGCTCGGCAACACGAGCTACCGAATCCTGCGCGTCGAGCCCGGCCGGATCCGGGTCGAGGACGCGCATGGCGCTGCGCCGAGCATCCCGTTCTGGCTCGGCGAAGCGCCCGGCCGCAGCGACGAGCTGTCGTTCGCGGTCGCGCGGCTGCGCGACGAGGTCGGCGCGGCGATCGCGAGTGACGGCCGGGGGAAGGCCATCGCTGCGCTGATCGCCGCGATCGGCCTCGACGACGAGGGCGCGCGCCAGATCGTCGATCACCTCGCTCGCGCGCTCGCCGTCCTTGGTGCGCTGCCGACGCAGCAGCGGATCGTCGTCGAACGCTTCTTCGATGCCTCGGGCGGGATGCAACTGATCGTTCATTCGCCATTCGGCAGCCGCCTGAACCGCGCCTGGGGCCTCGCCTTGCGCAAGCGCTTCTGCCGCCGCTTCAACTTCGAGATCCAGGCGGCCGCGACCGAGGACGCGATCGTCCTCTCGCTCTCGACCAGCCACAGCTTCCCGCTCGACGAGGTGACGCGCTATCTTCACTCGGCGAGCGCGCTCGAGGTACTGGTGCAGGCGCTGCTCGATGCGCCGCTCTTCGCCGTGCGCTGGCGCTGGAACGCGACCACCGCGCTCGCCCTGCCGCGCTTCACCGGCGGCAAGAAGGTCGCGCCGCAGCTGCAGCGGATGAAGTCGGAGGATCTGCTCGCTGCGGTCTTTCCGGACCAGGTCGCGTGCGCCGAGAACCTCGCCGGCGATCGCGAGGTGCCCGAGCATCCGCTGATCGCGCAGACGATGCGCGACTGTCTCGACGAGGCGATGGACGCGACCGGCTGGCTCGCGCTGCTCCGCCGGATCGAGTCGGGCGCGGTCGAGGTGGTCTCGCGCGACCTGCCGTCGCCGTCGCCACTCGCCGCCGAGGCGCTGAGCGCGCGGCCGTACGCGTTCCTCGACGACGCGCCGATCGAGGAGCGGCGGACGCAGGCGGTGCAGAACCGCCGCTACGGCGACCCGGAGAGCGCCGACGATCTCGGTCAGCTCGACGCCGACGCCATCGCCGCGGTTCGCGACGAGGCCTGGCCGAGGCCGCGCAACGGCGACGAGATGCACGAGGCGCTGGTCGCGCTCGCCCTTGTCGGCGACGCCGAAGCGGCCGAGAACGCAGGCTGGGCGAGGTGGCTCGGCGAGCTCGCCGAGGCCGGTCGCGCGACGCGACTCGCAGTTCCCGCCGCGGCCGGCGGCGATCGCTGCGTCTGGGTCGCCGCCGAGCGGCTGGCGCAGGTTCGCGCTCTCTACCCCGGTGCCGTGCTGCAGCCGGTGATCGAGCCGCCGGCCGAGTACGCCGAAGGCTTCGCGACCCGCGACGAGGCGCTGTCCGAGCTGCTGCGCGCGCGCCTCGGCGGCCTCGGCCCGACCACCGCCGCGACGCTCGCGCGACCGCTCTGCCTTGCCCGTGCCGAGGTCGAGCTCGGCCTGCTCGCGCTGCAATCGCAGGGCTCGGTCCTGCAGGGCCGCTTCACGCCGCTGCCGCCGAGCGACGGCGACGCCGAGTGGTGCGAGCGGCACCTGCTCGCGCGCATCCACCGCTACACCCTGAAGCGGCTGCGGCGCGAGATCGAGCCGGTCGAGCCGCGCGACTTCGCCCGCTTCCTGTTTGACTGGCAGCGCGTCGGCGCGGCCAGCCGCGTCAGCGGTCCCGACGCGCTCGCTGGCGTGCTGGCGCAGCTCGAAGGCTACGAGGCGCCCGCGGCGACCTGGGAGGCCGAGATCCTGCCGGCGCGGGTCCAGGACTTCGCCAGCCCGTGGCTCGATGACCTGTGCACCGCCGGCCGCACGCTCTGGACCCGGCTGCGGCCGGTGCCCGGCGACAGCCGCGCTGGCGGCAACTCGCTCCGCTCGACGCCGATCCTGCTCCTGCCGCGTCGCGCCGCCGGGCTCTGGTCACGCCTGGCGCCGCCGCGCGGCGACGACGGCGACGAGCTCGGCGCGCGCGCGCGCCTGGTCGCCGCGCATCTCGCCGACCACGGCGCCTCTTTCTTCGACGAGATTGCCGATGGCGTCCGGCTGCTGCCGGTGGAGGTCGAGGAAGCGCTCGCCGAGCTGGTCGGCCGCGGCCGCGTCAACTGCGACAGCTTCGCCGGGCTGCGAGCGCTGCTCGTGCCGCCGGCCAAGCGCGTCTCGGCCCAGGCGCGCCGCCGACGCGGCGTGGCCTTGCTCGGCGTCGCCGATGCCGGTCGCTGGTCGCTGATCCGGCCGGCGCCGCCCGTCGCGGCCGAGGCCGCGCGCGGCGCCAACGCCGAGGCGATCGAACACGTTGCGCGCATCCTGCTGCGTCGCTATGGCGTCGTCTGCTGGCGCCTGCTCGAGCGCGAGGCGGCGTGGCTGCCGCCCTGGCGCGAGCTGGTGCGCGTCTATCGCCGGCTCGAGGCGCGCGGTGAGATCCGCGGCGGCCGCTTCATCGCCGGCCTGAGCGGCGAGCAGTTCGCGCTCGCCGAAGCGATCGCGGCGATGCGCGAGGTCCGGCGCCGGCCCGGCGACGACACCATGGTCTGCCTTGCCGCCGCCGATCCGGCGAACCTGCTCGGCACCGTCGTCGCCGGGCCGAAGGTGGCGCGCGTCGCTGGCGCGCGGGTGCTGTTTCGCGACGGCCTTCCGGTGGCGACGAGCGTCGCCGGCGAGGTCGAGCTGCTGGTTCCCGCCGATGCCGCTGCGACGCGGGCGATCGCGGCGGTGCTGCGCCAGGGACCGACCGGGAACGTGCCCGCTCGCAGCGTGGCGATGAGCGCGGCCTGAGCCGCGGTCGAGCGGGCCGCTTCAGGCGGCGCTGCGGCGGCGGCGCGCGAGCGACGTCGTGAGCACAAGTCCGCCCGCGAGCAGCAGCAGGCTCGACGGCTCGGGAACCGGCGAGGTCACCGGCCCGCCTCCGGTCGTCAGGACGACGTTGTCGAGCAGCATGCCGAACGAGTCGGCCGGCCCGCCGCTCAGGAAGCTCAGCCGCGCGCTGGTCGCCGCCGCCAGGTCGATGCTGCGGCTGAAGGTGATGAAGTCGGCGTCGCCGGCGAGCGAGAAGGTCTCGCTGAACAAGGTGTCGCCGAAGATGCTGACCAGGCGTGCCGTCACCGTGTTGTTGCTGTGGCCGCGCTGGTCGCCGGCGAGGTCGAACTGCATCGTCACCGCGCCGGGCGCGAGGTCGTAGGCGACCTTGGTCGTGAGCGAGCCGTTGCCGCTGCCCTCCATGTCGAGGCACGGCGTGCTGCCACCGGCGGCCTGGCAGAGGTTGAAGAAATAGCCGGGCGCGAGCAGGTCGATGTTGGCCGCGCTCCAGTTGGCGAAGCCGCTGTACTCGGCCGCTCCGACGCCGCCGTTCTCGCCGTTGAACGTGTCGTTGAGCAGCACGATCGGATCGGCAGCGGCGGGAAGCGTCGTGCCGAGCGCTAACGCAGCGGCGAGGGTGCAGGCGAGTCGGTCAAGCATGTCCAGGTCTCCGATGAAGGGTGGCGGGCGGCGAGCAAGTGCCATGCCGAACTTGGTGCCGACGCACGAAGGTGATACACCTGCGGCGCACGTCAACGGCCGAGGATCGGAGGAGAAACACCATGGTCAGCCACGCCTGCGCGCGCGTCGCGCGATCGCTCTGTGTCGGAATTCTTGTCACCCTGTCCCTGCCCTTGGCTGCGGCACCGCTGCATCCGATGGACCCGCTCACTGCCGACGAGATCGTCGAGGCGGCCAACATCCTGCTGCGCGGCCGGGCAGCCCGGCCGGGCGCGATCTTCCAGAGCATCGAGCTGCGCGAGCCGGGCAAGGCCGAGGTACTCGGCTTTCGCGGCAACGCCGGCACGCGCCGGGCGACGGTCTTCTTCCGCCAGGACAAGAAGAGCTACAAGTCGACCGTCAACCTGAGCGCGCAGACCTTCACCCCGCCGGTGCTGATCCCGCCGAGCGAGGGCCAGCTCGGCCTGACGATCACCGAGGTGGTCGACTTCTCGTTCGTGTTCCAGGACCCGGGCTTCCTGAGGGCCCTCGCGCTGCGCGGTATCCGCTCGCCGCAGCAGCTGCAGAAGGTGTTCGTGACGCCGCTGACGCCGGGCTCGTTCGGCCTGCCCGAGGAGGCGCGCCGGATCGTCAAGGCGCAGATGTATTACACCGAAGGCGGCGTCATCAATCTCTACGCGCGGCCGATCGAAGGCCTGCAGGCGATCATCGATCTCGACGAGCGCCGGATTGTCAAGCTGATCGACACCGGGGTTGTACCGATCCCGGCCGCCAACCACAACTTCGACGAGGCCAGCATCGGCGCGAGCTACGGCCTGAGGCCCGAGCTGAAGCCGATCCGCATCAGCCAGCCGCTCGGCACCAACTTCCGCTTCGACGGCAACTTCATCGAGTGGCAGAAGTGGCGCTTCCATGCCCGCTTCGAACGCCGCTCCGGACCGGTGGTCTCGCTGGTGAGCTACGACGGGCGCCAGGTGCTGTACCAGGGTTCGCTGGCCGAGATCTTCGTTCCCTATCAGGACTCGAGCGCCAACTGGTTCTACCGCACCTACATGGATGCTGGCGAGTTCGGCTTCGGCCTGCTTGCGTCGCCGCTTGCGCCGGGGCTCGACGTTCCCGAGAACGCGGTCCTGCTCGACGGCCTGGTGGCCGCGGCGATCCCCGACCCGAGCGTGCCGGTGGTGCCGCTGCCGCTGCCGCGCGTGATGGGCGTGTTCGAACGGCTGACCGGCAACCCGGCGTGGCGCCACTTCGAGCAGTTCTCGAACGGCGCGTACGAAGGCCGCGCCGAGGTCGAGCTGGTCGTTCGAAGCATTGCCCAGGTCGGCAACTACGACTATTCGATCGATTGGATCTTCACCCAGAGCGGCGGCATGCGGGTCGAGGTCGGCCTGACCGGGATCGATGCGCCGAAGGCGGTCGGGCACGGCGGCGGGCGTAGCGATGACGCGCGCACCAGCACGCCGGTCGCGGCCGGGCTGGTGGCGCCGTTCCACAGCCATCACTTCAGCTTCCGCCTCGACCTCGACATCGACGGCCAAAACAATTCGTTCGTCCTCGGCAAGCTGCGCGAACGGCCAGCGCCCGGACCGCGCAAGAGCATCTGGGCGATGACCGAGAAGACGCTCGAAAGCGAGAGCGAGGGCCAGCTCGACCATGGCCACGATCAGTGGAAGGTGGTCAACCCGGGGCGCCGCAACTCGCTCGGCGAGCAGGTCGGCTACGTCCTGCATTCGCACAGCGGCGTCGATCCGCTGCTCGACAAGGCCGACTACCAGCGGGCCGGATTCATCGCCCACAACCTGTGGATCACGGCGTTCGACGCCGACGAGCGCTACGCCGCGGGCGACACGCCGAACCAGAATCCCGGCGCGCCGGGACTGCCGCAGTACGTGCGCGACAACCAGAGCCTGGTCAACCGCGACATCGTCCTCTGGCTCACCATCGGCCATCACCACGTGACGCTGGCCGAAGACTGGCCGGTGCTGTCGGGCGAGAAGCTCTCGTTCGAGCTCAAGCCGGCCAATTTCTTAGACCACAACCCGGCCGCCGACCTGCGTCGGGCGCCGTTCGAAGTCAGGCGCTGATCGGCCCGGCCGGCCGCGGCGCGAGCCCGCTGCCGGCAGCTCAGCGGCTGCGTGTCAGGCGTGGGTCGAAGATGTCGCGCAGGCCGTCGCCCATCAAGTTCAGGCCGAGCACGGTCAGGGCGATCGCCACGCCGGGGTAGACGGCGAGCTGCGGCGCCTGGAACAACTGCCGCTGCGCCTCGTTCAGCATCCGCCCCCACGACGGCGTCGGCGGCTGAGTGCCGAGGCCGAGATAGCTGAGCGCCGCCTCGGCCAGGATCGCGAGCGCGAACTGGATCGTCGCCTGGACGATCAGGATCGCGGCGATGTTCGGCAGCACGTGCTCGAAGGTGATTCGCCATTCGCCCTTGCCGAGCGCGCGCGCCGCAGTCACGAACTCGCGCGAGCGGATCTGGAGCGCGCTGGCGCGTGTGATGCGCGCGAACACTGGGATGTTGAAGATGCCGATGGCGACGATCGAGGTCACCAGCCCCGGGCCGTAGATCGCCGTCAGCATGATCGCCGAGAGCAGCGCCGGAAAGGCGAAGGTGAAGTCGGCCAGGCGCATCACCGCCTCCTCGACCCAGCCGCGCTGCACCGCGGCGAGCAGTCCGAAGGCGACGCCGAAGACGATGCCGATGCCAACTGCGATCAGGCCGACCGCGATCGAGACCCGGCTGCCGACGATCAGCAGCGAGACGATGTCGCGGCCGAGGCTGTCGGTGCCGAGCCAGTGCGCCGCGCTCGGCGGCTGCAGCTTGCTCGGGATGTCGAGCTCGGCGGCGGGATACGGCGTCCAGACGAAGGAGAGCAACGCCAGACCGACCACGAGCGCGACCAGCGTCGCACCGATGGCGAAGTTGGCGCGGCGCCAGCTACTGCGCGGCCGGATCGGGTGGCTCACGAGCGGCGTGCGCGCAGGCGCGGATCGATGACGACGTAGAGCACGTCGACGACGAAGTTGATGACCACGACCGTCGCCGCAAGCAGCATGACGACGTTCCTGACCAGTGGCAGGTCGCGTTCGCCGATCGCCTGGAAGACGAGCCGGCCGAGGCCGGGCAGCGAGAACACGTTCTCGATCACGACCGTGCCGGTCAGGAGGTTGGCGAACTGCAGGCCCATCACGGTGAGCACCGGCACCATCGCGTTTCGGAGCACGTGGCCCCAGAGCACGCCGCGCGGCGACTGACCCTTGGCACGCGCGGTGCGAACGAAGTCCTCGCGCAGCACGTCGAGCACCGCCGAGCGGACGATGCGGGCGAGGATCGCCGCCTGCACGACCGCGAGCGCGACCGCGGGCAGCACCAGCGCGCGCAGCGCCGGGCCGATGCCGCCGCCGTCGTCGGCGCTCCAGCCGGGAAAGCCGCCCGCCGAGAACCAGCGCAGCTTCACCGCGAACAGCCAGATCAGGAGAATCGCGAACCAGAAGTTGGGCATCGCGATGCCGAGCTGGCTGAGGCTCATCACGCCGACGTCGCCGGCCTTGCCGTGTCGCGCTGCGGCGAACAGGCCGAGCGAAAAGGCGAGGGCGGTGGTGAGCAGCATCGCCATCAGCGCCAACGGCACGGTGACGACCAGCCGCTCGCCGACCAGCTGCGCGATCGGCGTGTCGTAGGCGATGCTGGTGCCGAGCTCGCCGGTCGCCAGGCCCTTCATCCAGTCGCCGTAGCGCACCAGCGCCGGCCGGTCGAGGCCGAGCTTGGCCGAGAGCGCGGCAACCGACTCCGGCGTCGCGCTCTCGCCGAGCATCACTTCGGCGGCGTTGCCGGGAAGGACGTCGAGCACGGTGAAGACGACTGCCGACGCCGCCAGCAGCGTCAGGCACAGGCTGGCGAAGCGCTTGAAGATAAAAAAGCTGATGGAAGTGTCTCCGCGCCCGGGCGGCGGCGAGGTTCTTATGATGGCGCAAAGCCGTTGCCGCGGCCGGAGCCCGCACCATGCCTGCCTCGCCCTTGACGATTCCGTTCGCGACCGACCGCCAGTTCATCGGCGGCGAGTGGCGTGCCGCCGACGGCGGCGCCACGCTCGCGCTCGAGGACCCTTCCGACGGCGGCGAGCTCGCGCGCATCGGCCGCGGCACCGCGGCCGACATCGACGCCGCGGTCGCCGCCGCGCGCACCGCGCTTGACGGCGGCGAGGCGTCGGCGTGGGGGCGGCTGAGCGCGACCGAGCGCGGCCGCGTTCTGTCGGCAATCGGCCGGAAGGTGCTCGAGAACGTCGAGCTGCTCGCCGCACTCGAGGTCCACGATGTCGGCAAGCCGCTCAAGCAGGCGCGCGCCGACGCGGTCGCGCTCGCCCGCTACTGCGAGTTCTACGGCGGCGCCGCCGACAAGGTGCAGGGCGCGACCTTGCCGTTCGCCGCCGGCTTCACCGCGCTGACGCTGCGCGAGCCGCACGGCGTCACCGGCCACATCGTTCCCTGGAACTATCCGATGCAGATCGTCGGCCGCAGCGTCGGCGCGGCGCTGGCGATGGGCAACGCGTGCGTCCTGAAGCCGGCCGAGGAGGCGTGCCTGACCGTTCTCGCGTTCGCGCGCATCTGCGCCGAGGCCGGATTGCCGTCCGGCGCGCTCAACGTCGTCACCGGGCTCGGCGAAGAGGTCGGCGCCGCGCTCGCTGGCCACGGCGGCATCGACCACGTCTCGTTCACCGGCTCGGTCGCGACTGGCGCATTGGTGCAGATCGCCGCGGCGCGCAACGCCGTGCCGGTGACGCTCGAGCTCGGCGGCAAGAGCCCGCAGATCGTCTTCGCCGACGCCGATCTCGATGCGGCGTTGCCGTTCCTGGTCAACGCCGGGATCCAGAACGCCGGGCAGACGTGCTCGGCGGCATCGCGGATCCTGGTCGAGCGGCCGGTGTTCGACGCAGTGCGCGCCCGGATGAGCGAGCGCTACCGGGCGTTGCGCGTCGGCCCGGCCGCAGCGGACCTCGATCTGGGTCCCGTGATCTCGCGCCGGCAGAAGGAGATCGTCGACCACTTCCTCGCCCTGGCGCGCGACAGCGGCCTGGCCATCGCCGGCGAAGGCAGCGTCGTTGGCGATGCGCCCAAGGGCGGCTACTACGTCCGGCCGACGCTGGTCGGCGACGTCCCGCCCGAGCACTCGCTGGCGCAGGACGAGATCTTCGGTCCGGTGCAGGTGCTGATCGCCTTCGACGGCGAGGCCGAGGCGATCCGCATCGCCAACGGCACGCGCTACGGTCTGGTCGCCGGCGTCTGGACGCGCGACGGCGCACGCCAGATGCGGATGGCGCGTGCGCTGCGCTGCGGCCAGGTGTTCATCAACAACTACGGCGCCGGCGGCGGCATCGAGCTGCCGTTCGGCGGCGTCAAGCACTCGGGCCACGGCCGCGAGAAAGGTTTCGAGGCGCTCTACGGCTTCTCGGCGCTGAAGACGATCGCGATCCACCACGGCTGACGCCGGCCTCTCTCGCCCACAGGACAAAGGAACGCGCCATGCGACTCGCAGGAAAGATCGCCATCGTCACCGGCGCGGCGTCGGGATTCGGCGCCGGCATCGCCCGAAAGTTCGTCGCCGAAGGCGCGCGCGTCGTCGTCGCCGACCGCGACGGCGACGGCGCGAACCGCGTCGCCGAGGCGCTCGGCAAGGATGCGATCGGCGTCCGCGCCGACGTGACCCGGGCCGACGACATCAAGGCGATGGTTCGCGCCGCGATCGAGCGCTTCGACGGCCTCGACATCCTGGTCAACAACGCCGGCATGGGCCACGTGCCGCAGCCGCTCGAGGA
>Ga0190274_10002835_pt1 | contig 10286 bp, 8 predicted proteins | sample Popmic531T_FD_133002 | JGI IMG/M metagenome (GOLD analysis project Ga0190274, IMG submission 133002) | Populus adjacent soil microbial communities from riparian zone of Yellowstone River, Montana, USA - 531 T | ecosystem: Environmental > Terrestrial > Soil > Riparian zone | place: USA: Montana...
AAAATCAGCTGGATTACCCGTGTCCCCGACCAGGCCGCACGCAAGTGGTCCAATCGCACCACCTAAATTGATCCCCATATAAAATATAGTATAGGCTGCATCTTTACGTCTATCGTTTGTTGTGTATAATTGGCCAACCAGGTTGGAAATATTGGGCTTGAAGAAACCATTACCCGCGATCATCATTCCAAGTCCCGTATAGAAAAGTAATTTGGAAAGATCTGGTTGTGTGTTGTACATAGAAGCACAGAAAAACAACACTAGTTCAGCAATAGCCATAACTATGCCGCCAGCAATAATGGAACGCTGATTGCCCCAGTAACGGTCGGCAAAATAACCACCTACCAGTCCGGATAAATAAATGAGGCTGATATAACCTCCATACAAATTGGAGGAGAATTCAGAATTAAAAAGAAGCGCCTGAGTCATGAAAAGGAACAGAATGGCCCGCATGCCATAGTAGTTGAAACGTTCCCACATTTCTGTGGCGAAGAGTATGTACAAGCCTTTTGGGTGTCCGGCGGAAGGAGTTTGACTCATAGTTTGTTTTTTGGTGCAAGCGTTAGTTGAAAAGCAATAATCTGCGTAAAATAAGGATAAAATCAAATATCCTTGGCCCATTGGCAACTTTAATTCGGCTGTGTGATTTTGAATTGCGAAATTCGCTGCCGTATAAACTACCTACATTATGAAAATCCTGCTCTTAGGCTCGGGCGGAAGGGAACATGCGCTGGCATGGAAACTGAATCAAAGCGTTTGGACAAATCCGCTTTTTATAGCACCCGGTAATGCCGGCACATCTCAATGTGGAACTAATGTTCCGCTTGACCTATCCGATTTTGATGCAATTGCCGCATTCTGTATTAAGGAAAAGATTGAAATGGTCGTAGTAGGACCGGAAGAGCCATTGGTAAAAGGCTTATATGATTATTTTCAGGCGAATGAAGAGTTAAAGAAAGTTTACTTTATTGGTCCTTCCAAAGAAGGTGCTCAATTAGAAGGAAGCAAGGCTTTTGCTAAAGCATTTATGCAAAGGCATAGTATTCCAACTGCCAAATACCGGGAATTTGATATATCCAATTTTGAGGAAGGAGTGAAATATGTAAACGAACATCCACTTCCCGTCGTACTAAAAGCTGATGGATTGGCAGCGGGCAAAGGGGTGATAATATGCAATTCTCATATTGAAGCTGTTTCGGAATTTGAGCTCATGCTACAACAAAGTAAATTTGGTGAAGCGAGTAAAAAGGTGGTGGTGGAAGAATTTCTGGATGGTATTGAACTAAGTGTTTTTGTACTTACCGATGGAAAAAATTATGTGATCTTACCCGAAGCCAAAGATTATAAGCGCATCGGTGAAGGAGATCGTGGGTTGAATACAGGAGGAATGGGCGCTGTGAGTCCGGTGCCTTTTGCTACTCCTGGTTTTATGTATAAGGTAGAAGAAAAGATTGTAAAGCCCACTATCGAAGGGTTGCATAAAGAGAATATCGATTATAAGGGGTTTGTCTTTATAGGACTGATAAAAGTAAATGGACAACCTTTCGTAATTGAATACAATTGCAGGTTGGGTGATCCTGAAACAGAAGTAGTGATACCCCGATTGGAAAACGACCTGGTAGGTTTATTTGTAGCGGTAGCCAAACAAGAACTTGATACGCTTAAAATAAGTATTGATAAAAGACAAGCGGCAACGATTGTGGCGGTGAGCGGTGGTTACCCGGGTCATTACGAAAAAGGACATAAGATTTATGGACTCAAGGAACCGATTCCTGAAGACAGTTTGCTTTTTCACGCGGGCACTAAAGAAAAGGAAGATGCTGTGGTGACCAATGGCGGTCGGGTATTTTGTGTAACTTCTTATGGAAAATCGGTTCATGAAGCCGCGCAAAAATCGAAAGAAGTACTTAAGCAGATAGATTTTGAAGATATGTATTTCAGGAAAGATATAGGATTTGAATTTGCGCCAAAGGCGGGTTTGTAGTTTATTGTTTAGAGTTTTTCGTTTGTCGTTTTTCGTTCTCTCTCCGTAAGGGTTCTAATTAATTAAATAATGACTGCTGTGCCCACAGGAACGAAAAACGATAAACCAAAAACAATTATCAAAAACATCCGAAACCCATTCATCACGTTAATCTATCATCATGTCCCAGCTTCCTGTTCATTACGGCGATTATCTTCAACTGGATAAAATACTCGGCGCTCAAATGCCCGAGAGCGATAAAAAAAATTCTCCAGCGCATGATGAAATGCTCTTCATCATCATTCACCAGGCATACGAGTTATGGTTTAAGCAAGTATTGCACGAAGTAAATTCTGTAAAAACTATTCTTCAAAAACCATCTCTCAATGATAATTCTCCAGAACTACAAACCATTGTGCATCGTTTATCAAGAGTGGTAACTATATTGAAATTACTGGTGCAACAGATTGATGTAATGGAAACCATGACTCCCATGGATTTTCTCGATTTCCGGGATATGCTGCGTCCGGCTTCAGGTTTTCAAAGCTGGCAATTTAAAGAACTGGAAGCTAAACTTGGATTGAAGTATGCGCATCGTCATGGGCAGGAATATTATATCTCTCAATTGCGACAGGAACAAGTTGATATTATACGAAAGGCAGAAACAGATAATTCTATATTGGAGTTATTAAATTCCTGGCTTGAACGGATGCCTTTCTTTAAAGAGCATGAAAACTGGAAGAACTTCAAAACAAGTTATTCAACTGCTTCATCGGCTTTTGGCAATGAAGCAGGAGCTGGTCTTTTCTGGAACGAATACAAATTTCGCTATCAGCTAAGTCTGGCAGACGTAGAAAAAGCGAATAGCGGGCTATTCGAAGAAGCATTTGGTGACCCCATAAATGATAAAGCAGAAACAGTCAAGCATTCTCTTTCTCCCCGTGCTTCCCGGGCCGCACTATTCATTATGCTTTATCGCGGATATCCCATGCTGCAATTGCCATTCCAGGTATTGAATGTTTTATTGGAAATAGATGAACAACTCAGCACCTGGCGCTACCGGCATATGAGCATGGTGAATCGTATGATAGGTAGTCGTATCGGAACCGGCGGAAGTACCGGAAGAGATTATCTAAAAGGAGCACTCGATAAACATTATATTTTTGCAGATATAGCAAGACTTACCAGTTTCTTAATTGAAAGAAGAAAACTGCCGGAGTTGAGTGGGGAGATGGAGAAGAGACTGGGGTTTGGGCAGTAGGAATTTAAAATGTAAAATATGGAATGTAAAATGTAAAAGTTGTTCGCAATATACGTTCTCATTATTTTGAGGCATCAATTTTACATTTTATATTTTGAGTTTTAGATTTTACATTTAATTAAACCTTCCCTGTTTTTCAATCTTCCTGTACGGTTTTTCAAAAAACTCTCCTACTACTTTATTAAAATCATCTTTATAAACCACCGGCGTACTATGGCCCGAATTGGGTAATATCCACAAATAAGCTTTTGGAATATTTTTATAGATCTGCATGGTATGTTCTTCCTTAATTACATCATGATCACCTCCAATAATCAGACTTGGACACTGAATTTTGTGAAGATCAGATAACGGTATATGAGGTTCTTCCGCCAGTAAGCGAATAAGTTTCCAGTTCTTTTTTTGTTGATCTGTTTTAGGGTTTGCGTTTTTTAATTGAGTGTATACCGGTGTAACCATATCAATCACTTCCTGTACAACTGCGGAAGAGTCGGGTTGAAGATTGGCTCCGGTGGCCGCCAGCTTCCTTACTTTTCCGGGGTGCCTGATGGCAAGTAGTAAAGCATTAATGCCTCCATCGCTCCAACCGATCACATAAGCGGAGTCAATTTTTAGTATGGAAAGCAAGGCCGCATAATCATCAGCCATCATTTCATAAGAAAGGGAGTCTCCATTATCAGCAGACTGGCCTTGTGCCCGGTTATCTGCAATAATAACTTTATACTTTTTGGAGAAATAGGGGACTTGGTTTGTAAAATCGATAATTGAACCGCCATTTCCATGTATGAGGAGCAGAGGCTGGCCCTCCCCATATATTTCACAATACATCTTAAAGCCACGGATATCGTAAAATTTGCCAGCTTCCTTATTCCTTCCTAATGGGGAATTTATTTGTTGTGCCTGAAGAAAAGAAGAAATGAAAAAGCAAAAAAACTGGATAGTTAATATTGATCGGGTCCTTGTCATACGGAATAATTTGAAAAAGGAAGTTAATTATTTTCCCGCCAGTACGAATTATGAATACATTTTCCGCCTTGCCAGCCAGGCCATCGATACAATAGTTAGCGATGCAGCTACCAGGAAAACCAGACTGCTCCCGCCAGTTTGCCAGAGAATACCAGCAACGGCGCTCGCAAAAAAGGCCGCGATACTTTGACAAGAAGTATAAAAACCAATGGCTGTAGCTGTGTTTTTTTCGTGCGCTATATTAGTGATCCAGGCTTTGGCGATCCCTTCTGTAGCGGAGGAATATACTCCGTAAACTGCAAAAAGAACATAAACAACCCATGGCTCCTTGTTTATCGCGAAGCCGGCATATACAATAACGAATAAGGATAGCCCAAATAATAGAATTTTCTTCATACCTATTTTATCGGCCCATACTCCCATCGGATAAGAACTGATAGCATATACCAGGTTGTACAGGATATAAGCGGTAATTGTAATACTATCGCTGCCTGTTATTTCTTTCGCTCTTAATAAAAGAAATAAATCGGAACTGTTGGCGAGCGCGAATAAAAGTAAGCCTGTCACCAATTGTTTGTATTCAGCATTGCCCTCTTTCCAGTAAGAAAGAAAGGAGAAAAAATTTCCCTTGGCAATGGTAGAAACTGGTTGTTTTTTTTCTTTCAATAAAAAAATAAGCAGCACAGAAAATATACCCGGAATAAAAGCGATAAGAAATAAAGACTTGTACTCTGAGGGATAGAATTGAAGGAAAAGCAGTGCCAGCAAGGGTCCCAGTACAGCACCTAGAGTATCCCATCCGCGATGAAAAGAAAAAACTCTTGCCTTTGTTTCTTTACTGGATTGTTGCGAAAGCAGCGCATCCCTGGCCGCGGTACGAATTCCTTTTCCAAAGCGATCCGTGGTTCTTGCAAAAAATATCCATAATGGGTAGATGAAAATGGTCATTAATGGTTTTGAAACAGCGCTTAGAAAATATCCCCATTTAATAAATGGCAATCGTGCCCCTCGTTCATCACTTAGTTTTCCAAAATATCCCTTGCTCATACCGACAGTGAGTTCGGCTATGCCTTCCAGTATACCAATTAATAAAACAGAAAATCCAATTTCTTTTAAATAAACAGGGATAACCGGGTAAAGCATTTCGCTTGCGATGTCGGCGAACATGCTTACCAGTGACAATATCCAAATTGTTCGGGTGATGATGCGCATGAAAAAACTTAATGTGCAGATGTGCAAATTAGCAAATGTGCAAATGTCCTAGCTTGCATCTTTGCCTACAAATGGGAACCAAATAAGGTGCATGATATCCAACTTTGAGGCATTTGCACATCTGCACATTTTCTAATTTGCACATTATACATGAAAATTCCTTCATCCTCAGTCACAATATCCCATATTGGCCTGCGTTTAACTCCGTGGACTTGTTATTAAAAAAATCATTGACTGGCAAGCAATTGGCTTTGTTTATTCGAATTTTTTCCTTCAATTTTGCAACCATTATAATCCTATCTAAAAACTGAGATTCAAAAAATGGGACTATTCAACTTTTTTACCCAGGAAATTGCGATTGACTTGGGTACAGCCAATACCCTCATCATACATAACGACGAAGTGGTGGTGAATGAGCCGAGCATAGTAGCGCTTGACCGGAACAATCCTAAAAACGTGCTGGCAGTGGGCAAAAAGGCCCTTATGATGCACGAGAAGACACACGAGAGCATCCGGACAGTACGTCCGCTGAAAGACGGTGTGATAGCGGATTTCAACGCAGCAGAGCTCATGATCCGTGAGTTAATTAAGCTGGTTTATCCCAAAAAACCCTTATTTCCTCCAAGCTGGAGGATGATGATATGTATCCCTTCTTCAATTACCGAGGTTGAGAAAAGAGCGGTTCGCGATAGCGCAGAACAAGCCGGTGCCAAAGAGGTATATCTGATTCACGAACCTATGGCTGCGGCCCTTGGTATCGGAATTGATGTGGAAGAACCGGTTGGTAATATGATCATCGACATTGGAGGCGGAACCACTGGAATTACCGTAATTGCTCTGGCAGGAATTGTTTGCGATCAATCCATCCGGATTGCCGGAGACGAGTTTACGGCAGATATCATGGAAGCTCTTCGCCGTTATCATAGCCTTTTGATTGGTGAGCGTACCGCAGAACAGATCAAGATCAATATCGGGGCCGCCATGAAAGATCTCGAAACGCCTCCGGAAGACATTCCGGTAAACGGCCGTGACCTCGTAACAGGTATTCCCAAGCAAATCATGGTAAGTTATCAGGAGATTGCTGAAGCCCTCGATAAAAGTATTTTTAAAATTGAGGAAGCGATCCTGAAAGCGCTGGAACAAACTCCTCCTGAGCTTGCAGCTGATATTTATCGCAGGGGACTTTACCTTACTGGTGGGGGTGCTTTACTACGAGGCCTTGACAAAAGATTAAGCCAAAAGATCAAATTGCCGGTTCATGTGGCTGATGATCCGCTGAAAAGTGTGGTACGTGGTACAGGAATTGCTTTAAAGAACTACGATCGTTTTCCGTTTGTAATGCGATGATAATTGTTAATTCACAAAATTCTCAATACCAAGCATACTCATCGCGGAGTTTAGGATCTTAAATTTGCCTTAGTGCGTAATATCTTCCTCTTCATCAGGCGTTATTTCAACTTCCTGTTTTTTGTATTAATGCAGGCAGTAGCGCTGATATTTTTTTTCCGCTATAATAAGTTTCACGAAGCCGCTTTTATGGGAGTTGCCAGTGAGGTGACTGGCCGATTTAATGAGCGCTTTAACAATGTAGAGCTGTATTTCAGTCTCAAGAAGACAAACGAGAGTCTTGCCAAAGAGAACGTTGAATTGAGAAGACAGTTAAAGATGAATTTTGAAGGACCCGATAGTACCAGCACGTTCAGAACCGATACCTTATTAATAGACTCAGTAAAACAAACCCGCCGTTTCGAGTATCTCGATGCGAAAGTGGTAAGTAATAGCTTTTTCTCACAGACCAATACTATAATGGTACATCGGGGTAGCGGACAGGGGGTTGAGCCTGGTATGGCGGTAATCAGCGCGCAGGGTGTAGTGGGTACAGTAGTAAATGTAAGTGAGAACTTTGCTGATGTAATGAGTGTTTTACATAAATACCATAAAATAAGCGCCATGTTAAAGAAAGGCGGTAATGTGGGCACGGTAAAATGGGACGGAGAGAATCCGCAATATATAACCATGGAAAACGTATCGCAAAGCGCGGCGGTGGCGATCGGTGATACGATTCTTACCAGTAACCTAAGCGGATTTGAAGGCACATTTCCTCCAGGTATAATGGTGGGAACTGTAGCAGAAGTAACTCAGAATAAGGAAAGAAAATATCATACTCTTAAACTGAAGACGTCTACAAATTTCTTTAACCTGCAATATGTAATGCTGGTAAAAGACACGCAAAAAAATGAGCGTAAAAAACTGGCGGATTCCACGAGCAAAAAAATTCAATGAGTAACCTGGTAAAAAATATCATTCGATTTACCCTGTTTATATTGGTGCAGGTATTCATTTTAAACCGAATACACCCGTTGCATCAGTTCATTGTGCCTTATTTATATTTCCTGTATGTGCTATGGCTACCGTTTAATACGCCACGGATGGCACTTACTTTTACAGGATTTGTATTCGGGTTGACTCTTGATTATTTCACTAAAACACCCGGTCTTCATGCCGCAGCCTGCACGTTGATTGCTTATGTTCGCCCTTTTCTTGTTAGTATACTTATCTCACAGGATGGTGCTGACCAGAATTATAAATCACCATCGGTGACGAGTATGGGATTGGCTCCTTATGCTACGTATGTTGTTATTTTAACCTTACTACATCATGCATACCTGGTATTCCTGGAATGGTTGCAGTTTGGCTCATTTTGGTTTTTCCTCGGAAAAGTGTTGGGAACTACTGGTATAAGCTTATTATTGATATTATTAACCGAGCTGTTGTTTTACCGTAAACAAAAGTTCCGGACCAATACGGTATAATAAGAAGTTCTTATTGCATACTGCTTTTGAAATTCGTAATTTGATTTTGTGATTTCTTTGGTTCTTGTCTCTTGGTTCTTTTGTTATCATCCCCTTTATGGCATTATTCAATCAATCGCGGAGTTTTGTTATACGCCTCATATTCGGGGTGATATTTCTTATCATTATTCTTCAGTTGTTCAATCTCCAAGTGATTTCTGGTAAGTACAAGCAACTGGCCATGAACAATGCGGTATTTCCCAAAGTAAGGTATCCCGATCGGGGAATTATTTATGACCGGAAAGGTCAAGCCATTCTTAATAATACCATCATGTACGACCTGGTGGTAACTCCCAATGAAGCCAAGAAAATAGATACTGCTACATTGTGCGAGATACTTGAGATAGATACCGCCGAATTCAAAAAGCGAATGTTTGAGGCACGATTTAAAAATGGACCTTATCGGCCCTCTATTTTTGAGGATCTTTTACCACCACCATTACATGCGAGACTTGATGAGAATATCTGGAAATTCCCGGGTTTTGCACTTGTAGAACGTCCGGTGAGAATTTATCCTTTTAATGCAGCAGCTCATATCATGGGTTATATCGGAGAAGCGGATTCTTCTATTATTAAACGCTCGAAGGGTTTTTATCGCCTGGGTGATTATGTCGGTCGGAATGGTCTTGAAGCGTATTATGAAAATGTATTGATGGGTCAACGCGGCGTACAATACATGATAAAGGATAATAAAAACCGCCTTGTAGGGAGTTATGAGAATGGAGCCTATGATACATTAGCGACGGCGGGACGAAATCTTCGTACATATATAGATATAGAAGTACAGCAACTCGCGGAAAAATTAATGGCCAACAAAGTTGGAGCTGTGGTGGCTATTGAACCAAAAACAGGAGGAATTATAGCAATGGTTTCGGCGCCTAATTATAATCCCAATGATTTAACAGGTCCCGAGAAGCAGCAGAACTTTGCAAGAATGTTATTGGATGTGAAAGGCCCCACTCTTAACCGTGCCATACAAGGTAATTATGAACCGGGCTCTACTTTTAAACCGATAGGAGCATTGGTTGGATTAGATGAAGGAGTGATCAATGCAAACTCTGGTTACCCGTGCGGAGGTGTTTACAATGCATGTGGACATGGTAAACCCAAATGCCTTCATAAAAATCCTGGACATGCGGCTAATCTCCGATTATCAATTGCTAATTCCTGCAATTCTTATTACGCGAATGTGTACCGACTGAGTGTTGATAATCCCAGATTGGGTGGTGTTAAAAAAGGATATGCCAAATGGCGCGATTATATGATGGCTTTTGGATTGGGCGTAAGAACAGGAGTTGATTTGCCTTCTGAGGATAAGGGATTGATACCCGATACCAGTGTTTATAACCGTGTTTACAGGGGATCCTGGAATTCCTGCACAAACCTGACACTTGGAATTGGTCAGGATATGATGCAGACAACTCCGCTTCAATTGGCGAATGCAATGTGCATCATCGCGAATAAAGGATTTTATTATACACCTCATTTCGTAAAGTCGGTAGATGGAGAAAGTAAAGAGGATACACTTTTAAATAAATTCAGGATTAAACACAAGCCACTTACTCAAGTGGCGGATGCGGATTTTGAAGAAGTAATAAGTGGTATGCAGGATGTGGTGGAAAGAGGAACAGCCCGGGCCGTAATGATTCCCGGTATCAATATAGCCGCGAAAACAGGAACGGCAGAAAAATACAGGATCATTGATAAAAGGAGAATTCAGTTAAAAGATAATTCAATGTTTGTTTGTTTTGCGCCAAGAGAAGATCCCAAGATTGTAATCGCGGTTGTAGTAGAGAATTCTGGATTTGGAGGTACCTGGGCCGCTCCTATCGCTTCGCTGATGATGGAGAAATATTTAAATGATACAATAAGAACAGAGCGATTGGCGAAATTGGAAGAAATAGCAGCAGCAAATTTATTACCACCCTATTTTGAACGTTTGCAATATATTGAAGATTCCACCCGTGCGGAAAGATGGAGTGAAATGACTGGTGACAGTACTCGCCTGAAAAAATATTTGCGCAGGGGAGCA
>Ga0190274_10002836_pt1 | contig 10286 bp, 8 predicted proteins | sample Popmic531T_FD_133002 | JGI IMG/M metagenome (GOLD analysis project Ga0190274, IMG submission 133002) | Populus adjacent soil microbial communities from riparian zone of Yellowstone River, Montana, USA - 531 T | ecosystem: Environmental > Terrestrial > Soil > Riparian zone | place: USA: Montana...
GAAGAAAGTCGATGCGCTCTACCAGATGGAGGTGCTTGCCTCGCCGCGCGGGAAACTCTGGTTCCTGACCCGGCGCACTTCCGAGGAGGATTCGGTCGCCTGCCTGACCCAGGCGCAGTGGAACGAAAACAAGGGCAAACGCAAATCCCTGTATGTGTCCACGGTGTTCCTCGCCAACCGCGCGCGCGTGAATCCCCGGCGCAAATCGCTGGCCTACAGCATGACCCTCGGCGTGCGCGTTCCCGACTACGAAGTCGACCGCAAGCTCTGGGTCAACGAGCACTACGAAGGCGGCTACCTGTTCCGCAATGCCGTCATCCTCGAAATGGTGCCGCCGCAGAACCCCGGCGACAAATGGAAAGTCACGCATACCTGGCAGGAACAGGAAGCGGCAGGATCGGAGATCGACGCCAAGGCGCTCAAATCCGGAAAGGTCGAAGTCAGCGTTCCGTTCGACAACGGCAAGAGTCCCGGCGTAACCGGCCAGCTGCGCTTCGTGATCTCGGCCTGGAACCCGGATGCGGAAATGGTCGAATGACGGCGGGAAGGCGGGCTTGACCGGCGTGCGCCGACCGAACGACAATGCTCCGCATGCATCCCGATTTCCCCGCCAGCCTGCGACGCCGTGCCGCGAATCCTGCGAGGGAACGCCGCGGCCGACGTTCCTGAAATCCGGCAACGCACAACCATGAAGGCCGCAGGCGACTGCGGCCTTTTTCCTTGATGGACCCGACTACTCCGAGGACCGGATCATGAAATTCGACGACTTTCCCGCCAGCGCACTGATGGACATCACCGAGCGCCCGCCGCTGGTGTTCGTGCGCGGCGAAGGCTCCTGGCTGTGGGACCACGAAGGCAAACGTTACCTGGACTTCATCCAGGGCTGGGCGGTGAACTGCCTGGGCCACTGCCCGCCGCAGGTTGCCGAGGCGCTCGCGATCCAGTCGCGCAAGCTGATCACGCCCAGCCCCGCGTATTACAACGAGCCTTCGATGCAACTCGCGCGGCGCATCGTCACGCACAGCTGTTTCCAGCGGGTGTTTTTCACCAACAGCGGCGCCGAAGCCAACGAGGGCGCCATCAAGCTGGCGCGCAAATGGGGCAGCCTCAACAAGGCGGGCGCCTACGAGATCATCACTTTCGAGAATTCCTTCCATGGCCGCACGCTCGCCACCATGTCGGCGTCCGGCAAACCGCAGTTCCGCGACCTGTTCGAACCGAAGGTGCCGGGTTTCCCCAAGGCAAAGCTCAACGACCTGGCCTCGGTGGAAAGCCTGGTTTCGGACAAGACCGTGGCCGTGATGCTGGAACCGGTACAGGGAGAAGCCGGCGTGATTGCGGCGACGGACGCCTTCATGCGCGACTTGCGCGCGATGACCCGCAAACGCGGACTGCTGCTGATCGTCGACGAAATCCAGACCGGTGTCGGCCGTACCGGCACGCTGTGGGGCTACGAACACTCGGCCATTGAGCCGGACATCATGACCCTGGGCAAGATGCTCGGCGGCGGCGTACCGCTGGCAGCGCTGGTGGCGAAGGAGGAAGTCTCCTGTTTCAGCCATGGCGACCAGGGCGGGACGTTCAACGGCAATCCGCTCATGGCCGCGGTCGGAAGCGCGATCATGGATGCCGTGCTGGCGCCGGGGTTCCTGCAAGGTACGCGTGACCGGGGCGCGCAACTGACCCGCGGCCTGTCGGCGATTTCCGCCACGCATGGCCTGGGCGAAGTACGCGGGCGCGGCCTGCTGGTGGCCCTGGACCTGAAGCACGACATTGGCGCAAAAGTGGTCGAGCTTTCACGGGAAGCCGGCGTGCTGCTCAATGCGCCGCGGCCCAACCTGCTGCGCTTCATGCCGGCGCTGAATGTTGCGCAAGAGGAGGTCGAAACCATGCTCTCGGTACTCGATCAGGTGCTGCGGGAAACGGTATCGCAAGGCGTGGACTGAGAGTCCTGCGCGCCACGCGAATGAAAAAACTGCCGGCATTGCGTACCGGCCGGGTGGTCCCCGTCAACGCCGGCGACCGCCGTCCGTTGATTTACCATGCGCCTGGATTTGGCGGCGGTACGTCCATGTTGGGAATTTTTCCCAAGGTAACGCCATGTAACATCGGCAGCATCATCACTGAACCTCGCGAGTGGTTTTGCTTCTAAACTAGCGCGGCCGCTGAACCGCGGACTTCAATACGACACCAGGGAGGCTTGCAAAACGTGAAAGCTGCATTCGAAAAACATCCGCTGCTGGGCAGTGCGCTGCTCGGCCTTGCGCTGCTGGCCACGGGGCCCGCGGGCGCTGCGGACAAGGGCGTGGCCTACGTCTCCAACCAGAAGGGCGACGTAACCGTCATCGACCTGAACACGCTGGAAACCATATCGGAGATCGACGTCGGCGCAGAGGGCCCGAGGGGAATTGGTGTCACCGGAGATGGCAAGATGCTGGTCACTGCCAACGGCGATGACGGCGATATCTCGGTGATCGACCGCGCCAGCGGGAAAATCCTCAGCCGCATCAAGATCGGGAAGAACCCCGAGTTCGTTCGCGTGCGCGGAGAACTGGCGTTCGTCTCGTTCGAGCCTGCGGCCAAGGGCGGGCCGCCGCCGAAGCCCGGTTCGGCCGAAGCCAAGGCGCTGGAAAAACAGCGCGATGATGACGATGAAGTGCCGGCGAAAATCGCGGTCGTCGATCTCAAACAGGGCAAGGTGATCCGCGAAATCACCGGTGGCATGGAGACCGAGGGCATCGAGTTTTCCGCGGATGGCAAGAAGATCCTCATCACCAACGAGGCGGACGAAAACATCTCGGTGCATGAAATCGAGACCGGCAAGCTGGTCAAGAAGATCTCGACCAGGGAGTACGGCAACCGCCCGCGCGGCATCAAGATCTCCCCGGACGGCAAGTACTACGCGGCAAGCCTGGAGTACGGCAACAAGCTGCTGGTGCTTGATGGCGACTTCAAGATCATCAAGGCGCTGCCCACCGGTGAAGTGCCCTATGGGCTCGCCTTCGATCGCAAGGGCGAGCGACTGTTCGTGGCGTTGTCGAAAGGCAAGGCGCTGCAGGTATTCGACACCAGGACATGGACGTCGACGCAGAGCATTCCGACCGGCGATCGCTGCTGGCATTTCACGTTTACACCGGACGACAGCCAGATCCTGGTGGCTTGCGGAAAATCGAATGAAGTCGTGGTAATCGACGCCAATACCCTGTCGGCCGTAAAGCGCATCTCGGACAAGAAGCTGCCCTGGGGTATCGTGACTTACCCGAAGTCGTTCGGCAGCCTCGATACGCCCTGATCGCATTGCCTTGCATTTGCATGCAAAAAGAGCCTCGCACGCGAGGCTCTTTTTTCGTCCCGCGGCGGCGTAATATGGGGGAAAGCCCCGGCACGGGATGGGCGTGTGCGCCGGCACAGAACGGGCGCATGCCCAGGGGCCAGATACCGGAGGCGCCATGAATTTCCGTCATAACTTGTCCGCGCTGGTGCTTGGTTTCATCGCTGCCGGTCCGGCTGCCGCTCTCGAACCCGGGCAGCGTGTCGACAATTTCCGGCTTCTCGACCAGGACGGCGCATCGCATGAGCTCTACTACCATTCCGACGCGCGCGCGATCGTCCTGATGACGCACGGAAATGGTTGCCCCATCGTCCGCAAAACCCTTTCCCGGTTGAGGGAAGTTCGCGATCGGTTCGGCGCCAGCGGCGTCGAGTTCCTGCTGATCGATTCCAACCTGCAGGACAGTCGTGCTGCCGTTGCCCGGGAAGCCGCTGAATACGGCATTGATTTTCCGGTCATGATTGACGACACCCAGCTCATCGGCGAATCGCTGGGCGTGGACCGCACGGCCGAGATTTTTGTCATCGACCCGAAAAACTGGAAACTGGCCTATCGGGGACCGATCGATGACGGCAGCAGTTATGGCACCGCCAGGCCCCCAAGAAATCACTATCTGGCCGATGCGCTCGATGCGATGGCCGCCGGCAATCCTGTTTCTGTCGCGCGCGCGGAGGCAGTGGGCTGCCTCATCAATTTCCCCGAGCAGGCACGCCGCCCGGAACACGCAAAGATCTCCTACACCGATACCATTGCGCCGATCCTGGCTGAAAAATGCGTGGCCTGCCATCGCGATGGCGGCGTGGCGCCCTGGGCGATGAACAATTTCGAGATCGTGCGGGGATTCGCGCCCATGATCCGCGAGGTGATCCGCACCAGGCGCATGCCGCCGTGGCATGCCGATCCGCACTATGGCAGCTTCGTCGGCGACCGCTCGCTGGGCAACGAAGAGACGAAAACCCTGGTGCATTGGGTCGAGGCCGGCGCGCCGCGCGGAACCGGGGCCGATCCCCTGGCTTCGCTGGACAGGAAATGGTCCGACTGGACGCTGGGCGAACCGGATTTGATCGTCGACGTTCCTGCATACCAGGTACCCGCGACTGGCACGATCGAATACCGGTACCCCCATGCGATGAATCCCATGGACCGCGACGTCTGGGTGCGCGCGATCGAGATCCGGCCCGGGGACCGTTCGGTGGTACATCATGTGCTCGTAGGCACCGATGACCCGGGCAACGGCGAGCGCCAGGCGATACGGGGGCAGCTTGGCGAACTTGGGGGCTATGCACCCGGAAAAAACGCCGTTCCCTATCCGAAAGACACCGGCATATTGCTGCGCAAGGAAGCACGATTCCGCTTCCAGATGCATTACACACCCAATGGCAAGGCAAGCACGGACATCACACGCGTCGGACTGTATTTCCATGACAAGCCGCCGAAGCACGTGCTGGACATGGCGATGATCTATGACACCTCGCTGTCGATTCCCGCGAATGCGAAATTGCACACCCAGTCGCTCGAGAAAACCTTCGACAGCGACGTGATGCTCTACAGCCTGCTGCCCCATGCGCACCTGCGCGGCCGTGCTGCGAGGTTCACCGCGCATTATCCCGATGGCAGCGAGGAAATCCTGCTATCCGTGCCGAAGTACGATTTCAACTGGCAGCCGCTGTATGTTTTGAATCCTTCGAAATTCATCCCGGCCGGCACCCGCGTCGTGCTCGACATGAGCTGGGACAATTCGGCCCAGAATCCTGCGAATCCGGATCCTGCCACGGTCGTTAAATGGGGCGACCAGACCTGGGAAGAAATGAATGTCGGCTGGTTCCGGTTCCGGGCGGCGGACGATGACGACAGGGCTGTCGCGGCCTCCGCCCGCGCTGGTCACCAAGCCGCGGCGCAGGGGCGGATCCAGGGCGCCGGGCCGAACTAGCAAGTTCCGGTCAGCTCTTCCCGTGACGACCGAATCACGGGCAGAATTGGCGTGGCGCCGGAAGGCGGGGGCGTACTGCACAGGGGAGCGGGAATGTCAGAAACAAGCACGAAGAAATCGAATGGCGCAGCGCGTCCGATCAAGAGCCGCCGCGACTACAAGGGCGCGGAAACGGTCGTCAAGAAGATTTCCGATCAGGCGGAACGCGAATCCGCGGCGGAAAAACGCCTGCAGTCACTGATCAAGGAAATGGACAAGTTCGACGCCGAGGACGACGAGGATGCGGACGAATCCTCCGCGGGCGGCTATTCGGGGCCGCGCCGGCGCTGGTCGGACGATTCGACGGATCCAGAGTAAGCCGGCGCGTACCCAACGCGTCACCCCTTTCTCCATCGCAGGAGCACCGATGCCGAATGGATGGAAAGCCGCCACGCTGGCGGTCACGACGATCCTTGTTTTCTGCCATGCGGCGGCGAACGCCCTGGAAATCGAGCATCGGCGAGCGGACATCATCAGTGATGGCGTGCGCCTGAATGCCCATCTGTTTCATCCGAAAGCCTCCGACTCGCCACTGCCGGTCGTCATCATGTCTCATGGCTGGGGCGGCACTGCAGCAGGCCTCGAGTCCCAGGCAGCCGCATTCGCTGGCGCCGGTTACTTCGTCGTCGCCTTCGACTACCGCGGTTGGGGCGAAAGCGACGCCCGCCTCGTACTGGACGGGCCGGCACCGCAATCAGGCACCGGCGAGCACCTGAGCGCACAAGTGCGGGAAGTGCGCGAAGTGATCGACCCCCTTGAACAGGCTGCGGATATCTTCAACGTCATCCACTGGACAATGGGCGAACCCATGGCGGACAAGGATCGCCTGGGACTGTGGGGCACCAGTTTCTCCGGCGGCCTCGTGGCCTACGTCGCCGCGCGCGACCCGCGGGTGCGCGCTTTCGTCAGCCAGGTCGGCTATTTCGGCCAGCCCGTTGCAACCATTGCGGCGGCGGAAGTGTCCAGGGCTTATACAGACTCCACGCGAAGGGCGCGCGGCCAACTACCTTACCCTGCTCCCGGTACGCGAGAAATCGGCAACCTACGGGGAGCGCCATTGCGGGAAAAATTTCTGCTATATGCTCCCATTGACGATGTCCAGGGGACAAAGCACTGCGCCATGCTGTTTATCGCAGCGGAACGCGAAGAGCTGTTCGATAACCGCAAGCACCCGCAACTGGCGTTCGAACGCGCCGCCGGACCGAAGAAATACGTGGTGCTGCCCGGGATATCCCACTACGGCGTGTACGGCGAAGCCCGCGAGCAGGCCACCAGGCTGGCGATCGAATGGTTCGATCTGCACCTGAAAAACCAGTAACCAGAGGAGACAGTCCGGGATGGATCTCAAGCTGCACGACAAGTCGGCCTTCATTTCCGGCTCCAGCAAGGGCATCGGCTTTGCGATTGCCCACCTGCTGGCCGCGGAAGGCGCGAACGTCATCGTCAATGGCCGCACCGAGGCGGCGGTAGCGGATGCGATCGGCAGGATACGCGCCGATCTTCCGCGGGCGAAACTGGACGGCTTCGCGGGAGACCTCGCCACGGCGCCGGCCGTGACCGAGTTGGTGCGCCGCCTGCCTTCGGTGGATATCCTCGTCAACAACCTCGGTATTTTCGAACGCAAGGTGTTCGAGGAAATCGACGACGCCGAATGGCAGCGCTTCTTCGATATCAACGTGATGAGTGGCGTGCGCCTCTCGCGTGCGTATCTGGCCGGAATGAAGCAGCGCGACTGGGGCCGCATCGTCTTCATCAGCAGCGAAAGCGGCATCCAGATCCCGGACAACATGATCCACTACGGCATGACCAAGACCGCGCAGCTGGCGATCTCCCGCGGCCTCGCCGAGACATGCGTCGGCACCAATGTCACGGTGAACGCGGTATTACCCGGCCCGACGCTTTCCGACGGCAACAAGACTGCGATTGCGAAACGTTCCGCGGGCAAGCCGTTTCCGGAGTTTGAAAAGGAATTTTTCGAGAAAGTCCGTCCAAGCTCCCTGCTCAAGCGTTACGCGACGGTCGAGGAAGTCGCAACCATGGTGGCCTATGTCTGCAGCCCGCTGTCGTCGGCCACCAACGGTGCCGCGCTGCGTGTGGACGGCGGCGTCGTTCGTGCATGTTTCGGATGAGGTGATCCATGAAACCAGCCAAGGAATTGAAACCCGCCAGGGACATTAAGCCCGTCGCGGAATTGAGTGAAGAACGGCAGCAGGACCTGAAGGACATAGGCGCGGCGTTCGCCCGCATCCGGCCGCCCACGCCGGAAGTGCCCATGCCTGCCAAGCCCACGCTGGCGGACATTTTCAACCTGAGGCTCAACACGCCCAAGTTCGGCCTGCCGACAGCGGCCGCGCCACACTGCGTGCAGACTGCCATGCAGGCCATGAATGCGGGCATGGACGAGGAAACCATCCTTGCCTGCCTGCTGCACGACGTCGGACTGGCCGTCATCAGGCCTGACCACGGCTGGTGGGGCGCGCAGCTCGTCGAGCCCTACGTCTCGGAAAAAGTGACCTGGGCGATCCGCTACCATCAGGCGCTGCGCTACTTCGCCGACGAATCGGTCGGCTACGAATACCCGAAGATGTACATCACCATGTTTGGTGAAGACTACCGTCCGCCGGAGTACATCCAGGCCGCCCACGACTACGCCCGCAAGCACAAGTGGTACATGATTTCCCGCAACATCACGCTTTGCGACGACTACGCTTTCGACAAGACGGTGGCCTGGTCGATCGAGCCGTTCACCGACATCATCGGGCGGCATTTCCGTCAGCCGAAGGAAGGCCTGGGTAACGATGCCAGCCCGACGGCGCACATGTGGCGCACGCTGATCGATCCCAGCAAGCCGCTGTAAGGCTCCCCTTCTTTCCCGGTCCTCTGGCGCCGCAGTGTGCCCTTGTCCCACCGGGGAAGCGGGAGAGAGAATCAAAAGACCCGGAAGTAATAGTAGAACCGGGCGAACGCCGCTCATGGCTCGCCGCAGTACCTTGCGGCTGGGGCGGTTCTTTCGTGCCGACGATGCTACCGCAACGTGGTTCAGCGGCGCAGCGGCCCCCTGAGCAGGCTCAGGTGCCGGCGATGACCTTGCGGTAGGCGATTTCGATGTTGCCACCGATACGATCGCGGTACTGGCCCAGCGGATACTTGGACATGCCCTTCTCGTACTTGCCGGCAAGCTGCTCCGGCAGCGTCTTTTTCATTTCGTCCAGGCTGCCGCCTGCGGCATGCGCTTTTTTCACCGAATCAACGAGGTCGGCGAGATAACCCCGGAAGAACGCCAGCTGATCGCGACCGGCAACGCTGCCATGCCCGGGAATGATGCTGTCGAATTCGTACCGCGCGAGATTGTCCAGCGTCCCCACCCAGTCCTCCGGGAAGCCGTCATTCATGAAAGGCATCCAGTCGATCAGCGCGTCGCCTGTGATCACGACCTTCTCCTTCGGCAGGCGGATGAACACATCGCCGTCGGTATGGCCCCGGCCCAGCAGCAGCAGTTCGACCTGGCGTCCGCCGAAATCAAGCGCGACCGTTTCGTCGAACGTGCGGTTCGGCAGCGCCGGATAGAACGTTTTCAGTTCCTCGAGGTAATCTTCGGCCTGGCGCAGGTTGGATTCGAGCCGTGCTTTCTGCGCTGCGTCCGTGGTGCGCGCAACCTCGGCCTGCAGCTTCGCGATCTCATCCGGCAATGCCTTGATCTGCTTGTCTATGAAAGGCACCCCGCCGTTGCCGACGTCGCCTTCCAGGCTCTCGCGGGTGCGTTTCGACGAAATGATCTCCAGGGTGGGAAACGCCTCCCGGTAGATCTGGTTTCCCTGCCAGTGATCCCAGTGAAAGTGCGTGTTGATGACGCGCTTGACCGGCTGGCGCGTGATCGACTGGATCTCCTGGTACAGGGCGACGGCAGCGGATGGCTTGGAATGTGAATCCACCACCACCACGCCGTCGTTCGTCATGATGACTGCCGCGTTGCAGTTGACCTTGTAGCGCGGCGCGGCAATCGCGGCATAGACGCCGTCGGCCACCGGGCGCAGTTCGAAAAGCTCCTTGCCGGACGTTTCCGCGTCCGCCGCATTCGCACAACAGGGGTCGAAGTGCTCCATCCCGTGCAGCACCGCGAGCGCGGCCCCGGTGCGTGTCAGGAATTGGCGCCTGTTCAGGGGTGGGGCCATGTTCATTCCTCCTTGGAGTTCCTGGGTACGGACCGCTTCAGCAGTTCTATAAGGTACTCTTTCCACAAAGTCGCGTCCTGGAAGCTGACGTGCCCGCGGGTACGCTCATTGGCCGGTATGGTGACTGCGAGTCCGCCGGGTACACGCTTGATCTCCCGCTCGAGGACTCCCAGCTCGGGGGGATTGCGGGCGTCGTCTTCGAAATTGACGGCGGTCACGGCGGCACGGATGTGTTCGAGGTCCGGTGCCGGATCGTAGTCCCATGAGGCGTCCCACGCATAGAGCAGGTCGTTGGCATCGGCATTCTGCATGCGCTGGCGCACGCGCTGGTCCAGCAAGCGGTCGGTTGCCTCCAGGGTCGGGGCCTCGACGTAGTATTGTTTCGCGCTTCCGCCTGAAATGAGGATCATCCTGAGCGCGGTGGCCAGGCTTTGCGGCTGGGATTGATAGTCGCCGCCACGCCATTCGGGATCATTGCGAATTGCATCGACGATCAGCCGCCGCTCCATGCGATTGCGTCCGGATATCTGCGCAGGCAAGCAGGCCAACGGCAGCATGGCATCCATGAAGCCTGGATGGGCCTCGGCCCACAGCCAGCCGTGCATTCCGCCCATCGACGTACCAAGCACCAGCCGCAGGCGGTCGATGCCGAGGATTTCGGTGAGCAGCCGGTGCTGGGCCGCCACCATGTCGCGATAGCCGTAGTGGGGAAACTTCGCACGCAGGCCGTCGCTGGGTTTGCTCGAGCCGCCATGGCCGATGCTGTCGGGAGCAATGAGGAACCAGCGATTGGCGTCAAGGGGCTGGCCCGCGC
>Ga0190274_10002837_pt1 | contig 10283 bp, 8 predicted proteins | sample Popmic531T_FD_133002 | JGI IMG/M metagenome (GOLD analysis project Ga0190274, IMG submission 133002) | Populus adjacent soil microbial communities from riparian zone of Yellowstone River, Montana, USA - 531 T | ecosystem: Environmental > Terrestrial > Soil > Riparian zone | place: USA: Montana...
ACTCGATTCCTCTGCTGACAGGTCATGCACGTAAGGATCAACAGACGCCTCCTTCAGGGCGCCGGGGTTTCTGTCTTCATCGTACGACGACCGGCCGGCTTCTGCCATAATCCGTCACGGTCCACACAAGGAGGTCTCTGATGAGACGTCGCGACTTCGTCCGTCTGGCGGTTGGCGCCGGCGGCGCAGCGGCACTGGCTGAAGCGACGGTTGCTGCCCAAGTGGCCTCGTCCGCGCCCTCGGCCGCTCCGCGAGCGGATGCGGCGCCGGTTCGGAAGGCGCTGATGAAGGTCGGCACGCAACACGGCGATTCCACAGAAATCCTCCAGGCTTGCGCAGCCTTCGGCGTCAACAACATCTGCAGCCGGCTGCCTTCCGCGAAGCTCGACGAGGCCTGGTCGGTAGACGGCCTGTCGCGGCTGAAGGATCGCATTGCGTCCTTTGGGATCGCGCTCGACATGGTCCCGCTGCCGCTGAGCTCGAGCGAGATCGCGCGATCGGAGAATCCTGGCATTCTTCTCGCGAACGCCGATCGTGACAAGCAGATCGACGACATCTGCCAGATGATTCGAAACGCCGCGCGCGCCGGCATCTTTCAGGTGAAATACAACCTCACGTTCCTCGGCGTGCCGCGTACGGCACCCACCCCTGGCCGTGGGCCGTCACGCTACAGCACTTTTGCCTACGTCGAGCCCGCGGCGCAACCGGCGCCGACCATCGCGGGCACGATTGATGAAGCCACTTACTGGGAGCGCATCACCTACTTCCTCAATCGCGTCGTGCCGGTGGCGGAGGAATACAAAGTCAAGATCGGTTGCCATCCGCAGGACCCCGGCATGCCGAAGGGCAAGGGCTGGCGCGGCGTCGAGACCGTGCTCGGCTCGGTGGACGGTCTCAAGAAGTTCCTGTCGATCAAAGAGAGTCCGTACCACGGCCTGAACTTCTGCCAGGGGACGGTGTCCGAGATGCTCGAGAAGCCGGGTGACGAGATCTTCGACGTGATTCGGTACTTCGGCTCGCGGCAGAAGATCTTCAGCGTGCACTTTCGGAACGTTGCCGGCGGCTTCACCAACTTCCGCGAAACGTTCATCGACAACGGCGACGTGGACATGCTGAAGGCGATGCGCGTCTACAAAGAGGTCGGCTACGACGGCATGATGATGCCCGACCACGTGCCTTCGGTTGACGGCGACGCCAACCAGTTTCAGGGATTTGCGTTTGCGTTCGGCTACATCAAGGCGCTGATTGCGGCGGTGTCGGTGGAGGGCTGAACTCACTTCTTCGTAGGCCAGGCCTTCAGGCCTGGCGGATCCGGCAGACCTGAAGGTCTGCCCTACGACTGTTCCGGTACTTCGTATTTCGTACTTTGTACTTCGTACTTTCTCCCGTCGGCCCACGAGGCTAGCGCCGACAGCATCCAGAACGCGCCGCCGGCAATCGCGACGAGCAGCAGCCAGCCGAGGACATCGGCTACGAAGGTCGCATCCATCGCAGGTCTCGTGAATGAGAACCGGCTTAGCGTGGACCCGCGATCGATCATCCAGTGCCAGGCTGTATGAGCAACAAGGGCCGAGACCACGATCGTGGCGATGCGTTCCGAGGCGGCGTACCGGACGAGCAGTCGCATGGGCAGGATCGCGAGCGGCAGGATCAGCAATTGCCCGAGTTCCACACCAATGTTGAACGAGAGCAGCGACGTGAGCAGGTGCGATCCCGCGAACTGCAGTGAGTCGCGCAGCGCAAACGAGAAGCCGAACCCGTGCACGAGCCCGAAGCCGAAGGCCACCATCCAGCGGTGATCGAACCGTCCGGCCAGCATGTTCTCGAACGCCATGTAGACGATCGACACCGCGATGAGCGTTTCGATGAGTGGTGCAAACCAGAGCCCGCCAGGGGCAAGGTCGAACGCAGAGCCGATCAGTGTGATCGAGTGCGCGACGGCAAACGCGGTGACGACCGGAACCAACGCGCGAAAACGTCTGACCGGAATGACGAGACAGACGAGGAACAACAGATGGTCCGTGCCGTGGAGAATGTGCACGAATCCCAGTTGCACGAATCGCCAGGCCGCTTGAAGGCCGCTCGGATCGAGCGGGATGAGGCCCGGATCGCCCGTGAATTCAAAGGCGCGAACGGCGCCGCCTGGCGAGACAAAGCGCAGCGCGGTCACGACCCGGACGCCGAGCCGGGCGAACAACGGATCGATCGCGAAGCGCGACCGATCGGACTGGATGGCGAAATCAAGCGCCACGTCCATCAGTCCCTGGTTCCACTCTATCTGGGTGTCCTCGGGCACTGAGGGACCGGCGATGTGCGCGGCCGCCTCGTCGTGACTGAGGAAAGACCGGTCCATCGGGAGCGACAGACGCGCGTTCCTGACGACGGGAGTATCGAGCCGCATGCCGTTCTCGTACAGCCGCAGCGCAGGAAGAATCCACAGCGTCACCGCGTCACGTAACGGGCGATCGACCTGAGCGAGATCGACGAGGCCACCAGGGCCACGCGTGGCGTAGGTGACGTCGCCCATGGCGCGAAGCGGCACCCGGACCAGCACATGCAGCGTCCGGCCTTCGGGTTTCAGGAACGCGAGGACGATGACATCGGCTGGCAGGTCGTGAGCGACGGAACGAACGGTTCCGAGGCCCAGCCAAAGGGCCAACACGGCACAGATTGCGCTCAGCCTGCGGCGGGTCATGAACGGGTCAGACCGACACTAGCGGGATTGGTGGCTTGCAGGCAAGGGCGGCGGGGGAGTTGGAGCGCGCCGGCATGCCGTATACTGGCCGGCCGAACGTTCATCCCAACGTCTTCTCCACGAGGCACGCTATGCCGCGCAGGACTCACATCTCGATCGTGGTTTTCGCCGCAGCTGTCACCGGTCTCGCGCTTGCGCGTGCAGGCGTCGAGCGCATAGCGGCCGCCGCGGCGCAGGGCTCACTGCAGGCCCCGCGCTTCGAAGTTGATCCGCTGTGGCCCAAGCCGCTGCCCAATCACTGGGTGCTCGGGCAGACGATTGGCGTCGCGGTCAGCGCCGACGATCACGTCTGGGTCGTCCATCGCGGGGACGCCACACTCAACATCATGACCGAGGGCAACAACACCAAGGGCCCTGTCTGGACGGTGACAAGCGATCAGCCTTGGCTGACGCTACCGGGCGCGAGCCGCGGCGGGACCGGCAACGGCACGCTGGCATTCTCGATCAGCGGACCACCCGTCACTGGGACGTCAACCGCGCATCTGACGGTGACGGTCACGGCCAACGCGGCGTCGGGCGAAGAACCTGCCGTGTGCTGTACGGGCGCACCACCCGTGCTCGAGTTCGATCGCGACGGCAGTCTCGTCGGCTCATGGGGCGGTCCCGGCCAGGGCTTCGAGTGGCCGCACGCGAACCACGGCATCACGATCGATCACAAAGGCAATGTCTGGATCGGTGGCAACGATCCGAAGGACGCGCAGGTGCTGAAGTTCACGCGCGAGGGCAAGTTCTTACTGCAAGTCGGCCACAGCGGCCGGAACGCCGGCAGCAACGATCGTGAGAACTTCTGGCGCGCCGCGAAGGTGTCGGTCGATCCTGCGATGAACGAGGCATATGTCGCCGACGGTTACGGCAACAAGCGCGTGGCCGTGCTCGACGCCGACACAGGCGCCTTCAAACGCTACTGGGGCGCGTACGGCAACAAGCCGGACGATGCGAATCTAGGCACGTATGATCCCGACGCGCCGCGCGCGAAGCAGTTTCGGAGTCCTGTTCACTGCGCGGATATCTCACGCGATGGCCTGATCTACGTCTGCGACCGCGCCAACGATCGCATTCAGGTGTTTCGGCGCGACGGTACTTTCGTCCAGGAAGGCCTCGTTGCGCCTCGCACGCGCGGTGACGGATCGGTGTGGGACGTCGCGTTCTCGCGCGACCCGCAACAGCGCTTCCTCTACGTGGCCGATGGGCGCAACGAGCGCGTGTACGTGCTCTTGCGCGAGAACCTGCAGCCCCTCACGAGTTTCGGTGATGGCGGCCGCCAGCCGGGGCAGTTCTTTGGCGTCCACAGCATCGCCACCGATTCGAAGGGCAACGTCTACACGGCCGAAACGTACGAGGGCAAGCGCCTGCAGAAGTTCGTCTACAAAGGTCTCGCGTACGTGACGAAAGCGAACCAGGGAACGGTCTGGCCGAAACGCTGAGCGCCGACGTCGGCATCACGGTTCCTGTCGCGTAGAGCCTGGACGAGATTCGGTGGCAGGCATTGGCGTCATCACGAATCCGCGCTCGCGGATGAACCGCCGGTACCCGGAGTTTGCCGCGAGTCTGAAACGCATTCTGGGCGCGGAGGGCACAGTCGAGCAGCCGGCCGATCTCGCCGAGCTCGACGCGGTCGTGCGAGGATTCAGGGCCCGGAACATCGACGTCGTGTGTGTGAGCGGAGGCGACGGCACCCTGCACGCCGTGCTCACGGCCATGGTCGCGGCCTACGACGAGGCGCCGCTCCCGCGCGTGGCGATCCTGCGTGCGGGCACGATGAACACCGTCGCGCGCGGCTTGGGCATCCGCGGAACGGCCATCGACATTCTCGGCTTCGTGGTCTCCCGCCACGCGACCGGTTCGATGCCAACCATTCGGCGATGGCTGATGGGCGTTGACCATCAGCTGTACGGGTTCTTGTTTGGCACGGGTCTCTTTGCAAAATTTCTCGATGTCTACTACGAAGGCAGCGCGCCCGGTCCAGCCAAAGCGGCTTGGCTCTTGTGCCGGGCCGCCGGTTCCTCGGTCATCGGTGGGCGGCTCATTCGCCAGATCATGACGCCTTATGAAGGCAGCGTTGAGATCGATGGGGTGACATGGCCGGCCGATCGCTGGATGATGGTCATGGCCGGCACCACCGACGACATCGGTTTCGGGTTCCGGCCGTTCTGGAAGAGTCTCACGCACCCCGGGCACCTGCACGTCGTCGGAGTTGCGACGATGAATCCCCTTGCGGTCGTGCGCGAGATGCCGCGCATGTACCGTGCGCGCCAACTGAGAGGCCAGGGAATCTTCGACGAGGCCGGGGAGACTCTTGTGCTTCGCAGCCAGGCGCCAATCACATACGCTCTCGATGGCGATTTTCACCAGGGTGGGACCGAACTGGTCGTCCATGCCGGTCCGGCCGTGGATTTCGTGGTCCCGTGACGGCCGAATCGAGGCAGATTTCCTGTACACTTCGCGTCATGGCGACATCCAAGTGGTTTTCGCGGGCAGCGCTGGCCGTCGGCATGACTGCGGTCGCGGCCACGACAGTCTTGGCTCAACAGACGAGTAAACCGGCCGCGACGACGGCCCTGGCGCCTGCCAACTACGACATCCCGCTGTGGGACAAGGGCAAGGTGCCGATGGCGCTCGGCGAGTCGCCGCTCGACATGCCCGTGTTGACCGTGTTCGCGCCGCCCGCGGGCAAGGCCAATGGCAGTGCCGTCATCATCGCACCGGGTGGCTCGAACATCATGCTGATGTACGGCGGTGAGGGCCTGGACGCGGCTGAGCGCTACACCGACTGGGGAGTGACAGCGTTCGTGCTGACCTATCGGCTGTCGCCGCGCTACAACGACGAGGCGCGCGTGGCTGACGGGAAGCGCGCGATTCAACTCGTGCGCGCGCGAGCGAAGGAGTGGAACCTCGACCCGGCCAAGATTGGCTACATCGGCTTCTCAGCCGGATCGAACATGGGCCGCACAATCGTGGCGGCGGCCACCCCCGGCGATCCGAAGGCTGTCGATCCGGTTGACCGTGTAAGTTCGCGCCCCGACTATCTCGTGCTCGTCTATGGTCCTGGTCGCGCGACGCCGGGCGAGGCGCTCAAAGACTTTCCGCCGACGTTTTTGGTTTCGGCTGCTGCCGACCAGCAGCCCTCAATGGGTAACGCGCAGCTCTTTATTGATCTCACGCGCGCGGGCGCGACAGCCGAACTGCACGTCTACCAGAAGGGACGTCACGGGTTCGGCGCAGGCAATGGCAGCGAGGAGTTCTCGGGATGGATGTCGAACCTCGAGAGCTTTCTCCGGCTTGACGGCTTTCTGCCCAAGGCGAAGTGAGCGTGCGCGGGGTCTGGACGCTCCTTCTCACGGCGCCGTTGGCGTTCGTAGCGTCGCTCGCCGCGCAGCGTTCGACCCCGGCCATCGTCAACGACGGTCACGGCGACTACCTGCTCGTACCCGCCGGCGCCTTTCGCATGGGTGACAACCTCGGGGTAGGACTTGCGCGCGAGCGTCCCGTCCATACGGTTGACGTCGACGCGTTCTACATCGGCAAGTACGAGGTGAACAACAAGGAGTGGCGTGGGTTCCGCGACGATCCCGGCTACGACAATCCGGCGTTCTGGCCCGACGGTCGCATCGCGCCGAAGACGCAAATCCCGTACTGGACGCAGCCCCAGAATCACGGCGGCGCGACGCCCGACAGCGATCCCTATCCCGTGCTCGGCGTGAACTGGGATTCGGCGGTCGCCTATACGAACTGGCTCAGCGCGAAGACCGGCAAGAAGTACCGGCTGCCGACCGAAGCCGAGTGGGAGAAGGCGGCGCGCGGCACCGACGGGCGTCAGTACCCGTGGGGCAATGCGATCGACAAGTCGTACGCTAACTTCGTCGGCACGCAGGCATTCGACACTGGCCGCCCGGTCGGATTCTTCGACGGCACCACACGCGGCGACTTCGTCACGCACAATAACGCGTCGCCCTACGGCGCCATGGACATGGCCGGCAATGTCATGGAGTGGTGTCTCGACTGGTACGGCAAGGATTATTACGCCGTCTCACCCGCGAAGAATCCGAAGGGCCCGGCGACCGGCGCCTATCGCGTCCTTCGCGGAGGCACGTTCTTTCTCGAAGTCTACGACCTGCGATCGTCCGCGCGATCCGCCGGATGGCCGTCCTTCCAGGCGCATCGAATGGTGGGGTTCCGACCGGTGAGAGAAGTCACGCCGTAACACCGCCAAGAGCAAATTCACAGGGAGAGGAATGAGAAAAGCGGGAGAAGCGCTTTGGGGAGGCCTCTCGTTCCGTGGCAAGCCCAAGCCTGAGCTTGTATGGTCCTCTGCGGAGTTTCTCGAAGTTCTTCTCGTGCCTCTCCCTGTTATTAGTTCTTCGTTCTATTCTCGCCGTTCCCATCGACACACTTCGCCGTCGTCTGGATCGATCACATTGCCCGTGTACTCGAACCCGCACTTCTCGAGCACGCGGCTCGACGCTCTGTTTGCGGGCAGCGTGTGCGCGATGACGTGCGTGACGCGCGGATCCTCGAACGCGAAGGCCGTGAGTGCAGCGGCGATCTCGGTCGCAAAGCCCAGCCCTTCCTGGACGCGCGCCACGCCGTAGGCGATCTCGACGGTACCGGTGTCGTCCGGTAACCCCTTGAAGCCGCCAACGCCGACGGCGACCCCAGAAGTGCGATCGACAGCAAACACGCCGTGCCGCCAGATGTCCGGTTCGGTGGCCGTCCGCAGTTCGCGCAGCCATTCGGATGACACATCAGTCGATCGATAGCCTTCGCTGAGGCCCGCGCCGATGGGGAAGCCCGCGACCACCTCGAAGCGCTCCGGCGCGTCGATGAGCGCCATGAGCGCGGCTGGGGCACAAATGACGAAACGCAGGCGGACGGTGTCACGCACCAGACCTCTCGCGGCTTGTGCCGAGCGGCGTCATCACTTGCGTGCCGGCCCCGTCTTGTCGATCGCCGCCTTCACGCCGGTCGCGAGCTTGTCGGCGGCGCCCTTACCCCAGTAATGCAGGAAGAACACGTCCGGCGTCGTGCCAGTCATGTGGTGATGAATCGCCACGACGTTGATACCGTTCGCCCGTAAGGCCTTGAGCACAGGCGTCACTTCCGCGGAAAGCATGGCGATGTCGCCGGCGACAACCGCGTCCGTGTCGGTGCCGTAGAAGGCCGCCCAGGTGTTGAGGCCCATGCGCGCGTTGATTGTCGCGCCCATCTCCTTCATCGCGATGTCGGGCCGGCCGATCGTGATCTTATAGACGGCACTATTCTGCTCGCCGGCTGTGCCGATGATTTTCGCGAGCGCGTCAGTTGTGAGCGTGCCTGAGATCGCGCGACCCGAGGCTGTCTCCGATTGCGCGGACTTGCCGATGAGCGCCAGCGCAGGCTGCAGCTTCCCGGCGAGATCTGCAGCCGAGCCGTGCGCGTGCACGTGCATGAAGAACATCCTCGGTGTGTCGAAGAAGAAGTGGTTGTGGAGGGCCGTCACGTCGATGCCGTTGTCGAGCAGGGCCGACATCACCGGGTTGACCTCGGATTCGGTGAGGACGAGGTCACCCATAAGGACTTCCATTCCCTGGCCTTTGGTCATTGCGACCCAGCCACCAAATCCGAACGGGGTTGGCGTCGCGACGCCGTCGACGACGACCTTGAGGTCCGAGCGCGGAATGTTGACCTTCAGAACGTTGTCTTTGAAATCGCCTTGGCGTCCGAGTGACTGCAGCACGGCTGCGTACTCGGCAGGCATGGCGGGCGCCTGCGGCGCTTGCGCGGCGGCAGGTTGCGCGATCAACGTGAGCAAGAGAATGAGGGCGAGAATGCTGTGTTTCATGCCCTCATTTTATCGAGACTCGTGTCCGGCAAACCTAAAGGTTTGCCATTGCAGCTGTCCGGCAGGCCTGAAGGCCTGCCCTACGACTGAGCTGAAACTGCGTACTGTCGTAGGGCAGACCTTCAGGTCTGCCGGATCCCCTGTCTGCGTACTGTCGTAGGGCAGACCTTTAGGTCTGCCGATCGCCATCACCCGCCGCCGAGTTTGAGATCTTGCGTCTTTTTCTCACCGTCCGCGATCGTGAGTTTGAAGGAGCCCGCGATGAGCTGTTCGAGGAAGGCAGGGTCGTAGACCTCCGTCCGATCGACCGACGTCACCGCGCAGACGTAGTACTCGCCGGCTGGAAGTCCTGTAATGCTGAACTTGCCGCTCGTCGCCGGCCGTGTCTGCTGGACGCGCCGAGACCCGTTCGTCCAGTAGGCGCGATCGGTGGAGAAGACGACGATGGGGAAGCCCGGAGTCGGACGGCCGGCAGCGTCGAGTACGGTGCCCGAAAGATCGCTGGGTTGATCCGTGAAGGTGACCACGACGCCCGTGATGTTGCTGCCCGCGCGAATGTCGAGGGGCGCGTCGGCGATGTCGCGCCCGTTGACGACGACGGACTTCAGCGTCCAGCCGCCGTTCATCATGCCGAACAGCGCACCCGTTCCTTGAGGCAGCATGCTGAACGGCGACGTCAGTCGGTACCGCCCGGGCGCGATACCATTCACCGTGAACGTTGCGTCGGCCGCCACCTGTACGTCCGCCATACCGGAGCCGAAGAGAGTGCTGGCCACGTTACTCTGGTCGATGCCTTCCGCCGCGATCAGCCCGAGCCCCAGCCGTGAAAAGTCGGTTGGCTGCGGCTTTGTCGTCGCTTCGTAGACGATCTTGCCGGTCATCGTCATCCCGGGTCGCAACGTGAGCGTGATGTCCGAGATGTCGCGGCCGTCGACAGCGATGTCTTCTGCGGCCCAGTGCGTCGCTACGGCCGGTCGCCCCGCGCCCGTGACGTTCGATGGAGCACCGGGGACCGCTCCGGCATTCGGTGTGGCGCGCACGGTCAGCGTGTAGTTGCCGGGCTTTATACCCTGAATGGCGAATGTTCCATCAACCGCCGTGCGGCCCGAACTATTCGCAGCCAGCGCAAACACATCGAGGGCGTCAGGTCGCGTCGGATTCAGCGCCACGCTCACGTTGTTCTGAGGCCGGCCTTCGTCGTCGACGACGCGGCCGCGCACTTGCGCGGTCGTTACGAGGACCAGTCCGAAGTCGACACCGCCACGCTCCTCGCTGGGACCGAGTGTCACGATGTTGGCCTCGGCCGCGATAACGGTGCCCGGGTAGTAGACCGGTGAGTACCGAACGGCAGGGGCACCGGGCGGCGCATCGGCGATGACCGGCGCTCCCGGCCGGCCCGCACCCGCGACCACCTTGTCCGCCCAGGCCAGTTCCGCCGCGGTCATCGGCCGCACGGCCTGGCCGGTGAGCGACACAAGCGGCAGCGATACGAGATAGTCGCCGGGCGCCAGCCCGAAGATCCGGTACACGCCGCGATCGTCGGTCGTCACAAGCGTGTCCAAGGCCTCAATGCTCACGGCGCGGCGCTCGCCCGCCGAGGACCGCACCATAATGGCCCGCACCTGCTGGTTCGGCGCCGGCCGGCCCGAGGTGTTGCGGATGACGCCGGTGATGACGCTGCCGCGCAACATCTTGATGCGTACGTCGGCC
>Ga0190274_10002838_pt1 | contig 10283 bp, 12 predicted proteins | sample Popmic531T_FD_133002 | JGI IMG/M metagenome (GOLD analysis project Ga0190274, IMG submission 133002) | Populus adjacent soil microbial communities from riparian zone of Yellowstone River, Montana, USA - 531 T | ecosystem: Environmental > Terrestrial > Soil > Riparian zone | place: USA: Montana...
GCGTGCAGCGAAGCGAGTCGCTCGAGACGCTGGAGGCGGGCGTCCTCGTCGCTCAGCGCCGCGGTCGGGGCCTCAGCCTGCGCCTGCTCGTCGCCGGCTTTGCGCTCCGGTAGGCGCAGCTTCGATGCCTGCTCGCCCACCCGCTCGCCGATGTTGGCGTCCTTGACGGCGCTGACGACCCTGTCGCGGGTGCGCCCGAAGGCCTCGCCGAAATCGGCGTCCGGGTACTCCTCCTCGGTCTGCTTGCGCAGCTCGTGGATCCCGAAGGCGGCCATCCCGGCCACGATCAGGGTGGTGAGGAAGGAGCGCAGGCCCTGGGTCGGCGCGGAGAGGAAGTAGAAGCAGACGATCAGCGCCAGGCCGGCGTAGACGTAGGCGACGTAGTCCTGCAGGGCCGGCGCGATCGCGCGACGGGTGGCGCGGGCCGAGCCGGTCGGCGAGGCGAGCCAGCCGGCGATCGCGAACAGCACCCCGATCACGATCACGGTGGTCGCGATGCTGGTCATCAGCGAGGTCGCGATCGACCACGTCGCTTCGCCGGCGGGCTTGGCGCTTTCGACCGTGACCAGCTGGTCGACCACGACCCCGCCCGCTATCTGGCGGGCGACGATCACCGCGAACCCGGCGGCGACCAGGCCGATGCCACTGAAGAGCACGGTCACCCAGCGCCCTTCGCGCGAGAGGTAGATCGCGGCGGCGAAGGCGGCGAGGGTCAGTATCGAGAGGACCAGGGCAAGCCCCTTGATCGCGACCGCGACGTTCTGGGCCGTCTTCAGCTCGTCCGACTTGAGGATCTCGATGTCGGCGGCGTCCGCTGGCACTTTTTCGGCCAGGTCCGCGCTGACGCCGGCCTGTTCGGCGAGGTTGGTCAGCAGGTTGCTGAGCTTCAGCGTGACCGTGCCTTCGTCGGTCGAGACGGCTTCTTTCTTGTCCTCCAGGACGGCGATCAGCTGTTCGTGGGCAGCGCGGTTCGCTTCTTCCCAGAGGCTCTGCGCAGTCGACGTTTCCAGCACTTTTTCCATCACGCTGGGCGCGACCTGACGGAAGCCGCTTGAGACCGGCCCGGCCAGCTCCTTGAGGTCCTTGGGGAGTTTCGATTCGGTTTCGGCTTCGACGTCGACGTTCTCGTAGAGCTGGTCGACCATGTACTTCGAGAGCTCCGCACGGATCGTCTCGTTCTGGATCAGCCGGCCGCTGGTCGAGACCCAGTCGTCGGTGTTGAGCGCTTGGCGCTCGGTCCAAATCGCGAAGACGCTGAAAAAGGCGAGGACCGAGCCGAGGATGACGAGTGCTTTCACTGCGCGTCTACGCCCGGTGCCCATTGGCGGATGCTATACGTGAGCAATGAAGCTAGAGGGCATTCACCACATAACCGCGATCACCGAGGACGCTCAGCGCAACGTCGACTTCTACGCCGGGGTGCTTGGTCTGCGGCTGGTCAAGAAAACCGTCAACCAGGACAACCCGACCGTCTACCACCTCTTCTTCGCCGACGAGGGCGGGGATCCGGGCTCCGACCTGACCTTCTTCGAGTACCCGGGAGTGGCGCCTGGGCGGGCGGGTGCCGGGATGGTCCATCGGGTCGTTTGGCGCGTCGCCTCCGAGGATTCCCTCGCCTTCTGGGCGCAGCGTCTCACCGTCGCCGGCATCGAGTCCGAGCGCGACGGTGCCGGCCTCGTCTTCGCCGACCCGGAGGGGCTCGATCACGAGCTGCTCGTGGTCGACGTGCCGGACGCGCCCCTGATCGCCGACCACCCGGAGGTCCCGGCCGAGCTGGCGCTGCAGGGCTTCTATGCCGTGCGCTCCTACAGCGCCGCACCCGAGGCCAGCAGCGCCCTGCTTGAGGCGCTCGAGTTCGAGCAGGTGGACGGCGCCTGGGAAGCCCGCGGCGAGAAGCGCGGCGGTCGCTACCTCTTCGACGAGCCGCCGGCCGAGCTCGGCCTGCAGGGTGCCGGCAGCGTTCACCACGTCGCCTGGGCCTCGCTCCCCGACGAGCACATGCAGTGGCGCGAGCGGGCGATCTCGGCCGGCGCGCAGCCGACGCCGGAGATCGACCGCTTCTACTTCAAGTCGATCTACTTCCGCGAGCCCAGCGGCGTCCTTTTCGAGATCGCGACGACGGGGCCGGGCTTCACCGTCGACGAGCCGCTGGAGCACCTCGGCGAGAAGCTCTCGCTGCCGCCCGACTACGAGCACATGCGAGCGGAGGTCGAGCCCAACCTGCGACCGGTCAGGAACCCGCGGTCGGATCCGGGAGGGTGAGCGGCGACTTCGTCTGGCGCGACGCCGGTCGCACGGTCGTCTGCCGCCGTGACGGAGTCGCCCAGGCGGCGCAGATCCTGAATGAGCACGGCTTCGCCTCGTTCGAGCTGATCGGCTCCCGCCGTGCGCTTGCCACCGCCCCCGAGCTGACCGCCACCGCCACCGCCGTGCACGAGGTGGGCGCCGGCCAGGTCCCCACCCTCGCCGCGGCCCTGCTCGGCCCCCCACCCACGGGCCGACGGGCCGATATGTCGTCGCTGGCTCGACATATCGGCCCGTCGGCCGCGAATCGGCTGGTGGCGCTTGGGGGTGGGCGGCCTATTGACGTTGCTAAGGCTGTTGCGTCGGTTACCGGGGCTGAGGTGGCGGCGATCCCGACGACGATGTCGGGGGCGGAGATGACCGGCATCCATCGCCTGCCCAGCGGAGCCGAGTCGCGGGTCGGGGCGATGGTCCGCCCGCGGCTGGTCATCGCCGACCCGGCCGCGATGACCGGACAACCCGAGCGGCAGCTGCGCGCGAGCTCGATGAACGCCCTCGCCCACGGCGCCGACTCGCTCTACACGCCGTTCGCCAACCCGGTCGCGGAGATGGCCGCACTGCGGGGTGCCGCGTTGATCGCCGGCTCGCTGGACCAAGACCGGGAGGAACGCGACCCGGCGCCGCTCGCGCTCGGCTCGATCCTCTGCGGCTACGCGATCGACTCCGCCATGTTCGGCCTCCACCACGTCGTCTGCCAAACCCTGGTCCGCGTCTGCGGCAGCCCCCACGCCGAGACCAACGCCGCAATCCTCCCCCGCGCCGCCGCCTTCCTCGCCAAACGAGCCCCCGAGCCCTTCGCCTCATTCGCCGAGGCGATCGGTACCGACCGGAAAGGCCTCGAACCCCGCATCCTCGAGCTCGGCGGCAACCCGCCGGGACTGGGCGAGATAGGCGCCGATTACGCCCATCTCGACAGCGCGATCGAAGCAATGCTCCAACGCCCCGAGCTGACCTCCGTCCCTGGCCCCCCTTTAACTAAGGGCGACCTAGCGGAGTTAATCGACCACGCCTGGTAGCGCGAGTCGGGTGGCCCTCCCCGCGTCTTGCACTTTTTCGGCACCACCAACGATCGCGGCAGCCGACCTGTTCGCCGAAAAAGTTAAGCGGGGAGGGCCACCCGACTCGCGCCCCCGGAAGCCCCGGGTAACCCCGCCCCCCCGCCCGTGTAGCGCTCTGCGTGACCCCCGACCGCCTCGCCCGCTACCACGCCTACAGCCGTAAGCACAGCGTCAACTGGCTCCTCTACCTGCTGGCGCGGATCTTCATGACGCCGTTCTTTCTCGTCTACTTCCGCTACGCGCGAACAGGTCGCGAGCACGCCCGTCTCAAGGGCGGGCTGATCGTCGCCGCCAATCACCGCAGCTTCCTCGACCCGTTCGCGATCGGCGGCTGCCTGCCTTGGCGGCGGCCGATGAACTACGTCGCCAAGGTCGAGCTGTTCGAGCGCCGCTGGCAGGGGTGGATCCTCTCCCGGCTCGGCGCCTTCCCGATCCGCCGCGGCGAGTCCGACGAGGAATCGATGGAGACGGCGCGCCTGATCGTCGAGCGCGGCGGTGCCGTCTGCATCTTCCCCGAGGGCACCCGGACCCGGCGGGGCACGCTGAAGAACCCCAGGCGCGGGGTCGGGCGCTTGGCACTGCAGACTGGAGCCCCTGTCGTCCCCACCGCCGTGCTCGGCACCGAAAACGTGCGCCGGGGCTGGCGGATACGGCCGCGCAAGGTCAAGGTCCGGCTTGGCCGGGCGATGACCTTCCCCCGCGCCGAGGAGCCCTCGAAGGCGCTGGCGGAGACCGTCACGGGGCGAATCTGGCCCAACGTCCTGCTGCAGTGGGAAGACCTCGGCGGCCTGCCGCCGATGCGCCGCGCCGCGGTGATCGGTGCCGGCAGCTGGGGGACCGCGGTCGCGGTGCTGCTCGCTCGCGGTGGCCTCGAGGTCCAGCTCGGGGCGCGGAACTCGGAGCGGGCGGGGGAGATGATCGAAGCGGGGGAGAACGCCCGCTACCTGCCGGGGGTGTCACTGCCGGAGGCGATCGACGTCCGCCCGGCCTCGGAGATCGAGCTCGCCGGTCTCGACCTGATCTGTCTGGCGATTCCCTCCAAGTCCCTACCGCAGGCCGTCGGCGCGATCGCCGACCGCGTCGGTGGGCGCTCGGCGATGCTGCTCCTGACCAAGGGCCTGATCGCGCCGCAGGGGCAGTTGCCCGCCGAGTACGTCGGCGAAAGGGTGCGCGCCCGCGCGATCGCCTGCCTCGGCGGCCCCGCCCACGCCCGCGAGGCGATCTCGGGCTCCGCCGCCCTCGTGCTCGGCTCGGCCGACGTCGACCTGCGGGTGCAGCTCGGCGAGGTCTTCGACCGCGCCGGCCTGGTCTGCGAGCGCTCCGGCGACGTTGCCGGGGTGGAGATGGCCGGCGCCGCCAAGAACGCCGCCGCGCTGGCCGCGGCCGCGGCCGAGCCGCACGGCCTCAACGCCGCCGGCATCGCCGTGGCCGAGATCTGGCAGGAGTGCATCGAGTACGCGATCGGGCGCGGGGCGGAGCTGGAGACCTTCTCCGGCCTGGCCGGGGTCGGCGACCTGACCGCGACGATGATGGCCCCGGCCGGCCGCAACCGCCGCGCCGGCGAGCTGCTCGGCACCGGCACCCCGGCCGGACAGATCCAGGACATCATCGGCCAGGCCTCCGAGGGCCTCGACACGACGCCGCTGCTGGCCCAGGCGGTTGCGGCCTCCGGCGGTCCGGCCGAGGCGCTGGGCGGCCTCGCGGCGCTGATTCGCGGCGAGATCGGTGCCGAGGACTGGGTCGCCGGACTACGCAGGGTCGAGCGATCCAGGCGCGCGGCCTGATGCGGCGAGGTCGTGATCTAGGCTTGATCGGTGAGTGGCCCCACGGAGAACGTCGAGCCCGGCGACCTCGGGCCGGCGGCGAAGGCGGAGCTGGACCGCGCCTACGAGGACTTCTACCGAGCCCATCTGCGCGACGTCTACTCCTACGCCTACTACAAGGTGGGCAACCACCACGACGCCGAGGACCTCACCGAGCAGGCCTTCCTACAGGCCTACCGGCACTTCGACCGGGCCCGGCGCGAGTCCGATGGGCGACCGCTGCGACCCTGGGTGATCCGGATCGCCCACAACCTCGCCTCGAACTACTACCGCGACCGTTCGCGCCGGCCGCAAACGCCACTCGACAGCGCCGACCCGATCGCCGCCCGCCACGACACCGTGGCGATCGCCGAGGGCCGCGAGGAGCTGCGCCAGGTGATGGCCAATCTCGAGCATCTCTCCGACGATCGCCGCGAGGCGCTGATCATGCGCTTCGCGCTCGGCATGGACAACCGCGAGATCGCCCGTGCTCTCGGTCGCTCCGACGGGGCGACGAAGGTGCTGATCCATCGCGCCATCAAGCAGCTGCAGGAGGAGATGAGCGATGAGTGAGTCGAGCGGGAGCTTGGCCGCGAGCAGCTGGGACGTCGAGCAGCTGCTGACCGACGCCCTGCGCCCGATCGAGCCGCCGGAGCGGCTCTCCGGTCGGGTCGAGGACACGCTCGCGGCCGTTACCCAGGCCGCGGCCGAGGAGCTTTCCGACTGGGCTGAGGAACTCTCCGAGAGCGAGCTGCGCGCCCTGCGGGACCCGCGCAACTGGCTGCGGCCGGTGGTCGCGGTCGGTGCCGGCGGGGTGGCGACCGGCGCCCTGGTGGTGCTGGAGCTGCGCCGCCGTAGCAAGAGCAAGGGCGAGAGCAGCCTAAGGGCGCTTGGCAGCGGGCTGCGCTCGCGCCTTTAGCTTCGCCGTCCCCGCCGCCGCGCTCAAGCCGAGCAGGCCGATCGCCAGATTGAGCCAGTCGTTCGCGTCGCTGACGGGGAGATGGCCGAGGATCTCCTCGCCGGAGCCGATCGCGAACCCCCAGACCGCCAGCAGGGTGTAGAGGGCGCCGAGCCAGAGCGCGTACTCCCGCGCCGACCAGCCGGCGAGCAGCAGGCCGAGCGCACCGCTGCCGACGTAGAGGAAGTTGAGCCAGGAGAGGTCGTCGAAGAAGCCGACGATGCCGAGCACGACGAGGACGGCGCCGATCAGGGTCGCGTAGAGGCGGGCGGGGCTGGGGGGCTCCATCGGCGCCGATTGTAGGCTGCCCATCCCGATGACCGAGACCTGTTACCGCCACCCCGACCGCGAGACCCGCGTCTCCTGCTCCTCCTGCGGGCGGCCGATATGCCCCGACTGCATGACCCCGACCCCGGTCGGGATGCGCTGCCCGGAGTGCATGCAGCAGCGGACCAAAGTGGTGCAGGGGGTGGGCGGCGGGGGCGGTCGGCTCGGTGCCTTCCCGGCGACGATCGTCCTGATCGCGATCAACGTCGTCGCCTACCTGATCGAGATCGGGGCGGGCGGGGGCGGTCTCTCCCCGGGCGGCTCGGTGGTCAACGACTTCGCCTTGCGCGGGGTTTCCGTAGCCGACGGTGAGTGGTACCGCCTGGTGACCGGCGGCTTCCTGCACGCAAGCCCGATTCACATCGGCTTCAACATGGTCCTGCTCTTCATGCTCGGCAGGATGCTCGAGCCGGCGCTGGGCACGCCCCGCTTCCTGCTTCTCTATTTCGCCTCGCTCCTCGCCGGTGCCTTCGGGGCGCTGATCCTGACCGACCCGCTGGTTTCGACCGTGGGCGCCTCCGGGGCGGTCTTCGGCCTTATCGGTGCCGCCTTCATCCTCGCCCGCGGCCGCGGGATGAACGCTCTCGCTACCGAGCTCGGGTTTCTGATCGTCATCAACCTCGTCTTCACCTTCGGTGCCAGCAACATCAGCATCGGCGGCCACCTCGGTGGCCTGATCGGCGGTGCCATCTGTGCGGCGGCTATCCTCGCCGGCGAGCGCGGGATGCTGGGACCGAATCGGCGCGGCGCCGAGTTCGCGGTGATGGCGCTGGTTGCCGTCGTCTCGGTCGTCGGCGCCCTGGCGGTGGCCTGACTCAGCCGCTCTGCGAGGGCCTCGAAACCGGTGCCTCGAGAGCCGTGAAGGCGGTGTTGCCAGGCGGGTCCATCAGCTCCGGATGCAGCAGGTGCCCGAGCAGCTCGACCCCGTCGACCAGGCGTGGACCGGGGTTCGAGAATGCCGCGGTGGTGTCGACCGCGAAGACCCGGCTTGCCCCCAGCGAGGCGATTCGCTCCCAGTGCTCCATCGCCTGAGCGTGCGCGTCCTCGACCGATCCTCCCGGCATCACGATCACCACCTCGGCGTTGAGACTCGCGAGCTCGCCCCAGCCGACGTCCGGAGGATTGAGGCCGGGATCGCCGGCGACGTCGACCCCGCCGGCGATCGAGATCATCTCCGGGATCCAGAAGCCGCCGACGCGGGGCGGGTCCAGCCGCTCCAGCGCGATCACCCGCGGGCTGCCCGTTCCCGAGACCGCCGCCCGCACGGTTGCCAGCCTGCCCTCGAGTTCGCCGCGCATCTCGTGCGCGTGGTTTTCCATGCCCGTCGCCTCGCCCAGGCGAACGACCTCTTCGAGCATCTCGCTGAGCGTTGCGACGCGCATTATTCGCCCAATATCGCATTTATCGAAAAACCTGCATAGACGGCCAGCTATATTGCGTTCGCCGAATGGCCGAGGACGTCCCAGCCCGAAGTCCCGGGCCGCCTAGCCGATGAGCGTCCTCCTGCTCGTCTTCCTGCTGCTGTTGATCGCCATCAACGGCTTCTTCGTCGCTGCCGAGTTCGCGCTCGTGCGCAGTCGGCGCGGCAAAATCGAACAGCTCGCGGACGAAGGCGAATCCGGCGCCGAGGCGGTGGTCGAGCAGCTCGACAAGATCGACGAATCCCTCTCCGCCTGTCAGATCGGGATCACGATCGCCTCGATCGGGATCGGCTTCCTCGGCGAGCCCTCGCTCTCGAAGCTGATCGAGCCCATCTTCGGCGGCCTCTCGCACGGGGTCGCGGCCGGCCTCTCGCTGGCGATCGCCTTTGCCCTGGTCACGGCGCTGCACATCAGCGTCGGCGAGCAGGTCCCGAAGATGCTGGCGATCGCCAACGCCGAGAGCACGGCGCGCCGGGTCTCGCGGCCGCTGAACTGGTTCCGGGTCGCGACGGCGCCGGTGACGATGGCGCTGAGTTGGGTCTCCAATGCGATCGTGCGACTCTTCGGCGTCAACCCGACCGACCTCGAAGTCCACCACACGGCCGAGGATCTGAAGCAGATCATCGACAGCTCCAGGATCGGAGGTCACCTCGATCCCGGCGAGGCGGGCATGCTCGGCGGCGTCTTCCACCTGCACGAGCAGGAGGCGCGCGAGGTGATGACCCCGATCCCGGCTGTGATCACGGTCGACTTCTCGGAGACGGTCGAGGCGGCGCTGCGCCGCTGCGTCACCTCCGGTCACACCCGCCTGGTCGTGATCGAGGACGAGAACCCGGATCGGGTCAAGGGGATCGTTCACAACAACAGCCTCGCCCGGCTCTACATGAGCGACGGTCCCGAGGCCGCGATCGACACCGTGGTCCGCGACGCCCTGATCGTGCCGGAGACGCGCCCGCTCGACGACCTCCTGCACGACCTGCAGGTGCAGCGCACCTCGCTCTCGGTCGTCGTCGACGAGTACGGGCGCACGGTCGGGATCGTCACCGTCGAGGACATCCTCGAGGAGGTGGTGGGGGAGATCGAGGACGAGACCGACCCCCGCGCCGCGGCGCTGCGCCAGCTCACCAACGGCGACTGGTTCGTGCGCGGCCACGTCTCGCTCGGCGACCTCGCCGACGCCGGGATCGAGCTGCCGGTCGACAGCGACGCCTACAACTCGGTCGGCGGCTACGTCTTCGGCGAGCTCGGACGACTGCCCAAGCGCGGCGACTCGATCAAGTCCAACGGCTACACGATCCGGGTCGAGGCGGTCCGCGAGAACCGCATCGAGGCGGTCCGGATCAGCGGTTCCGTCCGTCCCGCAGCCTAATTTCTTCGGGCAACCCGCGACCCCCCCGACGTTGGAGGTACCCGCATGTGGGTTGTTCGCCTGACCGACAAGCAGCTCGAGGTCCTGAGGGCGCTGCTGCGCGCCGAGGAACATCTCGGCCCGGCACTCAGGGGCTCGATCGAGGCCCTCGACCTGGCTCGCTGGGACGAGCTCCCCGAAGCCGAGCTCCCCTGGGAGGAGATCGAGATCATCGCCCGCCGCCAGAACATCTCCGAGGCCGACGTGATCTGGGATCTGTCCGGAAAAGGGGCGAACGCCGGGTAGTCGTCCAATAGTCGCCCCCGAGGGGGGAGAGATGGACTCGCCGCCTACTTAGGCAGGTATGGCGTCGTCCGTTGCCTTTACTGCATCTACAATCGGTAAAGGCATGTCCCGCCTCTCCCGGAAGAATCAAGTCACCATTCCCGTCAAGGTCTTGCGGGAGGCCGGGCTCGAGGCCGGCGATGTCCTGATCGTCCGGTTGGTCGGCCCCGGTCGCATCGAGATCAGGCGACGTCGCGACGTGATCGACGAATTCGCCGGGACGCTCACCTATCCCCCGGGTTATCTCGACGAGCTTCGTGACGAGTGGGATCGCTAGCCCTAGACGCGAGCGCCGTAATCGCGCTCCTCAGCGCGGCCGATCCGCATCACGAGTGGGCGGTTGTCGAGTTCGGCGAAGCGTCTGAGCGAAACGACGATCTGTCGATGGCCTCCTGTGCGTATTCGGAGATCCTGGTGCACGCACTGCGCCAGCAGCGTGGCGATGACGTCGACCGGCTTGTCGACCGGCTGCGCATCGAGGTGGTCGCCCTCGACCGTGCCATCGCCCGGCGAGCTGTCGAGCTGCGGGCCGTGCACCGAACACTCCGCTTACCCGACGCGCTGGTCCTGGCGACCGCTCAGCTCCGTGAAGCTAGCTGTAGTTCCTAACAACGTTGTTCATCCGGGCCTCCTTGAAGGCTGGGGGTGCTGAAGCCACCACCCAACAAGGAGGACACCGGATGAGGATCCACGCTAACGCCCGCACCTGCCCGAACAGCC
>Ga0190274_10002839_pt1 | contig 10283 bp, 8 predicted proteins | sample Popmic531T_FD_133002 | JGI IMG/M metagenome (GOLD analysis project Ga0190274, IMG submission 133002) | Populus adjacent soil microbial communities from riparian zone of Yellowstone River, Montana, USA - 531 T | ecosystem: Environmental > Terrestrial > Soil > Riparian zone | place: USA: Montana...
CCAAGATCGAGACCGCGATCAGCCGCCGCAAGACGATCGAGTTCACCTACTACACGATGGAGCGCGGCGAGACCGAGAAGCGCAAGGTCGACCCCTTCCACCTGGTCTTCCGCGGCGGCCAGTTCTATCTGATCGGCCTCTCGCACGAGCGCGAGGCGGTGCGGGTCTTCCGCCTCTCCCGGATCCAGGGCAAGGTCGGCTACGCCTCCAAGGCCGAGCACGACTTCTCCCCGCCCGAGGACTTCGATCGCCGCGACTACGGCAGCCGCGCCGACTGGCAGCTGGGGGAGGAGAAAGGGACCGCGAAGATCTTCATCCGCGAGCGGATCGCCTGGCTGATCGAGCGCGACTACGGCAGCTACGGCGAGCTGCGCGACGCCAAGAAGTCCGACGGTGCGCCCGGCAAGGGCAAGGTCTTCGAAACCAGCTACGCCTCGGTCCGCGAGCTGATCGCCTGGGTCCTGCGCTGGCGCCAGAACGCCCAGGTGCTGGCCCCAGACGATCTGCGCGAGGAGGCCGAGACCCGGTTGGCGCTGCTTCACGACCGCCACCACAACGGCTTCGAGCCGGCCGAGATCGTCGACCGTCCACTGCGCGACTCCCCCCGCCGCGCCCGCTCCAACGGTCGTGGCGAGGCGGCGATCCGGCCCGAGCGCTTCGCCCGCCTGGTCACCCTCGCCGGGATGCTGATCGAAACGGCGAAAAAGGGCGAGCGGCTGCAGGTCGCCGAGCTGCGCCGGCGGCTCGAACTGACCGACGAGGAGCTGCGCGAGGACGTCGAGCTGCTCAACGTCGTCAACTTCGGCGGTGGCACCTACGTCCTCTACGCCGAATACATCGGCGACGAGATCGAGGTCGACTCCGAGCCCTACGGCGACAACTTCGCCCGCCCGGCGCGGCTGCTGCCGCTGGAGGCCAAGGCCCTGGTCGCCGCGATCGACCTCTTCGGCGATCACCTGCCGCAGACCGATCTGCAGAAGGCACGCAAGAAGATCGTCGACGCGCTCGGCCACGACCCCTCCGAGGAGGGGCTGGAGATCGCTTCGGCCGGCGGCGGCGACGCCCGGGTGGCGCGGATGGTCAACGACGCGATCGCCGACAGCAAGGTGCTGGAGCTCTCCTATTACAAGGAGAACGAGGACCAGTTCACCGACCGCCGGGTCGAGCCCTACCGCTTGGAGAACGGGCGCGAGGGCTGGTACGTCGAGTGCTACGACCTGACCAAAGAGGGCGTGCGCCACTTCAAGCTCGACCGGATCAAGGAGGCGACCCTCTCCGAGGAGGGCTTCGAGCCGCGGGCCGAGGTCGAGGAGTTCGCCGGGGTCGAGGGCTGGATGACCCACGGCGAGGTGCCGACCGCCCACGTCGCCCGCGTCTGGGTCTCGCCCGAGCGGGCCCGCTGGCTGCGCGAGGAGCGCACCGTGGTCGAGGAGCTGGCCGACGGCGCCGTCGTCGTCGAGCTCCCCTACGCCGGCAAGTCCTGGCTGGTGCGGGAGATCCTGCGCGGCGCCGGCGACCTGGTCGTGCTCGAGCCCGAGGACGCCCGCGAAGCGATCGCGAAGGAGATTGCGGGCGCCAAGAGCTGACGCGCGCCGGCGAGAACGGCGCGTACCCAAGTTTGTCCCCGCTATAGGGGGGACAATGCTGGACTCGTGAACGAAGCCCCCGGACATCCTGAGGTTCTGCGGATCGTCGCGCCCAACCCGGGGCCGATGACGCTGGAAGGGACCAACACCTACCTGTATGGGGCGGACCCCTGCGTCGTCATCGATACCGGGTCCGAGGACGCGGGGCACCTGGAGGCGATCCGCGCCGCCGCGGCCGAGCGCGGCGGGATCGGCCTGGTCCTGCTGACCCACTCCCATGGCGATCACGCCGCCGGGGCGGACCGGCTCGGGGCCGAGGTCGTGCTCCCGAACGGCGGCGAGACCCACGCCGGCCTGCGCGTGCTCGCCACCCCCGGCCATGCCGCCGACCACGTCTGCTTCCTCAGCGAGGACGGCGTCTGCTTCAGCGGCGACCTCGTGCTCGGGCTCGGCTCGACGATCGTCCCGCCCGGCGGCGGCTCGCTCGCCGCCTACATGGACTCGCTGCGCCTGCTGCAGGCGGAGGAGATCGAGCTGATGGCGCCCGGCCACGGTCCCTGGATCCTCGACCCCGCCGCCAAGCTCGCCGAGTACGTCGAGCACCGCGAGATGCGCGAGCGCCGCCTGCTCGCGGCCCTCGACCGCGGCGAGCGCTCCCGCGCTGCCCTGCTGGCTGAGGCCTGGGACGACATCCCGATCGAGCTGCTGCCGATGGCGGCGATGGCGATGGAGGCCCACCTCGAAAAGCTCGAGGGCGAGGGGCGGCTGCCGGGCGAGCTCGGCGAGTAGGGCGGGCAGCCGAGGGGCTGGGGCATCTGTCCGCCGCCGCCTCCACGAGGCATGCCTGGCTGGCTGGCCAAAGCTGATAAACACTCCGTCATGAGTCGTCTGAGCAAGAGCCGGGCGGCGCGGGCGGGATTGGTCGTCGGCGTGGCCGGAACCGGGATCGCGACCGCGGCCGCCGCCGCGGCCTGGCACTGGCTGGCGCGGCGGCCGTTGCCGAAGCAGCGGGGCACGATCGCGCTGGAGGGACTGCAGGGCCGGGTGCGGGTGCGCCGCGACCGCTGGGGCGTCCCCCACGTCGAGGCCGACGCCGAGCATGACCTCTACTTCGCCCAAGGCTTCGTCCACGCTCAGGACCGGCTCTGGCAGATGGACTTCTACCGCCGCGCGGTCGAGGGCAGGGTCTCCGAGATGGCCGGCGAGGAGGGGCTGCCGATCGACCGGCTGATGCGCACGCTCGGCATCCGCCGCATCGCCGAGCGCGAGGCGGAGGAGCTGGCCCCGGAGCTGCGCGCCCTGCTCGAGCGCTTCTGCGCCGGCGTCAACGCGGCCGCCGCCGCTGCCCCGGCGCTGCCCTTCGAGATGCAGCTGCTGCGGTTGCGGTGGAAGCCCTGGCGCCCGGTCGACATCCTCAGCCTCGGCAAGCTGCTCGCCTTCGGCCTCTCCACCAACTGGGAGCGGGAGCTGCTGCGGGCCGACATGTTGCGTGCCCTCGGCCCGGAGCTGACGGCCCGGCTCGACCCCGCCTATCCGGCCGACAACCCGGTCGTCACCCAGGAAGCCTGGCAGGGCGACGGGCTGGCGATCGTCGAGCAGATCGACGCCGTGCGGCGCTCGATGGGTCTCGCCGCCGAGGCCAGCGGCTCCAACAACTGGGCCGTCAGCGGCGCGCTCAGCGCCACCGGTGGGCCGCTGATCGCCGGCGACCCGCACCTGCCCCCGAGCATGCCGGGCATCTGGTACCAGGTGGGCCTGCGCCACGGCGAGCGCTTCGTCCGCGGCGCCTCGCTGCCCGGCATCCCGGGCGTTCAGTACGGCCAGAACAACGACGTCTGCTGGACCTTCACCAACGTCATGGCCGACGTCCAGGACCTCTTCGTCGAGCGGATCGAGGGCGACAAATACCTCTTCGAGGACGAGTGGCGACCGCTGCGGACGGTGCGCGAGGAGATCGTCGTCAAGGGCCGCTCGCAGCCGGAGATCATCGACGTGCGGATCACCCACCACGGCCCGATCGTCAACGCCGCGCTCGGCGCCGACGAGGCCGAGCCGCTGGCACTGAGCTGGCTGGCGCTGAACGTCCCCAGCGCCTACCCCGGCCTGTTCGAGCAGCCCGAGGTTCGCTCCGGCCCCGAGCTGGTCGCCAAGCTGGCGGGGCATACCTCGCCGCCGCTGAACCTGATCTGGGCCGATCGCCACGGCTCGATCGGCTACAAGCTGGTCGGCCGCCTGCCGCGCCGCCGCGGCGGCTGCCCCGACCTGCCGAAGCCGGGGTGGACGGGGGAGTTCGAGTGGGAGGGGACGGTCCCCTACGACGAGCTGCCGGAGAAGGTCGACCCCGAGAGCGGCTTCCTAATCACCGCCAACAACCGCATCGTCGGCGACGAGTACCCGCATCACATCACCAGCGAATGGCTGGACGGATTCCGCGCCAAGCGGATCGAGCAGCTGCTGGGAGAGAGCGAGGAGCACGACCTCGAGGGCTTTGCCGCCATGCAGACCGACAACCTCTCGCTGCCGGGGATCGAGGCGGCGCGGCGGTTGGGTCGCCTGACGCCATCCGGCCAGCGCGAGTCGAGCGCCCTGGAGCGGCTGCGCAGCTGGGACGGCCGGCTCGACCGCGAGACGATCGCCGGCACGATCTACCAGGCCTTCCTGCTGCGCCTGGCGCGCGAGGTGGCGCGCGCCGCGATCGGCGATCGCGACCTCTGCGAGCGCTGGCTCGACCGCGCCGACAACGGCTTCATGCCGCACGTCACCTCGCCCTGGCGCTGGCACTCGCACCTGATGGGGCTCTGGGAGGAAGGCGACGAGGAGCTGATCGGCCGCCCCTGGGACGAGCTCGTGCTGGAGGCGCTGGCAGGGGCCCTCGACGACCTCGAGGAGCGCTTCGGCCCCGACCCCGAGGGCTGGCGCTGGGGCGACGTCCACGAGATGGAGTTCCCGCACCCGCTGGGCGAGGCCAACCCGCTGCTGCGCCGCCTGCTCAACCGCCGCCTGCGCGCCGGCGGTGCCCAGGAGACGGTCAGCCAGATCGCCTACGACCCTAACGACCCCTACAAGGCCGTCTGGGCGCCGAGCTGGCGCATGGTCGCCGACCCCACCGACCCCGACCGCTCGCGCTGGCAGATGTTCACCGGCCAGTCCGGCCACCCCGCCAGCCGCCACTACGACGACCTCCAGGCCGACTGGCTCGAGGGGCGGACCCAGCCGATGGCCGGCGAGGGGCCGTGGAGCGAGCTGGAGCTAGTCCCGCAGGTTTAACGTCGAGCCGGGCGCCGCGGAGACGGCGGTCACGAGCTCGACGATCTGGGCCGGGGCCTTGTCCGGGGAGCCGGCGTCGAAGGGCGGTTGGGGGTCGTACTCGATCGCCAGCTGCACTGCCTGGGCTACCTCGGGGCCGGCCTCCAGGCCGACCAGGTGCAGTGCCATGTCGATCCCGGCCGAAACGCCGGCGGCAGTGATTACCTTGCCGTCCTCGACGAAGCGGCCGCCGACCGGGTCGGCGCCGTAGGCGCGCAGCGGCTCCAGGTAGAGCCAGTGCCCGGTTGCCCGCTTGCCCTCCAGCAGCCCGGCCGCGCCGAGCACCAGCGAGCCGGTGCAGACCGAGGTCGTCCACTTGGTCTGAGTGTCGACCTCGCGCAGCCAGGAGAGCACCTTCTCGTCCTCGAGCAGGGGGCGGTTGCCGGCGCCGCCGGGGACGAGGACGATGTCGGCATCGGTCGCCTCGGCGAGCGAGCGATCGGCGGCGATCCCGAGGGCGCCGCTGTCGGTCCGTTTCTCGCCGGTGGTCGCGGCGACGAACTCGACCTCCCAGCCGGGCACCGAGCGCAGCACCTCGTAGGGACCGACGGCGTCGAGGGCGGTGATGCCGTCGAAGATCAGGATCGAAGTCTTCATGGCCAACATCTTGGCGACCGCGGCGGCCTCACGCCAGCGGCAGGATTGCCAATGTTCGATGGATTCCTGCCACAATCCCGCCATGGCCTCACGACACCGCGTGGTCGCGCTCTGTCTCGACGGCGTCGTCGCCTTCGACCTGACCGCGCCGGCGCAGGCGTTCACGCTCGCCGCGCAGGCGGACGGGACCCCCCTCTACGAGTTCTCGACCTGCTCGATCGGCGGCGGCGAGGTGCGGACCACGACCGGGTTCGGCCTGCGGCCCGCGGCCGGCCTGGAGGCACTCGAGCGGGCCGACACGCTGGTCGTCCCCGGTTACTTCGCGGTATTCGAGCCGCCCCCCACGGCCGCCGTGGAGGCGATCGAAGCGGCGGCGGAGCGCGGGGCTCGCGCCCTCTCCGTCTGCACCGGCGCCTTCGCGCTCGCCCACGCCGGCCTGCTCGATGGCCGCCGGGCCGCCACCCACTGGCGCTGGGCCGGCGAGCTGTCCCGTCGCTTCCCCGCGGTCGCCGTCGACCCCGACGCCCTCTACGTCGACGAGGGGAGGGTGATGACCTCGGCCGGGCTCAGCGCCGGCATCGACCTCAGCCTGCACGCGATCCGCAAGGACTTCGGCGTCGCCGCCGGCGAGCGGGTCGCCCGTCACATGGTCGCCGCGCCCCACCGCGAGGGCGGTCAGGCGCAGTTCGCCAAGCGGGCCCCGGCCGAGGCCGGGGGGTCGCTGGAGACGACCCGGCGCTGGCTCGCCGAGCGCCTCGGCGAGCCGCTCGGCGTCGCCGAGATGTCGCGCCACGCCGGCGTCAGCCCCCGCACTTTCGCGCGCCGCTTCCGCGAGGAGACCGGGACGACGCCGCTGCAGTGGCTACTCTCGCGGCGGGTGTTGGAGGCGCGACGACTGCTGGAGGAGTCCGACCTGCCGGTCGAGGCGGTCGCCTGGCGCTGCGGCTTCGGCACCGCGGCCTCTCTCCGCGACCACTTTCGTCGCGCCACCGCGACCACGCCGACGGCTTACAGGCGCTCATTTTCCCTAAAATAAATTGCGGTTACGCAATGAAATTAGGTAGTTAGTGATAGAAAACGGTCAAGCGGGTATGCCAACCAGCGGTGCCCACGGGGGGCGCCAGGCGGGAGCCATCGATGGAAGCACTGCTTGAATCACCTCCAGTCACGATCCCGGCCCTGGGCCGGCGATCTCCGGCGCAGGTAATGGAGCGGCTCGGCGCCGCGCTCGAGGCGCGGGCCCCGGGCGCCGAAGGTCACGCGCGGCGGGTCGCGCGCTACGCCGCCGGCATCGCCAGGGAGGTCGGCCTCTCACGCGAGCAGGTCGCGCGGATACGGCGGGCGGCAGCCCTGCACGACATCGGCAAGCTCGAAACGCCGGCTGCCCTCGTCAACAAGGCGGGACCGCTGAGCGAGGAGGAGTTCGCGATCGTCAAGCGGCACGCGGCCGTGGGCGCCAGGCTCGTCGTCGGGTTCGGCGACGAGGAGTTGGCGGCGATCGTCCGCCACCATCACGAGCGCGTCGACGGCAGCGGTTACCCCGACGGCCTGGTGGGCGCGCAGATCCCGTTCGGCGCTCGCATCGTCGCCGTCGCGGACACCTTCGACGCACTCACCTCGACCCGCCCCTACCGGACCGCCAAGCGACACCGCGAGGCGCTCGACCTGATCCGCGCCGAGGCCGGAGCCCAGCTCGACCCCGAGGTGGTCGGGGCCTTTCGCCGTTACCACTCCGGGCCACGGGCACGGCTCTCGCAGGTAGCTTTCGGCATGTGAGCCGCCGCGACCAGATCGTGCTCAGCGACGCTGAGCTGCTCGAGCTGCTGGAGGCGGAGCGGGTGGCGGTCGTGTCCAGCGTCGGGCCGCGCGGCTGGCCGCACTCGATGCCGCTCTGGTTCGTCCCCCGCCAGGGCGAGATCTGGATCTGGACCTACGCGAAGTCGCAGAAGGTCCGCAACCTCGAACGCGACCCGCGGGCGACGGTCCTGGTCGAGACGGGGCACGAGTACGGCGAGCTGCGCGGGGCGATGATCGAGGCCGAGGCGGAGATCCACCGCGACTTCGAGACCGTGATCGGCTTCGCCGAGGAGCTGACGTTGCGCTATGCCGCCGGCATCTCCTCGATCGAGGGCGACGCCAAGGCAGGGCTCGAAGCCCAGGCACCGAAACGAGTCGCGATCCATTTCAAGCCCGTGCGCACCGCGACCTGGGACCATCGCAAGCTCGGCGGCTCCTACTAGCGGTTGACGACATCGCTACATGCGACGCCCGCCCGTGTTGCAGGGTGACGCGACCGCTACCTTTCCCGACTCGATGAAACGACGCCTCTCAGCCGCCCTGCTCCTCGCCTGCCTCGCCGCCGCCCTCTTCGCCGGCGTCCAGCAGGGATCCGCGAAGCCGCCGATCCGCGCTCCAAAAGGGTTCTTCGGCATCGCGCCGCAGACCGCCCTGAGCGACGAAGACCTCGCCTACATGAAGGCCGGCGGGATCGAGAGCATCCGCTGGCCGCTGACCTGGGCGGCGATCCAGCCGACCGCCAAGGGCGCCTACAACTGGGAAACCTTCGACCCGGTGGTCGCGATCGCGGCCCGGCACGGGATGCAGGTGCTGCCCTTCGTCTACAACACGCCGGCCTGGCTCGCCGGCAAGTACACGACCCTGCCGATCGACAGCGCCAGGGCGCGGCAGGCCTGGACCGGCTTCCTGGCGGCGGCGGTGAAGCGCTACGGCCCCGGCGGCGAATTCTGGGCCGCGCACGCGCCGGGCGTCGTCCAGTACGAACCGGCGATCCCGCGGCCGCTGCCGATCCGCAGCTGGCAGATCTGGAACGAGGCCAACTTCTTCTACTTCGCCTACCCGGCCTCGCCGCAGCGCTACGCGAAGCTGCTGCGGATCTCCAGCCCGGCGATCAAACGGGTGGACCCGGGCGCCAAAGTGATCCTCACCGGCCTCTTCGGCGAACCGACCGCGCACGGCGCCAAAGGCATGCCAGCCGCCGAGTTCCTCGAAATCCTCTACCGCACCCCGGGGATCAAGAGCCGCTTCGACGGCGTCGCCCTGCACCCCTACGCGGTCGACGCGGAAACGCTCGAAGAACTGGTCGAGGCGCTGCACGAAGTCACCGACGAGAACCGCGATCGGGTGCCGCTCTACGTCACCGAGATGGGCTGGGGCTCCCAGAACAACTTCAAGCAGGTCGCCTTCGAGCAGGGCATCCAGGGGCAGGTGAAGCAGCTCAAGGGGTCCTACGGCTACCTGCTGGAAAACCGCAACCGGCTCGACCTCAAGCAGGTCTACTGGTACTCCTGGAAAGACCTCGCCGGCAGCTGCAGCTTCTGCGACTCGGTCGGCTTCTTCCGCGCCGGCAAGCGCTTCCACCCAAAGCCCGCCTGGCACGCCTTCGTCGCCCTCAGCGGCGGCCGCGCGCGGCCGTAGCGATCGGGCTCGCAGTTCGGCAGGAGGTGGGCGCTGACTAACCTCAGCCGTTGTGAACCTCGTTCTCGGCACGAACCACCTCGGGCTCGGTGGCAGCGAGTCCTACCTGCTCACCGTCGCCGAGCAGCTCGACCGGCTCGGACACGGCGTCGTCCTCTACGCGCCCGAGCAGGGCCCCGGCGTCGCTCTGGCGCGGGAGCGCGGCCTCGTTGCGGTCGGGGAGGGAGAGCTACCTGACGATTGCGACGCCGCTTTGGTCCAGGACGCCGGCGTCTCGCTCCAGCTCGCCGAGCGCTTCCCGGCGACGCCGCAACTCTTCGTCGCCCACAGCGAGAGCTTCGACCTGCAGGCACCGCCCCAGCTCGACGGTCTCGTCGGCGCCGTGGTCGCCCTCAACGACAGGGTGGCCGCGCGGATGCGCAGCTTCGCGACCGCGGTCGAGGTGGTACGCCTGCGCCAGCCGATCGACACTGAGCGCTTCACCTCGCACACACCGCTGCCCGAGGTGGCGCGGCGAGCGCTGCTGCTCAGCAACACCCCCAATGCCGATCGCCTCGGAATGCTGGAAACGGCCTGCCGGGAGGCGGGGCTCGAGCTCGTGCGGCTCGGCGGTCTCGAGGGCCAGACGACCGACCCGCGCTCGGCGCTGGCCGGGGCCGAGATCGTGATCGGCTACGGGCGCTCGATTCTCGAGGCGATGGCCTGCGGGCGCGCCGCCTACGTCTACGACTGGAACGGTGGGGAGGGCTGGATGACCGCCGACGCCTATGCGGCGATCGAGGCCGACGGGATCGCCGGTCGCAGCGGCCGGGAGATCGTCGACGCGGAGCGCCTCGCCGCCGATCTCCGCGGCTATGAGGCATCGATGGGGCCGGTCAATCACGACCTGGTGATCGCCGGCCACCGCGCGAACGTCCACGCCCAGGAGCTGCTGGAGTTGCTTCGTCGCCTGGCGGCTCCGGCCGCGCGGCCGCGGGGGCCGCTGGAGGAGATGGCGCGGCTGGTGCGCATGGAGTGGCGCGCCCGCGCGGAAAACCACTCCCTGGTCCACGAGAACGCCCACCTGAGAGACCTGTTGGGCCTCAGTGAAGCGGAGGCGGAGGCGGCCCGGGAGGACGTGCGGCGAGAGGCCCGTAGAGCCGGGGACTTAGTCCGCGCGTACGAGCAGAGCACGAGCTGGAGCCTGACCGCGCCGCTGCGCGCAGCCGGTCGCGCGCTTCGCCGTCGCCGCGAACGTCCCTAGGTGTAATTCCTAAGCACGTTGTTCATCCGGGCCTCCTTGGAGGCTGGAGGTGTCGAAGCCACCAGCACCAAGGAGAAGACCCGGATGGACCTTCACGCTAATGCCAAGCTCGGCCC
>Ga0190274_10002840_pt1 | contig 10282 bp, 9 predicted proteins | sample Popmic531T_FD_133002 | JGI IMG/M metagenome (GOLD analysis project Ga0190274, IMG submission 133002) | Populus adjacent soil microbial communities from riparian zone of Yellowstone River, Montana, USA - 531 T | ecosystem: Environmental > Terrestrial > Soil > Riparian zone | place: USA: Montana...
GCACAGGCGCAGGTACACGCTGCGGCAGCTGGAGTCGGTGGTGCGCGCGGCCGGGCTCGATGTCGCGTCGGGCCACTACTATTTCGCGGCGGTATTCCCGGCCGCGGCCGCCACGCGACTCGTGAGCCGCAACCTCGCCCCGCCGCGCTCGCTGCTGGTGCGCCACGGCCGGTTCGTGAACGGTGTGCTGCGCGCGATCTCGGGTGCGGAACTGTCGCTCATGCGCTTCAACCGGCTGTTCGGCCTCACCGTGGTGTGCGTGGCCCAGAAGCCCTGAGCCGGTGCAGGGGTTCCCAGGGGCTGCGCGACCCGGATTCCGGTAGCATGCGCGCCCCCGCAACGCCCGCTTCAGCATGATCGCCTTCCGCAACCTCTCGCTCCGCCGGGGCGAACGCACGCTGCTGCGCAACGTCGATGCGACGCTGCACGCGGGCTGGCGCGTGGGCGTCGTGGGACGCAACGGCTGCGGCAAGACCAGCCTGTTCGCGGCAGTGCTCGGCGAGCTCGAGCCCGACGCGGGCGAGATCGAACGTCCGCGCGCGCAGCGCTTTGCATCGGTGGCGCAGGAAACGCCCGGGCTGCCCGATGCCGCGATCGACTTCGTGCTCGGCGGTGACGAGGCATCGGCGACCGCATTGCGCGACGCCGTCGAGGCCGAGGCGCGCGACGACCATGACGCGGCCGCCGCCGCGCACCATCGCATCGACGAGCTCGGCGCCTACGACGCGCGTTCCCGCGCCGGGCGCCTGCTGCATGGACTGGGATTCAAGGCCGCGACGCACGAGCGCGCGGTGGCCGATTTCTCCGGTGGCTGGCGCGCGCGCCTGAACCTGGGCCGCGCGCTCATGGCGCCGTCCGATGCGCTGCTGCTCGACGAGCCCACCAACCACCTGGACCTCGACGCGGTCGTCTGGCTCGAGGAATGGCTGCGCCGCTACGACGGCACGCTGCTGCTGATCTCGCACGACCGCGAATTCCTCGACAACGTCGCGACGCACATCCTGCACCTCGCCGACGGAACGGCGCGCCTGTACACCGGCAACTATGCGCAGTTCGAGCGTCAGCGCGCCGAGATGCTGCGGCAGCAGCAGATCGCGCACGACCGCGAGCAGGTCGAGCGTGCACACCTGCAGTCGTTCATCGATCGCTTCAAGGCGAAGGCCAGCAAGGCACGCCAGGCGCAGTCGCGCGTGAAGCGCCTCGAGAAGCTCAAGGGCACGGAAGCGGTGCGCGCCGAGCGGCCGTTCCAGTGCGAATTCGGGGCGCCGGCGCGGCTGCCCACGTCGCTGCTCGGCCTGCGCGACCTCGACGCGGGCTACACCGCCGACGCGCCCGACGACCACGACGACGGCGCGGCGCTGCCGCACGAGCTGCGCGCGCGCACCGTCGTGTTGCGCGACGTGCGCTTCGGGCTCGAAGCGGGCGAACGCATCGGCCTGCTCGGCCCGAACGGCGAGGGCAAGTCGACGCTCGTGAAGACCATCGCCGGCGCGCTCGTACCGCTCGCGGGCGATCGCTCCGCGCATAAGGACCTCGTGATCGGTTACTTCGCGCAGCACACGGTCGACCAGCTCAAGTCCGGCCGCAGCCCGATCGCGCACCTGGTCGACATCGCGCCGCGCACGTCCGAGCAGGAGCTGCGCAACTACCTCGGGCGCTGGAATTTCGTCGGCGACCGCGCGTTCGAGAACGTCGACGGATTTTCCGGCGGCGAACGTGCGCGACTCGCGCTCGCGCTCATCGCGTGGTCGAAGCCGAACCTGCTGCTGCTCGACGAGCCTACCAACCACCTCGACCTCGAGATGCGCGAGGCGCTGGCCGAAGCGCTCAACGATTTCGACGGCGCACTCGTGCTCGTATCGCACGACCGCAATCTCCTCGGCCTCGTGTGCGATTCGTTCTGGCGCGTGGCCGATGGCGAAGTGGCGCCGTTCGATGGCGACCTCGACGACTACGCACGCTGGCTACGCAGCCGGCGCACGCTCGATCCGGCCGCCGCGATCGTGGCGGCGCCCGCGCCCGTCGTGGTCGCGAAGCCCGCGCCGCGCAAGCCGGTCGCCGACGAGCGCACGTTGCGTCGCCGGCTCGCCGCGATCGAGGCGGCGCTCGCGAAGCACGGCGAGGAACGCGCGCGCCTGGAACAGTCGCTCGCCGACCCCGCGCTGTACGCTGATGGCCCCGCGCGCGCGAACACGCTCGCGCGGGAGCAGAAATCGCTGGCGGCCGCGGTCGAGAAGCTGGAGGCCGAGTGGCTCGAGCTGCAGTCGCGGCTCGAGGGCTGATCACTTGTACGTCGCGACCGGCAGCCCCATCTTGCTGGCCTGATCCGCGTTCCATCGGAAGTCCCAATGCCGATCTACGAATTCCAGTGCACCGCCTGCGGCCATCGCTTCGACGAGCTGATGCGCATGTCCGACCCGGAGCCGACCGAGTGTCCGCAGTGCCACGCGCCCCAGGTGCAACGCTGCGTCACCGCGCCGTCGTTCCGGCTCGCCGGCAGCGGCTGGTACGAAACCGACTTCAAGGGCAACAAGGACAAGCAGCGCAACATCGCGGGCGCCGAGAAGCCGGCAGAGAAGTCCGCCGACAAGCCGGCCGAGACGAAACCCGCGACCGATGCGAAGCCGGCGCCGGCACCAGCGCCAGCGGCAAAGCCGTCGACCGACTGATCAGCCGCGCGACGCCATGAAGAACATCGCCGCGATGCCCAGGACGATCAGCGCCAGTATCGTCGTTGCGATCTTGTCGCCGAGCGAGTAGCGGTAGCGCACGTGCGGCGTCGCCGCGATGATCGCGGCATAGTCCGGCGCCAGCACCACCTGGCCCTTCGCGCTGAACATTGCCCAGAGCGCCCAAGTATTCACGAGCGTGCCGAGCGGGAATGCGAGCAGGCCGAGCGCGCTGAGGATTCCGCCCGGGATCCGCACCCACGACCGCAGCCTGCGGAAGCCGTAGCCGACGACGAACGAAACGAACGTCATCGTCGCGTAGAACGGCACCAGCCAAGGCGGCCCTTCGCCGCCCGCCGCGACGAGCAATCCGATGGTCGAGACGCCCATGCCGAAGGTGCCGAGGAAATACAACGCCCCGATCGACTTGACCTGCCGCTCGTGGCGGATGTGTGCCTCGCGCACCGATTCGGCCTCGCTCAGGCCTGGTCGTACGTCGGCCACCATGGCGATCGGCGCGGCGTAGGGATTGGTTTCGGGCCGTCCGGGCAAGGGTGGCGGCAGGCGGGGATCGCGGGCGGGCATGGCGTTTCGGGTAGTGGTGGCAGGGCAAAGGTATCCGCCCGGGCCAGCGCAGTCTCTGTTTGCACTGCAGCAATGTGCCGCTAGGATTGCCGGTCCTGTGCGCCCCTACCTGGGGTCGCGCGGCCATCGGAGCTCCAGGCAATGCGTACCCATCACTGCGGCCTCGTCGACGAGGCGCTCGTCGGCCAGTCCGTCACCCTGTGCGGCTGGGCCGACACCCGGCGCGACCACGGTGGCGTGATCTTCATCGACCTGCGCGACCACGAAGGCATCGTGCAGGTGGTGATCGAGCCCGAGAATGGCGCCGCGTTCCAGGCTGCCGAAGCCGTGCGCTACGAGTTCTGCCTGCGCATCACGGGCCGCGTGCGCGCGCGTCCGGGGACGCAGGCCAACGACAAGCTGCGCACCGGGAAGATCGAAGTGGTCGCCGACGTGGTCGAGGTGCTCAACGCCTCGGCACCGTTGCCGTTCATGCTCGACGAGACGCCGGGCGAGGAAGCGCGCCTGCGTTGGCGCTACCTCGACATCCGCCGCCCGGACATGCAGAAGGCGATGCGCCTGCGCACGAAGCTGGTCGGCGCGATCCGCCGCCACCTCGACGCGCGTGGCTTCCAGGACATCGAGACGCCGATCCTCACGAAGGCGACGCCCGAAGGCGCGCGCGACTACCTCGTGCCGTCGCGTGTGCATCCGGGCGAGTTCTACGCGCTGCCGCAGTCGCCGCAGCTGTTCAAGCAGCTGCTGATGATGGCCGGCATGGATCGCTACTACCAGATCGCGCGCTGCTTCCGCGACGAGGACCTGCGCGCCGACCGCCAGCCCGAGTTCACGCAGCTCGACATGGAGTTCGCATTCGTGCGCGAGCGCGACGTGCAGGACACGGTCGAGGCGATGATCCGCGAAGTGTTCAGGGACGTGGTGGGCGTGGAGCTGGCCGACCCGTTCCCGCGCATCACCTACGCCGAGGCAATGCGCCGCTACGGCTCGGACAAGCCCGACCTGCGCATCGACCTCGAGCTCGTCGACGTCGCGGAACACGTCAAGCACGTGGAATTCAAGGTGTTTTCCGGCCCCGCGAACGACCCGGGCGGTCGCGTCGCCGTGCTGCGACTGCCGAACGGCAGCACGCTCACGCGCAAGCAGATCGACGACCTCGGTCCCTACGTCGCGAAGTACGGCGCGAAGGGCCTGGCATGGATCCGCGTCGACGACCGCAGCAAGGGCCGTGATGGCCTCACGTCGCCGATCGTGAAGTTCCTCGACGACAAGGCCATCGACGGCATCTTCACTGCGACCGGCGCGCAGACCGGCGACGTCCTGTTCTTCGGCGCCGGCCCGCACAAGATCGTGTCCGACTTCATGGGCGCGCTGCGCCTGAAGGTCGCGCGCGACATGGGCCTCGTCGGCAGCAGCTGGAAGCCCCTGTGGGTCGTCGACTTCCCGATGTTCGAATACGACGCGGCCGACAAGCGCTACGTGGCGCTGCACCACCCGTTCACCGCGCCCGCGGTCGACGACGTCGCGCAGCTCGCGGCCGATCCCGTGAACGCGGTCTCGCGCGGCTACGACATGGTGCTCAACGGCAACGAGATCGGCGGCGGTTCGATCCGCATCCATCGCCCGGAGATGCAGAGCGCCGTGTTCGACCTGCTCGGCATCGGTGCCGAGGAAGCGCAGGCCAAGTTCGGCTTCCTGCTCGAGGCGCTGCGCTACGGCGCGCCGCCGCACGGCGGCATCGCATTCGGCATCGACCGCATCGCGGCTCTGATGGTCGGCACGGAATCGATCCGCGACGTCATCGCGTTCCCGAAGACCGCTAGCGCGTCGGACCTCATGACGGACGCCCCGTCGAAGGTGCCCGAGGCGCAGCTGCAGGAACTTTCAGTCCGCGTCGTGCCGAAGCCGGCCAAGGCCTGATCCGTGGCGGCGGGCGCGACGCTGGTCGGGTCCCGCGAACGCACGCTGCGAATCGTCGCGCTGCTGGCCCTGTTTGCGCTCGCGCTGGCCGTGCGCTGGCACTACACGAGCGTGGTCGTGCCTGCGGCCGGCGTGAGCGGTGACGAACAGGCTTACGGGTTCTACGGCGTGCACCTCGTGCGCGACGGCGTGTATTCCGGCTCGCCGCTGGACTCCGCGCCCGTGCCGGATTCGTTCCGCAGCCCCGGCCTGCCGCTGCTCATCGCGTTCACGATGCAGGCGCGGGGCCTGTCCGACCTGGGCTGGTATTCCCTGTTGCAGCGGATCCAGTGCGTGCTGGGCGCGCTGACCGCGGTGCTGCTCGTGCTGTTCGCGCGCCGCTGGCTGCCGTGGTGGCCGGCTTTCGGCGTGGGCGTGGTGACTGCGCTGTGGCCACACGGCATCGCGATGACGGCGCATGCGCTCGTCGAAGTGCTGTACGGGTTCACGCTCGCGCTCGCGGCCGTTGCGTTCGCACGCGCGCTCGCGCGCGGCCGCAGCGGCGAATACGCGCTGGCCGGGCTCGCGCTGTCGCTCGCCGCGATGGTCAATCCCGTGGTGCTCGCGGTACTGCCGGCGCTCGCCATCGTGGCGGCGCTGCGCTCGCGCCGCGGCGCACTCGCATTCCTCGCTCTCACGTTCGCGTTGCCGCTGGCGTGGTCGCTGCGCGACACGGCCGACGTGCCCGGTGCCTCGAGCGGTGGCCGCGCGGCGATGAATCTCGTGGTCGGCTCGTGGCCGAACTACCACGCCGACTGGTTCGCGACCCGCGCGAACGGCGACGCCGCGGCCACGCAACGGCTCGCGCGGATGGACGCGGAAGTTGCGGCGGCGCCGGGTGACCTCGGGGCCGCGATTGCCGCCGTGGGCGCGCGCTTCGCGGCCGACCCGTCGGGCATGGCTGCCTGGTATTTCATCCGCAAGCCCTGGCTGCTCTGGGACTGGGGCATCCGCATCGGCCAGGGCGACCTGCAGGTGGTCGCGCTGACGTATTCACCATTCGTGGCCGAGCCCGCCTATCGCGCGCTCGCGGCGATCGCGCACGCGATGAATCCGTTGCTGTTCGCGCTGGCGTTGTGCTCCCTGCCGCTCGCGCTGCGCCTGCGCGCCGCGCGACAGGACGCAGGCTGCGCGGCATTCATGGCGTGCGCCGGCATCGTGGTGTCGATCACGGCGGTGCACGTGCTGCTGCAGGCCGAGCCGCGTTATTCCATTGCGCTGCGTGGCTTCGAGATCGCGCTCGCGGCGACGGCGCTGGAGCGCGGCTGGCGCTGGCTCGCCGCGCGCCGCGCGGCGCAGGCGAACGAGGTGCCGGCATGAGCGGCACGCACGACCACGTCATCCTCGTCCACGGCCTGTGGATGCGCGCGCTCGCGATGGGCGCGCTCGGCCGGCGCCTGCGCGCCGCGGGCTACGACGTCGGGACGTTCGACTACGCGAGCGTCGGGCACGGTCCGGGCCCGGCGAGCGAGCGCTTGCGCGAGCGCATGGCGCGCCTCGACGGGCGCGTGCACCTCGTCGGCCACAGTCTCGGTGGCCTCGTCGCCCTCGAGACGTTGCGCGAAGTCGAGGCGCACGACGGTCGCGTCGTCTGCCTCGGCTCGCCGCTGCGCGGCAGTGCCACCGCACGCCGCCTCGGCGCGTGGCCGATCGGTCGCGTGCTCGTCGGTCGCAGCCTGGCGCTGCTGCTCGAAGGCGTGCCCGCATGGCACGGCCGGATCCCGGTCGGCGTGGTGGCAGGCTCCGCGCCGTACGGACTGGGCCAGCTCATGGGCCCGTTCGGCGAGGCGAACGACGGCACGGTCGCCATCGCCGAAACACGGCTCGACGGCATCTCCGACCACGTGGTCGTGCCGTCCACGCATACGGGCCTGATCTACAACGACACCGTGGCGCGCCAGGCCGCGCATTTCCTCGCGCACGGGCAGTTCGCGAAAGACTGATAGAATTTCGCGGTTTTTACGACATACGACATGGCAGTCGCCCTCACAGCAACAAGCGTGCGCATCCTGGGAATCGATCCGGGCTCGCGCTGCATGGGCATCGGCGTCATCGACGCATCGGACGACGGGCGAATTGCGCACGTATTCCACTGCGCCGTCGAGATCGCGATCGAACCGGACAATTTTTCACGCCGGTTGAAGCAGATATTCGAGGAGCTCAACGCCATCATCGCGCGCTGGCGGCCGAACGAGGTCGCGATCGAGCGCGTGTTCATGTCGAAGAACGCCGATTCGGCGCTGAAGCTGGGGCAGGCGCGTGGTGCCGCGATCTGCGCCGTCGTGTCGAGCCAGCTCGACGTCGTCGAATACTCGCCGAGCGAGATCAAGCAGGCGGTCGTCGGCACCGGCGGCGCCGACAAGACCCAGGTGCAACACATGGTGGGCGTGCTGCTGTCGCTCGAGGGAAAGCTGCAGGCCGACGCGGCCGACGCGCTCGCGGTCGCGATGGCGCACGCGCACACGCGCGCGACGGTGCAGCGCATCGGCATCCCGCGCGCGCTCTGGAGGCGGCGATGATCGGTCGCCTGTCGGGCACGCTCGTCGCGAAGCATCCGCCCGGGCTCATGATCGACGTGGGCGGCGTGGGCTACGAGCTCGAGGCGCCGATGTCGACGTTCTACGAGCTGCCGGAGACCGGCAAGGCCGTGGTGCTGTTCACGCACCATGCGGTCAAGGAAGACTCGGTCGCGCTGTACGGCTTCCACCGCGAATCCGAGCGCACGCTGTTCCGCACGCTGCTGAAGGTTTCGGGCATCGGCGCGAAGACCGCGCTCGCGATCCTCTCGGGTGCCTCTGTCGACGAGTTCGCGCGCTTGGTGCAGAACGGCGACGTGGCCTCGCTCGTGCGCATTCCGGGCATCGGCAAGAAGACCGCCGAGCGCATCATCGTGGAGCTGCGCGACCGCATCGAAGGCATGGTCGTGCCATCGCTGCCCGGTAGTTACGGCCGCGCGGCTCCGGTCGATCCCGTCGGCGAGGCGACCGTGGCGCTGCAGGCGCTGGGCTACAAGCCGGCCGAGGTATCGCGCCTTGTCGCGAAGGTGGCGGAAACGGGCGACACGTCCGAAGCGATCATCCGCAAGGCGCTCAGGGCGGCGCTGAAATGAGCACGGCGACCGGCAGCAGCGAATCCGGCCACGCCCACGGCAGCGTGCGCACGCTCGCGCTCGGCGCGATCGGCGTCGTGTTCGGCGACATCGGCACGAGCCCGCTGTACACGATGAAGGAGGCGTTCGGCGAGGACTACGGCCTGCGCGCCACCGACCACAACGTGCTCGGGATCCTGTCGCTCGTGTTCTGGTCGCTGATGCTCGTGGTGTCGCTGAAATACGTGACCGTCATCATGCGCGCCGACAACAAGGGCGAGGGCGGCATCATGTCGCTCATGGCGCTCGTGCAGCGCAGTCTCCCGATCGCTTCGGAGACCAGCTATTTCATCGGCATCCTCGGCATCTTCGGCGCGGCGCTGTTCTTCGGTGACGGCGTGATCACGCCGGCGATGACCGTGCTCTCGGCCGTGGAAGGCCTGAAGATCGCCTCGCCGCAGTTCGCGCGTTACGTCGTACCGGTCACGATCGGCATCATCATCGGCCTGTTCATGCTGCAGCGGCACGGCACCGAGCGCGTGGGCAAGCTGTTCGGACCGGTGATGATGGTGTGGTTCCTGGTACTGGCCGTGCTCGGCGTCGCCGGCATCATCGAGCAGCCCAAGGTGATGCAGGCACTCAATCCCTACTGGGGACTGCATTTCTTCTTCGCGCACGGATGGCATTCGCTGCTCGTGCTCGGTGCCGTCGTGCTCGCCGTCACGGGCGGCGAGGCGCTGTATGCCGACATGGGCCATTTCGGCCGCGTGCCGATCCGCGCCGCGTGGTGGTACGTCGTGCTGCCGGCGCTCGTGCTGAATTATTTCGGCCAGGGCGCGCTGCTGCTCGACCACCCGGCAGCGGCGGAAAACCCGTTCTACAAGATGGCGCCGGCCTGGGCGCTCGGCCCGCTGATCGGCCTTGCGACCGTTGCCGCCGTGATCGCTTCGCAGGCGGTGATCTCGGGCGCGTTCTCGGTCGCGCGCCAGGCGATCCAGCTGGGCTACCTGCCGCGCCTCGAGCTCAAGCACACGTCGGACACCACGATCGGCCAGGTCTACGTGCCGTGGATCAACCGCACGCTGATGCTCGTCGTCATCGCGCTCGTGATCGGCTTCGGTTCCTCGGACAAGCTCGCTTCGGCATACGGTGTCTCGGTCACGGGCACGATGCTGATCGACACGCTGCTGCTGATCGTGCTGATGCGCTCGCGCTGGCTGGTCGCCGCACGCTGGGTGTTCCTGTTCGGCGTGACCTTCCTCGTGATCGACACCGCGTTCCTGCTCGCGAACGGCGCGAAGTTCATGGAAGGCGCGTGGTTCCCGCTCGCACTCGGCGTCGCGGTGTTCACGCTGATGCGCACCTGGCGGCGCGGCCGCCAGCTGCTGGTGGAGGAAGTGCGGCGCGAGATGCTCACGCTCGACACGTTCCTGCGCAGCCTCGAGGCGATGCCCCCGGTTCGAGTCACGGGCACCGCGGTGTTCATGACGGCGGCGAACGACAAGGTGCCGCTCGCGCTGCTGCACAACCTCAAGCACAACAAGGTGCTGCACGCGCGCAACATCCTGCTCACCGTCGAGACGGTGCCGTCACCGCGCGCCGACGCCGCCGAGCAGGTCGTCGTCACCGACCTCGGCCGCGGCTTCTTCCGCCTGGGCCTGCGCTACGGCTTCATGGAAGACCCCGACGTGCCGCGCTCGCTGGCGCATGCCGGTGACCATGGCCTGCCGTTCGACATCGAGGACACCACGTTCTTCGCCAGCCGCGAAACGCTCATCGCGAGCGCGCACAAGGGCATGCCGCTGTGGCGCGACAAGCTGTTCGCGCTGATGGCGCGCAATACGGTGAGCGCCACGACGTTCTTCAAGATCCCGGGCAATCGCCTGGTGGAGCTCGGGACGCAAGTCGAGATCTAGGGCTGAGGGCTGAGGGCTGAGGGCTGAGAGAAGTGCAACAGCAGAGCGCTCTGCGCTTCGGCTTTTCC
>Ga0190274_10002841_pt1 | contig 10281 bp, 6 predicted proteins | sample Popmic531T_FD_133002 | JGI IMG/M metagenome (GOLD analysis project Ga0190274, IMG submission 133002) | Populus adjacent soil microbial communities from riparian zone of Yellowstone River, Montana, USA - 531 T | ecosystem: Environmental > Terrestrial > Soil > Riparian zone | place: USA: Montana...
CGCTATGGGAGCCCTACGGGTCGCTGCGAGTCCAGCCTGCTGGAAGCACCCGACCGTCTCCTTCATTGTCCCAGACGATCGCAGCAATCCACCAACGATTGCCATCATGGAACAGGCTCAGGAAATTGACGCCGCGCTTGATCACCTCGGCGTCGCGCGGGTCGCGCTTCGCCTCGTAGGTGCTGCGCACGGAAGCGACGGCGCCGAAGCGCTGGATCGCGAAGCCGGTCGCGACTTCGTGGAACGATTCGCGCGCGAAGAACGGCGTGGTGTCGGCGATGTACTCGTCGACGTTGAACACCTTTGCCTGCGGCTCGCCCGCGTCGTCGTACACGGTGCGCAGCAGCAGCGCGCGCGGCAGGTACAGCGTGCGCAGCGTGGCCCAGTCGCGTGGCGCGCCGGCCGGCCCGGAAATGCACGCGTACGCCGCGTCGATGAGCGCGCGCGGATCCTGCAGGTCGACGTTCACGTGCCGGGCTGTCCTGCGCCGAGGTAGTCGAGCGTGACGCGCAGGAACGCGTCGAGCGCGATCGGGATGGCCGCCTCGTCCAGGAAGAAATCAGGCGAGTGGTTCGACGCGGCCGTCGCCGGATCGGTGCCGGGTGGCGTGACGCCGACGATGAAATACAGGCCCGGCACTTCGCTGGAAAGCGCGGCGAAGTCCTCGGCCACGGTCTGGAACGGCAGCTCGACGATGTTGTCCTCGCCGACGATCGCGGCCAGCGAGGGCCGCATGCGCGTGGTGAGCTTCGGGTTGTTCACGAGCACGGTCGTGTGCTGGACGAACGACGTCGTCGCGGTCGCGCCGTTCGCATGCGCGATGTCCTCGGACATGCGCTTGATGTCGGCCCACACGGCGTCGCGCGTCGCGGTCTCGAACGTGCGCACGGTGCCGATCATTTCCACTTCCTCCGGCACGATGTTGTAGCGGATGCCGCCCTTGATCGCGCCGATCGTCACCACCGCGGGCGAGCGCGAGATGTCGGTGCGACGGCTCACGATTGTCTGCATCGCGTTCACGATCTGCGCCGACGTCGTGACCGGATCGATGCCGCCCCATGGGCGTGAACCGTGCGTCTGCCGGCCCTTTACGACGATCCGGAACCAGTCGGACTCGGCCATCATCGGCCCCGAGCGGATGCCGATCTTGCCGGTGTTGAGCGTGGACAGCAGATGCATGCCGAACACGACGTCGGGCTTGTGCTTCGTGAACAGACCTTCCTCGAGCATCAGCTCGGCGCCGCCCTCCTCGCCTTCGGGCGCGCCTTCCTCGGCCGGCTGGAACACGAACAGCACGGATCCTGCGAGTTCGTCGCGATGCGCGGCGAGCGCCTCGGCCACGCCCATCAGGATCGCCGTGTGGCCGTCATGGCCGCACGCGTGCATCACGCCGACCTTCTCGCCGCGGAACTCGGCCGTCGCGGTCGACTTGAACGGCAGGTCGCCCTTCTCCGTCACGGGCAGCGCGTCCATGTCCTCGCGCAGCGCGACGAGCGGGCCGGGCTTGCCGCCGCGCAGCAGCGCGACGACACCCGTATGCGCAACCTTCTCCTCGACCTCGAGCCCCAGCGAACGCAGGTGCTTCGCGACGATGCCCGATGTGCGGAATTCGCGGTTACCGAGCTCTGGATGCTGGTGGAAATCGCGTCGCCACTCGATCACGTGCGCGCGCACGGCAGGCGTCGCGAAGGATTCGGCAGCGAACACGCACGGCGAAATCGCGAGCGCAGCGAGCGTGGCGGCCGCGAGGCGACCCGGGCGGAATTTCATGCGTTGCTGTCCCCTGCCGGCTGTTCGATTTCGCGGGCGGCACGTCCGGTGCGCGCCGCCCGCGCTTCATTAGCGCCTATTTGGCGCGCGTGTATGCGATCGACATGGTCTTGCGTTCCTTGCCCTCGCGCGTCTCGTACCAGTCGAACGTGTAGGCGTCGGGCCCCTCGATCCTGATCGTGGTGCGCACCTTCAGCATGGTCTGCGGCGCCATCATGTCGTGCATGTCGCCGAGGAGAGTATAGGTATTGCTCGTCTTGTCGAACGTGCCGTACGACAACCAGAAGCCAGTCGACATGCTGTCGATCCAGGTCGTGAAGTACTTGCCGGCGAGGTTGTCGTAGCCCATGAACGAGCGACCGGTGAACGGTGCGCCCATGAACGTGCCTTCATACACGCTCTCGACATAGCGCCCGTCGTACAGCACGCCGTTCGTTGCCTTGCCCGCGCTCTCGGACGGCGGCTGGCCTTCCGCCTCCCACATGGTGACCTTGGTGGTCCAGCTGCCCGCGAAGTTCGCGAGCTGCTTGTGCTCGGCGCGCACTTCCGACATGCGCATCCAGGCCTCCATCATGGCCTTCTGCTCGGGCGTCATTTCCGGGGCAGCGGCTGGTTCGGCCGCGAAAGCGGGAATCGCGGCGACCAACAGGGCCGCCGCCACACACAGTCGCAAGGTTCTCATTGCCGACTCCATTGCGTTCCGGCCCCGTGGCCGGGGGACGCATATCCTAACGGGATCACACGACAGCGAATCATTCGGCTAGCCTTGGCCGATGAACGACACCAGCCGAAACACGCTGCACGGCGACGACGCGCTGATCAAGGCCGTGGGCTTCATCGCGCTCACTGCCGCCGTCATCAACATCATCATTGGCAGCGGCATCTTCAAGCTGCCCGGCTCGCTCGCGACGCAACTCGGCGCCGCGGCGCCGTGGGCGTTCGTGGCGGGCGCGGTGGCGATCGTGCCGATCGCGCTGTGTTTCTCCGCCGCTGGCAGTCGCGTGGCCGCGACCGGCGGACCGTATACCTACGTGGGCAAGGCGTTCGGCGAATTCCCCGGTTTCGTCGCGGGCGCGCTGATGTGGATCTGCAACCTGGCTTCGAGCGCGGCCGTCGCGTCGGCGCTGTGCGACCAGCTCGCGGCGGCGATGCCCGCACTGTCCGCCACGAGCGCGCGCGCCGGCCTGCTCGTGGCGATCTACGCCCTGCTCATCGCGCTCAACGCGTTCGGCGTGAAGCTCGGCTCGCGCGCGATCGTGGTGCTCGCAACGATCAAGCTCACGCCGTTGTTCCTGTTCGCCGCCGTCGGCGCGTTCTTCGTCGACTGGTCCGCGGCTGCAACGGTCACCTGGCCCGGTTTCGCGGCACTCGGCTCGTCGATCGTGCTGGTGATGTTCGCCTATTCCGGCATGGAAACCGCGCTCATTCCCTCGGGCGAGGTCAACGATCCTTCGCGACAGGTACCGCGCGCGACGCTCACCGCGATCGCGCTCGTCGTCGCGTTGTACATCGGCGTGCAGCTCGTCGCGCAGGCCGCGATGGGACCGGCGCTCGCGGGCCAGAAGGCGCCCGTCGCCGCTGCCGCGGGCGCGCTCTGGGCGCCCGGATTCGCCATCCTGCTCGGGACCGCGATGGTGTCGATGCTCGGGTTCCTGCAAGGCAACATGCTCGCTTCGGCGCGTGTGCCGTACGCGCTTGCGCGCGATGGCCTCCTGCCCGCGCCGCTCGCGCGGATCACCGAGCGCCATCGCGTGCCCCTCATCGCGGTGTTCGCGCACGGGCTCATCGCGCTGGCACTCGCGCTCTCCAGCCTCATCGGCGGCGCGGCGGCCGACGCATTCGCCGCGTTCGCGATCATCTCGGGTGGCGCGAACTGCATGGTGTACGTCGGCGTGTGTGCGGCCGCGTGGTGGCTGCAGCATCGCGGCGTGGCCGAGCACGGCGCACCATTCAACATGATCGGCGGGCCGATCGTGCCGGCAATCTCCCTCGTGCTGATGGCCTTCGTACTGTCGACACTCACCACGAAGGAATGGAGCGCGATCGGCATCGCGCTCGCCGTGCTGGTCGCGCTGTACTTCGTCGTGCGGCGCGGTCGCCGCGCAGCCTGAGGAAAATCCATCCCATCCGCCCCCGGGCGGATGGGTCTTGCACCCACCGGCGCAGCCGCCGAGCATGGCGCCTTCACGCCGCGAAGGAACCGCCATGCGCCTGCTCCTGCCCATCCTGCTGCTGCTCCCGTCGTTCGCCTTCGCGAAATCCGCCGCTTCCGAGCCGGCGAAGGAAGACGAGAAGCCGTACGGCGCGCTCGAGTACCGATTGATCGGCCCCGCGATCGGCGGCCGCGTCACGCGTGTCGCCGGCGTTCCCGGCACCGACACGTTCTGGCTCGGCGCCGCGCAGGGCGGCGTCTGGAAATCCACCGACGGTGGTCGCAACTGGAAGCCGGTGTTCGACAAGGAGTCGACGAACTCGATCGGCTCGCTCGCCGTCGCGCCATCCGATCCGAACGTCGTCTACGTCGGCTCGGGCGAAGCGAACATGCGCGGCAACGTGATGGTCGGCTGGGGCATCTGGAAGTCGACCGACGCGGGTGGAACCTGGAAGCAGGTCTGGAAGAACAAGGGCCAGATCGGGACGATGCTCGTGCACCCGACGAATGCCGACGTCGCGTACGCGGCGGTCCTGGGTTCGCCGTTCGGGCCCGGCGAGAACCGCGGCGTGTACCGAACGCGCGACGGCGGCGCGACGTGGCAGAAGGTGCTGTACGTCGATGCGAATACCGGTGCGTCGGACGTCGCGATGGACGCGCACAACCCGCGGATACTTTTCGCGGGCACCTGGCAGGCGCGGCGCGAGCCGTGGCAGATGACGAGTGGTGGCCCGGGCAGCGCGCTGTATCGCAGCGCCGATGGCGGCGACACCTGGAAGAAGGTGGAAGCCGACGGCCTGCCGAAGGGGCCGTGGGGCAAGGTCGGCGTCGCCGTGGCGCCGTCCGATCCGTCGCGCGTCTATGCATTGATCGAAGCGGAAGCGGGTGGCCTGTTCCGTTCCGACGACGGCGGCACGACCTGGTCGCTCGCAAACGCGCACCGCAACCTGCGCCAGCGCGCCTGGTACTACTCGACGCTGACCGTCGATCCGTCGAATGCCGACGTCGTGTGGTTCCCACAGGTGCCGCTCATCAAGACCGTCGACGGCGGCAAGACGCTGCAGCGCACGAAAGGCTGGCACCACGGTGACCACCACGATGCGTGGATCGACCCGACCAACACGCAGCGCATGATCGTCGGCAACGACGGCGGCGTGGACCTGTCGTTCGACGGCGGGAAGACCTGGGTTTCGCCCGACCTGCCACTCGCTCAGTTCTACAACATCGACGTCGACGACCGTGCTCCGTGGCACGTCGGCGGCACGATGCAGGACTGGGGCACGGCGGTCGGCCCGAATGCCGTGCCCGCGAACGATGGCCCGACGCTCACCGACTGGCGCGTCGCGGGCGGCGGCGAGGCCGGCGATTTCAAGTTCGATCCGACGCAGGAAGGCGCGATCTATGCCGGTGAGTATGGCGGCTACATCTCGCACTACGTCGAGGGGACCGGCCAGTACCGCAACGTTTCGGCCTATCCCGCGAACCCGTCGGGCACGAAGCCGAGCGATCTCGCGTACCGCTTCCAGTGGACGGCACCGATCGAGGTGTCGCCGCACGACCCGAAGGTGATCTACCACGGCGCGAACGTCATGTTCCGCTCGAACGACCGTGGCGACACGTGGACGAAAATCAGCCCCGACCTCACGCGCAACGACCGCAGCAAGCAGGGTTGGTCGGGCGGCCCGATCACGGGCGACATCACCGGCGTCGAAACCTACGGCACCATCTTCTCGATCGAGGAATCGCCGCTCGCTGCCGGCACCATCTGGGCCGGTACCGATGATGGTTTCGTGCACGTCACGCGCGACGGCGGCAAGTCGTGGAACAACGTCACGCCGAAAGCCGTGCCGGCATGGGCGACGGTCGAGGGCATCGAGCTGTCGACGCACGACGCCGACACGGCCTACGTTGCGGTCGATGCGCGACGCCTCGACGACCAGCGCCCATACCTGTTCCGAACGCGCGATGGCGGCCGCACCTGGCAATCGATCACCAACGGCCTGCCCGCCGACCAGATGCTGTTCGTGGTGCGCGAGGATCCGGAGGACGCGCGCGTGCTCTACGTCGGCGGCGAGAACGGCGTCTGGATCTCGCGCGATGGTGGCGATTCATTCACGTCGCTGCGCCTGAACCTGCCCGCGATCGCCGTCACCGACCTCGAGCTCAAGCATGGCGCGCTCGTACTCGGCACGCGCCGCAGCATCTGGTCGCTCGACGATGTCGCATCGGTGCGGCAGCTCGATGCGAACGTGCGTGGCGAGAAACTCCATGTCTTCGCGCCTTCGGCAGCGGTCCGTTGGGCGACCGATTACCACTGGGGCTCGCAGGGCAAGACCGCGAACCCGCCGGCTGGCGTGTCGTTCGCGTACTGGCTCGGCGCGAAAAGCGACGACGCGGTCACGGGCGAAGTGCTCGACGAATCCGGCCGCGTCATCCGCAAGCTGTCGAGCGTGCTGCGCCCGCTCAAGTATTCGGTGGACGATATCGACCAGGGCCTGGACGAGGAGCCGAAGCCCGAGCTCACGAAGGAGCAGGGACTGAACCGCGCGACGTGGGACCTGCGCATGGACGGCGCGAAGCGCATCGCGGCGAAGGTCGACGCGGGCAACCCCGAGCTCGGACCGCGCGTGCCGCCGGGTCGCTACACGTTGAAGCTCACGGCGCTCGGTGAAACGCGCGAAGTGCCGATGGTGGTGTCGCCCGATCCGCGCGTCGCGACCGATGCCGCGGGTTACGCCGCGAAGCTCGCGTTCACGCTCGAGGCACGCGACGAGCTCGATCGCGCGGCGGCGCTCGTCGAGGCGCTGCATGCAATCCGCGAACAGGTCACCGACGTGCGCAACCGCGTGGCGAAACGCGACGACGGCGCGCCGGTGCGCGACGCGGCCGACGTGGTCCTCGCGCGCTGCGACGCGATCGAGGGCGAGTTGCACAACCCGAAGGCCGAGGTCGTCTACGACATTCTCTCTGGCCGCGAAGGCGGCGCGAAGCTCTACTCGCAGATCTCGCCGCTGTACGACTGGATCCAGTCGGCCGACCTGCCGCCCACGCAGGGCATGCGCGAACGCCTGGCGTTCGTCACCGGCGAGCTCCGGCGGATCGAGGGCGAAGTGGCGGCGTTGCGCACGGGCGAAGTGGCGCGCTTCGAAACGGCCGTTGCGGCCGCAGGCCTGCCGCGGGTGATCGTGCCCTGAGGAAGGCGGGCCTGTGACCCGCCGCACAACCGGCGTAGGCTGATCGGCGGACAGTTCCCTCGGCCAGGGGAAGTTCGCCACCGCCGACATGTCGCGCGCACCACATCGGTTCCGGATGTTCGCTGCAATCGCCGCTCTGCTGGCGTGCGCGACGGCAGCGCGCGCAGTCGACTACGACATCGTGTACGTGCGCCAGCCGCGCTTCGGCGACCAGGTCAACACGACCTGGCCCGAGGTGTTCCATCCGGCACGGCTCGATCCCGGTGCCGACCTCGTGCTGCTGCACCCGGACGGCAGCGAGGAAGTGCTCGTCGCTGGCGGCAACGGCAGCGTCACCGACCCGTTCGTGTCGTTCGACGCGCAGTGGGTCTACTACGCGTTGTTCCCCGACCTGCGGCCGGCGCAGCTCAACGGGCAACGCGAGAACCTGCCCTACGCTGGCGCCGACATCCACCGAATCAACCTCGCCACTCGCCAGGTGCAGCGCCTGACGTTCGGCGAGTTCACGCCGAACACGGGTGCCGGCACCTGGCTCGAAAGCAATCCGTTGAATCCGCCCGCGCAATACAACCGCCTGGGCTACGGCATCCTCAATCTCGGCCCCTGCCCCGTGCCCGGCGGCAAGATCGCTTTCACGTCGAACCGCAACGGCTTCGATCCGCCGAAGGGCTACACCGCGCCCACGCTGCAGCTCTACGTCATGGACGACGACGGCGGCAACGTGACGCCGATCGCGCCGATGACGATCTCGAGCGCGTTGCACCCGACCATCCTCGCGGACGGCCGCCTGATGTTTTCCTCGCATGAGGACCAGGGCCTGCGCGACACGCGGCTGTGGGGCATCTGGTCGATCTGGCCCGATGGCCGCGAGTGGGAACCCGTGGTGAGCGCGTTCCATGGACCGCAGGCGTTCCACTTCATGACGCAGCTGTCGGGCGGCGACCTCGTGGTGGTCGACTACTACAACCTCAACAACAACGGCTTCGGCGCGCTGTACCGCATGCCGCTGGATCCGCCGCCCGGCATGCCGCGCTTCCACAGCGCGTTCCCCGCCGACAACCCGCCGATCGCGCGCACCGTCGGCCAGGGTTTCTCGTATCCGTTCACGATGCCGTTTACGCCACGCGGCATGTACTCGATCACGCCGTTCACGCACGGCGACGACGAAGCGGCGCCGGTCGGCACGAATGGCCAGCGCGTCGGCAAGTTCACGCAGCCGAGCGCAGCGCCGGACGGCGACCTGCTCGTGGTGTGGACGCCAGGCCCCGCGAACGACCTCGATCGCCCGGTCCAGGTGCCGCGCTACGACGCGGGCCTGTACCTCGTGCCGGGCGGTGGCATCGTGGCGTCACCGTCGGCGCTCGTGCCGATCCGCAACAACCCGCAGTACAACGAAGCATGGCCGCGCGCTGTCGTGACGTACCAGCGCGTGCACGGTGTCGCCGAGCCGGCCGCGCTGCCGTTCCTGCCGAACGACGGCACGCGCCACGCTGCGTTGCCCGCAGGCACGCCATACGGCCTGATCGGCACGTCGAGCGTGTACAAGCGCGAAAGTTTCCCGGGCACCGTCGTCTCGTGGTCGAACACGTTCGACGGGCTCGATGCGTTCAACACCTCCGAGAACGAGCAGAGCAGCAACTGGGGCACGCAGGGCGCCGACGCGGGCAAGTATTCGAACGCGGACATCTGGGCGATCCGCGTGCTCGCGATGGAGCCGCACACGCACCGCAGCTACGGCCCGAACGAGGGCCGGCATTTCACCAGCCATGCATCCGAGCGCCTGCGCATACTCGGAGAGATTCCGTTGCGCAAGGTGAATGCACAGGGCCAGCCCGTGCTCGACGCCGAGGGCAATCCCGACACCAGCTTCCTCGCGAAGGTCGTGGCCGATTCGCCGCTCACGTTCCAGACGCTCGATCGCAACGGCATGGTCTTGAACATGTCGCAGACCTGGCACCAGGTGCGGCCCGGCGAGCTGCGCGCGAACTGCGGTGGCTGCCATGCGCACAGCCAGATGCCGCTCGCGTTCGCGACGACGGCCGCAGCGCTGCCCGGCTATTCGATGTTCGACCTGTCGCGGCAGACGCCGCTGCTCACGCAGGATGCGCTGGGCAATCCCGCGTTGCGCGTGGAGAACAGCAGCGTCGTCGATGTCGAGTTCCTGCGCGACGTGCGGCCAATACTGCAGAGCCGCTGCGTGGGTTGCCACAGCGGAACGAGCGCCGCAGCCGCTCTCGACCTCGGTGACACCACCTTGCAGAACGGCCTGCCCGGCGACTATCGCCGCCTCGCCAACGACCAGGCCGCGCAATTCGGCTATCCGCCGGTCATCAGCAACGGGCAATGGCGGCAGACGAACGCGAGCCGCTACGTGCGCATGTTCCAGAGCCGCCGCTCGCTGCTCGCATGGAAGGTTTTCGGCCAGCGCCTCGATGGCTGGACGAACGCGGCGCATCCGACCGAGAGCGTGCCGGGCAATGCCGCGACATTGCCGGCCGGCGCCGATCGCAACGCGGCCGACCTCGACTTCACCGGCGCAATCATGCCGCCACCGCCGGCGCTGCCGCTCACGGCCGACGAGCGCCTCGTGATCGTGCGCTGGATCGACCTCGGCGCGCCGATCGAGCTCGACCAGTCCGGCTATGGCTGGTTCCTCGATGACCTCAAGCCTTCGCTCAACGTCAGCGCACCGCGCGCTGGTTCGTTGGCCCAACCGGTCACGCAATTCCGATTTGGCTTCGCGGACGCGAATTCGGGCATCGACGCCGCTTCGCTGTCGGTCACGTCGGACCAGGTCGTGAACGGCCGGCCCGCCGGCGCCGAGCTCGCCTCGCTCGCGCAACCGGATGGCGACGGCATCTGGCGGATCGCTCTGTCGACACCGATCGCACAGGTCACGAACGCGCACCTGCGCGTTGCCATCCGCGACAACGAAGGCAACATCACGCGAATCGACCGCCGGTTCTCGGTGCTCGCGGCAGCCGACGGACTGTTCCTCGACGGATTCGAGTGATTTCTCCCTCCCCTGTGCATACAGGGGAGGGCTGGGGAGGGGTGCACTACAACGTCGGAAATCGTAAAGCACCCCTCCCCAACCCTCCCCTACTTCGTAGTGGAGGGAGACAATGGGCGCATGCGATCCAATCCGCGCCTCATCGACTCCCA
>Ga0190274_10002842_pt1 | contig 10281 bp, 8 predicted proteins | sample Popmic531T_FD_133002 | JGI IMG/M metagenome (GOLD analysis project Ga0190274, IMG submission 133002) | Populus adjacent soil microbial communities from riparian zone of Yellowstone River, Montana, USA - 531 T | ecosystem: Environmental > Terrestrial > Soil > Riparian zone | place: USA: Montana...
CGTCTCCGAGGCCCTGACGCTCGTCGACCTGGCGGGCTTCGAGCGGCGCAAGCCGCGCCAGCTCTCGGGCGGCCAGCAACAGCGCGTCGCCCTGGCGCGCGCGCTCGTCAACCGGCCGCGCGTGCTGCTCCTCGACGAGCCGCTCGGCGCGCTCGACCTCCAGCTCCGCAAGCAGATGCAGCTCGAGCTCAAGCGGATCCAGCACGAGGTCGGCATCACGTTCGTGCACGTCACGCACGACCAGGAAGAGGCCATGACGATGGCCGACGCGATCGCCGTCATGCACGCGGGCAAGATCGAGCAGCTCGGGACGCCGACCGAGCTGTACGAGACTCCGCGCACGGTGTTCGTCGCCGGCTTCCTGGGCATCTCCAACCTCCTCGCCGGCACCGTCGAATCCGGCGAGACGGTGCGGCTCGCGGACGGGGCCGTCGTCCGCGTTCCGGCGGCGAGGGGCAGAAGCGGGGAGGTCTCCATCGGCATCCGGCCGGAGAAGGTGCGGCTGGGCGCGGTCGAGGAGAACCGACTCGCGGGCGAGGTACGCGAGAGCGCCTACATCGGCGTCTCCACGCAGTACATCGTCGACACGACCGCGGGCGCGGTCACGCTCTACGTCCAGAACACCGAGGCAGGGGCGACCTCGGTGCAACCTGGCGACCAGGTCACGCTCAGCTGGAGCCCCGCAGCGACATTCGTAGTGGACTGATTGGAGGCGAAGTACCCATGAACCACCCGTTCGAGCGGATTCACGGCCCGATGACGCGCAAGCAGCTCCTGCGGCGCGCCGCCGTCGGCGGCGCCACGCTCTCCCTTCCCGGGATCCTCGCGGCCTGCGGTGGCGACGGAGGAATCGAGGGCCAGCAAGCGGCGACCGGCGCGGGCGACACGACCGTGGCTCAGGAGCTGGCCGACGAGATCACGGTCTCGAACTGGCCCTTCTATATCGACCAGAACGACGACGCGACCTCGTTCCCGACCCTCGACCAGTTCACCGAGGAGACCGGCGTCAAGGTCAACTACCTCGAGGACATCAACTCGAACGAGGAGTTCTTCGGCGAGATCCAGGCGCCGCTCTCGCGCGGCCAGGGGATCGACCGCGACATCATCGTCCCGACGGCCTGGTTGGCCGCGAGGCTTCTGAACCTCGGGTACCTGCAGAAGCTGGACAAGAGCGCCATCCCGAACATCGACAACCTCGAGGACACGCTCGCGAGCCCTGCCTGGGACCCCAACCGCGACTACAGCCTTCCCTGGCAGTCCTACATCACGGGCGTGGGCTACGACCCGAAGAAGGTCGGTGGCGAGATCACGTCCGTCGAGCAGCTGCTCGACCCCGCGCTCAAGGGGAAGATCACGATGCTCGACTCCATGGAGGACACGATCGGCCTCTTCCTCCTCGAGATGGGCGTGGATCCGTCGGGCGAGATCGATCCCACGGCCTACGACGAGGCGGTCGCGAAGGTGCAGAAGGCGGTCGACGACGGCCAGATCCGCAGTTTCACGGGGAACGACTACACGGGCCCCCTCGCCAAGGGCGACGTTTGGGCCTCGCTCGCCTGGTCGGGCGACATCCTCATCCTCCAGCCCGACAACCCGAACCTCCAGTTCACGGTCCCGGACGCCGGCGGCATGACGTCGGTGGACACGATGGTGATCCCGACCGGCGGGGACGTCTACACGGCGTCGACGTTCATGAACTTCTTCTACGACCCGGAGATCGCTGCTCAGGTGACGGCCTACGTGCAGTACATCACGCCCGTGAAGGGGACGAAGGAAGCGATCGAGGCGACCAACCCGGAGCTCGTTGAAGATCCGCTCGTCTTCCCTACGCCGGAAGCGCTCGAGAACCTGTACGAGTTCAACGCCGAAGCGATCGAGAACCCCGAGTTCCAGGAGCAGTGGCAGGCCGTGATCGGCGTGTAGCCACGCGCGCGGATGAGCTTCCTCCATCGACACGGCTGGCTGACCCCGTACCTGCTGCTGGCGCCGGGGATCGCCTTCCTGGTCCTCTTCTTCGTCGTCCCGCTGTACTACCTCGGGTACACGTCGCTGCAGGAGGGGACGGTCCAGGTCGGGTACACGTTCACCTGGGCCTGGGACAACTACTCGGAGGCCTTCAGCACCTACCAGGAGCAGTTCATCCGCTCGCTCCAGTACGCGGGGATCGCCACGGTCCTCGCGCTGCTCATCTCGTACCCGCTGACCTACTGGATCGCCTTCCGCGGCGGGCGCTGGAAGAACCTGCTCCTGCTCTTCATCATCGCCCCGTTCTTCGTCACGTACCTGATCCGGACGCTCGCCTGGCAGAACATCCTCGCGGACGACGGCTTCCTCGTCGGCGTCATGCAGGCGCTCGGGCTCGTGTCCGACGACGGGCGGCTGCTCGCCACCTCGACCGCGGTGATCGCGGGCATCACCTACAACTTCCTGCCCTTCATGGCGCTCCCGCTCTACGTCGCGCTGGAGCAGATCGACCCGAGACTGATCGAGGCGGCCAAGGACCTGTACTCGTCCAGCACGAAGGCATTCCTGCGCGTGACGCTGCCGCTCTCGGCGCCGGGCCTCATCGCCGGGACGCTGCTCACGTTCATCCCCGCGGCCGGTGACTTCATCAACGCCGAGCTTCTCGGGACGCCGAACCAGGCCATGATCGGCAACGTCATCCAGTCGAAGTTCCTCGAAATCACCGACTACGGCCAGGCGGCCGCACTCTCGGTGATCCTCATGGCGGTCATCCTGCTCATGATCGCCATCTACACGCGGATCCTCGGGACGGAAAGGATGACGGGTTGACGACGGCCGCCGAGCCGCTGCCCCGCAACCGCGGGAGCGTCGCGACGCGGACGTGGGCGTTCGTGCGCCACCACACGCTCACGTTCTTCGGGATCCTCGCTCTCGCCTATCTGATGCTGCCGATCGTGGTCGTGATCGTGTTCTCGTTCAACGACCCGGCGGGGCGGTACAACTACACGTGGGAGGGCTTCACGCTCGATCACTGGACGACCCCGTTCGGGCCGCCCTTCCTGGGCGACGCGGTGATGACGAGCATCCAGGTGGCGCTCGTCGCAACGATCGTCGCGACCATCCTCGGCACCCTCGTCGCCATGGCCCTCGTGCGCTACCACTTCCGCGGGCGCGGCGCCACGAACTTCCTCATCTTCGTGCCGCTGACCGCGCCCGAGATCGTGCTCGGCGCCTCGCTCCTCACCCTCTTCCTCAACCTGGGGACGGCGCTTGGCTTCTGGACGATCGTGCTCGCGCACATCATGTTCTGCATCAGCTTCGTAGTCGTAACGGTGCGCGCCCGGCTGGTCGGCTTCGACCGGCACGTCGAGGAGGCGGCCGCCGACCTCGGGGCGAACGAGTGGGTCACCTTCCTCCGGATCACGCTTCCGCTGATCGCGCCGGGGATCCTCGCCGGCGCGTTGCTCGCGTTCTCCCTCTCGATCGACGACTTCGTGATCACGAGCTTCAACTCGGGCACGACGACGACGTTCCCGCTCTACGTCTGGAGCGCCGCGCAGCGCGGCGTGCCGGCCGAGGTGAACGTCATCGGCACGATGATCTTCGGGGTCGCGATCGTCCTCATGCTCGCGAACGTCCTCTGGCAGTACCGCCGCGAACCGAAAGGAGCCGAATGAGCGTCCCCGCGACCTCCCTGTCTGCAGACGAGCTGCAGCAGGCCGCCCGCGACCACCTGTGGCTGCACTTCACCCGCATGTCCGGCTACACGGACGGCGAGGTGCCGATCATCGTCCGCGGTGACGGCTGCTATCTCGAGGACATCCACGGCAAGCGCTACCTCGACGCGCTCGCCGGCCTCTTCGCCGTCAACATCGGGTACGGCTTCGGCGAGGAGATCGGGGAGGCGGCGGCGGCGCAGCTGCGCGAGCTGCCGTTCTACACCAACTGGAGCTACGCGCACCCGCGCGCCATCGAGCTCGCGGCCGAGATCGCCTCGCTCACGCCCGGCGACCTGAACCGGGTCTTCTTCGTCTCCGGCGGATCCGAGGCGGTCGAGTCAGCGTGGAAGCTCGCCCGCCAGTACCACGCCGCGCGCGGCGAGCGGCGCTGGAAGGCGATCGCGCGCCGCATCGCCTACCACGGCACGACGATGGGGGCGCTCTCCATCAACGGGATCGCCGCGCTGAAGACGCCGTTCGAGCCGCTCGTTCCCGACACCCTTCACGTGCACAACACGAACCGCTACCACCGGCCCGCCGAGGAGACGGAGCAGGAGTTCACGGAGTTCCTGCTCCACGATCTCGAGGAGATGATCCTCCATACCGGACCGGACACGGTCGCCATGGTGATCATGGAGCCGGTTCAGAATGCGGGCGGATCGTTCACGTCTCCCGCCGGGTACTGGGCCGGCGTGCGCGAGATCTGCGACCGGTACGGGATCCTCCTCTGCGCCGACGAGGTCATCACCGGCTTCGGACGGGTCGGGGCCTGGTTCGCCTCCGAGCGCTACGACATCCGGCCCGACCTGATCACCTCGGCCAAGGGGCTCTCCTCGGCGCACGCGTCCATCGGCGCTCTCATCGCGAGCGATCGGGTCATGGAGCCGTTCCTCGCGGACACGTCTATGTACGCGCACGGGATCACGTTCGGCGGCCATCCGGTACAGGCGGCGATCGCCCTCAAGAACATCGAGATCATGAAGCGGGAGCGCATCGTCGAGCACGTGGCCGAGGACCAGGACGCGTTCCGCTCGACGCTGGCCCAGCTCCTCGACCTGCCGATCGTCGGCGACCTGCGCGGGACGGGATTCTTCTACGCGCTCGAGCTCGTGAAGAACAAGGAGACGCGCGAGACGTTCTCGCACGACGAGTGCGAGACGCTCCTGCGCGGCTTCCTCTCGCCGCGGCTGTTCGAGTCCGGCCTCATCTGCCGCGCGGACGACCGCGGCGACCCGGTCGTGCAGATCTCGCCGCCCCTCGTGGCCGGCCAGGAGCAGTTCGACGAGATCACGGGGATTCTCGGCGACGTGCTGGGCGCCGCCTGGGACGAGATCGAGCACTGAGGCGATCGTGAGGGCGATGGTGCTCGCGGCTTCCGGGGAGGGTCTCCGGGAGTCCGAGCTCCCCGCCCCCGAGCCGGGCCCGGGCCAGGTCGTCGTCGTCGTGAGCGTGTGCGGCGTGTGCCGCACCGACCTGCACGTCGTGGACGGCGAGCTGCCCGACCCGAAGCTTCCGCTCGTCCCGGGCCACCAGATCGTCGGGCGGGTCGTGGCGGCCGGCTCGGGTGCGGCCCGCTTCGCGGCGGGCGCACGGGTGGGGATCCCGTGGCTCGGCTGGACGTGCGGCGAGTGCCGGTACTGCCTGAGCGCCCGCGAGAATCTCTGCGACCGCGCGCGGTTCACCGGGTACCAGCTCGACGGCGGCTACGCGGAGGCGGTCGTGGCCGACGAGCGCTTCTGCTTCCCGATCCCCGACGGCTACGAGGACCTGCAGGCGGCCCCGCTCCTGTGCGCGGGGCTGATCGGCTACCGCGCCCTGCGGCTCGCGGGCGACGCCGAGCGCGTCGGGCTCTACGGCTTCGGCGCGAGCGCGCACATCGTCGCGCAGGTTGCGCGCCACCAGGGGCGGCGGGTGTTCGCATTCACGCGCGCGGGTGACGAGGCTACGCAGGCCTTCGCGCGCGAGCTGGGGGCCGAATGGGCAGGGGACGCTCTGGGGCCGGCGCCCGAAGAGCTCGATGCCGCCCTCATCTTCGCGCCGGCGGGCGAGCTCGTCCCGGCCGCGCTCGCCGCCGTGGCGAAGGGAGGCACCGTCGTCTGCGCGGGGATCCACATGAGCGACATCCCGTCGTTCCCCTACGACCTGCTCTGGGGCGAGCGCGTTCTCCGCTCGGTTGCCAACCTGACGCGGCGCGACGGCGAGGAGTTCATGGAGCTCGCGCCGCGGGTGCCGGTGAGGACCGAGGTCGAGGCCTTCCCCCTTGCGGCCGCGAACGACGCGCTCGCACGCCTGCGCGCCGGGGAGATCCGCGGGGCCGCGGTTCTCCAGGTTGTTCCAGCCGGCCCCTGACAACCGGGGCGACGATCGTCTAGTCTGCCGCCACCGTCAGACCCAGCAGGGGGTGGTTAAGTGAGGGTGTTCCAGGGATGGGCGCTATGCGTCCTCTTCTCCATCGTCCTCTTCCTCGGGGCCGGATGCTCCTTAGGAGACGACGATGATGATGGCGGCAACGGTGACGCTGCGGGCGACACCGGCCAGACGGAGGCGGGCGGCCAAGGTGGCGGTGGTGGCAACCTCCTCCAGGAGGTCCAGGATCGCGGCACACTGCGCTGCGGCGTGAACGACGCCGTCCCGGGCTTCGGATTCACGGGCGAAGGCGGCGAGCCGCAGGGCTTCGACATCGACTTCTGCAAGGTCGTGGCCGCAGCCGTCCTCGGCGACGCCGAGGCGGTGGAGTACACGCCGCTCTCGGCCGAGCAGCGCTTCACGGCCCTGCAGTCGGGTGAGATCGACGTGCTCATCCGCAACACGACGTACACGGCCTCGCGCGACGGCACCGAGGGCGCTCGGTTCCTGCACACGACGTTCTACGACGGGCAGGGAATGATGGTGCGCACCGAATCCGGGCACACCACGCTCGAGGACCTCGCGGGCGAGACGATCTGCGTGCTCTCCGGAACGACGACCGAGCTCAACCTCGAGTCGCAGTTCCAGGCCCGCGGGATCGACTACACGCCGCTGGCCTTCGAGGACAACGAGCCTCTCCAGGCGGCATTCGTCGAGGAGCGGTGCGGCGCGTGGACGTCGGACAAGTCGCAGCTGGCCGGCATCCGCTCGGCCTGGCCCGAGGGCCAGGGCGGTCCCGAGGCTCTGACGATCATGGACGAGACCATGTCGAAAGAGCCGCTCGGCCCCGTCGTGGCCGACGGTGACGACGCCTGGGCAGACGCGGTCAACTGGGCCGTTTACGCCACGATCCAGGCCGAGGAGTTCGGCCTGACCTCGGACAACATCGGCGAGGGCAGCGAGGATCCCAAGATCCAGCGCTTCCTGGGCGAGGCGGTCGAGGGCGAGCCCTTCGACGCCGGCCTCGGCCTGCCCGATGACTTCGCGGTGCAGGTGGTGACCCAGGTCGGCAACTACGCGGAGATCTACGACCGCAACGTCGGCGAAGGCTCGGCGCTCGAGCTGCCGCGCGACTTCAACGCGCTCTGGACCGACGGCGGCCTGCAGTTCGCGCCGCCGTACCGCTAGACCGAAGCAGAAGGGGGCGGCGGCTCAGCCACCGCCCCCTTCTCGTCACCCGATGACGGCAGCGACGCCAACGACAACTCGACGTCCCGCTTTCTGGCGCAACGTCCGCGTGCTGCGCGTGACGTTCCAGGCGGTCTTCCTCGTCGCCGTCGTCGGCTTTCTGCTCTTCCTGCTCGACAACACCGTCTACAACCTGAAGCAGCGGGGCTTCCCGACCGGGCTCGACAGCTTCGACTACCTGCGCCAGCCGGCGGGGTTCGCAATCCCCGACTCCGACTTCCGCTCGTCGCAGAGCCTCCTCGACGCGCTCATCGTCGGTGTTCAGAACACGATCAAGGTCGCGGTCCTCGGGATCGTGTTGGCCACGATCCTCGGGGTCCTCATCGGCGTGGCGCGCCTGTCGTCGAACTGGCTCGTCCGCAAGGCCGCAGCGCTCTATGTGGAGACCTTCCGGAACATCCCCGTGCTCGTGATCATCCTCTTCTGGTACCTCGGCGTCATGATCCGGCTGCCGCCGATCCGTGACGCGGTCGAGGTCCTCGACCTGCTGGCCATCTCGAACCGCGGGACCGTGGTTCCATGGTTCGACAAGGTCGGCGCCGGCGTCGCCTTCGGGCTCTTCGCTCTCGTCGCCTTCGCGGCGGCTGTGGTCGTCTGGATCTGGCGCACGCGCCGCTTCGACCGCACGGGCGAGCCCCATCACCGTGTGATCTGGTCGGTGGGCGTACTCCTTCTCCTCCTCGCCGTGGGCTTCGCCGTCAGCGGGCGGCCCTGGACCGTGACCACGCCCGAGGTGGGCGAGCTGTCCACGACGGGCGGCTTCCGGCTCGCCCCCGAGTACGCGGCGCTCCTGGTCGCGCTCTCGCTCTACACGGCGAGCCACATCGCCGAAATCGTCCGCGGCGCCATTCTGTCCGTCCCGCGGGGACAGAGCGAGGCGGCCGACGCGGTCGGCCTCTCGGGCTTCCAGCGGCTTCGCCACATCGTCCTGCCCCAGGCATTCCGGATCTCCATCCCGCCCATCTCGAACCAGTACCTCAACCTGACCAAGAACTCGTCGCTCGGGATCGCGATCAGCTACTACGAGGTCACGAAAGTCACCCAGGTGTCGATTGCCCAAAGTGCTCCGGCCGTGCAGGCAATCCTCCTGCTCATGGGGATCTACCTCGTCCTCTCGCTGACGATCGCGTTCGTCACGAACCTGGTTCATCGCCGCATGACGCTGAAGGGACGGCGCTGATGGCGACCCGGGTGGACACGCTCGAGCCTATGCCGGAGCCGGAGCGGCCGCCGACCCGGAAGCTCACGCCGCGGGAGTGGGTGCGCGAAAACCTCTTCGGCAGCACGCTCGACGCGATCCTGACGGTCCTCTTCGCGCTCCTGCTCGCCTGGGTGGCCTACCGGGTGGGGAAGTTCGTGTTCTTCGACGCGCGCTGGGAGGTCGTGGAACGAAACATCACCAACCTCATGGTGGGCGGCTATCCGCGCGACGAGCTCTGGCGGATCTGGGCCGCGCTCTTCGTCCTCGCGGCCGCCCTCGGGTTCGGCGCGGGGGCGATCGGCGTTCAGCGGCGCCGCGAGATCGCCGAGGGGCGCGCCTATCCGGTCGGGAAGGGCGGACTGCGCCGCCTTGGGCCGCTGCTCCTCCTCGTGGTCGTGCTCCTCTGGTTCGCACAGTCGTTCGAGGCGCTCGTCCTCGTGGTGGCCGTCTCCGCGGTGGGCGCCCTCTTCAATGTGCTCGGGCGGAGGACGCCGCAGCGCCTCGAGCGCTACGTCCCGCTGCTCGTCCTGGCCGGAGTCCTGGTGGCGTTCTTCGTCGTGGCCTCCTTCGGCGGTGTCGGCTGGAACCTCTGGGGCGGCCTGCTGCTGACGGTCTTCCTGGCCGTCGCCGCGATCCTGCTCTCGTTCCCGATCGGCGTGCTTCTCGCTCTCGGCCGACGTTCGACCTTTCCCGCCGTTCGCGTCGTGTGCGTCGCCTACATCGAGCTCTTCCGCGGCGTGCCCCTGATCGCAATCCTGTTCATGGCGTTCTTCATGATCGGCTTCTTCCTGCCCGAGGGCGTCGACCCGCCGAGCCTCGTCACGCGCGCGATCATCGGCTTCGTCCTCTTCACGTCCGCCTATGTGGCGGAGATCGTGCGCGGCGGTCTCCAGTCCGTGCCCGCCGGGCAGATCGAGGCCGCACAGGCGCTCGGGCTCTCACCGTTTCGCACGACGAGGCGGATCGTGCTCCCACAGGCGCTGCGGGCGGTGATTCCCGCCCTGGTCGGCCAGTTCATCAGCCTCTACAAGGACACGTCGCTCGTGTTCATCATCGGGCTAACGGAGCTGCTGGCCATCGCGCAGAACATCACGAAGCAGCCGGACTTCCTCGCACAGGGCCTGTACGTCGAGACCCTGGTGTTCGTGAGCTTCGTCTACTGGACAGGGTCATACTGGATGTCGCGCGAGAGCCAGCGGCTCGAGCGCCGGCTCGGATTAGGAGAGCGATGAGCACGCAGAGCGCCGAGAACGGCAAGGCCATGATCCAGCTGGAGGGCGTCTCCAAGTGGTTCGGCGACTTCCAGGCGCTCAAGGACGTCGACCTGGCGATCGACCGGCAGGAGGTCGTCGTCGTCTGCGGGCCGTCGGGCTCGGGGAAGTCGACCATGATCCGCTGCATCAATCGGCTCGAGAAGCACGACGGCGGCCGGATCGTCGTCGACGGGATCGAGCTCTCGGACGACCTCCGCAACATCCAGGAGATCCGCCGCGAGGTCGGGATGGTCTTCCAGCAGTTCAACCTCTTCCCGCACCTGAGCGTGCTCGAGAACATTACGCTCGCGCCGCGCAACGTCCGCCGGCGCCCGCGCAAGGAGGCCGAGGAGAGGGCGATGGAACACCTCCTGCGCGTGCGCATCCCCGAGCAGGCGCACAAGTACCCGCTGCAGCTCTCCGGCGGCCAGCAGCAACGCGTCGCGATCGCCCGCGCACTCGCCATGGACCCGAAGATCATGCTCTTCGACGAGCCGACATCGGCTCTCGACCCGGAGATGATCAAGGAGGTGCTCGACGTGATGGTCGA
>Ga0190274_10002843_pt1 | contig 10280 bp, 11 predicted proteins | sample Popmic531T_FD_133002 | JGI IMG/M metagenome (GOLD analysis project Ga0190274, IMG submission 133002) | Populus adjacent soil microbial communities from riparian zone of Yellowstone River, Montana, USA - 531 T | ecosystem: Environmental > Terrestrial > Soil > Riparian zone | place: USA: Montana...
ATCCACTTTGACGCGAAGCTTTACGGAACAATTTCCAGGGTAATTTTTAATTATCACAGAATAACCGTCGGAGGCCAATTCACCTTCGACGGGAGAACTGTCATCGGCATACTTTAAGTCAAGGATTTCGGTGATATGAAAATCGACGAACAACTGATGGTAGGTATTCCCATCGGCGTCATGAAAATGATCGACTCCACTTTTCTGGGCGCTTGCAAAACCAATGCAACCCCAAAAGAATAAATTCAGCAGAATACTAAATTTGAATTTCATTGGCTATTATTGTGGTTAGCATTGTTTACCACCTATAAAGATATAAAAAACAAACTAAAAAGTCAAGTAAAATGGCACATGAAATCGATTACAGGATATTAGGCGATGACATCCAGGTTGTTGAAGTCGAAATGGATCCCGGTGAAGGTGTTCGGGCTGAGGTCGGATCAATGTTGTTTATGGAAGATGGTGTGGAAATGCAAACGTCGACCGGTGGAGGACTTTTCCAGGGATTGAAGCGTATGGTAACCGGTGAAAGTTTTTTCATAACGTCGTTCACAAACAACGGAACAGGTAAAAGAAAAGCGGCATTTGCAGCCCCTTATCCGGGAAAAATAATTGATATCAATCCTACCTCATTCGGTGGAGCATTTCTTTGTCAGAAGGATGGATTTTTATGCGCTGCACAAGGAATAGATATCAGTGTGGCTTTCACAAAAAAACTGGGTGCAGGTTTGTTTGGTGGTGAAGGATTTATTCTCCAGGAATTGCGCGGCGATGGTCATTGTTTTATTCATGCCGGTGGCACAATCATAAAAAGAGAACTGAAACATGGTGAAACACTTCGCGTGGATACCGGTTGTCTTGTTGCTATGGCACCTACAATCGATTACGATATCAAGTTCATCGGTGGATTTCAAAATGCACTTTTCGGTGGAGAAGGATTATTCCTGGCACATCTCACCGGACCGGGAATAGTTTACCTGCAAAGTCTTCCTTTTTCAAGAATTGCCGACAGAATTATGGCAGCTTCAAGGTGGGGTGGTGGAAGAGAAGAATCGAAAGGATTGGGAGGGATGCTAGGAGGTTTTATTAGTGGAGACCGGTAAGGGAATGGGAGAATGGGGGAATGAGGGAATGGGAGAATAGGTTGGGTGATTTCTGATTTGAAAAATCTTAATGAGAAATAATTTTTAACCCCACTCTTCAATGTGGGGTGCAATGAAATAATTGATTCCGGGCTTCAGCCCTGAATTGGTGCAGATCTCAGATTTGAAAAATCCTAATGAGAAATAATTTTGTAACCCCACTCTTCAGACTTGGGGTGATAAGTTAATTTTGAATTCGGGCTTCAGCCCTGAACACTTACGCTTTTGCTAATACCGGATATCTCCACTTCGCAAGTGCAAAGGAAGCGAAGAGCACAAAATTGTAGAACAAATCACCCATGATTGTGCCTCTGAAGAATGGAATACCAGCGATGTAGCTTGTCATCAATCCATCCAATGATCTTGCGTACGTATCGCTGTACATCAACCAGGATCCAAAATTAGTGATGAAGAAAAACAGGATGGAACCAACCAATGATGCTACCATGATAGTTTGGCGTTGTTCTCTTCCGCGAAGCAGGAATCCCATTGCCGTGATAAGTGCAAAACTGCCATAAACAAACACCATATCCCTGTAAAATCCTGATCCATTTACAATTTGGAGAAGGATATCGCTGATCAGTAAAGTGATGATAGGAAAAAGAAATGCATGCTTTTTATTTTTGATGTAAGTTCCGGCAAACAAAGCCATAGCCCCTATAGGTGTAAAGTTGAAAGGGTGCGGTAACAACCTGGTTAAAGCAACCAGTGCTATTGCAACAATCACAAATTGAGTCCTTGGGGAAATATTAAAATTCTGTGTCATTTTAATGGAGTTTTGATTGAACAAAAGTAACGAATTTTCGGAGATTTTGAACAGGTACCTGCAACATCTTTAACTATGGCCGTAGAGTGCCCTCAAACTTACTGAAACTAAATATTTCATGAAATACAATGTTGCAGTTCAACCGATTGGATTCCATATTTTCCACGCTGCTTCTGCCTGAGCAACAAGCATTGCATGACCATTTACCGCCTGGGCACCATGATGAATCCCTTTCTTCAGAAATTGAGATTCCGCGGGATTGTACACAAGGTCATATAGCAGATTTGATCCTTCAAGTTTTTCATAGGGAATCGGAGGAAAGGTATGCACGTCAGGGAAAGTCCCCAGTGGAGTTGTATTTACAATCACCGGATATTTTTGCAAAAGCTCACTACTGACATCCTCGTAAGTAATTGTATGATGAAGTCTCGTCCTGCTTACAATCAAATATGGAATTTGAAGCATTTTCAAAGCATATACCACGGCCTTTGAAGCTCCACCGGTGCCCAATACAAGTGCACCTGAATGATTTGCTTTTAATAACGGTTTAAGAGTATTGTAAAATCCGGTCACATCCGTATTAAAACCTTCAGTATGTGTTATGTTCCCTTCGGAATCTCTTGCTACCAGGATTGTATTCACAGCACCGACCGGTATTGCATGGTTTTTGAGTTCATCCAGAAAAGGAATTATTTTTTCCTTGTAGGGAATGGTAACATTCAATCCTGCAAGAGTCGGGTGTTGGCTTAAAAGTTGTGGAAATTCAGATAAATCACTTAGTTCAAAATTCAAATACTCAAAAGAGTCTGAAGTTCCCTGGCTAATAAATTTTTCTGTAAAATACCTTTTAGAAAAGGAATGTGAGAGGGGAAAACCAATAAGTCCGAATGTTTTTTTCACAGCTGTTTAAGGGTTTTCATACTTAAGTAGTAAGACGCTGGAATGGAAAAATTGAATCAATAAATGCTCCGGCACATCATCCGCAAAGCATCAAATTAAAATTACATTACTTTAATTGCAGGATCAATTTCCTTAGACCATGCAAGTATGCCACCTTTAAGATTTGCCAGGTTAGTGAAACCGAATCTGGATTCAAGTTCTTTGATGGCTGCAGCACTGCGTGCACCGCTTCGACAATGAATAATCACAGGTTTGGTTTTTGAAATGCGATCTGCTTCATCCACAATTGTACCAAGTGGTATAAGTTCGCCACCCAGGTTTGCATTGTCAAACTCGTATTCTTCCCTGACATCTATCAATTGAAAATCGACTTTATCATCGATCATCTGCTTTAATTCGCGGACTGTGATTTCTTTCATAATTAAAAATTTAAAACCGGGGATTTAAATCAGGCAATTGAAGTAATTTCAACATTCTCCTCTTTGATAAACTGGAAAAAAGTATCGCTCCTTAAACCCAGGCGCAATGTTTCAAGTGCAATCACTTCGGTAGGTGCAATATTTCCAAGATTCACATTGGCACCAAACAATTTGATAAGATAAACCTGTTGTGATTTAATTGGAGCTTCCCAAATAATATGCTCAACCGGAACCTTGCTTACAATCTTATTGATGAGCATCACGTGTGCTTTTCCATTCGGCCGGTAAATACCTACGTTACCGCTTTCTCTTGCTTCAGCAATCACTTTCCACACACCGGCTTCAAGCTCTTTCTGCATCATTTCAATCCAGCGGTTCGGGTGAATGATAATGCCTTCTTCCTTGCTGCCGACTTCTGAAATCACCGTAACATGTTGCTTAAGCCTTTTGATCAGGCTGCATTTCTCATCATGCGACAAGCTGATGGATCCATCGGAAATTTCAGCGTACTTGATATTATATTTTTCTATGACATTCAGATAACCCTTAAAATCATTCCTGATCAGGAATGCTTCCAATAATGTTCCTCCGAAATAAACCGGTATACCTGCTTCAGCAAATAATTTAAGTTTTTCACCAAGCCTGGGAGTAATTACAGCACTGCCAAAACCAAGTTTGACTATATCCACAAAGGGTTTATTTCCGTCAATAAAATCTTCTGTTTCTCTAAGGCTGAGCCCTTTGTCCATTACCATGGTAAGACCTGTTGCACGTGGCTTGGCAGCCCTGTCAGGCATTTGACTTATGGAAAAATTCATGTGTTCTTGCTTTTGTTTTGGATCAGGTTGATGATCACCTGATCTTTCTTTAATTCCTGCATCATATCAAAAAGGATATGACCTGCATCTTCATCTTTATCCAGTGCGGTTTCAAATAAATTGTAAGCCTCTTTTGTTTTACCGGCTAAATAGTAATTGACGGTTTGTCTGCAAAATAATTCCACACTTTCAGGATGGTATCCGAGGCCTTGTTCAGTAATAAGAATCGCATCTTCTTCTTTACCTGTTTCAGTCAGAAAGTGGGCATATGAAAGCCATCCGTCAATCAAATCAGGTTCGTCTTCTGTAACTTTCACATAACAGGTTTCTGCTTCAGCAAGATTGTTCAAATTAAACTCACAATCACCTAGCAACAACCAGTATTCACCATTCAAATCGTCTTTTTCAATTGCCTTGCGTACGTAGTGTATTGCTTCATACCAGCGCTCCTCAAACTCAAGCGTAATTGCAATACCATACCAGGCCTGTGCCATATCGGGCAACAACTTCACCGCCTTCTTAAAATAAGTGCGTGCATCATCCATTTGCTCGAGCTTTTCATAGCATTCCGCAATGTTGAAATAAGTTATTCCGTCAGGTTTATAATATTCAAAAGTTTGTTTGTATTTCTTTATTGCATCTTCATAGTGACCCAGCATAGCCAGCACATGTGCCTGATCGAGATATGCAGGAGCAAAATCTTCTTTTATAAGAATGCAATAATCGAATGCGTGAAGTGATTCTTCAAAATTGCCTTGTCTGCAAAGAAGATCACCAAGGTTGTACCAGGCAGCGTAGGAATAAGGATCGTTGTCGATCATTTCCTTATAGTAAGTTACACCATCAGTAAGTTTACCGGTGATACCAAAGCACGCTGACAATTCTTCCATGGCAAGTTCATAAACCGGATTCTGAGTAATCGCCAGTTTAAAATACTCAATTGCTTTAGGATAATTCAGCATGTTCTGATAGGTGATAGCCATGCTGAAATAAAGTTCGTCTTTCAGTTCCACAAGAGGTAATGCTTTCTTAAAACATTCGAGTGCGGCACTGAACTGACCTGTGGTGTTGAAAATATTTCCACGAATAATATGTAATTCAAGATCGTAAGGACTAATTCGTTCGATGCGGTCGAGAGTTTCCAAAGCCCGCTGATCTTGTCCGGTGATAGCAAACAAATGCGCTTGCTTCATCAGAAAATTTACAGAATTCGGGTGCAGACTAAAGGCATATCTTGCTACTTCAAGCGCCTTGTTGTAGTCAACCTTATCGATATAGAAATCAATGATTTTTATTAAAGCGTCGACATCGAAAAAATACCGGTCCTGCTTTCTTATCATCTCCTCAAACCGGCTGACAGATAGCTCAATTTTTTCATTGAGGTCATCCTGGCTTTCGAACTCTTCGTCGTCTTCTTCCATGTGCACTTTTTTAAACCGGAGAATACTACAAATTTACGCAAAAACGCCCCCCGAAGCAATGAGAAATCAAAAGTTATTCACACAAAGGTGTTATTTGATTTGCATCGTGCTGATATTGAATACTCAACAAAACCCTGAAAACATTGACTAATTCCATCATCTTGGAAAACAGGCAATTCCTGACAACTATGAAAACATCGGTCACATAACGTAACTTTGCATGATTATGCATCTGCAACGCCTTCATTTGATAAACTTTAAGAATTACGGGGAGGTTTCCGTTGAGTTCAGTCCAACGGTTAATTGCTTCACGGGTGCTAATGGTAGTGGCAAGACAAACCTGCTTGATGCTATTCATTATTTATCGATGACGCGGAGTTATTTCCATCCCGGCGATACACAGAATATCCGGCATGGGGAACAACTGTTATTTATCCAGGGTGATTTTAATACTGAAGGCCAGGAAGAATCTGTTTTTTGTGGTATAAAACAAGGCCAGAAGAAACAGTTCAAACGCAACCAGCAGGAGTATGATAAATTAAGTGATCATATCGGCGCATTTCCGGTGGTAATGATCGCGCCCACTGATCAGGAACTTATTACAGAAGGGAGTGAAGTACGCCGGAAATTTATCGACAGTATTATTTCGCAATACGACCACGATTACCTGAATTCTCTTTTTAAATACAACCACATAATTCAACAGCGAAACAGTTTGTTGAAACAATCAGCGATAAGGGGATTTACCGACTGGTCGGCATTTTCAGTATGGGATGAACAATTGCTCCTTTACGGAGAAAAAATACATGAAAAGCGAAAGGAATTCATTTCAGGATTCCAGCCACTTTTTAACAGCCTTTTCACTTTTATTTCAGGGTCTGATGAAACAGCTACAATTGTATATGAATCCAGGTTAAACGATCATTCTTTTGCGGAACTTTTGATTTCAAGCCAGTCGAAAGACCTGAATTTGCAATATACCACATCAGGCATTCATAAAGACGATCTGATATTTAACCTCCGGGGTTTTCCTGCTAAAAAATACGCTTCACAGGGGCAACAGAAATCTCTCGTAATTGCATTAAAACTGGCGCATTTTAAATTTTTATGCAACAAAGGATTCTCAAAACCAATAGTTCTGCTTGATGATATTTTTGACAAGCTCGACGAAGGCCGAGTTTTACGTTTGATGGAGTGGATCAGTCGTGACGGATTTGGTCAGTTATTTATCACGGATTCACACAAGGACCGTGTGGCAAAAGTCTTCAATGAAATTCAGGTTCCAATCCGTTTGTTTAAAGTTTCAGAAGACGTTGTTAATGAAGTAGCGGTAGCTGCAACCACATGAGAAAATCGAACGAAAATAGTTTACAGGAAGTCATTGAACAATTGCTTGATCAATACAGATTGCGCGATAAGCTAAATGAAGTGCGTATACGAAAAGCCTGGGACGACACAATGGGAAATGCCATTTCCAACCGTACAACAGATATCCGGGTAAAATCCGACACACTTTACATCAGTGTTTCTTCAGCTCCTTTGCGGGAAGAATTGCAGTACCAGAAATCGAGGATTCTCGAATTGATGAATAAAGAAATCGGCGGACCTTATCTTAAACTAGTGGTGATTCAATAAACCTGCATCTCCACCTTTTGCGACTTGAAAATCTGTAATCTTATCCCTTGCACGATGTCGGCGAATCTGTAATCCCCTGCCCACCATCTATAATCCTATCCCTTGCTCGAGGTCAACGAATCTGCGCTGCACTGAGCTCGTGGTCACTGAGTTTATCGAAGTGTCGAAGTGTAATCCCCTGCCTATTTTGAAAAAAAAATACCATCCCGAAAGGATGGCATTTTTTATAAGAGATAAAAACAAAAAAGCTTAGAATCGCTCCAGTTTTGAAAAGAAGAAATTACCTTCAATAGCTGCATTTTCGTCGCTATCAGAACCATGAACTGCATTTGCATCAATTGATTTTGCAAACAGGTTACGGATTGTGCCGGGAGCTGCTTTTGCAGGATCAGTAGCACCAATCAGGGTTCTGAAATCTTCAATCGCATTGTCTTTTTCAAGGATAACCGCAACAATTGGACCTGACGACATGTAAGTCACAAGATCCTTATAGAAAGGACGCGCGTTATGGACTTCATAAAATAAACCTGCAGTCTCGGTAGTGAGACGGGTATATTTCATGGCAATAATTTTAAAACCTGCACCGGTAATTTTGTCAAGAATAGCACCGATATGTCCGTTTGCTACGGCATCAGGCTTAAGCATTGTAAATGTTCTGTTTGTAGCCACTTTGTAGTTGTTTTTTTAAGTTATGCTAATAAAATTGGAGTGCAAAGGTAATCCATTTTTTGGTTTATAGAGGACGATAAAAGACCTAAAATCATATTACTGGCCCTCATTCGGCTATGAATGCTTACTTTTGACCTCTTATTCATAAAATGGTACCTCATTTCGATCAAAACCAGATTCTCAAAATCAAGGAGTTTCTGACCGTTTCCCGCAGAATTGTCATCACAACACACCACAAACCCGATGGCGATGCTATGGGGTCGTCTCTTGCTTTATACCAGTATCTGGTTGGGCGTGGCCACCAGGTTACTGTAATCACTCCGAGTGATTATCCCGATTTCCTCGACTGGATGCCCGGCAACGACAATGTGATTAATTTCGAATATCACCAGGCCAAGGCAAAACAAATAACTGAGAATGCGGAACTGATATTTTGTCTCGATTTCAATACTGCTTCCAGGGTTGAAAAATTTGCAGATTCGATACTTGCTTCCAAAGCATTGAAAATCCTCATTGACCATCACCTGGATCCGGAATTTTTCTGTGACTACACGTTTTCATTCCCAACATCATGCGCTACCTGTGAGCTGGTCTATTATTTCATTCTCGGGATAGATAGTCCGGAAGCAATCACACGGCCTGTTGCAGAGTGCTTGTACACAGGAATCATGACCGACACCGGTTCTTTCAGGTTTGCTTCAATGACTGCGGATACACACATGGTGGTTGCAGCTTTGATGCGCGCAGGTGCTTCCAACTTTTCCATTCACGAAAATATTTATGATAATTTTTCACTTGACAGAACCAGGTTCCTGGGACATTGTATCAAGGAAAAACTGGTAGTGCTTCCGGAATACAAAACTGCATACATATCTATAACGAAAGAAGAACTAAAGCAATTCAACCATCATTCAGGAGACACAGAAGGCATTGTAAATTTCGCCCTCGGAATCAAAGGGATCCGGATGGCAGCATTCTTCTGTGAACGCGATCATCTCATCAAAATTTCGTTCCGTTCAAAAGACGATTTCTCTGTTAAAGAACTTGCGAAGAATCATTTTTCAGGTGGAGGACACAGAAATGCTGCAGGAGGAAGATCTGTGGATACACTTGACAATACCATAACAAAATTTTTAGCTTTGCTGCCCGAATTGAAAAAGGAGCTTAACCCTGAGGCAACTCAATAATACAAAACCAAAATTGATTACTAAAGGAATTACATTCATATCAGCACGTTGGTTTCCAGTTGTTATTTTATTAGTGATTTTGATGAACGGAACTTTATTACTGATTCCATCGTGCAAATCATCCAATGAAAAAACTCAACAGAAAGATCCTAAGAATATGCAGGAAGGATTGATCCGGAACCAGCAACAAATCGTCAAAGATGAAGCTATTGAGATTGACGATTATATCAGCCGAAGGAATTATAACATGACCACTACCCAGACCGGTCTTCGTTACCAGGTTTATTTTCGTGGCAAGGGTAAGAAACTGGCAAATAATGAGGATGTAGTGAAGATTAATTATACGATTTCGTTACTCGATGGAAGCACGGTTTACAGTTCCGACAGTTCAGGTGCTATGCTGTTCAAAGTAGGAAAGTCGGATGTGGCAGGGGGGTTGCAGGAAGGTGTTAAATTCATGCATGAAGGTGACAAAGCAATTTTTATTGTGCCCGCACATCTTGCCTATGGTTTAACAGGTGATGGTGATCAGATAAAACATTACGCCACATTGGTTATTGATGCTGAAATGCTTAAAATTTCCACTGGCAAATAATAATTCTCATCCTTTCAATTTAAAGGTAATTCCGGCTCATGACTACCATCCTCTGGCAATCCCGATCACCGGTAGTTTACGGATCTTTTCAGAAAGGAGAACTGGTCAATGCCGCCAACGGAGGTAATGCATACGATTTCCAGGCTATCAAAGTGCTCGCTGAAAAGTTCAGGATTGATGTTGATAAATCATCGGTGAAAAAGCCCGGCGAAAATTTGTTCCAATACTGGTGGCGGATGAGAAATCACCTTCCACAATCAGAGGTTTTTATTATGGAACCTTTTCCATTGATTTTTGGAAAACGTCCTTCAAAATCTAAATCAATAGCAGTAATACATCACATTGATGACCAGGGTGGGGCATTGTCGTTGAAGCACAGGTGGTTTTTTAGCAGACTTAAAAAACAACTCACAAAAATTGACCTGGTAATTACTGTTTCCACTTATTGGGAAGCATATTTGAAAGAGCTTGGTTGCAACAATGTGAAAGTAATTTATAATGCTTTCAATCCTTCTGAATACCAGGTTTCACAGGAAGCGATTGCCCGGTTTAAAAAACAGCATGGATTCAATGACGAGCAACCATTGATATACCTTGGAAATGCTTCGCGTCAGAAAGGTGTTTATGAAGCATATGAAGCACTCAAAGATTTGAATTACCAATTGGTGATGTCTGGAATGGAGAACAGGGCTGCTGATCTGCCTGTTAAATTTTTGAACCTTAAAAGA
>Ga0190274_10002844_pt1 | contig 10279 bp, 4 predicted proteins | sample Popmic531T_FD_133002 | JGI IMG/M metagenome (GOLD analysis project Ga0190274, IMG submission 133002) | Populus adjacent soil microbial communities from riparian zone of Yellowstone River, Montana, USA - 531 T | ecosystem: Environmental > Terrestrial > Soil > Riparian zone | place: USA: Montana...
CATCGGCGATTTGCTCGATCGAGACCTCGGTGTGGGGGCGATGAGAAAGCACCTCGACCCCTGACACGAGCAGCTGCTCGCGTCGGGCGTCCGTGCTCATCCTCACCCGTCCTACCGCCATCCCACCTCAGGCTAGCGCAGTTGACCGCGCGTTCAACTCCTGATACAAAAGCCACAAGCTGTTGAAGGGATGTTCAACAGCTATTGGGATTGAACGGCAACAGGGAAGCGGAGTCGGCAAAGACCGAGTGTCCGCACAGGAGGTCGAAATGGGCAACGCCACCGAGTCGATCGAGGCAGGCCGAGGCAATACGCCGCCATCAACCTGGCCCCCGGAGCAGGCGCTCCTCGGGCTCCTTCTCGATGCCTATCCCCGCGAGCTCGACCTGGCGGTGATCGCCGGCGAGCTCGGCCCGGAGCTCGATCGCATCACGGTAGAACGGGCCGCAACGAACCTGATCGCCGCCGGCCTGGTCACCCGCCGAGCGGGGAGCCTCGTACCTGTTCGCGCGGTGCTCGACTTCGAGGCGCGCCGGCAATCTTCAGGTAATTCAGTGTCTGCCGAGGAAAGTTAGGATTGACAATGCGCGGTACATATGCCACAGTCCTGCCGTCCGCCAGGGAGGCGGTCAGGGAATCACTTGAAAAACAGGGGCCCGCGCTCGCGGCGGTACGCGTTATCGCCACGAGGATGGGCAACGGGGACACAGGAGAGAACAGGTGACTGACGGGGCATCGCGCATTGCGGATTCGGCGAACACCGACCGCACCCGTGGTCTTCGTGGCGCGCTCCGCACAGCGGCTCTCGTGTCCCTCGCCGCGCTGACGCTGACGGTCGCCTCGGGTGGGAGCGCCGTCGCCAGCGAACACATCACCGTCACCGGTGAATACGGCAAGGAAGGCCCGAAGTCGTCGGGGATCGGAACCGGATGCCGCCTCGCTTACCGCGCCCCCAACCTCTACCTCTTCTCGGACTCGCAGATCTACGGCCTGTCGGTAACCCCCGGCGCCGCGACCCCGCTGGCCGGGAACTTCCCGATCGCCGCCGGGATCAGCAGTTCCTGCTGGGACCCCGACATGGAAGTCAGTCAGGTGACGGGAAACCTCTTCGCCGCCCCCTCGAGCCACGCCATCCACGGCTGGGCTGCGGGCGGCCTCCCGCTCGGGTCGCCCTGGCCGGTCGACGCCGGCGGGGAAACCTGCGGCGTCGCGGTCACGGCCTCCGGCGAAATCTGGGGAGGTAACTACGGCAACTCGGTCGTAAGCAAATTCACCTCGGCCGGAGTCGCCAACGGGACGATCCCGCTCGGCTTCAACGCCTGCAAGATCGCGGTCGACCCGGCCACCGACGACCTCTACGCCGTCAAATACGGCGGCGGGGAAATCGTCAAGTTCACGGCGGCCAGCGGCTACACGACCAGCTCCGCCTTCGCGGAAACCGGCTCGAACAACGCCGGCGTCGCGATCAACGGGGCGGAAGGAAAGGTCTACGTCGGCAACAACTCCACCGAAGTCAAGGTTTACGACACGACCACGGCAGCCGTGGTCGAAACCATCACGCTCCCCGAAGCGGGAGGCATGGGGATCGCAGTCGACGAAGGCACCGACACGCTCTTCGTCACGGTCGGCAGCGGAGAAAGCGGATACATCCAGGAATACCTCGGTGTCGAAACGCCCAAAGCAACGACCGGGGAACCGACCGGCAACAGCGAAGTCAGCGGCACCGCCGACCCCAACGGCCAGGGCGACATCACCGAATGCTATTTCGAATACGGACTCTCGCCCTCCTACGGCGAAACCGAGCCCTGCATCGAGACGCTTCCGATCACCAGCACGCAGACCGTGCATGCCGACCTCCCGGGCCTGCTCGGCGAGGAAACCTACCACTACCGCCTGGTGGTCGGGAACGGCGAACCGTACAAAATCGGGCGTGGGTCGGACAAAACGATCATCCCCCACAACGTCAAAGGCCTTAAAACCGAACCCGCCGACGAAATCACCCAGGAATCGGCCCTCCTGCACGGCAGCTTCGAAGGCACGAACGAAGATACGCACTATTACTTCGAATACGGCCGCACCACCAACTACGGCAACACGACGGCCGAGCCACCCTATGACGATGCCGGAACGACAAACGACCTGACTCCGCTCACGACGCCGGTGACCGGCCTCCGACCGGGCAGCGAATACCACTTCCGCGTCGTAGCTGAAAACTCAATCGGCGTCTCCAAAGGCCTCGACAAAACCTTCACGACTTTCGAACCGCCGACCATCACTTCCTTCACGGCGAGCCACCTGACCGCGAGCTCGGCCGACATCGAAGCGAACATCAATCCGAACGGCTTCGAAACCGAATACGAAGTCGAATACGGGACGACGACGGACTACGGCGAGAGCGCTCCTGCCTCGCCTGGTCTCCTCGAAGCCGGCGGTGCGCCCGAACCCGTCACGATCCCGCTGAGCGGGCTTGAACCAACCGTCTATCACTTCCGCGTCGTCGCCCGCAACGTCTGGGGCACGACGGTGACCAGTGATCGCACCTTCACCTTTTTCCCGCCATCGTGCCCGAACTCGCAACTGCGGCAACTGACCGGCGCCAGCTATCTGCCCGACTGCCGGGCTTACGAGATCGTCTCTCCGGAGCTCGCAGGAAACATTCTGCTTAGGGCCATCTCTCAGCCCACCCTCTACCCCGAACACCCCAGCCGATTCCTCTTCTACGGACTTGCTGGGGTGCTTTCCGGAACCGGCGGGACCAACGCGTACCAAGCCGATACCTATGTCTCTACGCGGACAAACGACGGCTGGGTCTCGAAATACACGGGCATTCACTCCGACACCGGCGTCTTCAACTTCTTCGCGATGGGCAACAGAAGCCTCGATAGGTTCTTGAACACCACGAACAGCTGCTGCGGAGAGCTTCTCCCCCGGTTGTTCGACACCAATGAAGACTTCCTCGGTCGCTGGCCGTTGAACTACTCCAGCGTCCCCGGAGCCGAGCAAGCCGTCGGCGCCTTCCAACCCTCTCCGGACTTCGACCACATGGCGTTCTCGTCGCAGACCGACTTCGATCCCGAAGGGAACGGGGTCACGAGTGCTCCGGGGTCCGCCTACGACTACGACGTCGCCGCGAACGCCACCGAGCTGATTTCGAAGACCGCGAGCGGGGACGACATAACTCAGGACCCGGCTAACCCAGACGCCGCCGAGGTAATCGAATTTCCTGGCAGGTCGGAAAACGGACCCCGGACGCCAAAAGCCATGTACCCGAGCGTCTCGATCGACGGCTCGCACATTCTGATGAGCACGAAGGGGTGTGCGTCCTGCACTCTGGAGCATCTCTACATGCGGGTGGGTGGGGGCAGCGGGTTCACCTGGGACATCGCTCCCGGGACCGCTGTGGACTATTACGGCATGACCGCCGACGGTCTGAAGGTCTTCTTCACGACGAATCAGAAACTGACACTCGATGACACCGACACCAGCGTCGACCTCTACGAATGGAGCGAAGAGGGCGCCTTGGCGGCCGAACCGCTGACCCGCATCTCGGCTGCTTCCAGTGGCGAGAAAGGCGACACCGACGATTGCTCTTCGGAATGGGCGAGCAAATGCGATGTCGTCCAGGTCGAAGGGCAGAACGTCACCGACAACCCGATCTCGACCGAGAGCGGAGATGTCTACTTCTACTCACCGGAGCTACTCGACGACGGCGAAAACGGGGCGGAAGGTGGACTCAACCTGTACGCGTACCGCGGGGGCGCAATCCGGCTGGTGACCACCCTTAGTGCCAACGGGACCAAAAAAGTCAGCCGACTCCAAGTTTCGCCAGACGGCGCCCACGCCGCCTTCATGACCACGGCGAAATTGACCGCCTATAACAACGTCGGGCTCAAAGAGATGTATTCCTTCGACCCGGCCACCGAAGCGGTCGACTGCGTCTCCTGCATCCCCAGCGGCGTGCCACCCACCGTTGCCGTCGAGGGAAGCGTTTCCGGTCCGTTCATGTCCGACGACGGACGCACCTTCTTCGGAACGACGGACACGCTCGTCGACCAGGACACCAACGAGGGGTCTGACGTCTACGAGTACGTCGACGGTCGCCCCCAGCTGATCTCCACCGGTAGGGGCCAGGTCTTCCGCAGGCCTAACGGCAGACCGGTTCCGATTTCGCTGATGGGTGTCAGCCCCAGCGGGCTGGACGTCTACTTCGCGACCTACGACACCCTGGTGCCGCAGGATCGCAACGGGGCGTTCCTCAAGTTCTACGACGCCCGAGTGGGAGGTGGCTTCGCGTTTGAGCGGCAGGCGCCGCCCTGTGAAGCCGCCGACGAGTGCCACGAAGAAGGCAGCGCTTTGCCCGCGCCTGCGGTGATCACCAGCGACGGCAGCCTCGGCGCCGGCGACAACGCGAGAAAGCCAAGCAAGAAGAAGAAGGCCCACAAAAAGAAGCACAAGGGCAAGGGGAAGAAGAGCAAGGGGAAGCGCAAGGCGCACCGGAGGGGAAACCATGGTTGAGCGACCGATAAGCGAGGGGAGAGGGCGAATGGGCTTCACCGGTGCGATCGCCACCGCCGCGATTCTGATGGCGATGGCCTTTGGCGTCGGGGCGGCGCAGGCCGACACGCCGATCAAAGAATTCTCGATCTCGGCAACGTCAACTCAGGCGGGCGGGCATCCCGACGTGAAGACGCGGCTCTGGGTCAGCAACTCCGCCACCCAGAACCACCCTCCGGGCGACTGCGAATGCCACAACCCCCGAAACATCATCATCGACGCCCCTGCTGGGATGACACCGAACGTGTTTGCTACCCCCCAGTGCAGCGCGGCTGACTTCGGGCAGTTCAGGTGTCCGATCGACTCCCAGATCGGTTACGTCGTCGTGGCGATCGGTCCCGACGGACCAGACTCGAACTCGCTCGCAGCGCCGAAAGGCGTCTATAACCTGGTCCCGCACCCGGGCCAGGCGGGGTTGATCGGGTTCATCGAGCCGCTGCTGAGCAGCACGCCGATCTTCACCGAAGTCGAGGCACGAACCGAGGGCGATTACGGCCTGCAGTTTTCGACGACCGACATCACCCAAGTCTTCCGCGGGGTTTCCGTCGTTGACGAGACGTTCTGGGGCGTACCGGCTGACCCGGTCCACGACCCGCTCCGCTTCCAGCCGGTCGGCTGCACGGTCTACGAAGTCAACGGCGCGCCGGAGTGTAAAGGGGGCGCGAAATCGAACGCGCCGCTGAAGCCGTTCATCAACGCCCCGACGATCTGCGGCGTCCCGCTCAGCACCGGAGTCCTGGTTGAGTCTTATGACCACGGCATCACATCGGCCGAGGGATCCTTCGCGCCGACGACAGGCTGCGACCAGCTGAGTTTCAACCCGAGCCTCTTCGCCGGGCCGACGACGACCCGTACCGACACCGCGTCCGGGCTCGACATCGTTCTCAAAGTCCCGGCCTCGGAGAGCCCGGTCGCTCCCGGTCCGTCCGCGATCAAAGCATCGACAGTGACCCTGCCCGAGGGCTTCTCGATCAACGCCAGCGCCGCCGACGGCAAGGCGTCCTGCTCCGACGAGCAGGCGCGGATCGGGTTCAGGCACGAGGCCGCCCAGTGCCCGGAGGCCGCGAAGGTGGGGTCGCTCTCGGTCGAGTCCTCGTCGTTGCCGTCGTCGCTGCCGGGGTACGTCTACCTCGCCGACCCGAAACCGGGGGACCCATACCGCTTGCTTCTCGTCGCCGACGGGTTCGGCCTGCACGTCAAGCTCCCCACGGCGTCGGTCGAAGCCGACCCCGAGACCGGGCAGCTGACGACCAAGTTCGAAGACCTGCCCCAGTTCCCGTTCAACGAGTTCAACATCCACCTCTTCGGGTCCGAGCGCGGCCTGCTCGCCACGCCCGACCGCTGCGGCACCTATCCTGTCGAGAGCAGGTTCGTCCCGTGGGACTCGGACCTCCCCGCGCAGACCTCGACCCAGTTCTTCAAGCTCGACGAAGGCCCGAACGGGTCCCCCTGCCCGGGGCAGGTTCGGGAGTTCAACCCGACCTTCAGGGCCGGTGTCTCCGACCGGGGGGCGGGCCTGCACTCGCCGTTCACCTTCGAGACGACGAGGCCCGACGGCGATCAGAACACCTCCGGGATCGACCTAGTCGCGCCGCCCGGGTTCACCGCGACCCTCAAGGGCGTTCCGTACTGCCCGGAGGCGACCATCGCCCAGCTCAACGACGACGCCTACTCGGGTCGCGACGAGCAGGCTTCACCCCTCTGTCCGGCGGCAAGTCAGGTCGGTACGGTCGATGCGGGGGCTGGCGCGGGCACGCACCAGGTCTACGTGGGGGGGCGCGCCTTCCTCGCCGGCCCGTACAAAGGCGCGCCGATCAGTGTCGTCACCGTGCTGCCGGCGGTATCCGGTCCCTACGACCTGGGCAACATCGTCGTTCGCAGCGCCGTCGAGGTCGACCAGAACACCGCCCAGGTTCGGGCGACGACCGATCCGCTTCCGCAACTCGTCCAAGGAATCCCGCTACGCGCCCGCCACATCAGGGTCAGCCTCGACCGGAAGGGGTTTGCGCTAAATCCGACCAACTGCAACCCGTTCGAGGTGGACTCGACGCTCTTCGGCGACGAAGGGGCCGCGGTGCCGCGGAGCAGCCACTTCCAGGCCGCCAACTGCGGCGTCCTCAAGTACGGCCCTGCCCTTTCGATGAAGCTCAGCGGCGGCCTCAACCGCCGCGGCCACCCGGCGATCAAGGCCGTGTTGAGGACCAAGCCCGGCGAAGCCAACTCACGAAGCGTGACGGTGACGCTGCCCAAGGGCGAGCTGCTCGACAACGACCACATCAGGACCATCTGCACGAAAGTCCAGTTCGCTGCAGATGCCTGTCCTGCCGGCTCTCAGATCGGGAACGTCTCAGCGACGACCCCGCTCCTCGACCAGCCTTTGAGCGGCGGCGTCTACCTGCGCTCCTCCTCCACCGGCCTCCCCAACATCGTCCTCGACCTCCGCGGTCAGTTCCACATCGTTCTCGTCGCCCGCATCGACACCGTCAAAAGCGGCGGCTTGCGCACGACCTTCCCGTCGCTCCCCGACGCGCCGGTCAGCGAGGTCACGCTTAACCTCGCCGGGGGCAAGAAGGGGTTGCTCTCCAACTCCGAAAGCCTCTGCGGTCGCAAGAAGCGAGCCAAGGTGACGATGTCCGGCCAGAACGGGCTCGAGCGGGTCTCGAAGGTGAAGTTGCGAATGGCCTGCGGCAACAAGGGGGCCGGCAAATGAGGCAGCTCACCAACCACACCCGCGCGGTCGTGCTCACCGCCGCCCTTTGCGGGTTGCTCGCGGCGCTCCTCGGCGCCGGGGCCGCGACCGCAAAGATCTACGCGCCCTACGCCTACAACGGCACCTACCCCGGCGGTTCGTACACGGGCGCCGACGCGGTCGGCGGCACGGGCGCCCTCGACAACTCGGTGCGCGGGGTCGCCTTCGACCAAGCGACGGGGAACTTCTACGTCGGAACGGAAAACGGGGGAGGGCAGATCTACCGCTTCGACGCTGCCGGGGCCTCGCAGCCGTTCAGCGCCCTCGCTCCCAACACGGTCATCGGCGAAGTCCCGACCAACGCCTATGCGGAGACGATGGTCGACAACTCCGGGACCGCCACCCAGGGCCGTATCTACCAGTGGTCCGAGCGGACACCGATCAAGGCCTTTCTCCCTTCCGGAGAAGAACTGAACGCCTCCAACGGCCACCCGAAATTCCCTCTGTACCAGTCCGGCTGGGACAACTGCGGCGGCGACGTCGCACCGGACGGGAGTCTCTGGATCGCGAAGTACTCCGTCGGGGTCCAAAAGTACGACACCGAAGGGAATGAAGTCACGACCGGGCCGGCCGGCGGGTTCATACCCGCGCTCGGTACCTGCACGCTCGCGATCGACTCGCAGGAAAACTTCTACACCAGCTCTTACGGGGCGGGAGAAATTCGCAAATGGAACTCGGCGGGCGAACTGCTCGGGACGATCGATACCTTCAAATTCGGGGAAGCGGGCAGCCTCGCCGTCGACTGGACGAACGACCACGTCTTCGTCAACTACAAAAGCTTCATCAGGGAGTTTGACCCCGACGGCGTCCTGATCGGCACCTGGGGATTCCCCGATCCGAGCCGCTCCTATCCGGGCCTCGAAAGCTCGGAGGGCATCGCGGTCAACGAAGAAACTCACGTGCTCTACGCGACCAGGCCGTTCCCGGGCCGGGTCGACACCTTCGCTCCGGACACTCCGCTGACGATCCCAGACGCGTTCACGGGCTCGGCCGACATCGACACGACCGAAGCGACGCTGCACGCGACCGTGGGCCCGGATGCCGCCCATAGCGGGTCCGAAGTCGTCAGCTGTGAGTTCAAATGGGGCTCGGGCCCGCAGAGCCTCGAAAACACGGCCCCCTGCGACCAGTCGCTCCCGATCACCTCCGACAACACCGCCGTCACCGCGACGATCACCGGCCTGACGACAGGCGCCACCTATTTCTTCCAGATCACGGCGAAAAACTCGGGTAACGGCATCCTCTCCCAAGGGAAAGCCGTTGCCTTCCAGCCCGCCGGCCCGCCGATCGTAGTCGACGCCTCGGTCTCCGACGTGCACAGCGACGGGGCGGTCCTCTCCGGCACCGTCGATCCCCACGGCGGCGTCACCACCTACCAGATCGAATACGGGACGACCGATACCTACGGCACCAGCGTGCCCGTTCCCGAGGGCGAGCTTGCCAACAACACGGGCCTTCAGGACTTCAGTCACAAGATCACCGGCCTCGAGGCGGGGACCGTCTACCACTACCGAGTGACGGCGACCAACACCAACACCACGACCGAAGGCGATGACCACACTTTCACCACCTTCCCCTACACGGCGGTGATCGACGACAAATGCGACAACGCCCATGTCAGGCAGCAGGTCAGCGCGGGGCTACTGCCCGACTGCCGCGCCTACGAGCTCGTCTCCGCCGCCGACACCGGCGGCTATGACGTCGAGTCCGACCTAGTCGGCGGCCAGGATCCGTTCGGCGGCTACCCCGACGCGCAGGACAAGGTCCTCTACGGCATTCACAGCGGCGCGATTCCGGGTCCGTGGAATCCGACCAACCGCGGCGTCGACCCTTACATTGCGACCCGCGGCACGACCGGCTGGAGCACGACCTACGCCGGGTTAGCAGCCGACAACCCGTTCGCGGACTCTCCGTTCTCCTCCGACCTCGACGAAGCGACCCGGGACCTGAGCACGCTCGCCTTCGGCGGCCCGCGCCTCTGCTCTCCGTGCTTCGCCGACGACTCGACCGGCATCCCCCTCCGTGGGGAGGACGGCAGCTTCACCCAGGGAATGGCCGGACCCGAGCTTTCCGGCCCCGCGCCGCAGCCCGACGGGCTGGTCCGCAAGCGGTTCTCCGGTGACGGCACCCACCTGATCTTCGGGTCGACCTCGCTCTTCGCGGCTGGTGGAAACGACGGCACCGGCGACGTCTCGATCTACGACCGCGACCTGACGACGGGGCAGACCCAGCTCGTCTCGACCGATGAGAACGGGAGCGGCCTCACCTGCCTCCAGGGCGCCGGTCAGTGCCACTCGCCGGGCAATCAAGCCGGGATCGCTGAGCTCGACGTCTCCGAGGACGGCTCTCGGATCATCGTCGGGCAGCTCGTCTCCACCGACCCGGCCGGCAACCGCTACTTCCACCTCTACATGCATGTCGGCAGCTCGCCCGAAACGATCGACCTGACGCCCGGAACCAGCAGCGGCGCGCTCTACGGCGGGATGACTGAAGACGGGTCCTCCGTCTACTTCACGACCAAGGACGCGCTGACGACCGCCGCCGACCAGGACACGGATTCCAGCGCCGACCTCTTCAGGGCCGACGTCGCGGGTTCCGCGGCGACCCTGACCAGGGTGTCGGTGGGCTCGGGCGGCACGGGCGACGAAGACCTCTGTGACCCGGTCTCCAACGCGGTCAACCAGCACTGGAACGCGATCGAGGGCGATCCCGCCGACTGCGGTGTGGTGGCGATCGGCGGCGGCGGCGGTGTTGCGGCAGAGGCCGGGACGGTCTACTTCCTCAGCCCCGAGCAGCTCGAGGGCTCCGAGGGCACCCCCGACGCCCCGAATCTGTACGTCGCCGAGCCCGGCTCCGCGACACAGTTCGTCGAGACCCTCGAGTCGAGCCTGACTGCCGCCGACCCACCGATCGAGTACCACCCCTACGACCACAGCCTCGGCGACGCCCCGGATCCGCAGTTCGTGGCCGTCGACG
>Ga0190274_10002845_pt1 | contig 10278 bp, 9 predicted proteins | sample Popmic531T_FD_133002 | JGI IMG/M metagenome (GOLD analysis project Ga0190274, IMG submission 133002) | Populus adjacent soil microbial communities from riparian zone of Yellowstone River, Montana, USA - 531 T | ecosystem: Environmental > Terrestrial > Soil > Riparian zone | place: USA: Montana...
CTGATGACCGTGCTGGGTATCTTTACCGTCAGGGCGCTGGCCGCCTAGCTCGGTTCAGTACCGCTCTGTTCAGTACCGCTCTGTTCAGTACTGCTCTGTTCAGAACCGGCGGCATTCAATACCAGTCTCGCCGCGTCGATCACCTCGGACGCCGTCATGCCGACTGGTCCGGTACCGTTTTCGGCGAGCCAGTCCGCCGCGGCGCCATGCAGGTATACGCCAGCCAGCAGCGCGATCCCGGCATCGGCACCCTGGGCCAGCAGGCCGGCGAGGATGCCTGTCAGCACGTCTCCCATGCCTGCCGAGGCCATTCCCGGATTGCCAGTGACATTCACATACCAGTCGCCGCCGGCGAGCGCACAGATGCTGCCGCTGCCTTTCAATACCACCGCAGCACTGAACCGGGTGGCAATTTGCAGCGCGGCCGCGACGCGGTCGGATTGGACCTCCGCAGTCGTTTTCCCCAGCAGCCTTGCCGCTTCGGCAGGATGAGGTGTAAGCAATGACGGCGATCTGCGCGCCTGCAATGCCTTTTGCAGGCCGGGATCGGTGGCGAGCAGATTGAGGGCATCGGCATCGAGCACCAGCGGCGCGGGATGTTCGAGGACGGCAGCCAGGGCATGGCCGGCCGCCTGTGATTGACCCAGCCCCGGTCCGCAGGCAATGCAAGCCAGTTCCGGCATTTTTAGCAGATCCTGCGCCGGCCGCAGCATGAGTTCCGGCTGTCCGGCATCCACGCCCGGAGAATCGGCGAGCAATCCGACCCGGACTTTCCCGGCGCCGAGTTTAAGCGCCGCCCGTCCAGCCAGCAGGGCCGCGCCGGCCATTCCCGGGGCGCCACCGATGACGCCGACCGTTCCGTACGTTCCCTTATGCGAATTGCGCGGGCGCGGGGCGAGAACGCGGCGAAGGATGGACTCAGGAATCAGCCAGCCGCCGGGCGCGGACCGCTCTGGGAGATCGATGCCAAGGCTGGCCACGTGTACCTCGCCCGCATGGTCGGGGCCGTCGAGCGTCAGCAGGCCGGGCTTCAGGCCCATGAAGGTAATGGTTTGATCCGCGCGGACGGCATGTCCCAGTACGGCACCGCTATCGGCGTTCAGGCCGCTGGGGATGTCGAGCGCGAGTACGCGGTTGCCACTGGTGTTTATCCGGTCGATGAGCGCGGCGTAACGGCCCTCGAGCGGACGCTGCAGGCCGATGCCGAACAATCCATCGACGATCAGGTCATGGCGAAAGTCGGGTGGAACGTCGCTGAACAGTTGCCCGCCAGCCTCCCGCCAGGCCTTCAGCGCGGCCTTTGCATCGTCCGGCAGTTTCGATTCGTCGCCGGTGTAGACAACCGCGACGTCGAACCACCATTGCTTGAGGTGGCGCGCCGCCACTAGGGCATCGCCACCGTTGTTACCGGGACCGGCGAACAACAGAATCCTTTTGTCCTTCTCCCGCATCAGGCTTCGAGCGCGTTCCGCTGCGGCTAACCCGGCGCGTTCCATGAGATCGGGACGAGGAGAGCGGGAGAGTACGTCCTGCTCGACCTGGCGAATCTCGCTGGTGAGAAATATCGGGGCGGCAGCGTAGTGCATGAGCAGAGTTTAGCGGAAAGGGCGGTCAGGTCGCGGCTCCCGCATCGGGTGGGTATAATCCGGTTTTGAGACCCAAGAATCATTGAAATGCCCGACCTCCTGACGCTGCGCGGCCGCAACGCCCTGTCGGATTTCCGCCTCAAGAAGCTCACCCAACCCCTCAAGCAGTCCGCACCCGGCATCGCCGCGATCACCGCGGAGTACTGGCATTTCGTCTCCCTCCGCGCGCCACTTTCGCCCGCCGAACACACGGTTCTCGAGCGCATCCTGGTCTATGGCCCGGCCTCCAGGCCGGCTGCCGGCAAAGGCGAGACACTCGTGGTCGTCCCGCGCATCGGCACCATTTCACCCTGGGCATCCAAGGCAACCGACATCGCCCATTCCTGCGGCCTTGGTGCCGTGGACAGGATCGAACGGGGTGTGGCCTATCACGTGGTCCTGCGCAAGGCCGGTACGTTCCCCGACGCTGACCGGGGCGCCTTGCTGCCGCTGATCCACGACCGCATGACCGAGACGGTGCTCGGCTCGCTGGACGAAGCCGCGGGCCTGTTCCACCAGGTGCGGCCCAAACCGCTGTCCACGATCGATCTCCTGGCGGGCGGGCGGGCGGCGCTGGCGAAGGCCAACCGCGAGCTGGGACTGGCATTGTCGGACGATGAAGTCGATTACCTGGTCGAGAATTTCACGCGCATGGGGCGCAATCCCACTGACGTCGAACTCACCATGTTCGCCCAGGCCAATTCGGAGCATTGCCGTCACAAGATCTTCAACGCCGACTGGATCATCGACGGCAAGAAGCAGGACAAATCCCTGTTTGGCATGGTGCGCCATACCCATGCGACGACACCCGGCGGAACGGTGGTCGCGTATTCCGACAACGCCGCAATCATGGAAGGCGCCGAGGTTGCACGCCTGTATCCGGCGCAGGATGGGTCGTACGGTTATTCGACGGAAGTCGCCCATACCCTGATGAAAGTCGAGACGCACAACCACCCCACGGCGATTTCACCGTTCCCCGGCGCGTCGACCGGCTCGGGCGGGGAGATCAGGGATGAAGGCGCGACCGGGCGCGGCGCCAAGCCCAAGGCCGGCCTCAACGGATTCTCGGTCTCGCACCTGCGCATTCCCGGTTATGAACAGCCCTGGGAATCGGCGGGCATCGGCAAACCGGATCGCATTGCGTCGGCGCTCTCGATCATGCTCGAAGGTCCCATCGGCGGCGCCTCGTTCAACAACGAGTTCGGCAGGCCGAACCTGCTTGGCTATTTCCGCACCTACGAGCAGAACGTCGACGGCGAAACGCGCGGGTATCACAAGCCCATCATGCTGGCGGGCGGCGTGGGCGCGATCACGGCAGGGCAGTCGTTCAAGCTCGAGATCGAGCCCGGCGCGCTGCTGATCCAGCTCGGCGGCCCCGGCATGCTGATCGGGATGGGCGGCGGTGCCGCCTCCAGCATGAACACCGGTGCCAACATCGCCGACCTCGACTTCGATTCGGTCCAGCGCGGCAACGCCGAGATCCAGCGCCGCGCCCAGGAAGTGATCGACCGTTGCTGGGCGCTGGGCGAAGCCAATCCGATCCTGTCGATTCACGATGTGGGGGCGGGCGGGCTATCCAATGCATTGCCGGAACTGGTGCATGGTTCCGATCGCGGCGGCCGCATCGACCTGCGCGCCATTCCTTCGGAAGAACCGGGCATGACGCCGGCGCAGGTCTGGTGCAACGAATCGCAGGAACGCTACGTAATGGCGGTCGCAGCCGATCGATTCGATGCCTTCAAGGCCTTGTGCGAACGCGAGCGCTGTCCTTTTGCGGTGGTGGGCAAGGCGGCCGACGACCAGTGGCTCAGGGTCGAGGATCCGCTTTTCGCCAACAACCCGGTGGACATGGATTTGGGCGTCCTGCTCGGCAAGCCGCCGAAAATGACGCGCGACGTCAAGCATCGTGCACGCAAGCTGTCAGCGCTCGATCTCTCCGGCGTCAGGCTCGAGGAAGCGGCCTTGCGCGTGCTGCGCTTTCCGGCGGTGGCGAACAAGACCTTCCTCATCTCGATCGGTGACCGCACGGTGGGCGGGCTCTGCGCGCGGGATCCTTTCGTCGGCCCATGGCAGGTGCCGGTGGCCGATGTGGCTGTCACGCTGATGGGATTCCAGACTAACCTCGGCGAAGCTTTCTCCATGGGAGAGCGCACGCCGCTCGCCGTAATCAATGGCCCGGCATCGGGCCGCATGGCGGTGGGCGAGGCCCTCACCAATCTCGCTGCGGCGCGCATCGCAAGTATAAGCAACGTAAAGCTGTCCGCGAACTGGATGGCCGCTGCCGGCTACCCCGGTGAAGATGCGATCCTGTTCGATACTGTCCGCGCCGTGGCCATGGAACTATGCCCGTCTTTGGGCATCAGCATTCCGGTCGGCAAGGATTCGATGTCGATGCGCACCGGCTGGGAAGAGCGCGGTGCCAAAAAGGAAGTCGTCTCCCCGCTGTCGCTCATCGTCTCCGCTTTCGCACCCTGTGCGGACGTGCGCAAGACACTGACGCCGCAACTGGTCGCTGACACCGACACCGTCCTGATGCTGGTCGACCTGGGCTCGGGCCGCAACCGGCTTGGCGGCTCCGTGCTGGCGCAGGTTTACGGGCAGACCGGCAATGAAGCACCGGACGTGGATTCGGCGGCGAAACTCAAGGCTTTCTTCGAGACAATCCAGTTGCTGAATGCCCAGGGCCGGTTGCTGGCGTATCACGACCGCGCCGATGGCGGCCTGTTTGCCACGCTGGCGGAGATGATGTTCGCATCGCACGTCGGCGTAACGGTCGACATTGGCGGCCTTGGCGGCGATGCGCTGGCCGCGCTGTTCAATGAGGAGCTCGGCGCGGTCATCCAGGTCCGTAGTGCCGACGCAGATTCCGTGCATCAGGCCTTCGCGAAATCAGGCCTGGGATCCGAAACCACGCGACTGGGTGCGGTCAACCGCACCAGCGAACTCATCGTCCGTTCCGGTGAGAAGAACATCTACGCGAGATCCGCTATCCAACTGCAGCGCGCATGGTCGGAAACCACCTTCCACATGCAACGCCTGCGCGATAACCCGGACCTCGCGCAGCAGGAGTATGACCGGATCCTGGACGCAGCCGATCCCGGCTTGCATGCAAAGCTGTCGTTCGATCCGGAAAACGACATTGCCGCGCCCTTCATCGGCAAAGGCGTGCGTCCCCGGGTCGCGATTCTGCGCGAGCAGGGCGTGAACGGGCAGATTGAAATGGCCGCGGCTTTCGACCGCGCCGGGTTCGAGGCTGTCGACGTGCATATGAGCGATATCATCTCAGGTCGTACCGGCCTCGCGGGATTTCGCGGCTTCGTCGCCTGCGGCGGATTTTCCTACGGCGACGTGCTGGGAGCAGGAGAGGGCTGGGCCAAGTCGATCCTCTTCAATCCCCGCGCACGCGACGAGTTCGAGGCATTGTTCCAGCGCGACGATTCCTTCGCGCTTGGGATCTGCAACGGCTGCCAGATGATGAGTAACCTGCACGAGATCATTCCGGGAACCTCGCACTGGCCACACTTCGTGCGCAACCGGTCGGAGCAGTTCGAGGCGCGGGTGGCGATGGTGGAAGTGGTGAAGAGCCCGTCGCTGTTCTTCCAGGGCATGGAGGGCAGCCGCATGCCGATCGCCGTGGCGCACGGGGAAGGTTATGCGGAGTTCTCATCAAAGGCCCAGCTCGCGGCGGCGCGCAAGCTCACGGCGCTGCGCTTCGTCGACAATCGCGGCAGGCCGACGGAAGCCTATCCGTTGAATCCCAACAGCTCGCCCGAGGGCATCACCGGCCTGACGACGAAAGACGGTCGATTTACCGTGCTGATGCCGCACCCGGAACGCGTGTTCCGTACCGTGCAGAATTCCTGGCATCCGGCGCAGTGGGGCGAGGACAGTCCCTGGATCCGGATGTTCCGCAACGCGCGCCGCTGGGCGGGTTGAGGTCCAGCCGGCCTGAAAATGAAAAGGGCACCTTGCGGTGCCCTTTTTTTTGCGCCCGGGATTCCGGCTATTTCTTTTTTTCTTCCACCTTCTTCTCGTCGGTGATGGTGATCTTGGACTTGGCGCGCAGGCTGGCAATGTAGTCATCGCGCGCCTTGCCTGCCAGGCCTTGCTCGACCTGGGCCTTCACCGCGTCGAACTCGGGGAAGGTCTTGGTGCGCACGTCCTGCAGCTCGATGACGTGGTAGCCGTAGTTGGTCTTCACCGGTTCCTTGGTGATCTCGCCCTTTTTCAGGGTCTTGAGCGCAGTGCCGAACGGCTCGACGTAATTCTCGGCCTCGCTCCAGTCGAGTTCGCCGCCCGTCTCCTTCGAGCCCGGATCCTGCGTCTTTTCCTGCGCGATCTTGGTGAAGTCCCCGCCCTTGGCGAGGTCGGCAATGATCTGCTTGGCCTCGGCTTCTTCCTTCACCAGGATGTGGCGCGCCTTGTACTGCTTGCCGGCGTCGCCGCCGCTCTCGGCCTTCACGCGCTCGTATTCCTTGCGCACGTCGGCCTCGGAGGGCTTGGTAGTCTTGCTGATGTCTTCCAGCAGGATGCCGAGGATGATCTGCTGTTTGGCGAGATCGAGCTGCGTGACGTAGTCGGGATTCTTGTCCAGTTTGCGCTTGATGGCTTCCTGGTAGAGGATTTCCCGCGTGACCAGGATGTCGAGGACGTTGGCGCGGAACTCCGGGCTGTCCTGCTGCTGTCCTTGGCTTTGCGCGATCTGGCCCTTGGCGACGAATTCGACGCGCGATTCGGGGATCGGCACGCCATTGACGATGGCGGCGTTCTTCTGCTTGGTGTCTTCTGCATGGGCCGCCGGCAACAGGGCCGTGGATGCGGCGAACAGCGCAAGCAGCAATGTGGATTTGACCGGTTGCATTACAGTTCCTTTGGTTTGTTGGAGTTGGACTCTCGTTGCACTCATTGCGGGCGGATGTTGTTCGTGATCCTGTTCAGCGTTCAACTTTTTGCTGAAGGGCCCATTTCCTCCGGCGTGTACGCGCTGATGGCCAGTGCATGGATGCGGCCCGGCATCAGGTCGGAGAGCGCCTGATAGACGAGACGATGCCGGGCCACGGCGGGTTTGCCGGTGAATTCGCGTGAAACGATCACGAGCTGGTAATGCCCGCCGCCATCCCGCGCGCCGGCATGGCCAACATGCTTGTGGCTGTCATCGAACACTTCCAGGGATTCGGGGGCAAGCGGCGCCAGCCGCTCGCGGATCGTTTCGATCATGCTCATTTACTTCGGAAACACCTTGCGGAAGGGCTTCACGGTGACCTTGGAGAATACGCCTTCGGTCACGTACGGATCGGCGTTGATCCAGGCCTTCGCTTCCTCGAGGGAATTGAACTCCGCCACGATCAGGCTGCCGGTCATGCCCGCCGGCCCGGGATCGATGCTGTCGATTGCGGGGAATGCGCCACCCAGCACCAGCTTGCCTTTGGCGATGAGCTCATCGACGCGCTTTAAGTGGGCAGGGCGGGCCGCCGTGCGCTTTTCCAGGCTGTTGGGAATGTCTTCGCCGACAATTGCGTAAATCATGGTTACTTTTTCTCCTCCGGCTCGATGTAGCGGCTGAGCATCAATCCCTGGCCGATGACAAATGCGACCATCAGTCCGATCCCGCCGAAAAGCTTGAAATTCACCCAGAACTCGGTGGGAAAATGGAAGGCGACGTAGAGGTTGGCAGCCCCCATCGCGGCGAAAAACATCGCCCAGCTCAGGTTCAGCTTCTGCCACACCGGATCGGGGAGCGTGAGCTGCTTTTCCATCATGGCGCGGATGAGGTTCTTGCGGAACAGCAGCACCGAACCAAGGAGTACGGCAGCGAATGCCCAGTATAGCACCGTGGGTTTCCACTTGATGAAGGTCTCATCCCGCAGCCACAGGGTCGCGCCGCCGAAAACCACGATGATCGCCAGGCTCATCCAGAGCATGTTGTCGACCTTGCGGTGCCGCAACCAGGACCATGCGACCTGGGCGATGGTGGCGCCGATGGCGACTCCCGTGGCCGTGTAGATACCCCAGAACTTGAAGGCGACGAAAAACAGCAGGATGGGAAACAGATCGAACAGGAACTTCATGATAGCCAAGGAAAAATCAATCGCGGCATTATGTCTGCGAAGGCCGCCATTGTCCAACCGCCGGGGCTGGATGGCGATGCTAAGATGCTGCCCGGAAAATCAGGTTTCATCGGAAGGAGTGGTTTGAATGGCACAGGTCAAGCTGGTCAATTACGACGAAGCATCCAGGGAAGTGCGCGCGGTGTTCGACGACATCATGAAGACGCGCAAAACCGACTACATCAACAACATCTGGCGGGCGCTCGCGGTGAATCCGCCGCTGCTCAAGCGCTTCTGGGGGCAGATGAAGGAGGTCATGGTCAAGCCCTCGAAGCTCGATCCGCTGACCAAGGAACTCATCTACCTCGCGGTAAGCGTCAACAACAACTGCGAGTACTGCATCACCTCCCATACGTTCGCGGCCCGCAAGCACGGATTGGACGACACCATGCTGGCCGAGTTCAATGAGATCGTGGCACTGGCCAATGCCGGCAACCGCCTCACCATGGGCCTGCAGGTGGAACCCGATGAACGCTTCAAGGCGAAGCACGATCACAAGCCCTGGTCGCTGAAGAAGGCCGGCGGCAAGAAAAAGAAGAAGAAATAACCCCGACCATGGAACTCGACCGCATCGTCTCCGCCCGCTACAGCTGCCGCAAGTACCTGCCGAAACCCGTCCCGCGCGAAACCATCGAGGCAATCCTCGAACTTGCGCAGAAGACGCCGTCATGGTGCAACACCCAACCCTGGAATGTGATCCTGCTGAGCGGCGCGGCGGCCGATCGGTTCCGCGAAGCAATGCATGCGCATGCGTCAAAGGGCGAAGCGATCAACCCGGACTTCCCTTTCCCGCCGCGATATGAAGGCGTTTACCGCGACCGGCGCAAAGTTTGCGGCGTGCAGCTTTACCAGGCGTTGAAGATCAGCCGCGAAGACAAGGCCGCCGCGGCGGAGCAGTCGCTGGAGAATTTCCGCATGTTCGGGGCGCCGCACCTGGCCCTCATCACGTCGGAGGCTGAACTGGGCGTGTATGGGGCGGTGGATTGCGGACTGTACGTTTCCAACTTCATGCTCGCCGCCGGCAATCACGGCGTGGCGACCATCGCCCAGGCGGCACTGGCTTCCTATCCGGAATTCATCCGCCGATATTTCGACCTGCCGGCCAACCGCAAGATGATTTGCGGCATTGCCCTCGGCTACGCGGATGAATCCCATCCCATCAACGGCTATCGCACCGCACGGGTACCGCTGGCGGATTCAGTGCGCTACGTGGATTGAGGGCGCTGGGTGTTTTGATGGTGCAAGCGGTGTGTTGATGATGTTGGCGCGGCTACCCAATCGCGCGGGGCGCTGATCGAGAATCCGCAGGTCCTGCGGGTGCGGCGGCCAAGTTTGAGCAGGGCCTTGTCGCGCGTGATCAGATCCGCTTTTGCCGCACGGGCAAGCTGCAGGAACTTCTGGTCGTCGGGGTCGGAGCAGCGGGGAAGGGCGGCGCCGTCGCCTGTGCCGTCGAAGAAAACCGCGAGCTCCGCGATCCTCGCCAGGTTCGCAGCGATGTCCGCTTCGCCGAGCGAGAACTCGGGATAGGCCAGTACGCGCGTCACTTCATCGAGGCAGGCGGCGTCGATCACGAACTCGACCACCTTGTCCTGCCGGGCCTGCTTCAGCTCGGCAACTTCATTGCCGTCGAAGACCAGCCAGTCGAGCCAGACATTGGTATCGAGCACCAGGCGCATCAGAATTTCTCATAGAGGCTGAGATAACGCCATTGCCCGAGGGGCAGGTCGCCGAGCTTGACGCGCCCGATGCGAATGCGCTTGAGGCCGGTGACTTTCAGGCCGACCAGTTCGCACATGCGGCGGATCTGGCGTTTTTTCCCTTCATGCAAGATGAAGCGCAGCTGGTCGCTGTTCTGCCAGGTAACTTCCGCTGGTTTGAGTGCCACGTCGTCGAGGCTCAAGCCGTGGTTCAGCAACTTCAGTCCGGCATCGTCGAGCTTGCCTTCGACGCGCACCAGGTATTCCTTTTCCACCGGTGAGTTTTCACCAATGAGCAGCTTGGCAATGCGGCCATCCTGGGTCAGCACCAGCAGCCCTGTGGAATCGATGTCCAGCCTGCCGGCGGGGGCGAGTCCCTTGAGGTGCTCGCGCGCGAAGGTTCCTTCCGAGAACTGCGTTGCCGGCGAGACCAGCGTGATCGCAGGTTTGTAGCCTTCCTCGGCCTGTCCCGACACATAGCCAACGGGCTTGTGCATCAGGATCGTGACTTTCGAGACCGACTCGGCGCGCTTGTCGAGGGTGATGTCCTGGGTTGGCAGCGCGCGGGTGCCGAGCTCGCTGATGCGCACGCCGTCCAGGTAAACCCAGCCGCGTTCGATGTACTCGTCCGCTTCGCGCCGTGAACACAGGCCGCGTTCCGACATCAGCTTGGAAACACGAACCATGCCGGTTTCGTCGGAGATGGAGGATTTGGCGGGTGCGGGCGGTTTGCTGAAGGCCGGCTTCACCCGGTAAGGGGATTCGGCCGATGACGACGGTCTCACCCTTGTTGGTGGCTTGGCGGATGAGGTGGACGTCTCCCGCGAAGGTGGCTTGCCTCGAGCGGGC
>Ga0190274_10002846_pt1 | contig 10277 bp, 5 predicted proteins | sample Popmic531T_FD_133002 | JGI IMG/M metagenome (GOLD analysis project Ga0190274, IMG submission 133002) | Populus adjacent soil microbial communities from riparian zone of Yellowstone River, Montana, USA - 531 T | ecosystem: Environmental > Terrestrial > Soil > Riparian zone | place: USA: Montana...
AAACTTGGTGTCGTGCTGGACGGCGCCATGAGGAATATAGAAAAAGCCGGCGCGAAGCTTCGGCTGGGCAGCCGTTTGCGCCATCGCCGTAGCGGCAGGAACCATGGCATCCAGGAACGGCAGAGCCAGCGTCACACCGGCGCCTTTCAGGACTGTTCTGCGGGAAATATGTTTCTTCGAAATAAACATCGGAATTATCTCCTTGGTTAAAAAACGCGATTACTGGTTTGCCGCCGTTTTCGTCCCGCTCGCCTTTGGGGCAGGAGCCTGTTTCAGAAAAGCGTCGGAACGAACGATACCTTGAACGATTGAAGAGAGTGTGTAGCTATCTTTTGCCGCGCCACGGACCACAGCCCGCACCTGCGGCATGTCGAAATATTCCAGATGACGCCCGACGGCGTACATCATTAGTTTCTCCGCGAATGCCTGCGCGAACTTTGCCGGATTGCTTGCCAGATAGTCGCGCACTTCGGAGGGACCATTGATGGCGAGTCCGCTGGGAAGCACAGAGCTCGGGTCAATCGGCGTGTTCGCCGCCTGCCGATCCACGGTGCGGAACTGTCCAACCGCGTCGAAGTTTTCCAAAGCCAATCCCATTGGATCGATAACGCCGTGGCATTGACGGCAAGTAGCATTAGCGCGGTGCTGTTCCAGACGCGCGCGTACGGTTCTCGGCGCGTCGCCTTGTTTCGGGTTGAGATCCGTCTCTACGCCAGGCGGCGGCGGAGTCGGCGGCGTGCCGATGATCTTGTCGAGAATCCATGCGCCACGAAGAACGGGAGATGTCCGATCCGGATAGGACGTCTTGATCAGCACGGCCCCCTTGCCCAACAAGCCGAAGCGGTTCTTGTCGGTCAGCTTCACCCAGCGGAACTGCGTGCCGTTGACGTCATTCATCCCGTAATGGCGTGCAATTCGATCATTCAGATACGTCTGGTCTCCAGTCAGCATCTCGACAATCGGGCGGTTCTCGAGCAGGACGCTTTGAATAAACGTTTCAGCTTCCGTAACCAGGTCCTTCTTCAACTGGTCGTTGAAGCCGGTGTAGATCTGCTGGTCCGGCTTGATGTTTTCGAGGCCGTTGAGGCCCAGCCACTTCATCGCAAAGTTGGACACCAGGCTGGAGGCTTTGGGATCCGCGATCATGCGCTTCACCTGGGCGTCCAGCACCGCAGGCTTGCTGAGTTCCCTGGAGGCTGCCAGCTTGAACAGCTCCTCATCCGGGCCGGTATTCCAAATAAAGAAGGACAGCCGCGTCGCCAACTCGTAGGGCGAGAGCGTGTATTCGGCGGCTGCGGTGGCAGCGGCACTTTGAGCGGGTGCGCTGATCGTGCGATAGAGGAACTCTGGACTCGCCAATACCGCGGCCACAAGACGCTCGATTCCACGATCAAACGTTCCCTCTTTGCGCCCGGCCTCATAGAAAGGCATCAGCCGCGTGACCTCCGCTGCAGTGGCAGGCCTGCGGAAGGCGCGCCGCGCCAGGTTTTCCGCGATCTGTTTCGCACACGGCGCTTCGCCCGCAGTCTTGGGATCGCAGACATAGATCAACTTGTGACTCTCGGTTGAAACGCCTGTCCCCTTGTAGGGTCCCTTGATTTCGAGATCGCGGAAAGTGGGCATACCACCACCGCCAAATCCGCCGCCGCCCTGGTTGGCGCCCGACTCAAAACGGGTCCGGTCAATGAAGCCGGCCACGACTTCGCGAATCCCGGCAGGAATCTGCAGGGTAATATTTCGGAATCGCTCCTCAATCTGGGCGCGCCCGTCGCCAGCCTTCCGATTGTTCAGCATCAGATCATTCAATCCGCCGAGCGGCTTCTTGAACATGACCTTGCCATCGATCATAAGGACCAGCGTCGCCTCGTTCTCGATACTGCCCGTATACAAACCAAGGGTCTGATCCGGAAAACCAAAGTTGAAACGGTATTCGCCGTCGATCGTGAAATTGTGCTTGAGCCGCATGCCGCCATCACGAAGTCCAAGCGGCATAGCTTCCGTTGCGCGGAACGTGTTGGCCGCATAAGTAGTGGCATCCAGGCTCGGATCTCCGACAGCCTTCTTCGCGATTACCCGCGCCGCTTCCACGTATTGCTCGATGAACGTCGGCGAAACGGTGAGCGCCGATGCAATATTGTCGAAACCTTCGACCGTCGCATCCTGGGGAAGCACGTCCTTCGCAACAACCTCGACGCCGACAAGAGCCTTCACCGCCGCGGCATACTCCACCCGACTCAGCCGATGGATTCCGACGTGACCTGCCTTGGGCGCCTTCGTGTTCGTGTCGAGCTTGGTTTCCATCCACGCTACAAAAGAATCGATATCCTTCTGCTGCGGCTGTTTGGCACCAGGAGGCGGCATCAAGCGACCTCGCAACTTGAGAACAGCCTTTTCCCAGATGAGGGCGTCGTCTGCCGCTTTATCCAAATTCATGGAATCGAGCGCCAGTCCTCCGGCTTTCGTCTGAGAACTGTGACATCCCGCACAATAGGTCGTGACCATCGCACGGTGCTGCTCCGAGGAATTAGCTGCAGGCGCGCTCCCCTGCACCGGAGTTGGTGCAGCAGTTCGAGTCTGCGGGACAGCTTTTGAGGTGGTGATCAGCGCAAGAATAGCGCAAAGAAATATAGATCTTTTCATAGTCAAAAATTGGTCCAAGGTTTAGTGATCGACAACGCCCGAAGAATATTTCTGCTGCGCTCGGAAGTCCAGCAATTTCTTCAGATTAGCCATGTCTTAGTACGTCCGGAAGAGAGAAAAAGTTACTACCGTCAAAAACAACTCGGCAGCCGCTATTTCGTCTCGCGGATTTCCCGTAGAAGCTCCTGCTGAAAATAGCCAACCGGTATCGTTCCGTATCTCATGAAAAGCAGATGATACGCTTTGGCGGAAAACCGCTCCCCAAGCAACTTCGCTGCCTCCTCACGCAACGAGTAGATCTGGTCTTTTCCCAGGCGATAGGTAATCGCCTGGGTCGGCCACTTCGAATACCTGAAAATAGCCCCCTCGGCGGACTTGCAGCTCGCCCGTTTATCGGCGTTGGTCGTCGCTTTGGGATCGCGACACGATCCTGGAAAGAAATCGACTACCTGCGAAAACAGGTCGACGGCGTCGTCGTAAGTCATCCGTCCCGTATGGATTCCGGTGTCCACGCGAACGCGCAGGTCGCGATACAGCTTGCCCTGCAACTGGTAGAGTCGTTCTTCCGGAGTATAGGCACCTTGAGGCGCGCCGGGCTGGGGCTCCGACATCAAGGCTTCGGCATAAAGCGCCCACCCTTCCGCGGCCATCGAGTCCTCCCACATCGACGAGGAGTCTTCCACCGCGCCCGGTGTGAGCCAGCGGACGCCGGCGATTCCGTCTCGGTTCTGCGTCATCACCTTGTAGTGCCAGTCGTGGCCAGGAAAACCTTCGTGCGCGGAAAGGTCTGCCAATGCGGATCGATTGTTGGACTTCAAAGCGGCGATGTCGTTATGTGTCGGCGTGACGTAGAAGCGGCCGACACCGCTCGTCTTGAACGGAGGCGCCGGATAGTATGCGGCCCCATCGATGGAAGCTTGCAGAGGCGGTGGCGTTTCGACGACTTCGAGCTTGTAGTCCGCGGGCACATCGAAGACACCTGTCTTGCGTGCAAAATCCACCAGACGAAACGCGGCATCGCGGTACCAGGAAACCATCTCAACATCGGACTTTGGATAATCCTTCGAGAGTTCGTCAAAGACGGCACGGACCGCGGCGGAGCCCTCCGCTGGAAGCTTCCATCCGTGGGTCTTGCCGATCTCCAGCGCCAGATCCACCATCTGCTTTTGTGACGCTTCGACGATCGGCCATGCTTCATCGTAGAGCTTCGCGGCGGTCGTATCGACGCGCAGATTGTTTTTGATTGCCCAGTCGTATTCGGTTTCGCCCATCGCGAATCGATCCGCTGCAAAAGCCGCTTTGACTCGAACACCTTTCGTATCTTCGAAGAACGTTGTAGTCACAAAATCGCGAAGTCCGCGATAGGCCGCAGCAGCCTTCGCGGAGGCGTCGCGTATCTGTGTGACCAGGGCCTCGCGGTTCGGCCCGCTGATTCGATCAGCCGCCAGCATGGGAAACGTCTCGGAGAAGTACTTCGCGTTGGCTTCGGAAGTATCGATTCCGTTACGGCGAAGCATGCGCGCATCGGGCGTGTTGTTGGACTTCACGCCGGCGAGCAACTGGTCCTGAGCCGTTTTCAAGAACTGCGGAACGGCATTCAACCGTTGGGTCACCAGCGACCATTCGTCTTCGGTGCCGTACGACTTCTCGCCAGTTTGCGTCATTCCCTGCAACTGCCAGTCGATTGCCCGGAACGGCTCGTCTGTGTAGGTGTCGAGCGCGCGTTCCTGATAGCGGCGGACCTGATGCTGTCGAAGCAGAAAACGAATCTGAGCCAGAGCGACCTCGCGATCGATTCGCACGTTGGGCGACAGCTTCTGCGGATCGATGCCCTCGATCGACTTCTGCGTCGTTTGAAGCCACTGGTCTTCAGCTGCGATTGCCGCTGCCGAATGATCGCGTAGCTTTCCGTCCACCTCCTTAAGCGTGGGGTCGAGACCGGCCCCTCCGAGATAAGTGTTCGTCGTTGGGTTGCGTCGCAGGAACTCGACGACATAGGCATCGTGGGCTTTTTTGAAAGCCTGATCACGCGAAACGTCCGCCGCGGGCTCCGTCGGCGGGGTTGAGCACGCCGGCATAACCACGAGCAACATCAACACGAATAGCTTTTTCATCGCTCACCTCTTCACCGCACTATTTCGAATTGGTTCGTCGGCGAAAACAAAAAAAGGCGCGGCCCAATGGCCGCGCCTTTCTGTCTGACCTTTTGGGTTCTACTTCAAACCGGCAAGTTCCTGGAGAAGGTTCCAGTTTTCAAGACGGTCTTGCTTTGCGGCAAGCAAGGTGGCCGAAGGATTTCCCTGCTTGTCGAAGTGCTTCGCGAAGCGGCCTTCGGTGCGGGCGAATGTGACGAAGTCCACGGCTTCACCGGTCTTCGGATTCACGTACCAGTCTTCCTTCATGTTCGGGTTGCCTGCGAGGCTGAGGCGTTCCTTGATCTTCTTGCCCTTGCGGGGATCGTAGATGAACACAGGGAAGCTGCGGGAATCTGCGGCCAGCTTGGCCTGGTGTTCGGCCATGTTATCGGCCACACCATGCTCAGGCTGGCAAGTCGTAAACACGTTGATGATGGCCGGTCCCGGATACTCGTTGGCATCCATGACAGCCTTATAGAAGTGGTTCATGTGCGCACACGTGGTCTGCGCAACGTAAACGTCCTTGTGCATCAGGGCGATGTTGGCGATCTCCTTGCGGTTCTCTTTCTTTCCGTCGATGACCTTGCCGTGGAAGCTCATCTTCGCGTCCTGGCCCTTGAAGGATCCGGTCGACGTTTGACCGCCGGTGTTGGAGTACACCTGCGTGTCGAGAACGAGAACTTTGATGTCCACGCCCGCCGCGAACATGCGCGAGAGCGACTGGAAGCCAATGTCCAGCATGGCGCCGTCGCCTCCCACAATCCATAGACGCTTATTCTTCCAGCCCATCTGATCCCAGCGAGCCCGTACGCCCATGGCATCCGCTGGAGCGTTCTCGAAGAGCGAGTTGGTCCACGGAATGATGTAAGGATTGTAGGGATAGGTGGAGGTGTACACGGTGTTGCAACCTGTCGCGGCCACCATGCCGATGTTTTCCTGTCCGTACACAAAGCCGGTCGCCGCGAGCATCATGCGCAGGGCCGTGGCTTCACCGCAGCCCATGCAGGAACCGGCACCACCAACATAGAGCAGGGCGCGCTGGGCCAGCATCATGTCGGCAAGAGCCTTTTCGTTGATGAACTTACCAGGCGTCTCAGGAACGGTGTTGTAGTGCTTCCAGGCACGCTTGTACCAATCGAGATTCTCGTCGTCCTTGCGCACCATTTTGAGAGCGTCGTGATCGCCGCAGGCGTCCACGCATTCGGCGCAGCCTTTGCATTTGCTCGGATCGATAAAGATTCCGAACTTGCCGCCGCCAACGCCCTTCTTCTCGAGCACGTTGAAATACTTCGTGGTGGTCGCCCACTGGGCGCCCATGGATTCGCGATCTGCGGCATCGACCTGGCCCAGCGTCTGTTCGAGGACCGAGGGCTCCACAACCTTGCCAAGAATGGCAGTGTCCGGACACTGCGTCACGCATTCCATACAGCCGACGCAGTTCTCGGTGATGAATGCCGGTATGTCGGGCGCGATGTAGCTGAAGTCGCGAAGGACGCCGGTGCCTCCGGGGATGATACTGCGGGCGACCTGGTCGTCAGCGGCGAGTCCCTTTTCCGCGCTGCCGTCGTTGTAGGCGCCGACGATGCGAGAATTAAAATCTTCAAGGTCGACAACGTTCAGCCGGATGTCTTCCTTAATCTGATCGAGGGTCCGTTCCGTTATTTCCAATTTATTTCAATCCTCCGTCAATCTCTTCAATTCGTCTTGGCAGCCGCGGGAACCGTCATCACTTCGCGCGGGATTTCGATAACTTCTCTGAAGCCACGCGAGACCGCCTTAAGGTTGTCCTGCACGACCTGCTCACCACGTTTGCCGAAATACTTACGCAGCGACTTCTCCACGCCCTTGAAGAGCACTTCGTCGCTGATCGAGTGTTCCGTCTGAAATGGAGTCACTCGCAGGAAAACTCCGAGCAGCACGATGCCCTGCATGCGTTGCTGCAAATCGGCCAGCGAGGAAACTTCGCGGGCAATCGCGACCGTATCCAGCGCGAGCAGCCGTGCATTCTTCTGAACGAGTTCCTTCTTTGCCCATGCCGGAATGGCCTTCCAGACCTCGGCCGGATCCGTCTTCTGGCTCTGCACAAACACCATGCCGTTCTGTGAAAGTCCAGCCAGCGGATTTTCCAGATTGAAGGCGTTCACGTCGTTGAGCGGAATGAACTCCACATGCTCCAGTTCGGAATGGACTCGGATGTGTTCCTTGGCGATGGTGAGGTAGTACGTGGTGGGAAGACCCTTTTTTTCCGATCCGTACTTCGGATAGGCCTGCACGTCCATACCGAACACTTCGCCGGCGATGGTTGCGATGACCTTGTTGGTTGTCACCGAACCGTATCCGCCTACCGAATGGCCGCGCATCGAAAATGATCCCGCGCCGCGCACATCGGGATCGACCGGCACCGCCAGGGCTGTCTCGTGTTTGATACCCAGCGTGAAGTAAACCCGCGGGCTCTGGCTGCGCATGTTCTCGACGACTGAAATGAAGTCTCCTGCCCGAACGTCGCGGCTGCCCAGTCCCGCGGCTCCGCTGAAGAACTTCGGCATGCTCGTGAGTTCGGGATACCCGGGGGTTCCGGAAGCCGCATCGGCAAACGCGGCCTTAACTTCCACCAACTGCGGAAGCGATTGCATCAACGGAATGTCGAGACGCTCGAGAACGGCAAGTGCTTTCACATGCCGCAACGCTTCAACGATTTCGATCGAGGGGAAGGGGCGGAAAGAGGTGATATGCAGAAGGCCGACCTTTACACCCATGTTTTCCCGGATATAGTCCACCGCGGCTTCAGCGGTTTCCATCATCGAACCGGAGCCTACGATGGCGTAGTCCGCGTCCTCGAGCCGGTACGGAATGACGACATCGTACTTGCGGCCCGTGAGACGGCCATATTCATCCATGACCGATTTCAGCGTCGGCAACACGCGATCGTAGAACCTGCGCTGCGCGATCTTGCCCTTCATGTAGCTGTCCTGGTTCTGCACCACGCCGGACATCAAAGGAACTCTCGGATCCATCAGGTTGCGAAGCTTCGTGGACGCATGCCCGATGAACATCTTCATGAACTCGGGTTCCGGAAGGCGAACATTCTCGATGGTGTGCGTCGTGAGGAATCCGTCCTGAACATTCATGAACGGCGTTTCGGAATCTTCGGCCGTGCGTCGTGCGATAAGCGCGAGGTCTCCGGCCTCCTGAGCATTCCGTGCATAAAGAATTCCCCAGCCGGTATCCGACACCGCATAGATGTCGTCATGGCCTGTGTGCACATTCAGCGATTGAGAGGTCAGCGCCCGCGCCCCGATGTGAAACACGATTGGAAGGCGCTTACCGGAAATCGTGAAGAGCACTTCCTTCATCAGAACCAGCCCCTGGCCCGACGTGAAGTTGGTGACGCGTCCACCAGCTACTGCGAACCCTTCGCAGGTGCTGGCAGCGCTGTGCTCCGATTCCGGTTCGATGAAAGCAAGCTCCTCGCCCCACAGATTGTGTTTACCATTGGCCACTTCCGCCTGGTATCCACCACCCATCGTGGTGGACGAGGTGATCGGATAGGCGCAAGCACCCTGCGTAATATGGGTCTCGGCCCAGACCACCATCCCCGCCCCGTCTGCCGTTGTCGGTATACCGGGATAGGGTACTTTTTGGTCTGTTCCCTTATCCGACAACGAGATCGAAGATACGGGGCCATTGACGGTAGTACTCATACTGCCTCCTGTAAACTATAAGAAACTCCGAAGTCGGCATACTTTATCAAATCATTGGTACTAATGCGATGGGAACTTGTTGAAAGGAAGAAAGCCGGAGTGAAAAAGTCGGCGGGCGAAAGAAAAAAATGCCGGCGCTTCCCCCCGAAAACGCCGGCATCATTCAGCGACTGTTCGAAGCAACCTTTTTTACTTTTCTCTCCCCCTCACTTCACCGAAGCAAAGTGCAGTTCGAAAAGTGCTGCCTCGAAACAAGAGTCGCTGTTCTTTATGCACGAAAGAGACCATCCTCATGATCTTTTGATTTCAATGAGTTCCGCTGTGGGCGCACCCGTTAAATCCCAAAATCCGGAGAATTCATACGGAATTCAATTGAGCGGATGCGGATGCAAGCTTGCGGCAGAGCCGAATCAGAGCCAATTGCGCCGGCGGAAATAGAGGAGCATGCCGCCACCCACGACGGCCATCAGAACAAGGATGAGTGGGTATCCGAATCGCCAATGTAGTTCCGGCATGAACTCGAAGTTCATTCCGTAAATTCCCGTGATCACCGTCAACGGCAGCATCAGTGTCGCAATGACAGTAAGAACACGCATCGTGTGATTGAGCTGATTCGAGACCATGGAGACGTAGACTTGCACTAAAACGCTCAATGTTTCGCGTTGATTGTCGGCGACTTCAACGATGCGGAACAAATGATCGTAGATGTCTTTGAAATAGACCTGCGCCTTTTCGCTCACCATAACAAAGTCCCCGCGGCTCATTTGAACGAGGACCTCGCGCTCCTGGATGGCGACGCGCCGAAGATGCGCAACGGTTCGGCGGAGATCAAAGATTCGCGTGAGAAGTTCAGGCCGTGCGTCGGTAAGGACGGCTCCTTCTATTTCGTCGATCTTCTCTTCGATGATTTCAAGCTTCGGAAAATAGTTGTCGATCACGCGATCGAGGATCTGGTGCAGCATGAAATCCATGCCACGCGCCATAAGATGGGGATGCCGGTGCAGGTTGGCTATCAACGCGTCCACGCTGCGTGACTGGTAGGTGTGAAACGTCACCAGGTAGTTACGGCCGAGAAAAATGTTCAATTCATGAGTGTCGAAGGCGTCACTTTCTATCTCCTCGCGGACACCGTGAACCACCAGGAACAGGTACGCGCCGTAGTCGTCGACCTTCGGATGCTGCGGTTCGTGCCAGCAATCCTCGATTGCCAGCGGATGGAATCCGAAGACCCGGCTCAGGATTTCCGCTTCTTCAAGAGTCGGCGCTTGAAGATCGACCCAGACGGATACGCCGTCTTCAGGCAGCCCCACCAGCGACTGGCCGTCGTGGCTTTCCGCGCAACCGGAATCCGGCGCATACCGGAATATCGTGATCATGGCCGATGGCGCCGCGTCACGGTTTCATACAATTCGGCGTAGCGCTGCGCCGACCGTGACCAACTGAAGTCCGAGGTCATGCCATTGCGCATAATCTGCGCCCATGCCGGCTTGTCGTTCCAGTATTTTAGGGCCCGCCCAATCGCCTCCTTAAACGGCAATGGCGCGTATTCATCGAAACGAAACCCCGTGCCCTTCCCGGTTTCGGGATCGAACTCCTGAACTGTGTCCGCCAAACCGCCGGTAGCTCGAACCACAGGCACTGTTCCATAGTGCATGCTGTACATCTGATTCAACCCGCAAGGCTCATACCTCGAAGGCATGAGAAAGATGTCAGCGCCTGCTTCGATGCGATGAGCAAGCTGATCGTTGAACCCGAGCCGCAAACCCGCACGGTCGGGATACCGTTCGACAATCGATTGGAG